>Ga0307517_10000108_pt1 | contig 120714 bp, 112 predicted proteins | sample 23_EM_MG_FD_194515 | JGI IMG/M metagenome (GOLD analysis project Ga0307517, IMG submission 194515) | Populus trichocarpa ectomycorrhiza microbial communities from riparian zone in the Pacific Northwest, United States - 23_EM | ecosystem: Host-associated > Plants > Roots > Unclassified... | reverse complement strand
GCCAGTTCCGTACTATCTGAAGAGATAGTATTCCCCTACGCCTTATTACAAAGAAGAAGACTTGCTCACTATAGGAAACCACTATCGTTGCCTGTTGCATAACTACCTAACAATAGGATTGTTACAAAACCTCAGCCTCGAGGGCCAAAGTTTTCTCGACCGTCCGACCAAGAGCCAGACCCGATCTCGTGACCGCGGCGGCAGAAAAGGTCGAGGAACCTCGCTTAACCATGACGACCAACTTGACCGACAGAAGACCGACCGTACGACTAACCGACCGATGGGAAGAAAACCACCGACCTTTCGACCTTAACCGAAGGGAGGAAACCGCCAGCACTCAACCAAAGGAAGGAAGAAGCAGGTGCGTTAACCCCGAAAGGAAGGAAGAAGCAGAGGGCAAGCCGACCGAAGGAAGAAGAAAGCAGAGGGGAAAGATGAGGAACCTCGGGATTCCAAACGATCGTAATCGAAAGGAAAGAATTAAAATCAAGCAGAGCCCAGCGGAGTACTTGAAGTTAAAGACTTGAAGCTATCGTGAAAGAGGGGACGATAAGAATCAAGGAACAACACTGGCCACAACCCAAAATGTGACTGATCACAAGGAGGTTTCTGTCGTTGAGCGAGAGACTGTTGTTGTTGTAAAGAGAAGAGATTTTCCCCCGCTTCTGTGTGCGATCGTATTAGGTGTGATTCCTTGGCGCCGTTTCGTTTCGTTTCGCCGTATATCGTTTCGAGCCCAAGTTTAAAACTGATACCCCAATGTATGGTACCCGTCTCTAAACGTGCTCTCTAGAAAAAATGATAGCAAAGCCGCCGCAGTAAGCATCTATACTCGAGTACTCGTACCATACCACCACAATCCCATAAACCACTGGGTTACACCGCAGCTCCGCCAATAAATTCCATCCAAAACAGCGAGCACACAAAACTCCACCCATACAAAGTCCAACCATAGATAGAAGGGATAGCAGTCCCAGTGGGGCCGACGGCACACCCGGCCCCACGCCAACGCCATAAAACGCCACGGAATATGCGTCCATGCGGGATCTGCAGGGGGGATTGAACGAGAGACTTGTCTCCGTATCATACTCGCATCGGCCGGGGAATTCCTGAATACATCCCTCTTCACAGTTACAGCCCCGCAGAAAGGTTTTTGCCTCCCGCCACCCAAGCCCCCGCTATGGCGGGTTGACCAATGGAACGCCGACACGACTATTCGCGATAGGCTCCGTCGTGAGTTACCGTCTTTACCGCAGCCATAAGTGCCATACAACACTCCTAAACTTGTAGTAGGTTTGTCTGGGAGAGGCTTTCGTGGTAAAGAATATACTGTTACAGTGCTAGATAGTGCAGCGGGCATATCTGGACACCGAACATAGTGGGATCCTCTCGTGAGCGGGTGGCTTGCGGGTAGTACCGGTATGAGCACAGGGCACGCGGGAGGCACAGAATTTTAGGAAAGGGCGGGGGATACTTTGAGGGCTAGAATGGAAGAGGGGGTGGTTGCGAGGTGGCTTTTGGGGGATTGGGGAGTGGGTCGTTTTGGGGACTTGGGGGTGGTTTCCGAGTTTCCCGAGATGGGGGTTTTGAGGGGGGGTTCGTTCGCTTTGGGGTGTGTTGGGGGGGGGGGGGGTTATGTACAAGTTACCGAGTAGAGTTCCGTGTGTTGTGGGTGAAGTGGGACGGGGTGGGCGAGTATTGGGGGAAGGGACGAGTGGGGGCTTATGCACCCCATAGGTAGTTTGGCGGGAGGCGTTGGTATAGGTGGGCGCGTTTTTAGCACAGAAAACACGAAATGGAAAAAGGATTATAAAATACCGTAAAATCTCAGTTATACCGAATTCGCCTGGACTGGTCTTACAGCGCAATCAGACCCCTCGATTGATGGAGAGCTTGCGAACAGGGTCGAATAACATAAGCAAGCGTCTTTGGACGTTCCCTTTGGCCATTCGAAGCCCTAGAGACTACTCCATGAGAAGTCCAGGCGAGTTCGCTACAACTGATATTTTAAAGAGAAGCATGATACCGGGACAGTGACTACAAAAGATGTGTGGCCAACCATCCGCACGTATCTGTGTTCGTAGACAAAATTATCCTCAATGCCCAGGCACCTCTTCCCAGGGCTAGTATAGTACTATAGTAGTTCAAGAACTTAGTAGACAAGCAGCTCCGATAAGCAACCTTGTGGCCTAGTCTAGTTGACTTAACCAGAAATCCCCTAGCTAATTAGAAAGGGCCATATTGCGGATGGTGCGGGCCTTACGGGGCTCGTCGGTGCCTTGGGGCTTTTTCATAATGTCCGCAGTGTGAATGTCACTATTAGAAGTGTTATCGTACAAGCATCATAGATGCCAAATAGCGTTAGCCCAAGATCACCTTTCGCCATTTCTTATGGAGGCCTCATTCTCATATTTGGTATATCTTCCCCGGCACCAAAGCCTCCAGAGCTCCCTAGAGTGACACTGCAGCCGTGGTAGCCTGTCCCATGCCGAACTCATCCTAGGTCCGAGGCCCCTATCAACAGGACCATAGGGGCGCGATGTAAAATCAAGCTTGTATTCTGATTCTGGTAAGTATATCCCCGGGGGTTATCACGGCTGTGGTAGATGAGTTTCTGCCATGGCGGATGAGGGCGCCTTGTAGATTCACGGGCAGTTTGTGTCTAAGGTGGTATAAAAGTACCCAATCAAAATAGATCCGGCACTCCACCTTGCAGGCCCACCTTTCCTTAATATTTTCGGTGGAGATTCAGAGATGTAGGCTTAAGGTTTGGGGGTGTATGGTAGGCTATATGTGTGATAACAGGTTTGGCTTAGGGGTTAGATTTATTTCTAACAGTAGTGGGTTTGGAGATGCATATATTCTATATCTGTAGGATAAGGGATATAGACTTTTGTCCTCTTCCATCCCATGAGCACAGTAAGGAAATGAAGTATCATAGCTATTTAAGAACAAGATATTTCTGAACCCCTCCTCACCCACACACTTCCCCTGACAACTCCTAGACTCTGTGAATAAAACACCAATCAAAAATGCACGCGATATTGGAGAGAGCAGGAGGGGGGGCGACTATAATATTTACTAGTTCCGACTAGGGCTTCATTTTAATGAGCTACAGAGGACATCATTCGAGCTTTAAATTTCACGAGCTTAAAGAAACCTAGATTGACACATGCCCTGGAGACAGGGGATAAATCGCGAGTGATTTACTATGTGTCACTGAGCGTATAGGGCCAAAAATTGATGAAGCTTCCTTCCGTATTCAGCATGGTCGGCTGTGGGAGCACGTCAGCTGGTGAAGTGGCGGGCGGGTAAGGCGGCGAGTGAGGCCTCGTGAACCTGGGAAATGGTGGCAGGTGCTTTCCTGTATAGATAGCTGGTGACACCACCCTTTGTTTCTTTCTCGGCCAACCTCAGTCGTTTCAACAACAATGGTCGTTTGGCAACCAGAGGGAGACCAAAGCACACCGAAATGGGAGTTTTCAGGCTACCATTACTCCATCGCATTCATAGAAAAGAATAAGAGAAAGGCTCGGGAACCCCCCCTGCAAAATAATCCATATATGAATTTCTGGGGTTTCTTACTCTTATCCTGCAAAAGCGGTAGGCTATGGGATGTTCTTCATCCTAAGGAATCTACTAAGATACCGTAAAAACCCGCTGTATCCACTATCGGGGATCGGGCTCTTGACTTTCGCAATCCGAGACAAAACACCCTGTGAAGGAATAGTGCTTTCCACACAAAGTATAGCTTGGGGAGGCGAAGCTTGCTGGATCTCATTAACTGGTATTCGTTATTTTGTTAACCTCCCATGCTAGGTCTATTATGGTTTGGTGCTGTAGTACAGGCGAGATCTGCGATAGTGGATACAGCGGGTTTTTACGGTAGGGGTTTTTCACAGAAAGTATTATTGTAGATGACCTCACTCACTTATGGTAACACACTGGCAATGATCATCTGGTAAAAATGGGGGAAATGCACGACATATTCCGAACATGGGAGTGTTTTTGGGTTTTATTTGTGAGTGAATTTCTTGGGGATCTGTGGGGTTCTGGTGGTGCAAGGACCCCATCTTTGGTGCGTTCAGGCTTCCACTACGTTACCAGACGGCCGTTAGGGTAAAGGGACTAGAAAGCCAGGTCAAGAGAGCGGCTCATTAGAGGTTAATCTGGCCCTTGCTTAATTCCTGATAAACTTGGATGGCAATTTGCAGTATAACTGTATAATATAGTGCACCCCTCTATAACAAAAGCAAAAAATTCGGAACTTTTTGTCCGTTATAGCGAGCCTTTGGAAGAAATTCCTTATAGCGAGGGCAATTGGTATGGGAGTGGGAGTGTAAGTTCCTAGAGGGTTTATTTGTAATAGCAAGGTTTCCCTTATAAGTGGTCCATTATATCGGGTGCGACTGAAACCGACCCTGTGTTAGGCACTTGATACAGTTGGTGGGCCGTCGCTAATATTTACTCATTAATTTCTTAAGGATAGATCTTTCCTGATACTCACTCACTATAGAGCTCTTTTTACCTACTTGTACTCGAAAAGCTAGTAACGCTTGTTCTATACCTATTAGTCCCGGTATATCTAAAGAAACCTCTGCCAGCCTGGTTCTCAACAGTTTGTGGATCCTTCGAGTTCTGACCCGTGAGTAACTGAATAAACATTTTTCCTATCCCTACTGATTTTCTACTCCCCTAAGCTCTGGAAGCAGAAGACAGGGAGCGAGCTATTATTGATATATTGTTTTTCTTTTCTGTGGCTATGTTTTTTCTTTACCCACACTGCCGGCCTCCCCATTCACTGGGTCCCCGTCAGTGCCTAAATGCTGGTGGAGTCGAAGTATAACCAGCGAAGTAGTATGAGCTCTCACACCCATGTGTTTTAACCTGTCCACCCTGAGGATAGTTTGTGTAGACTAAGGGACATAGGTGCTTCATGAGTGCCGGCGCGAGGGCGAAGATTTCCAGAGCAGGATGTCTCCTATGCTATTGTGGACATGGTTGCAGTTTCCTATCTATCTCTCAACACACAATAAATCCTGTTGCATTTTTTTCATATAACAGTGTGTCGAACAGGACTTAGGTACGGTATTTCTAGCATGCCAAACAGGGGCCCAATAGGATATGATATATATAAAAAATTGCATCTTCAAGAAATTTTGGCATTTGGAAGGGCCCTTTTGAAAATCTGAGCAAAGTACTTACTCTATAAAAGACATAATAATTATTATTATTACAACTATTAAAGGAAAAATTCCTCACTTGATAATACACATCTAAATCCTAAAATTGAAAAACGGGACTTGAAACAAAAAACGCCGTTTTAATTTGTGCGCCGAACACACCCATTCGTTTACGAATATAATACATGAGCAAGACAGCATTTCTGTTGAGCGCCAATCTGGCCTTAGTTTAGGAGGCTGAGGTTGAGGAGGATTACCCTACCTTCATTTTCTGCCAAGCTTGCAGGGGGTAGCTCAGGATGTGAAACCATCTCGCAGGCGCCCATACGATAGTTATATCCCATCTTTTAATCGCAAGAGAGAACGCTACAACCTAGCATTGCCCAGCATGTCGAACGACAAATTCAAATACCGTGTTGAAATTCAGCAGGTACTATGCTCCTCCCCAATCTGATCCATCGCACGTGGTGTTAAGGCTAACAAGTGTAGATGATGTTCGTTTCGGGCGAAACCGGCGAACCGTCTGCAGAAACCACAGGAATCATTGAGGAGATTGTGCGGGGTCAGGTTATCGAGATGGTATTATTTCTAAAAACTTACTTTCTAGCTCGAGATTCTAATTCGTGACAGTTACAACAATGCACCAATCTTGCGTCACGTCGCGGGTCCCGCTCCATTTCGACCGACGATCTCATCTTTCTCATACGTCATGACAAGGCGAAGGTTTCTCGTTTAAGAACTTATCTATCCTGGAAAGATGTCAGGAAAACCGCTAAAGATAACGACCCATCCGGGGGAGCTGGCGCGCCTGATCCTGCCGACATCCTCGACGACGCCGCCGCGGGTATTGCAGGTGGGGCCGGGCCAGTTCAGATGAGGCAGAAGAAGGCAAAGATCGGACTCCCATGGGAGGTGGCTAGTTTTTTCTCGGAGCAAGTCCCTGAACGCGAGGAAGACGAAGACGAAGACGAGGTAGAGGCCAACGCTGCCACGCTGCAGCGCCTTAAGAATGCAGATGAACGCACGAGAGGCATGACTAGGGACGAATACGTACACTGGTCCGAATGCCGCCAGGCTTCCTTCACATTTCGCAAAGGGAAGAGATTTCGCGAGTGGGCTGGGTTCGGAACCGTTACAGATGCGAAGCCCAATGATGATATTGTCGACATTCTGGGTTTCCTCACGTTCGAGATTGTGCAGACTCTTACTGAGGAGGCTTTGAAGGTAAAGGAATTAGAGGACCAAGTTTTATTGGAAAGTCGAGAGAAGAGTAAAAAGAGGAAACGGGAGAAGTTCTTATTTCATGCTGAAGAGGGAAGGACCCCTATTGAGCCGCGACATGTCGAAGAGGCTTTCCGAAGATTACAAGTCCCAAAGCCCAAATCCCGAGCCATGAGGAATTTTTCGGGTGGAGTTGTCAAGTCAAAATTGACTTTGGTGTAGTGATTTCAGGAGCTCTATACGAGGCCGCCACGGCCCACAGTTTACGATGACACGATAGATGAGGGGCTTATATGCGAAATCGGCGTTTTTTTTAATACACACTTTGCACTTTTATTTATATCTTTGGTGGTTTGCCGGTGGCTGATTTTACTCCATGCCACCTCTTGTTCTCATGCGTTTAGATAGGGTTCTTCTGCTCTAATCTTCTTGGTTACTTTGATATGTTCATATTAGAGTAACTGGACATTCCTGTAGACATTAAGGAGCAGTATGTAGGCACCTACTCGACTCATGTATCCAAGGATTCACTCCGCAGAACATGATGACTTAATTCTGTTGTTTATTTAGTTGGCCCTATTCAAGAAGCTGGGCAGAGAGAGGAGTACGGTAGTCGTCGGCACTTAGCACAGATTATGCTCCTACTCTCTTTTGGTTGAAGGGCAAGTTTAAATTATCATTGACCACTGAGCTAGCAAGAAGCAGACACCCGTAAACATCTAGATCTATCGAAACGTCTTTCTTCTATTATATTTTTTTCGTGATGAATCGTAAAATTATGATCACGAGGTAGTCGTGATCGGGGGGATACAACATATCCTAAGGCGTGGCTTCGCACCCCCCCAGCGATTTCTGAAAGGCTTTTTGGTCTTCGAAATATCGTCTAGTTCTCACCCGCTATGGAGAGACGAGGTTAAACGTGGAATTGCGAGAACTGAGGAGTGAAGCTTCGGAATAGGATGGAGGATAAACTAAGCCAGAGTAGGGATAAAAGGGAATTACTTGTGTAGTAAAAAAGGAAAAGCAGGAGCGAGACCTTAAAGTGGGTATGAAAATTTTAAAAAGGAAATATTGGCTTTAATCGGGGTACGTATCAATGTTAGGAATACAAGTTTTCGCACAGTTAGTTCAGGTTAACCCGCAAAAGCTGCCGTGTCTTGCACGGGAACATCTCCCTTGACACTTGTGCAGGTGGAAAAAAAACGTGAAGTGTTATGCTTACCACAACTGAGGCTCCGCTTTTCAAGGGATAGGATTGAGTTCGTTATCCACTCCTCCAGACCCCCAGACCGGGTAACCTTAAACCGCCCACCAGCCCACCAACAACCGTATTACGTTTCCGACCCTCTGCCCTAGAACAACTTTACCTTGCAGCCGGGGAACTCAGACTCGCCCGACCAGAAATGATTAAGGGCACACCTTCCACTCAACAACCGTCCACCACCCGCGCATGTACATAATGCCATTCTCGCCTTCCAGTCCAGTTCCCCCCAAGATTCGTCCGAAAAGTTATCCATGTCCTGTCGCTGAATGCACTAAGTTGTTCACCTGCGAGCGCGGCATCAGGGACCACCTGTCACTGTACAAGGAACGCTTTCAAGATTACGCTTACAGGGCCTTAGAAGAACAGTTCGCGTTCTGTTCCGACCCTCCCGAGGCAAAAGAGGTAGAGATTGCCCCTGTTAAGAAGGCCCCTCGTGAGAGCGGTCGGGAGAGTTTCAATTATCTCAGTGCTCATTACGAAGCATGGAAAAACAAATACGGTATGTATTATTTTTTGTTCCCCCGCTTTTTTATCTGTTTTTCTATTCATTGTTTTATTTATAATCTATCATCGACTACCGGGGGAGTGAGTTATTGTGTGGATGAGAATGTGGGATTGATTTCGTGCTAATTTGAAGGTGCGGCGGATCCAGCTCAGAGCAACAAGGAAAGCTTCGAATCCAGACATCGACAGGCTGCCCGCAAATATCGTCTCAACAACAAGGAGAAGGTCCGACGTATGGTTAAGCTTAGCAAGTTCCGAGCCAAGGCCAAAAAGATGGGCTTCGGGGCTGACGAGGCCGAAGCCAATGCTCAACTCTGGATAGCTGCATGGGAGAAGAAGTATGCCGAGTCGACAACAAAGTGCGAAGCAGGAGAGGAGGATGAAGAGGAAATTGATGCAATATCTTCTATGCAACCCATGCGGTCTATGCAACCCATGCAACCCATGCCGCCTATGCCGTCCATAGGGTCCGTTCAGTCGATGCCGTCCTAGGCTGTCACCTTTTTTTTTGTAAAGTGCTGAAGTTCTTTTAAGCTTTTATTGCTTTTCTACCTTCCCTTCTTCGTTTCCTAATTTTCTCCCCAGGCCCTGCTATCGGATGTTTCTCCTCGCCGCTTGTTTTTTTCGCCTATTTTTCATGTCATCTGAGTTCGTTTTCATCGGCGGGGTTTAATAGGGTGTACTTTGTATGGCACGGGTCAGTCGGATTTCGGTAAATAAAATAGGGCTGCAAGCGGGCAGAGTCGACGGATGGCGGGAAAGTATGGCTGGAGATGTGTTCTTTTGGTTCTATTTTTTTGTTCCTCTTCCCCATTTGCGGCGGTGATCATGAAATAAGTCTCAGTACGCATTACGATATGATGTCTCTCCTTTTATTCCTTCTTTTCTACTTCATCTGTAGATACCGAGATCTCGGTCTCTTTGGGTTTCTGTCGCTTTAATGGCTTTGTTGGTTCTATGGGATACCTGAGTCTTTTGAGATTTGTTTTCTCTCACTTTTCCGCTTTCCGCAGTCGCGGGGAGTTCTCGTTGTTTCCTTCAAGTCTAAAATATAACTTTCTCCACCCTCATTTTTTTTCTTGCCAGTTTTGTCCACAAAAGGAGGATGTTGCTCACCCTTCTTCAATTTTTTTATTTTTCATCTCTCATTGCACGCGGCATGGGCGGGTGAAATTGGGATACCGGCGTTTCTTCTTTTTACTGAGAAAAGTCTTCCGTGATACACGTGTTTTGTTACAGTTTCCTCTCTCTTTCTTCCGTTCTTCCTTCCTTCCTCTCTTCCACTCCTTTCCCCATAGTCTAAATCCTTTTCGATGCGGCAATCAGGAAGGTGAATTAGCGTGATACCGATATTGTTGCCAGTGTTGAGTGAACGACAGCGCTCCGACGAAAACGAGCCGATTCAACATCTGTCTTTTTTATGCCTCACGATGCTTTCCTCTCCTGCCTGGCCGGTACTCCCGCGATAACGCATGATATGCAACACAGCCAGATCTCTCACTCACTCACTCCCTCTCCCTACCTACCTGCCTGCCTGCCCATCTATCTCCCGTACCACACCTATATCCCTTTGGGCAACCTAGAATCGCCCCGCGCTTAGGGTCTAGGCACCCAGACCCCCCCTATCCAACTCATCTCTGATCACGAGTGTATTTTGTTTCACAGACACGGTCATTCCCAAGGTAACTACATTACATATATCTAACCCAGCTCGTACGTGACATGGCGATGAGTGGGGGCGGTTCTTCAAATTTCGCCAACGGGCGGGAAAAAGGTGATCCCGGCGATGCCGCAAAGCGCTGCGCCACTCTCCTGGCCCTCGCCTCCTTTGCCATTTTTCCCGCGGAAAGGGTGAATCTTTCAGCTTTCATTAGTGTTCCGGACCATCGAGTCCCTCCCTATCCGTTTATAATCATAACATTCTCTCCTTACCATACCATACCGTACCTGCGGACGATAATGTGATTATCTCGGAACACCATTTTTTTCCTACCGACTTTCTCAGCCCTAACGCAGCGACTCATAGATAGCTGCCACTTCCATCACAATACATCTTCCATCCCGTTAGGTTAAGTCAGTTATCAACATCGTACGGTATCAGCTTATGCAGATTGGAATCCAACATTAGAGGCATGGGGTGGGTCCGAGACGAACACCGCCGCCGCAATAAGGTACAATGGCATTTTGATATGGGGCTCGCAGCCATGCTCGAGACGGAACTACCCGAAGCAATGCCGAGCAGATAATAAACATTTTTACTTGCCGGCTTGCTTGTTATATCCTGCGCACTCAACTCGGGCAGAGGCGGTGATGCGCGCAGTCAAACATGGAATTTTTCTTAAAATCGGAGCGGGTTTAAGTCTCGCCGCTAGTTCCCTCCCACTGATTTGACCTAGCCGAGCGAAAAGGTAGAAAGGTAGAAGGAGTAATTGATTGGTAGCCTTATGGTGGGGTTCCTACCCCATTTTCTTTTCTTTCCTGCACGGGTTGGTGTGGTTGTGCGGATCGTTGGGATAACAGAGGCGAGATTGGTTCTTGGTCGTCTTACCTGCATGAGACTTTGACTCCGCCTTTTGAGATCGTGGCATGTGAGCTTTTTTAATTGTTATGGGATCGTTGATCTTCCGCATGGTGGGACTCAGCCCGGGCGTTTTTGCTTCTCTAAAGCGGTTTATAAGGTATATCGACCGTTTACCTTAGGGCATTACTGGGAACGAACAGGTGGAAAGCTGCCTTTCTGTTTAGTATTCTGCTGTATGATACGTACGGTTTCTCCAACTGCGACTGCTACTACTACTACTACCGCTGCAGCTACCACTACAGAAACCGCACAACTGCTCCTGTGATAGCTACTGCGCTAAGGCACAGTTGCGGCTTCACCGAGTGATATTTTATTCTGTTGCGCAATGGGGGTCATTCCACGATTTGCCGAATCCACGAGCGTCCCTGATAAGGCCGCACGGACGCCCAGTGATAGTTTCTATCTTGTTCTCGCACCAGCGGGCTTCATCCATCCTGCCGCACTCGATCCGGGATATATTCCGGATACGAGGGATTTGCTACTGAAAGGGTTCGCAATAGCCCCTTTGGTAATTGCAACCACCGCAGTTGGACTGAGGATTTATTCTCGATTGCGGATATTGAAGAAGCTGGGGTGGGACGATTGGGCCATTATTCCAGCTCTGGTAAGTGAACAGAAAAAGCGAATCTATCGCTTTGGATAGATTACCTTTATCTGAAGCTCTCTTGCTCGTGAAAAGGAGGGGATCTGTTTTTTTGCTGACGAATGTCGGATTCTTTTTGAGGGTGCAGATAGCATATGCCGCTTATACTGCACTGATCATATGGGGTACGTCTTTGGGGACTTATGATACTCGCAATTGGATTTTGTTCGTAGGGCATGAGGCTAATTCTGGGCGTCTTTTTGGGTAAAAACAGGAACTGAAAGCGCCGGTTTAGCGGAGCATCTGTACAACCTTACTGCCGAGCAGATTCTCGATTGGTTCAAAGTTAGTATATTCGCATTTATGATTCTGTTCTCTCTTGCATTCATTTCCGCACTCATGCCCCACAAGCCCCACACGCATACCCTAGGTTGTAGTTTATATGTGGTGGAAAAGATGTTGACATACAATCATCAACGACAACAGGTCCAATACCTCATCGTAGTAGTCGCACCAGTAACCTTCCTGTTAATACGCTTCTCGATCCTCCTCTTCTTGCATAGGCTCGTCGGGAATGGTGAGCCCGGCACTCGAATTGTTATCAAAATCCTGCACGTTCTCAACTTCCTCTGGTACCCTGCAAGCGTCCTGCCTCCCGTGTTGATGTGTGCTCCGAGGGAGATGCGGATGTGGAATCTCATGGCCGTTATTAGGGCACAATGCTTCCAGCCAAAGGTTGTTGATAGCATGCAAATTAATTCTACGTCTATGGTCGTGCTTAGTGCTTCATTTGATGTTGCGTGCTTGCTGGTGCCAGTGCGCCTGGTGTGGAAGCTGAGGATGTCGACGAGGAAGAAGGTGGTGATTTCTAGCTTGTTCGGGGTGGGGATATTGTAGGTTCTGCCTTTTCCTGTATCATACTGAATATAAGTGGATTACTGATTGGAGTAGGGCTTGTATATGTGGAATTTTGAGAGCGTATTTCATGGCAAGGCTGCTAGAAAAGCATGGGGCCAGTTTTGATACTACTTGTATTACTCTCCCTACATCTTGTCCCTATTTTGTGCACATGCTCACATGGTTAGGGAATATGGTGAACCCTTTGATTTGCGCGCAGATGGAAGCCTGTCTTGGTATCATTACTGCCTGCGGGCCCTCTCTGAAGATGCTTTATAAGCAACTCTACGGCACTCCAGAGCAACCAACCAGCAAGCAGCCAACTACTGGGAAATCTAGCTTAACTGGCGCCAGAATATGGTCGAATAGATCGAGGCTTGGGGCAGAGCCTGCTTCCTTGGATGAGACAGTTATGAGTAGCCCGCCACCATGAGCCCTCGATGCCAAGCCTTCTTTCCGTTTTTTTATACCAGTATGATACCTTAGCTGGAAGACCACGCCGACCGAATTCGGTGTCCTGGCTGCGACGGAGAAAAAAGCCAACGAAAATACACGATTGGCAGGAATTTTTCAACGCTTCCGTCAGGGCATTCTCACGGGTTATCAGGGGGTTTCAATTGCTGGAGCTTTCCACGAGTCTCCTACCCTTCAGAGGTTTTCACAGAGTAGCATCTCAGGCTCCAGGGCTCTCCATGTTAGATTGCCTATAGGGCATGCGGTTATATGGGTTGTGCGGATATGCATGTATGATATGATATGTGGATATGCGGCCAGGAGAGATATGGTTATAGGGCATGCGGCTCTTTGATTTCCGGCGGTTAGGTATTCTCCCATGAATTGTTGTTCTCACATCCTATGCCGCTAGGCATAGGATATTTCTTTCATGGTTTCGTTGATGTTTCTAGCCATAGGATATGAGGTATCGGGTATTTGGTTTCATTGTTTCTTTCATACCCTAAGTCACTAGGGATACGGGAGTTGGTACACCGGCAGGGCATAGGTCTTAGGATCACAGAGGATCATGGGAAATCAGGATGGGTCTAGATTGTTTGTGATCATTAGGGATCAGGTCTCTTCAGCTGCGTGTGTTTCTTTAGGGTTAGGGTGCGTTGAGTTTCGGGAGTGTTTTGTTTTTGTTTGCCAGACGGCGAGATATATCTCCTGGCTTGTCCTTAGCTAGAGAGTGAGCAGCCATCTAGTCCACCGTTCCCCCATCCTTGACCGCTCCGCTTAGAGTCTATTGTGATCGCACTTTCGTTCGCTTCATCTTTTGTGCTTTCCTTTGGGTTTCATCACTCCAAACACCGGGTTTCCATACTTCAACTTCATATCTGACATGGGCCAGGACGCCATGGCGCTAGATAGCTTAGATGATATAGGGGGGGATAACCAAATAGGATCAATGAATGCTCCTAGATTATAATTAAAAGCTTTGCCTAGGGCACCTGCTTGGTAATGTAGCATCTGTGTAACGAATCTAGTGAAACAACGACAAGGCAACCCACAGCTTGTGCAATACTTGCACAGGGGCCAATTTTCTCGTGCCTGCCTCGCCCCACCACCACTAGTTGTTCGCCATACATACATGCACACTGCCGTACAACCCAATCTCGCCGCAAACTCCGTGACTACGCAGATCATCCGGGAGCCCTCTCTCTGGACGGCGCCCGTCCCTCGCTGCACTGCCAGCAAAAGCCTAAGCACATGGAATGGCCGCCTCCACGCTACCGAGGATGCCTAAGCTAAACACACAAAGAAATTTGCAATTTCGCAGGAGTTTCTGCCATTAGTTTGCAGAAAGAATGGCATGATATGGGATGGCCATGCCTGGAGCAAAACGTACGGTAAGCGCCAAGATTGGGTGCCCCGCCACAAGCGCTGCCGGGCTGTGCGGTATGGCCCAGGGGGGCGCAAGTATGGATGGAGATGTTACCGGGGAGGAGAAAGGAACTCCCACCAATTTCCTGGGTGTTGACCTTTCGTATGGAGCAATGCTCTCCTGTCAGATTAATAATATACTTAGTCAGAAGGAAGGCGCTCATCAATGGTCACTCGGATGGGCTGTTTTGCGGGAGGTGTTGAAAATCTGGGTTGCGGAGGTAATGATTTACGGTGAGGATTTTACGCAGTGGACTGAAGCCGTTTAAGTGGAGATGATTGATTGATGATAACTTGATGAAAGGAAAGGCTTCAGGAAAAGTTGTGTACAGGAAGGAAGGTGAGAAGCGAGGAAAAGGTGAGAAAGGGGGAAAAAAACAAGAGGGGTGAAAACATTTTGAGAGCTTGCGCGTCCTTTGGCTAGTGCGTACGTATGCCTCTGCGGCCACAGAGTGCGGGCACATCCCGCATCAAGTGCGGCCATCAAACAGCCATTTCCAACAGGAGGGGTTGGAAATAGCCGCACTTGGTATGGGAAACGCCCGCACTCTATGGCCATAGCGACACGAGTATGCACCAGCAGAGGGACACAAGCCATTCAGAGTTTTCCCTGTTTCTCCTTCCTTCTTGCCCTTTCCTCACCTAAGGGGGTTTTCGGCACGGCGGCGTTTGAGTGGGTTGGTGTGTTTGGCTGCGCTGTTTCCGAAAAGTGGTCTCTGAAGTTTGGGAAACTGTGCTTTGGGAACAATGTTTTGTAGCTTAACATTGGGTCAATAAATCCCATGTGTAATACAAGTCTTGCTCACTATCATCATGTTAAGTTCACTTGTTAAAAGTTAACCTCTTCCACTGATTATTAATTTTCTCTTTTTTTCCACCCAAACTTTCACAACCGACAGATGTGAGGTGTTTGGCAACAAACTGCAGTTTGGGAAACCACTTAAACTGCCGGTTTGAAACAGTCTTTTGAGTGGATTTACTGCACAATCATCGTCGTGCCAAACACCCCCTAAGTTTTCCCTCCTGTTCTTAACTCTCCTCACGACTTTCCTTTCTACATACTCGATGGGAGAAATCATGAACTCCATCACCGCCTAATACAAACTCCGTGTCTTCACTTAAGCCACTCCACTTCCCTGGGTAAAACCCTCATCGCCGATCATTACCTCTGTATCGATTATGATATTTGATTATGATATTTCAACAGGAAGAGTTAGCCTTGGCGGCGGGTGCTCCTTGTGGCCTTTTGGTTCTGAAATGTACTGTATAGCGGTGTCTGTGCAGGGCTAGTTAGGGGTTTTCAATAGATTAAAGGGAGCACTTCCTGGTGCGCTGGGGTCGAGCGGAGGAGACGCGGGGGGGTTTTTATGAACCCTTTTGGGTCATCGGGCAGAATTGCCGGCTGGAGAGGATACTTGTGTGTCGAGGACAGGGAATGATTGTTTTGGGGAGAAATATTGCCGTCCGAGTGTGAGCCCGAGAGATCTATTGACTACTGCTTTTGCTGAAATAAGAAACGCACCTGCTTCACCTCCTGAATGGAACTGCTGTCTTCGGAGAGGTGCCCAAATCTTGTTTTGGCCTTCTGGCCTTTCATTTTTTTATCTTTTCCTATTGTCATTAGGCCCTGTTTGGGGCGCGGGGGGATGCCATTTTTCTGGCTTTTGTGGCACTTTTGTTACAAATGAAATATTGTAGTATTACACCTTTTTGATTATGGCTCAACTTATAGGCCTCCCGCAAGATTTTTCTCCCCACTGCGACAGTCAGAATGGGAGCTACTATCTTTTAAATGGTAGTGTGCCCGGTAGAGCCTTATTATTTTCATTTATCTCCGTATGGTGCTATAAGCGTCGCTGGGGTTTGGATTGAGACGCGGTGGAATCTCCCCTCTTCTGCCGGTACCCTCATGCGGAATCGTCAGCTACCTTTCGTGTATGTCACAGTATATATGGATGGCTTGAAAGGAAAATGGCAATGCAGGACGGCAAAGGTGTTGGTTGATGTGCATTGCATACAATATGCAATATGTACCTCAGTTCCTTGATTTCAAAAGCAACAACGCTGGCTAGTGCGGGGGGGATCTCCCTCCGAGGCCGAAAACCGACTCCTGCGTTTCGGTTCCCCAACACTTTTTTCTTCCTGCCTTTGACAACAATACTTGAACAACGATATTCAGAACCGCACCACGATAAAACCGTGTTCACGAAGTGAATGAAACCAGGATAAAACAAGCTTATTCAATTCTTCGTCCAGTTCCAACCGAGATATTCCATATTAAGCCTCAAAAAAATAAACCAACAAATTACTCCCCAAGCTATCCCCAAAACGTCTGCATAAAATCCAGAATGCACCATCCAGCCGTCTCTATGTCTCTTGCTCCCCCCTCCCCCCCCCATAGCCTACTAACAGCGGAAGCTCACACTCCTTAAAACCCGCACGCACTCGCTGCTACCGGAGTCCAACTCACGTTCACGCTCCCGAGATTGACTGCCTGCCCACCCGTCAGGGTGTCCAGAGCAGCCTGCGAAAGCACAAACGTACCGGGGGCCGCCACGTCCACGGCGACGATATTGAGGACCTTGGGAGCGGCGGGTGGAGGAGGCGTATACGTCAGCTGGTAGCAGGCTCCGCAATTCGGCGAGTTCCACTGCGCGACTGTGCCGGACCCCCCCAAGTTGGGGAATCCGGGAACGCTTCCAAGGGTATGATAGCCCTTCGTGTAGAGCCCGTTCGGACCATCGCTGCAGGCTACCGAGAGCGTCGAGAGGTTGGGGTTGTCGTAGGTGGGGTCGTATTTGGCTACACCCGTGGTTTGTGCAAGGGTGAGGGTTATGGTGGCCGCTAGGAGGAAGATTGGCTTTGGGAATTGCATTTTTTTATTATTTTCTCGTCCTGTCCCTACTGGAGTGATGTGGTGTGGGCCTTATGGCGGGTGTCTTGTCTTTCGTGCGGAAAAAACGAGTGATCTTGGTGATGATAAGAGTAACGAGAGGGGGTTGATAGGACTCGGGTACTGGTATGATGGTAGCAGCATTTCATAGATGGTACTAAGGGTTTATATACATCTTCCCTTTCTTTTAAACAGAGGTTGTTTTCTCTCTTCCGCCCCCAAGGATCTGTAGATATTACTCAAGATCCCCTCCTCCTCCGAGTCTCGCTCGTATCTTACGTTGATTAAACATTGTAAGAACCACCGGCCCGAACGGAAGTAAGGGTATTGTGCGTGCACAAAGGAATCACCAGACCATATGTCGATCACCATTCCCCTCACATTACTGTACTAGTGCGCTCCGCCTCGTATATTCCACCTTCTTTTCCGCTTCATATCGCTCACTTAGGATAAGATTCTCAAAATCCTGACGGCAGCGAAGACCCGCCATGCGATACAAGAGACATGCGATACAAGAGAGGTTCACGAGTCCTGTCTTCTCTGGATATCGCAACTGTGTAACAATGACTGTGCTACCAGAAAACGGGGGGACGTTTCTGTTACTATTTATGGCGGTTGTGGTTATTACTAGTATTAAGCACCGAATTTGGGTATTGGCTCCTTTGTGAGATGAAGGGCGGGGGGACTGCCACTACGTAATGTTTTCTCTCGTTTCCCTTTCCCCCGGAATCGGGCGGAACTTGGGAATCAATGACTCGTGGTGAGAAATTCGCAATCGAGAGTTTGATATGTCAGGAAGGATCAAGTGCAATTATGACTTGTGGGCTGGCTGAGGAAGTGCAACTGGAAAAAGATGGAGGGTGGGAGGAGCCGGACGCCAAACAAATGATCCCTGATATGTGCACATGTGGACTTGTTTATAATTTATACTTGAGGCCGATCGGAATCACAGTTGGGTGTGATAATTGTTTAGGATTAGACAGGTGGAATATGGGGAAGTCACGTTTTTTCTCCACAGGCTCTTTGTTCCGGCACGGCTCCTAGCAGAATTTTGCCACCTCAAAGCTTCACTGCTACTCGAGGCTATGATATCCCGACTCAATCGGCGCCTCCGATCTGCCAGATTTTGTGTAACCAAGGCTTTTAGCACTTCTTGGGATACCCGTAATTTTCTGACGTTTGCGAACACAGCTGCGGGCCAAAAATGGGCCGGAGTCCGAATAATTCACGAATTTAGTGGTAGCCGTGTTCTCAAACGTCAGAAAATTACGAGTCAGACTTGAGCTAACCCGACCGGTCCCGATGATCCGGGGCGCTTTATGACCTGTCTAAACGATCAACAATCGGGGGGACCCATGACCCGCTCAAGTATGGTGCCGAGCACTCAAAAATCAATCAAAAACGGACTCAATAATAATTTCGGGAATTTCTGGCCGAAAACCACATCTTTAGGAAGACATGGCTTCATACAAGGTTCTCAGAAGAAACTCCTCTCCGGTTCTATGTCTTTCTAATTCCCAATAAGAGCAATATTCGTGGAGATAGTGAGATTTTCGAATTACTCATTCATGGTTCTCTCCAAAGCTATTTTAGCCAAGCACAGCTAATTTGTATGTGTTATGTAAGCAAATGAATAACCCATCAATGTTGACTTCAAGTGCCATGATACTCCAGTACTTTATCACTAAAAGCGTCGAGGGCAATGCAATAACTCCAGGTTACTATACGAATTTAATCTAGGAGAAACTAAAACCCGAGGCTCCTCCGGATAACTTATTTCTGTCCTCTTGTATGCATGGGCATTTAAAAAGTCTTTGGACACCCCTGTGCTAAGACAGGTACTAAATGCGAGGGGTCCGGGAACTTTTTAAAATGGCCAAGCGAACTTTGGGCACGATACGGGACTTAAAGATTCATGTTGGGGTATCATTTTTATGCAACTTCCGTATGGATGCTTAAGAACTCAAATGAACTCGAGAGCACGATACGGGGCGACGAGCTAGGGTGGCAGATGTTTTGTGACGCTACATTCCATATAAAAAAAGGCAGAAATCAAGCAAGATCTTATCAACTAAAAGGAGGCGATAGGGAATGAGCGAGCTTTCCATATGTAAAGCAAAGCTAATCTTCACGACAATTGCCAAAAATATTGAGTGTTCGCTCACTCCTTATGGCCATTATTGTAACATCTTGATTGATTTCTGGTTTTATATGGGGGTGTACCGTTACAAAAAACATGTAACCTTAGTTCATGCCGGTGCAGGTAAAGACAACAGCAGTATAAGGGCAGGTAGGTAGACAGGTAGGCAGGGAACTGCGACTGGGACCTATAATACCGCTCTCTGCCCTCCGATGTGCGCGCTCTTAGGTCCGGAAGAAGCATACAGAGTGGAGACATGTGTCAGTATAAAGTATAAAAATTGGGAATCAATAGATGCTTCCGCCTCACCGCTGTTCTTTCCCTTCCCTTAAGACGGAGGTAGTGGGAGGAAGGGGCACTTACTGGAGTCATGGCCTCAACCACCAATTTCGCCGACTCCCTGGCTCTTCGAAATTGAGCACGTGCAGGGCCTAGGAATGACAAGAGAAAGCCTCAAATCCCCAATATCAAATCCTAGTTTACCATCGTCCTATTTATGTTCGAGCACTGCCAATCCACCCCCCACTTTCGTACCTTCTCAAGACCTCAAGAGTTCGGGTGGGCAATAAGGCATCAGGGAAGAAAGGGGAGCGGGCGGGGGAGGTTATATTACAAGATGATAACAGGTCTTGGCAAGGGTTAGGTGTTTAAGAGGCGATCTCCGGGAAGCACTAACGCCATAAATTAATTCAACCAATCCTTTCCCTGCTGAGAATGGACCATTCCGAACGACTCCTAGCCAGGACTCCAGCAAAGGGGTTTTTTGCTGTATCACAGCTCACTTGCAATGGACGCTAACGTCGAGATTTTTGATTTTTTGATTTTTTTGAACACCTGTTCAGGAGCGAGAAAAAGAGTATTACACAACGGTAATAGTCCTAAAACGACGATGCATCAATTCCTCGCAGGAGGTATTTTATAAGGAGAGAGCACCTACCATCGTTACTGGAGCACTGTACCACCAAAATCGACGAATTGAAGCCATGACACCGATCGCCGTTCTGCATGAGCTACTGCGACATCTCGAAATCCTTTTGCAAAGCGACTGATTCCACGCATTACTATGATGGCCCTAGGTTGGTGCCGCAAACAGGACTACCTTTTTTTTCCTGCAGTTCTGGATTATGGCCGCTTTTCAGGGCACTAGCATTCAAACAACCGTGGGGAAATCCGACGTTTTTTTATGGTGGGAGTTTCTATTTGTCCTCTGTCAGTAATTGGACAGTCAAGCTGGGGTATACGAAACTTTTTCTAGTGCTTTTCCCTTCCCTTCTTTGCTTTTTTTATTTTACTTTTTCACCCTTATTTTTACTTTTTCTAACACCAGCCTTTTCGACAATCTGCAGACAAAAACCACCACCTCCTTGAAAGTATCTATATACTCATATCTAGTGGGTCACATAGGCACTTTCCCGAAGTCATAGAGGCTGCTTCTGTCCAAAACCATGACATCGGTGACACCGGATGCGTCTCTGTGATGACATGTGGCAATTGAAATTCTCGCATATGAAACCGGTTTTCGGGACCTCGTCTCAACAAAACACTCACAGCAGTCCCTAGAACTCGTGAGCTTAAACGCAGCTGCGCGCTTCTCGCGTCTATTCTAACGATGCGATAACTCACCAATTATTCAGCAGTAGCCATGCCCTCCCTTACTTGAACGATTTTTAGTATATGTATGATACTTGGTTCTCCTTTTTGCCCCTTCGATGTTCCACTTCCTGATTTTCTACAATCCCTATACAACCTTCAATTTCCTGTCTTGACATATTTCCTCGCTGAGAATATGGACGAGCAATGGCTCTCTCAATGCCTCGACGAGAAGTTAGTGCACCCAACACTCGACAGAAAAGTCTACGTCTTGGATAACTACATCATTAAGAAACAACTGTCTCACGGTGAGAGAGGTCACAATGGCTACGTGCCCATATATTCCGCCGTCAGACAACGAGACGAGAACGAAATTCTAGCTTTGGAGCTTGTACAGGAGTATACCTCTATACCCGTTCCAAGGGTGGTCCATTCTGGCAATGGGTACGTCTATGTCAGATGTGAGAAGATAACCTCCATAAGAGTAATAACTAACATAAAACTACCATTTCTAGATTCACTGTTTTCGAACGATTCCCGGGGGTGATAGTGGACAACAGAGAAGCCTGGGAAAGGGTTACCCCAAGGCAGCGAGAAGCAATAAAGCTTCAGGTACAAAGATACATCCAGGAGCTTGTCAGAATCCCTCACCCAAGCTCGGGAATCCGAAGCCTCGTGCCGGAGGGGGTACTCATGCACAATCAGTTACCCTACCCAGGCCCGTTCCCGTCCACAAAGGCTTTCCTACAAGCTTACGACCGAGAAGATGTCTTTTTTGGATATCTAATCAGACAAATAGACCCAGATAGCACTCCGGTGTTTTCACATTTCGACTGGGCCCTCTCAAACATCGTCTTGTCCCCAAACATGGACGCTGTCATGGGAGTGATCGATTGGGAGCGTGCGTGCTTCTTTCCGGAGGCCGGGCGGTGTGTTCACAGAATGTGCTACAAGTTGCCTGGCTGGGAGACGTTGTTTGACGGCATGGAGTTTCCCAAAGACGTAAGTGGGAACGGAGATGGCGGAGTGGGCACGGCCGAGTGATGAGCAAAGCAACGGGATCTACTGATCTCTGCAAGCAGGGTTTATGAGAATTGCCCTTTCTGTTTTACTTTTTTTTCTTTTTCCCTTGGTAGCATCTTTTTTTGTTCCAATCGTTTTCAAGACTTAAGCGGGACTTAAGCGGGGGAGGGCGGGGTGGGAAGCATATTTTTAGACGAGCACGAATGATGTTTCCGGGTTACCGGAATGGGTGAAACGCCCAGAAATCTACCTCATCGCATTTGCCTGGATGAGCTTCATCCTTCGCCGTGACATCCGTGCGTTAAGATATTCTAGCCTGTCGTAGACTAGAAGGGAAAAAAACACGAGTAAGCAGTCCGCTGTATATACGGATGACATGACCGAGTACTCATGTATATGCAATATCATACCTGGTCCCACAAAGAACTTGTATATTGAAACATCTTGGGCACTCTATTACATAAAACGAACGTCCTCCATTCGAGGCTTCTTTTTCTTCCGGGGTCCGGGATTGGAGTTCTATTGGCTGCGGTCTCCGAGGAAATATGCTTTACCCAAAAGTTGTAAAAATTTTAATGAGGGGGGCGGAGGGGAGAAAAAAAAGGAAAGAATCTTGTCTTGACTGTTGTTAGTATAGTGAATAATGAGCGAGTGATATCTTGAGTATCTTACCTCGCTTAGCTACCCTTGCGTAAGCATTTTGTCCCTTTTTCGCAAATGGAATTTACTTTTCTCACGTGGCCTATATACGTGCATGGAGTTACGTTACAACAGGAAAGGACACTTTTAACGTGCACGGTCGGTCGTCCGACTACGGTAGAAACGTGACATGGCCGGCCAGTACTCGAGCACTGCACGATAAACATTCTGGTCGGATTCTCAATAAAGCCTTGTCATCTGCCGGGGGACAGTGTTCCGGGGGATCAATGGCAGAAAGGGCGGTGAGCAAGTGGGCTAAGAGCTTTGAGTCGGGTGAGGCTTCAGCGTGGAAAGAGAGATCCAGGAGTGGGCAAGATATAATTGCTCAAATGTAGGTGCCCCCCCCCCCCGTACTCTCTGAGTCTGTGGGAAAAACTTTTGTTTTCCATGGAGGTGGGCAAAAAGAAATTCAACCGCTTTGCCGGGTAGATCCGTTCACAAATCATCACTCGGTTTGGCAAGTACTGTATGAGGCTACGAGAAGGGATCACGTAAATACCCATGCTTCATCTTGCTTCGTCCCTCATGTGATGGATATCACCTGCCTGCGCGGCGGTGAGGAAATTAAGCGTGCGCGATGGCTACTTTCCATGTTTTGTGGTCGCTCATGGGCATCCCGTCCACCCAACTCGAGTAGCACAGTGCAACTGGCCTTTGTGTCTCATAAGCCGCTGGCTTCCCCAGTGAGGGTCACCACGATAGTTGCTTCCTACTGGGGCCTTAGGAGGAGAGGAATATACAGAGATGCTTTAGAACTTTCTGTTTACTTCCGCCCTACGTCATATCGAGGCCTTTTACAATTTTACAATACCCCGCAGAGCAAACCCCTCTCCGAGGAGGGCTGACTAATAGGAATCTTTTAATTTAAGGTTTGAAACACACCACCTCACCTCCTAAAAAAACACTCAACAGCCCTCCACGAGTGTCCTATCAGAGTTAAGGACTTACTGTGACCCGAGCGATCCACTAGGTAGATCCCCCACGTTTTGCACCCCATCCCGTTCGCAAAGCCCCGGCAGATGGCACAGACGTGTTGCTATGATGATAGCGGCTAGTTGCCCATAGCACTGAGCCGCATACTACTGAGTATGGACTAGTGAGGGCGAGAAATCAAGCAGGGCCCGCAGTGCCGGAAAATTCAAGGTACAGGAGTGGTGGAAGTTTACTGGTGTCCGACTAGGGATATCTCAGGGCTTGTCGAGCATCCAATCGTAACCATCCTATCTTGATCGACGGCAAGTGAGGTCATAACTAAAGGGTGGCATTCCTTGGTTTGGATTGGTGGCTCATCGAGTTATGGATGGTTGTTGGCGTATTTAAGCCCAGATGAGTGTGTCGCCCTCTATACATTGCAGATATAGTTTTGCCTCGGGGGACAGGATGACACTCGTTCTAGACAATGGGAAACCTACCGGTGTGCGCTAATGAAGCATAATAAACAGAGGTACAGTAGACCTAGAGAGCGCGTGATATATCCGTAAAGTGTAGTAACTTGAAGTCTAAATTGCAGCCCGACCACTCCACCAGAACATTAGGATACCTTGGCAGTATCATGAAGGTGAGTGGAATTCAACTCTATCCTTTAGTGCCTAAGGCCAAGGAGATGCCTTGAGTAACAGCCCCCAATTGTAAATAGATTGAACCGGAGAGTTCTCCGTTGCAAAGATTCTACTAGCATGCAAGTTAGCTTTTGGGAGCGGAAAGTTGTGCAACAAAGGCTAGCCCGCCTAGCATCCCCCACTAGCTCTCTCCCATTCCATTCATAGGCAGGCTTGGTTGTATATTTTTCACCCCTGCCGTTACTTGTAAGAAGCCCGTCTGGTCAAGTATCTATCCTCTTCACTAAACAAGCCACTTAACTTCTAATATGCTCTAGTGCTCAAGTTAGCCTTTGCGCTATTCTATCCACCAAGTAAGGCCCCATGTTTGTGTTCTTTTTTTCTGTTGAGAGCCTTTCCTTTCTTTGTACAGTATGTCTTCATAGGATCTTTTTTTTCCTTTTGCTCCTGGATCATTAGAAAAGTTTCTCCTCTTGACTCCTGCATACTAGTAATTAGCTTCTCACTAGGGCTGTGGGCACTGACCTATATGCCCCATTTACTCCCCAATCTTATCAGCAATTTTCTACTTTGCTCCGCCCCCCTCAACACAAATGCCCCACGCGACCTCTTTCCTAGATGAACACTGCCTCCTAACAGTGGGGCAAGCGACTTGGGAGTTGGGTGAACTAAAAAATTACACTAGTTCCTGGATGTCCCGGTAGGCAAGTGGTGTAGCTAGGTATTGGAATACCCCCTCGACGGAGCGAGCTATCATACCTAGTGACTGGGATAGAGCATACAGGGTGCTAACACGATCACTTCTAATAGCATTAGGTAACCTAGACTGCCGGAACCACGACCCCCATTTCTATATATGCAATGCATTTATTCAAGTCGCTTCGTCACCCCCGCCAACTAGCCCTTAGCTTATCTACTGTTAGTATAGAGGGGAAATAGAGCGAGGGCCTTCCCTAGCCACCGCCCGTCGTTCCCTAGGGTATTTGAAATATGGAGATAGTCCCCCCTCCGTCTATCGACCCATAGGGGGATGAATGGGCTAAGGAAAACTTTTTCATCCAAAACAATGGCTCGTGTCTTGGTGTGCTCTGGGATTACGGAGGTCGATTTTGGTTAGATTTGCCCAGGATTTTCTGAGTAGCGAGAACTATTGATCAGTGTGAACGCTGGCAGACCAGGGAACCTATCGAATATGAAGTGGTACGGCTGGGTGACAAAGGGAGCAGAAATAATCTCAATACTATGCTGTTCTTCAAATGCCAGGAGAACTATCCATGACCTGGCTTCGCTACTAAAGAAGGGTGTATGCAGCTGGTATCATACGCAGCACCATGCACCATAACACGCAGGTCTTCCAAGGAGATAGCCCTGGCCAAAACTAGGTGGACCAGACCCGACTCGATCCAAAGGAAATTTCGGCCGGACCAAAGACAGCTCAATTCAAGGAATCGTAACCCGAGCCAACCCGGTGAGCTCGCTGGGTCAGGCTAGGAGGGGGGGGGGGGGTGGGAGAGAGGAGAAAAGTAGATAGAGTCAAGGACCCAAAGATCATGAGAATTACGTCTAACCTATTGTGCTATGCCACCTACAATGAATGTCGACTATTGTATCATAATATTATCGTAAAAATCTTGAGTGGAGCCCGCTCGGAGCTTCCAGAACAGATGGAGGACCCCCGGTGTCAAGCGAAAAACCCACGGCTGCTACTGCTTGCCTCGATATGAGAAGGAATTATCTTAAGCAATGAATGGATTTGCTGTGTACGTGGACTTGGGGTAAGGAGAGCTATTTCGGACCCACGATCCAACCCTAGGAAGGCTCATAGCAAGTGGTATCTTAAGGCAGCTATACTTCGAGCTTAGAGCCTTGTATAAGTCACCCCGACCCGCGAAATCCGATTCGAAAGTGGGACCCAATGCCCCAAATGAGATTATTACAAGTCATGAGGATTGAATTTAGCACTCTTCTGTTATGACCTTGTCGATGCACAAGTCCTTGATGGCTTTATGTCGTACGTGTAGAACCCTAGACCCCCCCTGCCCTCTAAACTCTGCCATGCCCACGGCTAAACCCGCTTTTTTCGTCACCGCCTTAGCAAACCTGACTGTCCCTTTTCACAAGAGGTCCTATCGTCAGCTACTGCCAGCTATCGGTATTTACGATTTCCCTTCTCTCGAGGGCGTATCTGCTCTTACAGTGTGTGCAACATTTTAATAATAATATCGTCACTCGGAACCCCGGATGGAAAATCCAAATCCACCTGCTAGTAGGGTAAATATCCGTTCCCACGATAACTTCACACATGAAACACTTAGCTGGCGCAGTGGCTAAGGTGTCCAAGAACCAATCAGCACTTGTGCAATCAGCAAGATTCCAGGAGTTTAGCTCCTTAGCAATGAGCTATTATCGAACCATGCGTCACACGGGGAAGGAAAAACAAATCTTGAACTCTGGGGACTGAGAGATCGAAGATCCGGCCCCCCTTCCTAAGGCTGTTAGCAAAATTAGTCCTGCTATTGGGCGGCAGGACCCGTATACCTTTGGGTGAGGTGTGCGATCGGCGGGGTAGCAGAAAATCAAAATAGTGCCCGTTTGGCACGTGCCAATAAGAAGTTGTGGTGGAGAAAAAAGCTGAAAATAGTATGCGATTTCGTGAGGGGCCATTGGGGCGCCTTGGGGACATTCCTGTTCGGTGATCGCTAGAATAAAAGCCGAAACCCGCTGGAAACAGCTCCAAGCCCACAAATTCAGGAGAAATATGGAGTAAATTCCGGTTTCCTGTGTTTCATACAAAGCCTATCGATATTGCAGCTACTGAAAGCTGATTGATTTGGATGTTATTCAGCGATAATCTTGGGATGAACAGTATTAAGAAAAAAGTGGGGCCTGACTTTGTTTTTTTCTTCAGCACTAATCCCTAATAGCTCCTAGTAGAAACACTCACAACAAGGAATGTTTAGAGGACATAAATATCACAGCATCTGTGCGCGTGCCGAATATCCCTTCAATGCAAGAGTTTATTTTACTGGGAAAGATGTTGGAGGTCACTTTTATCCCTCAGTGTGTTATTGCGTCCAGGAGATCGGTGGGGTAAAGTCTCAGTTTAAAACTCGAGTAATTTATCCTCAATTGAGGGAGGATACTTTCCAGATCCCGTTGGTCTCATAAACGAGATACAAGTACCTTGGGCCCAACGCACGTCGCACTAAAGGATATTATGAAAGTACTGGTTAAAACAGGCCCTGGCTAAGAGATGAAAAAGAACAAAGAATTGGCTTGCCTCCTCTTATTTGGAAAGAAGCAACTTCAAAACCTAATCCTAAATTTTACACTAATCCCCTGGTACTGAAGTGACTGAACTAGTCTGTGAAGGTGGCCATTCCTCACCAAACTCCAGTTCCGCGATTGGTCGCCCCATAAGTTTACTGTATTTCCTGAGAAAAAGAGTCAGTTGTGAATAGTTACTGGTTACTACAAGTATCCGTAAAAAGAGTAAGATGAGTTTAATGCTATGACAGTGTCAGTGAAGCCAAAACTTCTGCCAAAAATTATCTAGGAATTTATCGTCGGAAATGGTGCCACGGGGTTAGCTCTGTGTGATGCTTGGAGGGGAGGAAATAGCCAGGATACACCCCCTTTCCAATTACAACTCTTTGGCTCTCTTGGCACCTCATACGGAATTCATAAAAGGGGATCGGTAATATCAACAAGCATTAGCCACAGCCGGGGCCCGTAACCTTTTATCACAAGAAATCACTCGTGGCGCTATCCAAGGGAATCACCTAATCTCACTTGTACTCCTGACGACACACTTGGAAGTGAGACACAATTCCCCAGGTGAGGTTTCAGCAAATGAAAAGTAATCCGAGACTTGCTATCATAGTAGACATTCTAGTATCCCGAGGCTCCGCCTGTGGTACCGTAGCCAACGCCGAAAGAGCCGGGGTTTTTTGGTGGAGCTGAAAACAACGAAATCACAGTCTAGCATAATAAGTGTGGTTCTGTGCCTAGAGCCAGAATGTGTCGCGGCCCGCTACCTTGGACCGAAGACAAAATCTTGAAGTTTGCTAAATATTGGCCAAAATGATGATTTTGTTCTTTGGGTGCTTTGGGCTTTTATACATAAGAGTAACTTCGCGCTTATACGCAAAGATTGTGGTCTACGGTAGTGCACCATGCCAAAAGTCAATCAACGGATTTAACAGGAAAACAACCTAAAGCACAGACCATACTGCGCCACCGTCTTTTCAGGTGACCTCCCATGACCTCCCTTGTGTTACCCTCCCCAAACTTAGATTACACAGGACTACCGCACACCACTTTGAGCCTCACCACTACCATGTCGGAAGAAACGCAACGACAAGTCTTCAAAGAGGTATTCATTCACTTCCAAACAGCCCCCCCCACCCGGACCAACTGACAGAACCCCCCAGCTAAAACCCCACTGCATAAAAGTTAGCGAAACGATCTTAAAGCCGACTCTCGATCCTAGAGGACTATCTACATCCCTAACCCAGCTTCTTCAAACACTAACCAGTACCTCTGGACGCCATGGCGAAGTCTTCAGCCGTGCTCTGGGGGACTACGTCTTCTACCCGCTCTCGCACATATTCCGGCAACACCAAACCGTGAACGACAGCGCGTTGGAGAAGGCTTTGGGATGCGTGCGCATTCTGCTGAACACCTGCTGGCGACTTAACATGCCAGCGGAGCAAGCGAAGCAGATGCTCATCATGATCACCTTTGTAATAGCGGGCACGCCCGGAGCTCCTGTCAATGCGAATAGAAGCGAGGAGACGAAGATTGAGGGCATGAAGTGCTTGCTGGCGCTGTTCGAATGCGTGAAGAGGGCCGATACGGGAGTTTTGGGAGATGTGGAGTCGTTGCCGGCGCTGGGTCACAGCGCTACCGCTGTGCTTGAGGTTGCAATTTCTACGACCTCTCCACAATTGCAGGTGGTTTCTTTGGAGTGTTTGGAGGCATTGTTGTTCTCTTGCGTCACGGATTCGGACATCTTCGCTAGCTTTTATCCTGGCGTCGTTAGTGGGCTGGCAAAGGTCATTGGCCTAGGGCCTACCACAAAACGCCCATACGAGGTCCTCGCCCACTGCGTCAAGGTGCTGAGCCGCGTGATCTGTGAGGTTCTCGGGGATGCAAACGTAATGAACCTCCCTACCGAGGAAGAAAACAAAGGAAAGCGAAAAGGGAAGGGGAAGAGCGAGGACTTGAAGGTCCATCGAACAGCCTCCTGGCTCACCGCTACCGCAACACAAACCAAATCCGCGCTCGATAACATCCTCCGCCTCCGCGGCCACTCACATAGTCATGTTCGCAGAGCCGTATTCGAATTATGCCGGGACCTGCTCGAGAACTGCGCAAAGTCTCTCGTCGAAGCACTTACGGCCATCATCGAAACTATGATCGTACTTGCCGGGGATGAAGACGACAGTCTCCGGAGTATTTCTGAGAACACTCTGCGTGTCGCGGCGATGAGCGAGAGCGTCAAGGAGGCGATACAAAGCTGTGTTCACGGCTGGGCAATTTCCTTACCAAGGGTCATGGCTGGAAGCGAAGAGGTTATGAAGACTAGACTTATCAGTCGAATTTCTACCGGTTTCAAAATTCTGACCGAATTGGGCATGGGTAGTGAGATACTACAGGAAACGCTGGCGATCAATATACGGGATAGTCTTTTTACTGCTTACTCCGGGACCACTGGGAAGCAGGAGGCTATCCAAGCGGTGGAGGAGCCGCTGCCGTTTCACACGTTGGTTTCGCGGAACAAGGCTATTGGAACACTTAGTGGTTCAACGCAGTACCCGGACGTTGTACTCGGACACAGAAGTCAACGAGATACGGTCAGCAGCGTGAAGAAGCTTTTGGGTTTGTTAGGATGCTCCTCTGAAAACGCTCTGCGGCTTGCACAGCGACACATCCGTGAGAGTTCGAGAATAAATGCCCCTGCTAAGGATAGGTCTACTTCTTTATGGGTTGCTGTGCAGTTGCTCCGAGGATCACTGGCAAATTCCGACGAAATGGACATATTCCTCGACCTGGACTTTTCTCCATCTGGTCCACTGCAGCAACATGTCACGGAGGAATTATTCGCAGTGTCATTATCCGTCCTCAACGACGCTACGGAACTGGGTGCAGATGAAGAAGCAGATCCCATGTCTCCAACACTCCAGTGTCTCGCCCTCGAGGCAATCTCCCTCACCGCACAAGCGCAGAAAGAATCCTTCAGGGAAGATCTAGTGGATGCCTTATACCCCATAGTCCACCTCCTAGGTTCCCCCTCAAGGGCAGTTCAATCCCACGCAATAGTCACACTAGGCAACGTCTCTCGCTCATGCAGATACCCATCTGCCAAAGAGCTCATTCTAGAAAACGTTGACTACATGGTCAACGCCGTAGCACTGAAGCTAAACACATTCGACCTATCCCCCCAAGCACCTGTCGTTCTCGGAATGATGTTGAAACTTGCAGGGCCAAGCCTGATACCCTACCTCGACGACATGGTCGTTAGTATCTTCGCCGCGCTAGACTCCTTCCACGGTTACGAAGCGCTCTGCGAGGCACTCCTAGGTGTCCTCGCTCAAGTCGTAGAAGAGAGCAGGAAAGGCGACGATTTACTCGCGATCACAGCAAACGACGGCGATCCCTCCTCCTCATCCCGGCCGCAGAGCAAGCGAAGAAAATTACTAACGGGAGAAGACCTGATCCAGGGGATCAGCTCAAACCTCCGTAAAGAGCAAGAAAAGAAAAAGAAAGCAGTGGGAGAAGAAGCAGACATGGCCGCCGGGAAATTCCCGGAAAGGCCTTGGGGCAAAGGAAAAGAAAAAATCAAAAACGAGGACCCCACCGTTATGGGTAAAGGCAAAGACGAGGACGACGAAGACCAACTCGCACCGCCTCCGCCAGAAACCCAAGTAGTGGGGCCCACAAAAACATACGACCTAGTTCAAAGAATCACCCGCCTGAGCCAACACTACCTGACGCACCCCTCCTACTCCCTCCGTCTAAGGCTCCTCCACCTGATATCCACCGCGTCCCCACTTCTCTCCAAGAACGAAGACGCATTCCTCCCACTGGTGAACGACATCTGGCCCCCCGTGCTGAACCGCCTATTCGAGGACGAGCCGCAGGTCACAATATCCGCGGCAGAGGCGATAACCACGCTCGCGCAAGAATGCGGGGAGTTCATCTCCAGCAGGATTGTGGACGCGTGGCCGGGGATTAGGAGAGTTTTTGTCAATTGCCTTGGGAGGTGGGAGAAAGAGAGGGCGAGTAAGACCGGGAATATGGGGGTCTATAGTCCTGGGTATAAAGTCTGGGACGCGCTCTGCGGGATGCTGACTGCCGTTGTGGAGTTTTGTAGAGTCGGCGATGAGATTGTTGATGATGTTTGTAAGATCCTTGGCGGAGAGAAGCTATCGCAGAGGACAGATCTGAGGGGTGCGCTTGAAGGAGCCAACGCCGAGGCTGTTTGGTTAGAGATTGAGAGCTGGAAGGCAAGGAGTGGAGTTGGTGGAAAGTGGACTTTACCAACTCTCGAGGGGGTCAAGTTTTATGAAGTTGTCTTTTAAAAAGGTCTTTTTCTGGGTTTAGCGTTTACGCGTTACAGCTACACACTGCCACATGTGCTCTTTTGTTCTTATCAAGGCGACTTGGACAATGGCACTAGGCCGATTAACACTTCTCACGGTGGATGGCAAAATGTCTTTCAATCTACTAAGCCATAGGCGTGCGATGTTGAAGAACGTAATATCAGTTCATGGTCTGAGCTTGTGCCTGGCTGAGTGAGGAATAGGGTCCTCCGACCCCAACCTTTGAGCAAATGGTAGGTAGACAAGTGCGTATTAGAGTTCCAGAGAATGATTCGATGCACTTGGGTGCTTGGCAGGAGGTGGAGGACACAATTTGGGGTCCTGTTTTTCAGAGGAGAATGCAGAAATACACACTACAGTAGATATAACTTAATAGGTTATAGAATGGTCTCTCAATCCATGTCATATCAACCCCTATTGAGCACTGTTATCCACCGGGTCAAAGACCGCCCGGATACTTTTAGGACAGTTAGCAGAAGCTGTTAACATGGTTTGAGCCAAGGATACTAAGTTGGATTCTTTTGGAAGAGCTATAGGAACCGGTGCCAATGCGGGTGGCTGCAGTTTTGTATACCAAACTCTAGTTTCCGTCCATTTTTCCCCCTCCTTTAATCTATTTATCCTATCTGTACTGTCTATCATTAAGACCTTAATTAAATTGGGTTACTGATTGTAGTGTAGTGCGGTGTGGTGCCAAATATCAATTGGCAGTGCCCCATCTTTGCATCGGCTAAAATATCTATCACCGGACTCCACTGCATGGGATATGGCCGTATTTCAACACTAGAGCCATATATGCGTTGTGGTTTCTTGCTCTTATAATAATTGATAACCCTGGGTGGGATCGGAAAGTCTACTTGGCGGCCGACTCGTGGGATGTAACTTACTATTTAATGTTAGCAGTTATATGTGCTCTCAGATAATGTAATCCCCACTTACCTCTATAAAACGATACATACCTATCGACATAGATCCAAATTCCAAACCTCTGACCAGAGTTAGAAGCTCCTCCGCCCGCACACAATTGATATTAACCCAATGTGGTGGAGCGTCCTTAGAAACGCAGCACCTTTCGTGATATAAAGTGTTGGTTTAGGCCCGAGATAACCTCCCCCGTCCCGGACAAGGTTCGAGCCCCTGGCTAGATCCTAGAGCAAGGATCTCAATTGGTGGATGAATGGTAGCCACAGTGCACATAAGATCGCCAGTCAAATCGATACGGTAGTTTATTTCTCAATTTTAGCTCCGAACCAATAGGAAATTCCACGAGATGCAGACCCCATACTCAGGCACAGTACCATTCCATGTTCGAGAACCATTTGTATTTTTTTCATATAAGGTTAGCTGCTTGTTCAGCACAACAAGGGCGAACTCTTGCTGGATGGGTCGGCGTTGGCAACGATTCCATCCCCGCACAACCTACTAGCACAAGTGTAGTAAACTAGCACTCTTCTTATCCTATTATACTTACCTCAAATAGCCTAAATCTTAAGGGTTGGCACATTTTCGAGTGACAAGATGTGAACACGTCTGCTTAACTCGAGTAGTCCAACAGCAAATGATACTCCCAAATCCCCTCGTAGTGCCGTCCGGCGGGTCTACCCCAGATCCATCTCTTTACCTTTCGTTATTTTCTCCCGCATACGCACCCATAGTCGTCACCAATGGACACCGATTACGCCTCCTCTCCAGGGACCTGTGATTCATTTAGAAACCCTCCTCTCACTTTTTCCTCAGTCCTCTCCCATAACTATTCACCTCCGCTTCTCCTCTGATTCGTCATCTTTACTTCTGCATTCCCCACCCTCGCTCCCTTTGAGACTCTTCTACCTCTCTCTCTTTTCAAACCTACTGCCCATACTTCCGCCCCCAACCAAAATCCTCTCAAAAAAAAACTTCCATCAACAATCATTTCCATGGAAGACGGCAAAACCTCTCGGGCCTCAAACAACGATCAAGAGCAGCCTATCCCTACGGAGAAGGAACCTATGGCAAAAAATCATCCGGGGCTCATCCTGCCAACCCCTCTCAAGAACATAGCATCGAGAGACTCGACTAATGAAGCCGCCCCTTCATCCTCATCTTCACTGCCATCCAAAACCTCCCAACAAAATATGCCAGCTATCGACACTCCTAATTCCCAGACTTTAGAGACCCAACCCACTGGGGTACCGAGCAAAGTGACCTCAGAAACGACTTCAACTAAAAACCCCGACCAAGGAAGAACTCAGATAGAAGGGATGTCCACCAAACCCAGAACCAGAACCACCGCGGCTAGGGGCAGAGAGAAGGCTGGTTTGAGCGGAAGTTCTCTGCCAGAACCTACCCCGGTAGCCCAAAGCCCCCGCTACCCAAGAAGACATAAAACCCGTCAGACCGCCCTCGCGAACCGCTCTTCCACGGTGGGTGCAGCTAGCAACCCCCTTCTGCAAAATCCTTCGCCCACCAGACGCCGCCAAAAACAAATTGCGCGGGCAAAGAGGGCGAACGGCGAAGGAGGTGAAGCCTCAGAGGCAGAAAATACCCAACCAGGAAAAGGTGGGAAAGAAGGGGAGGAAACGACCAACCCCCCGAAAGGTAGAAACGATTCTGGAGAGCCCGGAAAGTTCTTTTTCACGATGAAGGGGCCTCATGAGCCAGGACTTAAGCACCTTGCGGCAGCCATAGATCCACTCCCTCAAGCCCAGGGTTCTCAAAATCAGCCCGATTGCCCGCTTTCTGAGGATGAAGCCAACTCCGACAGAACCAGCAAGCCCGAAAAGGGAAAGGGCCCTGAGAACAATATCACAAGCCAGTCGGAAAGACTCTCAGTTCCTCTATCTCCCCTTTCTATCCTGGTCGCTGCGGACCATAACACCCTCCAAGGAGAAGAATCCAACGCACACGCATCGAGCAGAAGCAACGAATACGATGCCGCAAATTTACTCCCAATTACTGAAGTATTAGCTTCTCCACAACCAGTTCAAGCGTATTATGAGAGCGACTATCCTGAGATGAACACTCCAGAGCAATTGCTTCTCAATCTCTCACAAAATCCAAGCCCGCCCATGACATACCCCCAGTTCAGAGCTATGCCAGTTCATCAAGGCCACTGGTACAACTATTACGCGGAAACCCAGTATACTGTTTATATCTGGGCCTCTGGCCCATGGCCCCCATGCCCCACTACCCGCTGGAACCGCTTCAACGTCACTTCATCCTCCCTTGTTACACTTCTCTTCGAATACATAGGAAGAAACAGACCAGATACCGGGTTAGTAGAGATAGGAGGGGGCGCGATTGCTCATTATCTAGGCGATGTGAGGAGGTATGGAACGCGAATGGATCAGACGGGATGGCCTACAACACTCTGCCTCCGTCCATGTGAGAGATTGCCCCTAGGTTTTTCTCGCTGGGGCGACTTCATGAGTGCTGGGATGAGAACCTATTAGTGGTGTGGTTCCTCGGAGTGTACCTGTAGTTGCAAGATCTGGCAAAATGTTTCCTCGAATTTTCTACTATGGCATTAAAAAAAGGTGGTTTAAGGTTTGCGTGTTAAGGTGAGCTCGTCCTACACATATATTTTGATGGAGTTCTCACAGATTACCAGCTCCTCCGATCTTAGCACACGATTGGTATTATGATACCACCAATTGGGATGGGGGGCACTGACGCGGCCAATGCCGAAGTGGAGGGAGTTCTGGCTTTGGTGGTTTGTCACGATAGCAACCTAAGCTCAGATTACTAAGATACCATGCAATCATTTCTTCCCCAATTTAATAAAAAAAACACCCTGTATTCTCTTCTTTTTTCTCTCTTTTTTTATAGCCCATCCTCGCTGCATATGATTACATCTCTTAGCCCAGGGCAATTTCTATTCTTTCAGACTTGGGTGCGGTGGGAAATGAGAATAGCTTACTTGATGATGATGTTGTTTTCTCAGCTCAGGCTTTTTCCTTTTTTCTTACATCTACCTTTTCTTCCTCTTCTTTCCTTCCCCTCTTCCCCATCTACCTACGAAAGTAGACCTCTCATTAGCTAGAACAAAAACAAGCCCACCCATACAGTCCCGCCAAAAGGCTTTTGTGGTAGCGAGCTATCATACCGCCTAATTTAATCGCGGAGATAGTTAACTCAAGACACCCCAAGTTAAATAGATATTCTCATACGCACAATGGAAAATTACAGATGAATCAATCGCGAATTATACGTCTTTGAACATGAACTCTATATAATAACCAGGATGATATCCTACCGAGCGTGGACCGATGTGCGCTGCGAACGGTAGGATATAATACAAGTAAGAATAACGACAAATCCGTGAAATGACCATGCGCTCCAGTTACGTCATGCATTATGGTTCGTTCAGGGACAGACCAGTGGCCAGGGGCAGACTAAGCCAAGTCAGGGAGGAATGTCGAGGAAAGAGCCGATAAGATAAGATTAGATAGAGGAAGTGGGGATTACTACTGCTCGCGGTAAAAAATAAAAAAAGTAAGCAAAGGGAAAACGCCGAAGGAGCTTCCAAGGTTTTGATTGGAGCGTTCAGTTTGTTGTCTGAGCAAATTGAGCAATCATTGTGTTTTAGATCATTCATTTCCACACGAACTACTTTCTATCCGGGGGTTAGGCAGATGATAGTCGAAGGTGGGGGGAACAACTTGTATAGTACTAGTACACTCAACGATCACCAGAAACAGGAGCTGCACCGCACACTTCATTCCTATTCCACGGTTTCGGTGGTGGGTTAGTTACGATACCGTACTATTGTATCATACCTGAGCAATTTACCGCGCTCTGCTAAAGTCCTAAACCTTATAACAAGGACCAATCGTAACATAAGTCAAGTCAAGGACAGAATCATAGGTAAGTTAGTCGAGAAGCGCAAACCTAATCTCATGTATCATCCATACATAACTCACAAGCTATCGTGACCTTCTGAAGCCCATACCAGAATTAACCTCCTCCTTCTTCTCCCCCCCGGCCCCTTCCCCCTCAATTCCGAGGAATCGATAATCGGGCTTGTCAAAGTGTGATACCAAACAACCAATTATATCGTGTTGATATCCAGTTCCCAGGGACTAATACCCCTAACTCTGTAATTGCCCGGCCACCGTTGCGTACTGTATCTCCCCGCCGAGGGGAGGCTTCCCCAGAAACGAAGGGGGCCGGAGTGAGGGTTTGATGGGATAAATGTTACACAAGGGCATCCTACACCAATATGGATATATTGTTGGCGATTCTTGTGCGCGCTTGGTCGGATATGGGCCATCTACAGTATGCTCCAGGGGATATGTTCGCAATGTGCGCATCCGTTCTACTTATCAAGATGAGCCGTAGGGTGTTCAACCAGTCTATAACGGGGAAAGTAAGGGTCACAATCCAACTATAGTCGGGTGGGACATTGAATATTGTATACATCCAACCGCTTTTCCCAACATTCCACACCAAACTTCACTCGGCGAGAACAAAAATAGAAAAACACCAAGCCCCGAACAGCATTTATTTATTTTAGAAAAAAGGGAAGAGAGTAGTGGAAAAGAGAAAGAGACAGAAGGAAACAATCATAACGCAAATCCAACGATTTAGTCAGTGTTAATGATGGTCTTGAAAGTCTCGGTCTTTCCTGGTCGCTCCTTGACCTTCTCCTGCTTGGCACAACCCAACTTCTGCTCCGAAAAGGCCTTGGCATATGGGTTGAGCCGGAGGAGTATCTGTCTGTTTTTGAGAGGGTTCTTCTTGAGGACGCCGGCCTTACCCCCCCTCTTCTGCCTTTTTCCTCCTTTGGCGGGCCTAACGACGGCCTGGACTTCGGCAGAGTTGATAAGACGGCCGATGTCGGCATTGAAGACAACGTTCGAGGGGAGGAGGTAGTCCTTTTTCAACTCTGAGGGTGTTGCGGTGGTGCCATAGACGGTGTTGAGAGCGTTGAAGGCAGACTCAGTCCAGACGACGAAACGTCCAAGATGCCCACCAGGAGCAAGCTGGAGGAGGTTGAGAGAGGTAACTGAGGCGGTCTCAACACCAGGAACATTGCGGAACGACTTAACAACGGATTGGGCATTCTCGTCGGCAGGGTTGATAATGACCAGGGGTCCACGGCGCTGGGTGTGACGGCGCCCTCTCAACTTACCCTTACCAGCACGAATCTTGCGTGACTTGGAGGCCTTGGTGACATCCTGGTAGGCACCGACAGACTTGAGGAGCTCGACGGCAGCACGGGTCTTATTCATGGTGGTGAAAGCGGAGTCGGCGATAACCAGAGGAATCTCGGGCACGGTAGAAATACGGTGACCACGAGCCTGGACAAGAGGAGCAGCGGCAGAAGCAGCCAAGGCAGAGGCGGTAGCGAAACGCTTCTGTCCAAGGTTGATTTTGACGTGCCATCTACGCCAGACCTTTGTGGGGGCGAACATACGACCGGAACGGCACTGATTGCCGAAAGCTGCCTGACCAGCACGGTGGGTACCACCACCAGAGACACGGGGAATACGGGCAACAGCGCGACCTACAAACCCCACATCATTAGCCCAGATTCATTGGGTTTGTGCAGAGGACAGGACAGATCCAAGGAAGCGAGCTTCCTCGGCATGAGGAAAGCCTGTCTCGCTACCAATCCGACCCCACAGGTTTCCCAAAATCCTATGAAGATAACTAACCAGTTCCCCAAGATTCAGCAGAGGTTTGATGACCGGCCTTCTCGCTCACGGCATATGGCTGCCTCTTGTTCTTGGCCATGCCGGTGTGAACTTGCTGGACGATATCAGGACGAATAGGAGCCTTGAAAACGCTCGGAAGGGTAGCAGTATTTCCGCAGGGAGCGCCATCAGCTCCGTGGATAGTGACGGTAGGTCGGGTGGCCTATTCAATTGATCTGTTAGCAACCCACTTCCCGTGGTCTCCAAATCTCGAAAATTCTTCCAAATCCTTCCCGGAGCCCAAACGCTTTCGGAATAGCGACTCGAAAACTTGTAACAAACTAAATAAGAAGTCGACTTTTCAACGTACCATTTTATCGTGATATGTTGTTGGTCGGTCGTTGGTCGTTGGTCGTTTGGTGGTGGTGCCAGCAGCGGTTGATTTTTCTCCAGGCTAGTTTGACAAATTCCACAATGAGCAATTTGTGGGCAACGGTGCGGCGTTGGACTGCTAGGGTTCTGCCCCGCAGTGCGAGCACACCATATCTTATCAGATGCTGATCAGGGTTACCCTCCCTTTCCACTTTGTCAATGGATCATCAACCATCACCTACGAGTACTACTTAGCATCCGACCGTGTTCGTACTCTTACCAGTATTATTATAGGTCACAATTAGCTTCATGCGTGTAAGTCGGTTCCTGTATTGCATTTGTGCTCTTGGCACAGCATGGTGAAGGTCTCTTTTTTTGGGATCTAAATTAAGTCAAGCTTTGCTACCGTATCATAGAGTCGTCGCTCACAATGTGGGGTCGGGCATGTATCATGGTTACTGAGCCGGCGCCTACCGTTTGTTCACTGTACGGTACTCAGCACTCTACTCCCAAGATGTAAACACGCAACCTACCGGAATCCTGCTTGCCGGTAATGGTACGATGCAATATTAGTACCAGTACGGTTAGTCGAGCCCAAAGCACCCAAAGCACTTTCATTGACGAGCCCTTCAAGAATGAGCACGGGACAAACCAGGCGCAGTAGCGGTATCATAAGGCGGTTTGTGGGATCATGTTACCGTGTCGGGTGAGAGCATGGTATGCAAGAAGGCGTGATGGTCCACAGGATTGTGTGTTGATCGTGGGCCAGAATAGAAAGGGAAAAAATATGCTCGCCCGGGAAATTGCATTGCCGGTTGTCGACCCATTCTTATCCCTGCGCGTCGTTCCATGCGTACTGGTAATACTTGTACGATGCAGTAGGAACGCCCGAATAAGGTGGGATACATAGTTCGCTGTTGATTGGCCGAAGCTTAGTAATCCATGGAAATAGGCCAATTAGCGGAGACTTTATTTGCAATTCTTCCGCAATTGCACTGTCCGGTACCATACTGTCGATGCTCGTACTCGTGCTAGTATCATAATAATACTCGCACCGTACTGGTACTGGCACGGTGCCCGTACGTAACCCTTGCACAACGATCCCAAAATTCCCCAACCTGGATGCCCTGAGCAACGCAGGGGTCACGGGAGAAAAAAGAAAAAACAATCCCGCCACGGAAAAGGAGGTGCCTTCATCTAAAAGGCTTTCCCTTCCTATCGTTCACCTCCATCTTTTTCTTTCTCCCTACCTCTTATCCATCCCCCCCAATTCTCCACAATCTGCTGGCCAAAGACTCTTTCTTTTGCTGGTTACAGCCATGTGAGTAGGCAATTCCTCCTTCCCATTATTCCCATTTCTAACCCTGCTTGCTACAGGTCGAACTTCACTACAATACTCCCGGATTCGGGTGCCTACTGGGCCGCTTATGAAAAGATTTCGGAAGCGAACGTTCATTTAAATATCTTCGAACGTCTTTGGGCAGCGTGTTGGTTCTCCTGTTCCTTTGTTAGACGCACTTGTTTATACCGTTTTTAGGGTATCAATACATGGAAAATGACACCCTCGCTACTGGGATCATGTCGTTCGTAATGCATGAAGCTGTTTACTTCGGGCGCTCACTACCATGGGTTATTATTGACATGATTCCTTGGTTTCGAAGATACAAAATTCAAAACGTGCGGCCCTTCTTATTTCCTGATCATAGCACTAGTTCGAGACTAATCCACAATAGACCAAGCTTCCAACCGCAGAAGAGCAATGGAGGTGCGCAAAGATGGTCCTCCTGTCCCACTTCACTGTCGAGCTTCCCCAGATCTGGTTTGTGACCAATTGCCCAATTTCCTTTCCCCGATCTCTGACTGATTTTCGTAGGCTTTTCCATCCCATGTGCAAGTACTTCGGCATGGATACGGATGTCCCTTTTCCACCATGGACAAAGATTGCTTATCAAGTTGCCATTTTCTTTGTCCTGGAGGATACCTGGCACTACTGGTTCCACCGTGCCTTCCACTGGGGCCCACTCTATAAATACGTCCACAAGATTCATCACACATATGCGGCGCCCTTCGGTCTCGCTGCCGAGTACGCTTCTCCTATCGAGGTTATGGCTCTTGGTTTTGGCACCGTTGGTGTGCCAATGTTGTGGTGTATGTTCACCCAAGATCTTCATATTCTCACTGTCTATATTTGGATTGTTCTTCGGCTGTTCCAAGCCATTGATGCCCATTCTGGCTACGAGTTCCCGTGGAGTTTGCACCACTTCCTTCCCTTCTGGGCCGGCGCCGAACACCACGATGTTCATCACGAAAGGTTCATTGGCAATTACGCGAGTTCTTTCAGGTGGTGGGATTACCTTCTCGATACCGAGGCTGGTCCGGAGGCTGCTAAGAAGAGACGTGAGAAGAAGTTGGCCAAAGACGCTGCTAAAGTTAGAAAGGCTCAGTAGCCCGGTTACAAGCGCTGTCTGTTGTCGCGGTGGTGTGGCCGAGGGCCACAAGATATTACATCACTAATTCTGTTTGTTTTCATGGTTACGACGATTCGAGATTGGCTTCACCCGAGGAGTAGATGGATGGAGAAGCCTTTCCGCTCGCGAGTAGGGTCTTTAGGAGAACTGGTGTTTTGCTAATTTTGCTTTTCCCTGTTTATTAAAGCCATTGTTAATATTGGGTTGTGGATTAGATGTCGGGTTACTTGAAAATAATACCTTTGCATGTTTGGACTGAATAGATTATTATGGGCTTTCAACGTTTAGACTGCCCGGCAGGCAGTTCAAATTCTTCGATCAATTGACCCCACGACATCCTACCTGCATGTGAAACCCTGTCGGAAGCTGGACAGTGGGAGTTTGGAGAATATAGCACCGTACGGCACACCATGCGAGATCACCATCACTATCGGTGCACTCCCTGGCGCGTAGATTTTGCCTGCTAGAGTCTAGTAGTGAGAGAGAAAATACATATGTAGCGTCACGACTGTCGCTTATCCCGACTGTAAGAAATTGGTCAAGATTGGGGAGCTTCTTCTCTCTAGATATCGGTGCTACAACAAAATCATCTCAACTAGCAGTGGCAGACTAGGAACAAGACCTGTGTGCTCACCAACCAGAGACTTGTTTTCATGAAATCCAAATGCTCTCTTCCCACAATTTAAATGTCAATAGCTTAAAAGTATACATGTAAAATGCTCAACAAGATGCAGAATCTATCGGGACATATAATAGCTAAGCTACAAGTAAAAGGTTGGGCAGCAATAAGTATATCCGGCGATTCCAAAATGCTCGGAAATCTTGGCACTTCCTCGACCTGAACGGTGCCAGGGTTCCCAGGTGCGTATGGAATCAACAGGCAATCCCGGGCACAAGCAGTGTGCCAGATTGCACGCGATGTTATGGCCTTTGAATTGCTAGGGAGAGCCAGAAGCTGTAGCGAATCTCAGAGGGAGAATGCCAAAGCACAATATCAACTGTATCGCATCTGATATGATATGCTAGGTATAGCGTGTTGGGATGCCGTAGTTTGCCGGTACGAGACGACAAAGTTGAACTACCAGTAGTCCATTTCTCGTTGAATATCACCAGACATTTTTCACGTGATTGGGTTCCTGTAGATAAAGTGAACTTTCCAGAAGGGTTAGGGTCTGACGTGCGTTCGAGCCGCATACTGCACCATCATTTTTGTATTCCGAAGCCATCGAACCCGCCTCAGATCGTTCTCCTACGCAGCTTACCGATCGTTACTAGCTTGACCAAAGCTTCCCACCGCTTCCCTCCACATATTAAATACATTTTAACAGTTAATTCTATGAGCACGGTATTTCCCCCTGAGCGTTTCTCCCTCTCTGCTCAGACTTCAGTCCCCTTGCTTCTATCGGGGAGCGTCGTCGTCACTAACTGGAGCTCGTCCATGGTATAGGTAAAAGCAAATAATTATCTGCAGTTTTTAGACACTGCCCGATGCAGTGGCGCGTGGGAATCAGTCCCTGAGCTCTGTAGGAAGGTGGAGAAGCATGCCCCTGGGAGAAGATGTACCCCCTCTATTTCTCCTCCCTCCACCAGCTCATTTGGAATAGCTTACATATGTGATATTAACCTCTCCTCCCCCTTGACACAGGTCTTGCCCTAGCTGCCGCCACCGAAGCTCGCTTATATCTCCTTCAACGATCTTCTTCTGCATCTACACCCACCAGTGTTGCGGACAAGAATACTCTCCCTAACCTCCAGGAGTCTCTTCTGAAGGAGCTCGAGTCGTGCCCACCCTCGTTACCCAATATACCAAGCCCTGCCGGGGGTGGACAAGTTGGTGTTGTAACGCTTGAGGATGTGTTACAGGCTAGAACTGTCCTTGCATGGATATTTTCACTAGACGGAGAATGGGGATCCGCGCTGAGGGTTGTACCTACTGAGGAGGAACTCCTTGGGGAGTGGAATGGGGGAGTCGGAAAGGCAGAATATTTTGGGGTTGCCAGAATAAAGGCGCTTGTTCTCAGAGGTTTGTTAGCCATCATTTTGAATGTACCGAATAGGGCTTTCCCGCAGAGACCGAGCACTCATGAAACCTTTGGGGGTTCTAGGAATTGCCCTCGCCCATTTGAATCCGGATAATCCTTCATTAGCCTTACAGCTTTACCGTGCTGCCACTCGCCTTCCGTCTACCTATCCTAGCTCTGGGCGGGATTCTCCTTCTTTTCTCCTGTGGACAGAAAAGGCTCTCTCGCACCACGCCCTCGCTGCCTACCATTGTTGGCTCGAGGCCCACACCTCCCAAGACCCTTCAAGGAATCATTACCCACCTACTCCTAACGATGACACCGAATGGCCTGAGGCCGAACTAGGAAATGGGGGCCAACTTGGGACAGCCGCTGGAAAGACAATTGTAGACGAGGCTACAGTTGCGACGACGTTCAGGGGATTTCATAACTTTGTTGTTGGCATTGCACAATCACAATCCCAACAAACAACTTTGGGCCCTTCGCCTGTTGTGGAAAAGGGCCTGACCCCAGAAAAAGAGATGGAGAGGCGTGAAGTTTATAGGAACTACCATAAATTTCTTTCACTGCTTCTTTTGCCTGATGGCCACCCTAACAAGCCAACATCACGAGACTTGAGGCAGTCAACCCCTGGGGAAGGTGGCACAATTTCTGTTGTTCCCCATAATGGGCCTGTCAGCGAAGTAGGAGCGAAAGCAGGCACCCGAGAACAATTGAAAAAGGAGCTCGAAACCATTGGAGGGGTATATGAAGAGCACCTCCTTAGAGGACTGCCTTTTCCAGGGGCTGCAGAGTGCCACGATGTTATCGGGGAATGGGTTGACCGTGTTATGGAGAATTGGCGAATTTCTGGAGGTTCCGGAGAGGATGCATCAGCCGTGATTGAGAGCCTCTACAAAGCTTCTACCAAAAGCTTCCATTCCCCACGGATACTTAGACACCTACTCACCGCTCTCACAGCTACTGGGAATTTTCCCGACGCACTACTCGCGTTGAGCACCTATCTTGAACTTATCCACAAGGCTAAAGAGAGAATTTCCAAGGGACATGTAGAGAAGGACTTCGATGATGACAAAACTATACTCCAAACTACAGTTGAAGGGATCCGTCTAGTATGTGTCGTCACAGGAGATGGGGAGAAAGCGATGGCAATGGCTGAAACTCTGGAAAAATGGATCGACGAATGGGACACAAAAGATCCGGAAGTATTATCCGATGTCTACAGAGGCATTGGTATGGCGAACGCGACATGGGCACGACAAACGATCGATGCAGAAAGGAGGCCCGATGCACAACTGGCTGCAATCAAAGCATTCAAAAAAGGGCTAAGTTATGATACTTTGGATGTCGATGGATGGTATGGCCTGGCTCTAGTTCAGGTCGAACACGGTGATACCGAGCCCGCGATAGAGAGTTCAAAACGAGGCCTCACATGCTTAAAGCGCCTTGCTGCAGATGACGAAGCGGACGAGTTTTGGGATGGGCGGGGGCCATATCGGCGCCGCGCCATCCCTTTATTGCATCTTCTAGCTATACTTATGACAGTAGAAGAGGACTTCAAGGGTGCCGAGCGAGCTTGCGAAAACGCTTTCGAGATTCTTGGAGACAACATGGCGGTTTTTAGGGACATGGGTGTTGGAGAAAAGGAAGGGGTGCTGGAGGTCAAGATGACGCAGATTGCTATTGAGGAAGCACTTGGCGGACCAGAAGCTGCTGTTGCAATGACTGCTAACCTACTTGATCTTTACGGCCGGTTATTTGAAGTAACAAATGTAGTCGGGGCAGATCTACCTACAAGCACATTTCGAAGTGTCCCAGCGGGGAGCGCCCCTTCTACCCGACCGAGCACTGCAAGTAGGAAATCACGTCTCCTGGGTGGAAGAAGTCATAAGAAGGAGTTTGCGGCTTCTGCGACTAATTTATCACAAGACAAATCTAGTTTTCAGCAGTCCGGGAGTGATGGAAGTAGTTCACTAACGAAGCGGCCCAAGTCGGGCCATCAATCTCTCCATCAGCCAACCGGAACACCCAATCCAAATGCCCCGAAAATCCAAATCACACAGCATAGCTCAACACAATCCGCGAGCGCTTCAAAAAAGCAAAATCGGCCCAAGAGTGTGTCAGGCGGTACTATCAGACGAATGAAGTCTTTTGGGAGCTTACACTCCTCGGGGCATTCAGCAAAGCAAATTCCCGAAGTCCCAACCCCACCACTGCCTAGCAGCACCGAGGCTTCCTCTGTAAGTGCTGAGAGGAGTCCTGTCGGAAGTGTCAAAGGACACGAACATCACCATCCACACTTATTCCACATGCTTAAAATGAAGCTACAAAAGCACCAACTGCAGGAGATGGGAAGTAGCAACAGCAGTGTAGTCGTTGCTGGGCGATTCGCAGGCTCAAGCACATCCTTCGTACCCGACGGAATTAGGACACCCGTTGATGGGACAGTTGATGCTGTCTTGGATAGATCTGACCTTCCTAGGGCCGACGATATTCCACATAACCTTGAACAGAGTAAACTACCGCATCCGATTAGTGCTGTTGGAAGTAGAATCACAGATGAGATCAGGGGCAAAGGCGCAGAGCCTAGAAATATCAAACGGCCAGCCTCATTCCCGGAGCCCAAATTAAAAGAAGAGGACGAGAGAAAGAGGGCAGCGGGTGCGCTCAGGGTGGTTTGGATATTTGTCGGAGGTCTCTATAGGAGAGCAGGCCATTTGCAAGACGCTGCAATGGCTGTTGAGGAGGCAGCTAGTTTGGTGGGCAGTAAGGGCGATGGCGAAGCCGACATGTTGACGCAGGCAAGTTTTTCGTTTCCTTTGGCCTACCCAATTGCTGACAAGTAGTGACGTGTTTAGAAAGCACTATTGGCATTAGAGGAAGGCAGAAAAGAAGTTTCTGCGAAGTTTTTTGACGAGGCCTTATTCGTGGACGTCAATCACCCATTAGCCACAGTTGGATTGACTAATATCCTTTTGGACATTTCCATCTACTCAAACCCTTCCACTCCCACCGCAAAGCAGGGGGCTCTTGTGACTACACAGAAAAGCGAAGGCGACACCCTCATCACGAGAAACCGTGCAATGGGACTTCTCCAACAACTAACGAGCTCCCCTCGAGGCTGGGACGTCCCAGAAGCCTGGTTTGCTCTAGCTAAATCATACGAGCTCGCCGGCGAATTGGAGAGGGCTAAATCTGCTCTGTGGAAATGTGTCACGCTGGAGGACAGTAGGGGCGTTCGAAGTTGGAGCTCTATTCGGCCGAGGACCGTGTAATAGCTTATATCCCACAAGCTCTTTTACTTATTTCACCTCTGTCGGGCCGAAGAGTGCGGGTCTTCATTTTTATTTGTTTTTGCTTTTTTTTTCTGCATAAGGGAAACCGCAAGTCTCGATGATTGAAGGTTCCGCATGGGCTACCGCCGCTGCTATTGTTCTCATTCCCCAAACCTCACCCCCGGAAGTTGTATTATTTATCGGGAGAAGGAAGGAAATCAAAAGGCCATCATGTTGAATAGAGGTGTGGGGGTGTCGAATACTATGATATCCACACTGAATTATTGTCAATACGCGTACACCTACGGTGCTTTGCCCCAAAACCGGTTCATACCACATCATTCAAGTTCACTAGCCATTACAGCCTATAGCGAGCATGATACGATAAACTACTGTGTACTATCGAATTCTCCCGCATGCTCCTTGAAGCACTTGAGCATCTCGCAGGCTACACGGCACTATGGGGTTAACATTGGCGAATGATCCGTGAGACTCTGCGGAGAAGCCCAGCCTACGGCTAACCCGCGGTTCCTTCCCCTTCTAATTCCCAATTTGTTCTGTAGTTCTAAGCTCAGATCGGCCATCAAACCAAACAGCCTTTTCTATACCCCCAGGGAGAAACTGCCGGTATAAGTGGATATTCCGCCCCAAATATCGTGAAGTGTGTTCTTTAGTAAGGGGATGTATAATACAGTGCTCACGAACAAGTGCCAAATTAGTGGCACTACTACAAAACCTGCACACCAGGAGGGGTATCTTTCTGCTATCTAGCAGCATGAAGAATTTTTTTGCAAGAGTTTTCTCTCTCCCAAAGTCGGGGGAAAGCAAATCAGCTTCCCCCAAGAACAACACATAATACATTATTATAAAAAGAAATTCTTCCTTGATATTTTTTTTCTTATCCCTACGTGACAGATTGTTCAATCATAACTCAGTTTTTGAGGGAGGATCGAACACGCCTGGGCTTCTGCTAAATTGTACAGGCGGTTTGTTGTTTCCCGGCATGTTAAACCGCTGTGCCGGCCAGGCATTTTCACATATCGTATCGCTACGAGAGTAGGGTACTTATATAATACTGTCTTTAGAAAGAGAGGAAAGAAATTCTTTTGGGGGCGAGGAGGAGGAGGAGGACGGGGTATGATGGTTGAAGGGGGAGGGGGGGGGGTAAGGAGAAAAAAATTGCTTCCCCCACTTAGTCCGGAGGAGCGATGGTAGCTGTGGGTTCCTGGGGAATTAATGCTGTGCGGACTCTCCGGTCACTGTTGGTACCGGCAAGCTGAGCTCCAGCCATGTAGTACCTTGTAGTACCATCCATTTACCCCCTCCCTAAGAGTTAGGTATGGATAGTGTGATAACTGCTAAAAGAGCTGAAAATCAGCCCAATGCGGTGATAGCTATATCAAGAATTATCAATCCTTATTATTCCAAACTGCCCCAGAGGTTTTTCCCTCCGTTGAAATACTTGGAGAGGTGTCCATGAGTAGTTCCTTTCTAATCACAACCTTCTACCCCCTCTTCACACAGCATTAGATATTACACAAGAAATGTATATGTGGTAGTGATAGAAAATATACGAGTGAACCCTAGCAGCTAGCAATCACCATCACAGGTGATCACTCGCATGACTGGCGATGCGTGGGCGGGCTGGAAGGTCAGGCACTATATACGTCCGTCGTAAGTGTTAGAATCCCTCGGTCCAGCATTTATCCACATAGCGACAATTGCGCGCAAGCTAGGGCGCGCGAGTAGAGTATCATGCCATGTTCGACTGTCCAAAATCTCGCCACACAATCACGTTCCCAAGGCAATAAACTGGGCAAAAAAAAACCCCCCCCTTATCAGTCAAAATCGATACTGGTAGCTCTCTAAGTGCTAGCGATGGGGTACCGGAACGCTGCTGCCGCCCGGTGCCAACGGAGCAAATACCCAACGCTCAACATGAAAAAAAAGAAGGCGAACCAGGAGGCTTTCCAGAACGTTAGTTCTTCAAACTTACTCGAACTAGTGTTGCAATTTTCTCTCCAAGAAAGATCCTTCCTATGCACCGTTCAAACATGAATGGCAATGTTGGGCGCAAAACTGACCAGAAGTTCGTAGTAGCGAAGTGAAGTTGCGGGAATGCTGTGTGGAGGTGCTTGGTGTGGCGGTGGTGCGGGAACCATGCAAAGCCCAGAAATTTTGGGGTTCAAGAGTCCCAGAGACGTCCCATCAAGGGGGGGTTTTCTTTTTCTTTTTCTTTCCCCTAACAATCTCGCATAAGTGCCAGGGCCTGATGAGATTATTTATTTGTGAGATCTGGGGGAAAAAAAACACGCTTCAAGCTAACGTAATGGAAAGTTTGGTACCAGTATCTCGGGCCATCTGCCATACTATTATACCCAGCACCATACATCAAGAACTGTCAAGAGTGATGTCGATGCGTGATATGTAAGCTGGTCTTTCCGGGTATGGGTAGGGAGGCTTCTGACACGTTTTTCGGGATAAGGTAGCAAGCGATAATGCTTCTACTCTCTATCTATAAGTATGCTGTTCTACCTTACTCTTCTTCTTCTTCTTCTCGCTTTCTCGGGCCGCGCCCCTACCCCCCAATAACTATGGCCGGAGGGATTTAAGATGCGTGCACCAGCTGAGTTCCTCCGATTATGGAGTGTCACTGAGAGATATCCTTGCTGGGGCGCTATGTAGAAAAAGTGCCACATGTAGCTACGACATTACACTCACCCCTCAGATAGAGCTCTAGGGTTGTTAGAATTGTGACATGTTAGAGAACGAGAACGTCGGAGTTTTAGAGAAATAAACTTCACTGATTCCGAAGTTAGAGAGAATGGTCTTGAAGTAGGAAAGAAGAGAAGGAAAGAAAAGGAGGCACTGCAGTGACCAGGGGCGGGAATGCCATAGGCAGCATATACGTATGCATTCCTCCACCAAGGGAAAGCAACATAGCATAGTATAATAGCGAGTAAACACAGAGGTCAACGGAACGATCAGCGAGAGCGACTCTTGGTCTATGCTGTAACAAAAGTCTAATGAGGATTTGCTCCCACCTAGCCCTGGTCACCCCCATATACCATCTTCTCCAGCTAAGCCCGGTGCGGTCCCCATTCACCTTTCCCAGTGATCCACTCCACCAAAAATACAGGCTGCTACCACCAACATAGGAGCATGAGTCCCCAAAAAGGAAACGATAGCTCTTCAAGAGAAAAAATAAATAAAAGGAAAGCATCACATTTCCTCCTGCTTATCCGGTCAGGCAGCAGTCTAGAAATCCCCAGACAACCCGTGGAGATCCTATCATACTTCCACCACACCAGACCTGCCATCGAAATTCCGTAGCACCATAATCCTACTATCAGTATACAACGCACGAGCCTCCCCCCCGGCCCCTCCAACTAACTTCGGATCTACCACCCATGACCATCAACCAAACTATACACAAACTTTGCATTACCAAACTCCCAGCAAAAAAACCCACTCCATTCCCCTCTCCGGGTGTTAGCCATACAGGCATATCATTACACAAAAATATCTCTTGAGCGCCCCACGCCCAGTCTAGGTGTGCGGCCAGTGCCGCCAAATGGGGCTACCAGAAACGCATCTAGATAATCTAAGCGTCGGCAATCGATCTTCTCACTATGCCCTTTTAAAGGCTGGACCCTTCCCAGGGGTATCGTCATACCCTCTCACTCGTAGCCTCGTGCAATGCCAAGTATCATATCATACTCAAGACTTAAGATAAACCAAGCAGCGGGGGAGGAGGAGGAGAGAAGAGGAAGAGCCAGATTTCTCTTTCCTTCCCTCGTGACGACGTTTCATTCCCCGTTGTGAATCTATTGCTTCTTTCTTGTTCTTGGAATTGCCAAAACCGGACTTCCCCTTCGATGCTCTCCCCTCTGGAATTACTGTACTTATCATGGCTATTATACTATCGGCACTAGCATTCATACCATCAACAGAACACGGCCATTCGGATGTATACCCCAATCACCTAGTACCGTACCGGCGGCAGTATGATACTAGAGGAATTGCAAGCACTGCCCGCCAGCACAAACAAAACTCGGTCACGTCCGCACAACCCAGCCTTCCAACCTCTACTCTACCCCATACTCCATCCGAGTAAAATAAAAAGGAGGGAAGCCCCTTCGACCCGCCGTTATCTCCCTCCCGCCTCTCGTCCAATCCCCAGATCTAGGGGCAAAGGGCTTCTTAGGAAAAGTCAGTAGTAGTATCATACTTTCCTGACTACGACCCGAGGAGCCCATCTTCTCCGAACATATTGCATCCCATCAGTTTTCCCAATGCCCCCCCCCCCCGGAAGAAGAAATAATCCAATAAGACGCCCGCGCGAACGATCACTCGAAAACATAGTACAGTAGAGAAGAAGAAAAAATGCATGCACGATACATCGTGAACTTCCTTTAGCTGAAGCCTCTCGACTGCTTGGGGAGAAAGGGAAAAAAACTTCTCCACAATCAAGTGCTTGCAACGCACCTTATGTCCTACCCTTTAGCTACCGTAGCCCCTTTTCTACAATACCCCGGGCTGCAAACTACAGTACCAGCACGGCATGCCGTATCATACTCTACACGTGTACACACCACAATACCCGCTAATCTCAAAGGCACAATAACGGCACTAGTGCACATGGTACTTGTCCCAGGCAAGAAGTATTCGAAAATACGAACCGCGAGTTTATATGGGCGCTCGGACACGCACGGATTTTTTACCATATATTTCGCGAATCCCTGCCTTATCCCTGTTTTCGAATACTTCTTGCCTGTAACGAGTATCTGGAAATTAGGACGATACCTCATATCAGGTCAACCCGCCGGGAAACCTAATTTAACATATCCTTTCCCCGGGGCTCTTTGTCTTAACTTAATCTCCGGGGAGCTGTGATGATGATGGTGATGATGCAGGTGCTCTTGCCTTTTCTTTGCTCTTTTTTGTTTTTCCTTTCTGTGCCGTTTTGCGCAATCCGGTACGGGTTTCAGTTCGTATCTTGGTGTCAGCGGTAGACTAGCTCCTCTAATTTATGGTGGTCTTGCCAATTGATAGTCGTACGGATGCCTTGGCGCCAAGATAGAGGCAGATGAGCATCGTACGGTAGCGTAGTCTACTCGGGTGCTGTGCTGTATCATGCGTGACATTTCCCGAGCGGGTTACGTGCTTGTCACCCAAGCTGTGGTGGTTCCCGCAAAATCTAGAGTGGTAATGCCACCAATTATACCACAAATGAACCACTTACTCCTCTCCCACTCCGGAGACCATAAAAACGCCGACTATTGTGGGATAAACTCGCAAGCTACCCACGCACTTGCCCAACAAAATTTCGGATGGTGGAAAGGGGGAGGTGAGAAGAGTGGCGCGCCGAATGACGCTCATACGGTATTCGGGCGTTGAGACAAATTCCGAGACCCCGACGCAACACAAGTACTACCGGTACTGTGCCGGTAAAAGACACGGTACGGCCAAGTATCTGGGATAGGAATCACAACCGCTCTATCCATTTTTTATCCCCCGTACTGTACAATGAGCCATCTAACCCTCTCTCTCTCAATGGATCCGTAAACTCCGGATATAGCCCTCGCAAAACAAAGAAAACCAGATCTAATAGAGAAAGAGAGTAAAGCAACGGTGGAATACTTATTTGGTGCACATATGCTCGCGCCCGGGTCCGACACCAATATACTCGACCTTGACCCCAACAAACTCCTCAACGAATTGAACATACTCCCGAGCTTCGACGGGGAGTTGATCCCAAGAGGTAGCCTTGGTAGTAGGTGTAGACCAGCCTGGAAAGATCCTATAAATTGGCTCCACACGCTCGAGTATAGAAAGGTCGGCTGTGGGGCAGTTAGTCGTCCCAACCCAGGAGAATCAGGAGGTATGATGGTACTTACCTGGGAACGATTCGAGCTCACCCCCGTCTACACGGTAGCCGATGGCAACCTTGATCTCTTTGAGACCATCCAAGATGTCAAGCTTGGTCAAATTTAGGCTGGTGTAATGGTTAACGGAGGTAGAGTATTTTACGATCACAAGATCGAGCCACCCGCATCTACGTCTTCTTCCAGTTGTAACACCGATTTCACGGCCGACACTCTGAAGGTGATCACCAATTTCCTATACAGTGGACAGTGGCATCACTTGTTAACCGAACCAGTCTTGAATTCGGCGATGTCTAGAGATCTTACATTCAACTGCTCCGTTGGGAACGGACCGGCCCCCACTCTGGTCGTATAAGCCTTGACAACGCCAATAATGTTTTTAATCTTGAAAGGCGAGATAGCCAATCCAGTAATAACACCACCGATACCAGTGTTGGAGCTAGTGACGAACGGATAGGTCCCGTAATCGATGTCAAGCATCAGTGCATTAGCTCCCTCCACGAGAACCCGCTTATTGGTATCGAAGGCGTGCTTGATGAATATAACAGCATCAACCACGTATGGACGGAGAGTCTCATAATAAACCTAATTGGAAGAGGTAAGTAACGGTCAATTCCCCGCACCCCGTCAGTAGATGGCTCACCTTGTACCGAGCCAATTCCTCCTCGACATTATATTTGAGAAGATCACCAAAGCGGCGCTTGTAGCCAGCAGCGAGGAGTCTTAGCTTCTTCTCAAACTCCTCCCAGTGAAAAAGCTCATAGACACGAATACCGCTCCTGGCAGCCTTAGTAGAGTATGTCGGGCCAATTCCTTTTCTGGTGGTTCCAATCCCCTTTGCTCCTAGCTCAACTTCTTCAAGTCCGTCAACCAATTGGTGAAGGTCGAAGACGAGGTGAGCGCGGTCAGAGATGAAGATCCTATTGGTAGTGTCAAGGCCTTTCTTCTGAATATTCTCCAATTCATAGAAGAAGGAGGGCACATGAATGACAACGCCCGACCCAATAATGTTGAGACATTTGGGGTTGACGAGGCCTGGCAGGATATTAGAGGGCAGCTCGTCAGCTGATTCAACTCAAAGTGTGCCACTTCTTGCAGGCCAAGAAGGGAACCGCATAATTATATGAAAAAAGCAAAAGGCGAGGATCAGAGAATTGACCTGAGGGCAGAATATGGAAATCATAAGTGACTCCATTGACAACGATGGTATGACCAGCATTATTCCCGCCGGCGCTCCTCGCGCAGACATCAACACTTGAGCAGAGAATATCGACAAGTTTGCCTTTCCCCTCGTCGCCGAATTGAGTCCCGAGGACGACGGTTGCCATAGTCACAAATTTTCACTGAGAGGAGGAAATCTCCACGCCTATCCGGTAGATGGTTAGTGAGTGTAAGCGCAGATGAGTTGATAGGATATGGGTGAAGCGTTTTTCTTCTTTCTTGCGTGTGTGAAGCTGGCCTGTTTGATTAGTTATGTAGGTGAGGGGGGAGGTAGGCACGAGAAGGAAAAAGGAGGGGTCTCGCCCAGATCCAAAGGGACGGCCAAAAGCGCAGTTATCGGAAACTAGCGGGGTTAGGGTTTTGAGGGTTGTTTAATGCCCTCCCGAGCACGTAATTTAGATACTGGAATATGATAATAATATTACGATACCGGTGCCGCTACCTTGCCCATGTTTTTTTCCCCTGGAGTGCAAACATGAGTCTCCTTCAATGTGCGCCTTTGTAACAGATTCATCAAACTCTCTGTATTTAGGAGAAATGTTTGCCCCGCAATTGTATGAAAGAAAGGTGAAATACGGTGCCTTTGCCATCTGGCGATGGTTGGAGTGAAGGAAAGAATACCGGTACCCTTAGCGGATGGGTTCCCGCAGCTACGATACCTGTATCTCCACTAAAAAGGTTGCTACCGAAAATTTCCCGGATAATGCTGCCATATATTGAAGAATTATCGCTCAATCTCACACAGGCGAAAATGTCATACCTATGATGCTGTTACCGGCTTGAACTTTAATCCCATAGGAAGTAGTCTACTCCGTGCCACGATGCTCACATTGGGCCCTCCGCTTGATAATCCGAAGATCTGCGACCAAACATCGGACCAAGATCTAGGCTTATCAGATCCGAATGAAGGTGTAAAAAATGTGCTTATGACACATTTCTCCGTCGTATCAATAGATCAGTCAATATCGGTCTTGATTACTTACATGATGAGCTTGAATTCCCTTACTCGAGCACAGGAATTGGATCCTGTACTCGGTGCCGTCATGTTCCTCATTAGACGCCCGCGGGAGTTGAATAAGATGTTGTACCAAAAAAGGGGCGCCCAACCGTACAAGTACACTGCCTGGGGGTCTTGACTCCTTGAGGGGTGGCTGAGACCAGCTTTTCGTCTCTTCTGACGGACCTTGACCTGCTGCGTTCCTGATATCATTCCTGTGCATGCCCAGAAAATCTCCGGGTCCTTGCCCACAACGCCGCTGTCCGTGTTTTACCTTAAAGATGCGTTCCTGTATTCGACTACAGTGCTCGTACAATATGGTACTCGTCCAATACAATACAACATTCTGCTCTTTACACGACGCACCTTACTGACACAAACATTCATGGGGAACAGCTTAGGAGTCTGCTGTGAATCTCACTACCGAGGGTGCCATATAGTACTGTCCCGCATTGCACCACCATGGTGAAAGAAGCTCCAATCACTGTGCTCTCGGTGTAGAATCCCTGCCCGGAATGAGGATAGAAATTAGCAGAGGCTCATAAAAACCTTATTTAATTGGGTTCAAGGCAGGGGAGGTGTGGACTGGTTGTTTCGTTTCGGTGGAATATACTTTCTCTCACTTGGCTTGGCTGTTGGTCCACTCCCGTTGTGATGCTGTGCTCACGGAAATCAAAAGCACTCGAAGTATCCAGGAACCCTGGTACAACTCAGGCCCAAAAAAGACCAAGATTTTCGAATACGGTACTTTGGGTTCCCGCAGGCACTCGAGCAGCTGGTACAGGTACGGTGCTGCGGGTTTACCCTGTTATTTGGCTCGAAAATGGCAGCAGACTGACAAACTTTGCTGACCTGCTGGTACCCGCAGGACTTGTCACAGGAGGGGAAGAAAAAAACAATATGCGAAATGAGACGAAAAGGAAATTTCACAATAGTTAACCTTTTTTTATTTTTTCCTACACTCAGTGGCCGAGTGTTGGTTCGGTAGAGTTGTGTCACTGTTTCCACTCGTCTCAGGCAAAAAGAAACACCCGAACACAGGGATGAAAGGATGCGGTAGATGGCTAACCATCGGTGCGTACCGTATCTGTGCGTGCAAGCAAAATCATACCCTGAATACTTGGGTGCTTCTTGCCTGGGACGAGGGCAATACTACTGCCGGTAACACGAGGACCGTACTTGTACTCAAGTACCATGGAAGGGACAACATCACAACTTCGGGATTACAATAATCTTCGTCCAGCCTCCTGATTGGTTTGTGGATTAAGAATGGCGAGCAATAGATCGCCTTGGTTGGGGGTTTCACTGCGAACAAGGGTGAATCCCCCACCCTCTAATCTCGTTGTGCCGGTTTGCCCAGCTTGTTCTCTCCTCATTTACAAGCTATACCTTTTATGGTACAAAATTTCTGTTTCATTTGCATGGGTGCCATTGGGTGGTACAAGGTGAATGGCGGGTGTTTGCTGGGAAATACCTCCAATTCCTCTCCAATACGGCGTTTAGAGACGAGAATGCACAAGTACGAGCCCTCAATTGCTGCAGCAGTAGGGGCACTACGGGTGCCGGCCTGGCAATACGGTTCTCCTATCGCCCTGACCGAACATACCGTGCTCCGCTTGCACCGTACAGTACTGGGGTGCGCTGTATGGTAGCATGTGTGGGTGGTCCCTGTCGCCAATGTCACAATCCACCCGAGTATCATTCACCCCCCTCCTGTGCTCTTCCCTCGTGGAATAACCCTCTCCCACGCCCCTGGCACTGTGCTGGGCATAGTGATCAGGGTGAAAGCAAATTTGCAGATAAGCAGAGACTGCTAATTGCCACAGTGGGTGTGATGCCCTGGCCCGCCCCACCAGGCGCAAGTCCTTTTCTTCTAGCCCTCCCCCCTTCTCGTGAACTTTCTTCACTTCTTCTTTCCTCACTCGCATTGCATCTCTCTTGCGCCAGCGTCCCACGTTCCTTACCTTCCGTTCTTTTTTGCCCTTTGCCCAGTCACTCTTTCAAATCCAACTACTTTATCCAAAAAAGTCTAAAAAATAAATAATTTCTTTGGTATTTTTTTTTTCAGCAGCGCTTGACCCCGTTTCTACCTACTACATCACGCCGCTATCAATTCGGTACCTGTTTCCATAATCCTCAACAACGAGAAGAAAAAGGACCCACAACCAAGATCTAAGATCGTATCGAAATGGTTTCATTCAATTTCCTCGCTGCCGCTTTCGCAGCTTTCGCAGCAGTTTCTGAAGCTACTTATCATGGACATATGGCCAAGCGTCATCTCCAGATGAGGGCCTCTTATGGGAACCTCACTGATATCCCCCACCCACCTGCAATGGGAACTGGTAGCTCCGCCCTGGCTCCTACCACTGCAGCTGTTACCGATATTCCCCACCCACCGGCGATGGGAACTGGTAGCTCCGCCCTGTCTCCTCTCCCTACCACTGCAGCTGTTACCGACATTGCAGAGCCTAACTACACCACTACTCTTACCTCCACAATCACCAAGTGTCTTACTGTCACTTACACCTTGGGAAGTGGACAAGAAGTTGTTACCACTATTACTAAGGTATCTCATACTTCATATCGGATATGTTGTTTCAAGGCTTCCTAGTACTAACAATCTCGATATAGTACGAGGAAACTACCAAAACGGTTGCCCATGTCAAGGCTACCCTGACTGTCTCTCCAGTCATTGAGTCAACTCCTGGTGTCCCCTCTGTGCCTGCCTCTTCCACTGTCGCGCCTGTTCCTAGCGTAGTCCCTGGTAACAGCGGGTCTTCTCGCACCAGCACCACCACCTTGTATGTCACTGCGCCCCCAAGTGGGACTTTCACTGTTGCGGCGGCTTCTACTGCTCCCGCCTGCCCTAGCGTCGAGACTGTATACCTTCCAAAGTATATCACTGTCTACAACACAGTGGTAAGTATTTATGATATTCTCCCATGTTATAAATATTGGCTACTAACAATATCTCAGACTGTCGCCCCTCCTGCCCCATCTGCCCACAGCTCTGGGAAGGCATCAGACGAAAGCACTACCTCCCGAACCACGACAAGAACTAGTACCACTACGATCAGTATTTTGCAGACCGTAACGCTAACTAAGTCGCGCGCCCCGACTGGGCTTTAAGGCATTGGTTTTGTGACATGTGCATAGTCTCTTGTTAAAATTTCCGGGTCGAAGCGGTAGATCAGTGTTTTTACGTTTGGAGATTCATTTTCAACAAAGCAGGGAGACAAACGAAACATGGCAACTTGTTTAAGCCATTAAATTTTCTCGTGGGGTAACCTACTGGAAGGGTGCAGAAAATTCTTCATTTCCTTGTATTTTTACTTTTACCCTTTTTTATTCCCCTCCGTTAAACCCCCCCCACTTTATTCGTTCCTGTGGATGATGATGTCTTTCATAAAGGAGACGTGGAGATGCTAGCGTGCTTTGTTTTCTTCTTCTTTTCTTTGGTGTTATATTCTTGTGGCTACTTCAGTATTCTTAGTTTTCTCCTGGGAGAAAAAAGTGATGATAGCTCCCGACGTATTGACGCACAGGTGGCGATTTGGGGCTCTCGTGCTATCGGTTTCTTTTTGCAACCTCCAGCAAAAATACTTTTATTTGGGGACAGGCTGGGTTTGTCATTGGAGATAATTTATGTATTCTGTCTCATGGCAGTAATGCTTAAATTAAATAAAGTTAAATAGCTATGATACCATTAAAAAGTTCACTGGTGATTGCCAGAGTGACCTGTGCAATGTAACTTAACCATCTGGTGACCATCAAGAATTCTAATTTCCGTCCAACCATTACCACCTGCCCCTTTAGAAATTTTGATTGGTTCAGTTGCTAGAAGTTCTAGTTGCTCTAACAACGGAAGGATTGAAGCGCCCGAGTGACATTCTAAGGGCAGCTGGTCCTCCTCCTCAAATCTCCTACGATAGCCCCTTTTTATAAACAAGACACCCGTTCGTACTGTAGGCAGTGATAGCTTAGGAGACTGGAGTTACCCCTTTTCGAGCCAACTGCGAAGAGGGTTAAAAAATAATATTTGGGCTTCATTCAAGCAAATGTGTCGACCACTAATGGCTCGAACAAAAACTTGAGGGGGAAAAAGCTTTGCTCAAGTGAGACCCAGGGGCGACGTTCGGATGAAGGGGTTTTTTTCATCAAAGTTCTGATGGAGGAATCAATACGGTATCATATCATACCTGGATTGATTGACTGCTACTGGGCCAACCTTATTCGCTGCTATCGCGCCTGATTCACGGGATGAGCAAAAATCTTGCGCAAGATTCATCACCATCGTTTTACTGGTTGGTTACAGTAGTCTCAGGGTCCATGTTTCCAAGAGCTGATCGACCATCTAATCTTATCAAGATAACAGATCGTCTCCACAAATCTAACATTAAACTTCGCGTCTCCTTTTCCACTCAACCGCTTTTGAGCCTCCGATTCTCAAACGCAACATACACCTTAACTTCTCCACATCTATCGTATAAACCTCCTCCATAATGGTAAATCTTTTGCACTTACTCTTTTAATTCTACGTGGGGCTTCCGGGAGCTAATGATGAATAGGTTGTGCTTGCTGCTTCAATTTGTACCCGTGGGGGGAAGGCCGTGCTATCACGGCAGTTCCGTGAGTGAGACTACCCCGCTATGGCCTGTTGGAAGGGTGGAATGAGGTTGACGAGTTTTACAGAATGCCCCGCTCGAGGATTGAGGGTCTCCTAGCTTCGTTCCCCAAGCTCACTGACACCGGTACTCAGCATACTACTATTGAGACCGAGAACGTTCGATATGTCTATCAACTGCTTGTCCGTTCATACTTGCTCTAGCTTTATTAAGAAGGATGGGGGGGTTGACATGTTGATTAGGATGAGCTCTATTTGGTTCTTATTACGAATAAGCAGTCCAACATCCTTCAAGACATCGACTCCCTGCACCTCTTCGCCCAGGTCGTTTCCTCGATTTGCAAGTCACTTGACGAACGGGAGATTCTTAAGCATTCGTTTGAGTTATTGAGCGCTTTTGATGAGGTTGTTTGCTTGGGTTATAGGGAAAACCTGGGACTACAGCAAGTCAAGGCTTTCTTAGATATGGAGAGTCAGGAGGAGAAGATTCAAGAGATTATCTCGAGGGTATGCTTGCCGCTTGACAATTGAAGGAGACGGATACTAACTGAGTATAGAACAAAGAATTCGAAGCTACCGAGGAGCGGAAACGCAAAGCGAAACAGCTCGATCTTCAACGTAAAGAGATGTCTCGCAATCCTACTGGTATGGGGTCGACAGGACGTTCAGGTGGATCTCATTCTTCCCATTTCCCCACTTACACCCCTCCACCGAAGCCGGCTGTTACCGACTCGTACGATACCTACGAGAAGAAGAAGGCCTTTTCCTCTGCGCCGAAAGGTAAAGGTATGCAGCTTGGCCGTAAATCCAAGACTACAGAGATGTTCGATCAAGTACGCAATGAGTTGAGCTCCGAGGCGGAAGAGCGTGTCCCGCTTGTCCAGGCACAGGAGGCTGTTGCTTCACCGAGACAGAGCTTCAGCGGCGACAAGAAGGCTATCCAGGTTATCATTTCTGAGCAGATTAGTTCCGAGCTTTCTCGTGACGGCGGAATGAAGAGCTTCGAAGTCAAGGGCGACCTACAGCTCAAGATCCTGGACCAAGCACTGTCAAAGGTCAAACTCGACATCTCAGCAAACACTTCTGATGCGCAATTCCGCACGCATCCGAACGTGGACAAAGCGCTGTTCAACGGACAATCCGTTATTCAACTGAAGGACCAATCCCGCGGCTTCCCGCAAAACCAGCAAATCGGTGTTCTTCGCTGGCGCACCACCACTGGCGAAGCCCCGCTTTCCTTCACAATCTGGGTCAATCTGGGTTCCAGCCATGGAAAGTATAATGTCACGGTCGAATACGAGCTTTCTTCCGATGATACGCTTAGGGATGTTGTTGTCAGTATCCCGTTCAGCCGTGACGAGCCATCTGTCACTAGTATGGATGAAGTCTACGAAGTTGCGGGGGATAGTATCGACTGGACACTTCCTTCTATTTCCGAGGATAATGCCACTGGCAGCTTCGAGTTTGAAGCGGAGGCGGATTCTGAGGCAGAATTCTTCCCGATGACTGTAAGATTTAGGAAGGAGAAGCCGATTGTTCCTGTTGATGTAAGTTTGCTTTCCTATGTTCTCTCCCCCTTTTTTTATGGAACGTTGTTCTAACGGGCTACATAGGTCGACGGCGTCACCTTGCTAGAGGTAGGCGAGGGTGTGGACTTTTCTAAGGAGATTAAGGTTGTTGCGGATAATTATGTCATTAATTAGATGGGACTTTTTCTTTTTTCGATGATGAGGATTGGGGTTTTGTAAATTGGGGGTTAAAAATAAATGTGATGTGATGTTTTTGTCGCTATTTCTGCTCTGTTGGCTATAAGATATGTCGTCTTGAGGAATTGTAGAGGTCGTTTCTTCATGATTTTTTTTGAAATTGAGTATTCCAAAGTTTGCGCTCGGGTGGTGAGTCTGCGCCATGCGCTTGCGCATTCCAGAGCATCTCTCCTGTATCTACCTTTTGCTATACCTTCCACACACAAGCCACATCCCATTATATACCCATTATCATAAACAAGCTCCATACTGGTATCATTCTACGATACTAGGGACCACCCATATTGCTAGAAGAAAAGAAGAAACCCCTATAATACAGAAAACAAGTAAAGTTAAGAAGGGAAAAACCAAAATTTGTTTCCCTTCACAAAAAACATCAAACCCCCCTCCCCTCGCCATCTTGCTTCCTAAGCACCCAAACTAATTCTTTCATCCTAACACCAACCCACCATCCCCTAAGTAACAAATCCCTAACCCCCCACCCATCCTCAACCCCTCTTCCGATCCAACTCCTTGTGTCATCATTCCTCGACTCGCCCGCCTCTCGCTCTCGCACTCCCGTGTCTTCAAGCGACCAGACTTTTTCCCCAGGACGGTATACGCGAATGCCCGCCCATCCTGTGACGCTATCCACAATCTCGTATTTCCCGATGATGCGCGGTGGGGAGGAAGTTACCACCCATTCGATGTCAGACCAGAAGGAGGGTGTAAGGAGGGTTGTTTCGTCTTCGGTTTTGTCGAAGGTGATTTTCGACTTTGCGGATGTGGAGGTGTGAGGGGAGGGGGAGGGGTAGAGGGGGGCGTCTTGGAGGAAGCGGGTTGCGCCCGTCATGCAGGTTAGTGTGTCTAGGTGGACTTTTGGTGGTGTTGAGGAAGAGGGGGAGGATGTGAGGATGTGGTGGTGGAGTTTGTTGATACCATGACCGCCTGGGTAGTTGTATGAGCTTATTAGTAGCATGCTTGCGCTTGCGAGGGTTGCGAGGAGGATGGAGAAGCTGATGGCTACGGAGGTGAGGGCATAAATGGGGGATTTTGATCGGCGGTTGAGGACCCAGGCTCCGCCTACGGAGGCGTACAGGGTCAGAATTGGCACGACATAGACTATGAAGCGCCATTCTTTATGTGGGAGGACGGAGTACACGCCTACGAAACCGAGCACGGGGAGGATGTAGGCTTCGGTAACGATGCGCGGGGAGTTGTAGATTCCTGTTGGTATGAGCAGCAGGAGAAGAGGGTTTAGTAGGAGCTTCGGGAGTGAGTTGGTGAAGTAGTAGTGCCACGGGGACGTTCCCCAATTACTACTCTTGTTCTCGATGGCATTGTAGAGGAAACCAGATAGCTCCGGCCATATCAGGCCAGTTTTTGCGGTCAGTAGCGGGGTATTGAATGGCGCGGCGGGGGTGTATGATTGCCAGAAGTAGCTGTCTATCCCAAGTGTTATCCCCAACCCAATTATACCACCGGCCAGACCAGCTGTGATGACGTTGCCCACGTGAATTCGGCGGGTGAGGAGGAGCTGTAGTGAAACGAAGGCTAGTAGTATCGCTAGCTCGGAACGGAAGACGATGGATGTGAGCGTCAAAATGTAGATCCCAACTTTATAGTAGCCGACCTGTCGCCTAGAAGGTGTCCCGGGAGCCGGTAATAAGAACGAGAACGCCGTAGTAGAAAATATCAATGCGAATGTATTTGGCAATAGCCGAGATGAATAATACGGCAGATGGAATTGCGATAGTTGGAAGAGAGTATATAACACCGCTGTCGTCGGCCCATACTTTCGTCTAACGGCCCTAGTGAATAGACTCAGACTTAGCGCACTGAGAACACCCATTACACCCCTCACTAATATTCCATCCAACCAGTAAACCGCTCCATTAGCCAAATAATCAAAAAGTAGTCCTTAGGGGAGCTCAAACCAACTAACTGTCTGTTCACCCTCTCCTCAACAACGTCGATCAGAGGGCTGCTTAACCCAGACAGAATCACGGGCCCGACGAACGTCCTTGGTACAACCCCAGGGAAGGTGAAGTGGTCATAATCCGCCCGTAAGGAAGCGGCTGTATTCCTCGTGGCAAGACCATACTGTAGTATATCGTGCGTGGCCTGGAGATTGAAGGATTCCTCAACCTTGGTATACGGTGCGCTGACAAGGTGGGTCAGTATCGTCAGGAGCTGGAGAGCTCCGAGGGAAGAGGTCAGGAGCATTGTAGATTGTTGTATGTTGTGTCCTCAGCATGTGGTAAGGGTCCCTGAAGTCCGGCGAGACTCTTGATCGAATGGGGGGCTGGGAAGGGCCTCCGGAGCTGGGAGGCTCCTTAAGGTTTGCTCCGCAATGCTGGGAATGGGCCATCGGGTCAGCCTTGTAGCTCTGCCAAGAATATGTGCTAGGAGCTAGGTTGGTTTAGGGAAAGATCGGTGTTAGACTCGAAGTTGCAGGGATCATATGGGGTCATTCGGTTTCAAAGGTCTGACTTAAATGATGCCTTAGTGGGCTGGTGGTTTGGGATGCTGGTAAATCTATAAGTCTTTCGAGGCACAACCTTTTCAGCGACGCAGGATTCACATGTAATTTCATTTCCCCCGGTTTGTCTGGTACAATAGTACGATACGGTACTTTTACAAGTAAACTTCTAAGTTAGAGTTAAGGCCGGATACTGTAACCAACATCTACACTTATCAACATGGAGGCAATATACAGTACAGGTTTTAGGTAGCAGAAACACGGACTTTATTCCGGGCAGCGAGAATATGTAAGAGATAATTGCTTCATAAGGACGTAAGAATCAAAAATAGAATGGAAGAAATAACGTCTTTCCTCACGCCCCAGACGATAATAGATAGGAGCAAAGCTCTAAACACCGGGTCGAACCCAGCGAGTTACCTACCGAGAGTGCACCAACGCTAGTGCATACGCGACACACCGTTTGTGCTCTCCTCCCATATCGATGGCGATCGGAGTAGTATATTTCCAAGGAGAGTTATTGGCATGCGGCAGACTTGCAATTTTTGCACAGTTGGTTGGACTGCTTGGAAGATAATTCTCGGGAATGTGTTTAGCCCGATCCACTGATCCGTCATCGGGAAGTGAGCCGTCAAGATTGGCGACCTGGAGGGCTTGTGAATGTGAATTAGCGGCGCAATGGAATGGAAAATGCTAGTGAGCTTCTTGCTCCTCTTAGATATCTCTGGAGTAGGCCCCGAGAAGTGCCGAATATTCATGAATAGCATGTCCCCTGGACACGCGGTTGACGATGTCTTGAATGGGTCCCGGGTGGGGGCATGGTAAAGACTAGTACGGTCGTTAAAAGATGAAACATGTAGATCTTTTTCAAAAGGCTGGGAAAAAATCGGAGAAGAGGGTCCCGTAGGTCGCAAAAAGTATAGATGTCGTTCACCAAAGGTGTTATTGACCTCCAGAAGCAAAAGAGACGAAGACAATGTCTTGCAGAGATACCTATGCTGTCGTCAAATTACGCTCATTGATGTTAAATTCCGTGGATGGACTAGGACGCTTACCTGAAGCTCACAGGACTGAACTGGTAGCCCAAGAACCCTTGGGGCAGTAACCAAATACCGACAGAAAACTATCGAGGCTCACGTCCTATCACTCGCCAACCCATACCCCAGCCTTCAACCAAGTATAAAACACCAACCAGCACCCCTTTTCCTGTAGGCGTGTCCTCTACTTCTTCTGCAGGCTCTCGTCCCCACGCCCTAAAAAGCCTCGTGAGTCTGCACTAGACAAAGTTTGTTTTGTTGGATGCTCTCTTGCGTCGAAATGGAGAATCGTGGTCTAGATCCTCACGGGAATCGCAAGGCCCCCTTTTGGAGGAGAAGAGACAAAATCAAACACCACGAGAATCCATTAAAGTTACTTTTTATTCTTTCTTTTGTTTTTTTCTTGTGTAAGCCTTTTGAGCCGCTACGAACCTGTGCCTATACGTCCCTATTGTGAAGGTTCGACCCAAAAGCAAACACAAATGGTGGGATATTGGTTCTTGCGTTGGTCCCGGGGCGGATATTCGCTCTTTAAGTGCGGTGAAGATGGTGCTAGGACGAGTGGGGGTTTTGTCCCTTGAGGGATGGCAGAACACAACTTTCATGGATTTCCAAGGGCTGGGAAGAGGTACTCCTTAATATGCTGAAGCGGGGCGATGTCAGCCTCGGCACTGGTGAGGAATATAGCTAAACGTCGCTCTTCATAGCCGCCTGCGTGAGGTATGAAGGAGTGAAGGTACTGCTGGAGGGAGGGGATGTGAGCCCCAACAGTACGAATTAATATGGTCAAATTCCACTTCACAGAGCTGCCTGGAGGGAGCATGAAGGAGTTGCGGGGATGCTACTAGAACGGAATGATATCAACCCCAATACTGTTAGTAATGATTGTGGAACACCCCTCTCCTAAGCCCCCCTCGAGGAACATAAAGGAGTGGTGAGGATTCTGCCGGGGCGGGGAGATGTTAACCTCAACGCTGTGGATGAATATGGTAAGACACTACTCTTCATAGTCACCCGGAAAGGCCATGAGGGAGTTGCTAAGATTCTGCTGAAACGGGTGGATTTCAACTCCGATATGACAGATCTCGCTGATGAAATAGTGCTTGGGTAAGCTCTGAAGCATGGATCTGGTCCCATTGTGAGATCACTATTCGGACGTAAGATTTATATTCCCCGGTCAGATGGTGATAGATCTAGAACGCTTTCCCCATCCCAAGCCGTCCGATATCGATCAACGCCTTCCCAAAGGATCCGCAGGTTTTGATGTCCAAGACCAAAACTCAATGAACATCCCTACCCTTTGAATTTCCATCTGGTCAGCCCCAGACTGGCGGCCAGTCAGTTCTTTAGCACTCCTACCACGAAGCTTTCACCCCCCCTGCTCCGTCCGTTGGTTTCATACTGTGATCCGCATTTATTTCTGCCCCCCCCCCCTCTTTCTGCTTCCTTCCCCTTCTTGTCTCCCCGGGGCTCCGTTCTCCTAGTAGAGAAGCAGCGGGTCAATTTTCCATACACTTTAATCGTGCCCACTATGCGGGGGGGGACTGGGGATGAATTTGCAGAGTTATTTCGTTGGGTTACCCCGCGGTCGGACTTGGCTGCCATAGAATTAGCATTGTATCGTACTAGCAAACGTCGGAATTTGAGTTTATTACTTTTTTCTTTTCTCCTTTTTCTATCAAGGTATCATACTTTAGTGTACATGTCTTACTGCATACACGGCCGTTGTTAACTTCTTTTTCGGCGTCAGTGTCATTGAACTTTGAGCAATGTCATCCTGGCCCTTGGGGGTTCGATTAGTGCACCACCCAGGCTTTTTGCCCCCCGAATACCGCGATACCGGCAGCTGTATTGTGCTCGACCTCTCAGGGAAGACAAAGAAACAAAACATGGGAGGTCCAGCCATTTTTCTGGACAGAATCGCTTCCAGAATTTACATCTACCACGAAACGTGCTTCACCTAGTAAGTGGTTGCAGTGGGTAAACGATCCACCTTGCTAGAGGGAAAAATTAGTAACAGACATGTGGACGGACCACGTTGCTATGCCAAGAAAAGAAGGCACCATTATCTGTAAAAGTGTGTGGGCTAGCATCTGAGATAGACCGGGTGAGGGCTCAGCGAGGCGACACCCTCAGCGAGGCTTGGCGTGGATTGACACCAAATTTCGGTACGCATCAAACCAAACTGCTAACAAATCTTTGCCAAGCCTCGCTGAGGGTGCCGCCTCGCTGAGCCCTCACCCGGTCTATAGCTTACGAGCTGTTTAGCAATAGTTAAGAAAGAGAAACGGCTGAAAGTTATGGTGGTGGGTAGCTTGATGATAGTTCCAGTCTTCCCATTTCTCTCCGAAGTGGGCAAAGGGGAGGTAATGTCCTTTTCAGAGGGACTTATTCCTTACTTATTTGCTGGAGCTTTAATACGTGTACTATATATTTAAGGAAGCATTCGCGAACTCTGGGGGGCTCGTGGTTGCCTGGGAGGTTGTCTCTTTGGTTTGTCTTCAAACTCGTAATGAGACAAATTGTCTGCTCTGACTAGGGGATGAAGAGGAGTAGCAGAATTGCATTATGGTTGCGTGAATGTACATTCTCTCACTGGGAGTTTTGACAAAAATATGACGGGGTCAATGACAAGCCCTCCTCTGGGGAAGAGCTTTTGTATATATACACTAGTACAGTGCAGTATTGTGCATGTGAGCCTGCCCTTGCGAGTTCTTCTAGTCTTAGTTGGCCCGGAATTTGGGAATTCAAATTCACCTGCGAACGAATCTTTGGGTCAGCTCGCGAAAACATAGACGTAGTGGTTCGGCATGTTCCTCCTGTTCCATCTTGGGCTTGCCGCCGTTGCGGTCGTGAGGTATCATACGGTGGCTGACAACTGTGGTGCTCACAATATATCACTCGAAACACAAAAAAGGGATAACTGGGTATCTCTAATTATCAAACAGAGATTAAGGGTAGCTTAGGTGTTATACAAATGGCCAATTACGCCCTATCATAATCCCGGTGCCTGCCTCTACCAACAGACCGCTCCCTTGAATTCGAACGTGACCGTTTCTTTCCCCCGTCACCTTCTCTTTTCCGCTCTTTTGGCCTCTCATCCCACCTCCCACTAGACTCCTTTCTCTTGGGCCCAGTATCGCGTTCCCCATCCCTCCCTCGATCCAGCCCTGCCATAACTCTTTCTGCTGCGCTCCGGCCGCCTGCGTTCCCAGCTCTTCTATCCCTTGACGATGGCGCCGGAGGGGCCGATATGGCCGTGGATCCTACAAACTCAATGCGGCCCCTTTCCTCCGCCTGTCTTTTCTCAAGTACTTCGATTTGAGTTTTCGCAAGCCTGTCGGCGAAAGCCTCTTCAGGGAAGCCAAATGGATCCCAGAGCTCCTTCGGGAGACAGCTCGTGTACTGATCGCCGCCTGTGACCCCAACAAATTCTGTGAGCTTCTCGAACAGATTCGGGTTCTGTAAGGTAGAAGACCGTGAGAGCTGCTCGTTGAAATGGATCCCTTGCTTCTTGAGCTCTCGGAAGCGCCCGAATTTGGAGCTAACATCGGGGTGTTCCTCGCCGGGCGGTGAAGGTGGTATCTCTGGTATTGATGTTGGTAAGGTTAAAGATCGGATTGTTGCGCGATTAAGGGAGTAAGGTGATAGCAGCTCAGGTCCGGGGGTCTGTGGGGCGGAAGATGGAGATTGAGGCGGTCGTGCGGGACCCTGGATGGGTCCGATGTCATCTGTCGGTTCAGGTTCTCGGATTTGCGGCTCAGGCTCTACCCTCTTGGCTGGCACAGAAGCAACTGCTGCATGACTGGTGATGTGAGTAGAAGGGACGCTAGCTTTTCTTTTTAGGGTAGAAGAAGAAAGACTTTTTGAAGCTCCATCCGGTTTGGGACTCAATGGTGGACCGGGGGTTGGGCGCGCCTGGGCGCGTGTCAGCTCAGCATTTCTCTGTGGCCGAAGCTGCTTGACGTACCTTTCTGATTTGTAAGGGTGCGGCGCTGGCAGCGACTTCTGGCTGTGGTTCAGGTTGAATTTCTTCCTGGTCACTTTCGCTGCCGCTGCCGTATTCGACCAGGGCCATGGTGAATGGAAAATCAAGTTGGCTGATAAAGTGCTTCTCGAGATCCAAGGGAGTTTCCACACACTGCATGCCAAGAGATCCGTGCTGATAGAATGTTGGCTTCGTTACCCGGCTTCTCTATAGAGGCTGCTCGGACAACCTTTCAACCCCTCCAACGAAGCTCCCATTCCATCATTTTCATCTGCCTCCGAGCGCCGAATCGATAGAGATACCCGCACAAACATGTCTTTGCCCTCTATGCAGCCGCTCGGCTACGACCAGTCCTATTCCTTCCACCCACCAACTTCTAAAGCTTCTGGAGGATACACCCAGCACAGATTTAACCCGTAGAGTTCCCTCTCCCTTGATTCATGATTTCATCAAGCTGACTATCTCGCAGATACACAGACAATGGTGGAACCATCATAGGGATTACCGGTGAGGATTTTGTCGTACTAGCAGGGGATACCAGGCACACATCCGGCTACAACATCAATTCCCGAACCGAGAAGAAGGTGTACCGACTCGGGGAAGATAACGGTCTTGTGCTAGCAACTGTTGGATTCGGGGCTGATTCTAAAGACGTTGCTGAGACTATGATGAGAGCTGTTAATGTTTGCTACACTCCTTTCGAACTTGGGATGATAAAGCTTATTGAGAACAGGATTTCAAATTCCACCACAACTTGAAAGACATGAGCGTCTCTGCTGCTGCGCAGTACCTTTCCACTGTTCTCTACGGCAACCGCTTCTTTCCCAAATATGCAAGCTGTGTTCTTGCTGGCCTGGATAGGGACGGAAAGGCTCGCCTATATTCCTATGATTCAGTTGGCTCGTATTCCAAAGAAGGGGAGAGCCGGGCGTCCGCTGGCTCTGCGTCATCATTAATTGTGCCTTTCCTCGACAATCAGGTGCGTCAGCCCTATCCCGGATTTATCAAATGATGTTGACTAAAGAAATTAGGTCGAATTCAAAAACCAGTTTGTGCCTTCGTCGAAGGGGCAGGAGGAGAGACCGGTAGTGCCTCTCGATCCTGTTACAGTCGCGAAGCTGGTGAAGGATGCTTTCACATCTGCTACTGAGCGTCATATCGAAGTTGGAGATGGGCTGCAGATTATTACGGTCACCAAGGATGGCGTCTCTGAGGAGGTTATAGACCTGAAGAAGGACTAAGCTAGTGTGGATAGAAATAGTTGTACGCTATTTGAATAAATGGATTCTTTTCCTTCATGATTTCTTACAAAAACTTGTGCAAGCCTGATTGTGACAATTGTGGGTTGGATGACATTGATACTCTTTGGGTCGATGCTAGGGGCAGCCCTTGCCATTCATAGATAATCACTCGGGAGACTGGATTGTTGAAATGGTTATATCTTGAGCCTACCGTAGAAACCCTGATAATGAGTCTATATGCTATGTCGTCGAAAATCCCCTACTCTTAAAAAGGGGCCTAGAAAACAGCAAAAGGCAGTCGACCCAGCCCCTCTGAGAGACAAAAAATAAAAATAAAGAACTCTGGACCCTGCCAGAGGAGGCAGCCCCAAAGACATAGCACATGGGCCAATTATTGGAGTTTCTACGGTAGGTTGCTTGATTCTGGGCTTCTAAATTGTTGATACTCGATCGTTAATCAATATTTTTGGCACATGGTTGTTGTTATAGTCAGAAAGGGTTAGTTGAGCCACTTCACGTAGCTAGGAGATATTGGTCGTAAAGTGGTGTCTCCTAGTTTAACTTGACTCTCGGATCTGTCTTTTACCGAATCATACTATATTTCTGTGAATTCAAGCATGAGCTATTATACTGGCATGAAAGACTGCGGCTGTGTTTCAGCCACACACTTGGGCAAGTCATAGAGTGGCTAGGTGGTCTCTGACTCAATGGATTTTTGACTTGCGGGAGTGCCTGTCCGGCGAGACCCTCTGTGACCGACCAGCGACTTGCGTCATGTCGATCCCTAACCCTAACATTTATTTTGAGCCTCCTTTCTGCACGCTGCCCCTCCCCCACCTTAATTTCCATTCATCCCTTCCCTTAATCCTCCCTCCCTCCCTTCCCTCTCAACCAACCAATTGACCGACGAACCGACAAACGAAAATCACAACGCATCAACATGGCCTACCATCAACCAATCTCGGGGTCGCTTACCTGCACTGATCTTAGAGGCACACTCCCGCTTCTTGCCCAAGGGAAAGTTAGAGATGTCTATACTCTATCCTCCGACACTCTTCTATTTGTTGCAACGGATCGTATTTCCGCCTACGATGTTATTTTGAAAAATGTTTGCTTTTTTAATTATCTCTCTTTTCCCTTCCTCCCTTTCTGCCTAGATAAATTAGTTAACGTTTAATAGGGAATCCCGAATAAGGGCAAACTTCTCACTGCCCTTTCTGAGTTCTGGTTTACTACTGTTCTCAAGGACGTTGGCCCGAACCACTTTATTTCTTCCAGCATGGACTCTCTCCCGGAGGAACTTCAGAAGTACTCTGCGCAACTTAAGGGCCGCTCTATGGTCGTTAGGAAGCTTAAGGTCTTCCCAGTTGAAGCTATTGTTAGGGGATACCTTACTGGCAGCGCCTGGCCTGAGTATCAGAAGTCTGGGACTGTTCACGGAATTCAGGTTCCTGAAGGGATGGTGGAGAGTCAGGCTTTTGAGAAGCCATTGTTTACTCCAAGCACCAAGGCTGCCCAGGGTCAACACGGTAGCTTCCTTCTATCTTATTTATCCGGATTAAAACAAACGCAGGTCAAAAATTGCTGATTTGGCACTATCGTTAGATGAGAATATCCACCCTGATAAGGTTGCTCAACTTGTTGGCTACGAGTACGCAAAAAAAATTGAGGAATTTTCTCTTGCTTTGTATACCAAGGCCCGTGATTACGCTGCCGAGAGAGGCATTATTATTGCCGATACGAAGTTTGAATTTGGTCTTGATGAGGACAAAAACGTTGTTCTTGTTGACGAAGTTCTAACCCCGGGTTAGTTTTTCAGAATCCAGCTCTGTTGATTATTCATGTACTAATTGTGGAATAGATTCGTCTCGGTTTTGGCTTGCCTCCACTTACGAGGCCGGAAGGAGTCAGGACTCCTACGACAAGCAATTCCTCAGAAACTGGTTGACTAAGTACCTGCTAAAGGGGAGACCGGGTGTCGTGATGCCTGACAAAGTTATTGTTGAAACGGGCGAGAAATACCACGAAGTTTATGAGCTACTTACTGGCAGAGAGTGGAAGGACATTTGAGAGTCTGTGAGTGTGCAAAAAGTTGCACGCTGCGGTAGTTAGCTATAAAAAAAGCAAATAAGATGTGTGACATCAATCAAGGACCAATCATAAAAGGATTGAAGTACCGGTAGTCCTAGCGGTGCATAAATAAAATTATTTTTTTGCCCATAACCAGTTGGGAAAAGCAACATTCAAATAATCAGTCTGGTGTGATAACGTATCTAACCGATCATGTGCCATTTGATAAGCACACATGCAAAATCCTAAAATATTAAGATCCACATCATCTCAGAAGACTCATTTTAAGCGAAACAGTGACGTCGGAAAACGGAGCCTCAACTCAACCTCAGTCTTAACTTTTATTTGCTCAAGACTGCCATACGGCGCTCCACAAGCGAACATTGGGTGAAACCAATAAATCGCGATGCGACCAGCACTTCGTCTTCTTCGGGGTGGCTTCCTCCAGCGGAGCATAGAGGAGATGAAGCGCAATACTTTCAGCGGTAGCTTTTTTTCAGCCCCCCTCCGTCTCACCATTTACAATTCCTAACATGACCAATTGTAGTCTTCAAAGGCGAGGGCATAACTGGTGACTTTGCCGACATGGAAGTCCACTCCTTCCGCCATCCAGATTCTCTCAAAAACATCAAAATCTTTTCCGATGCAGACACCGGAGGTTTCAGTGAAGTTCACATGGACCTTACACCATGCCCACCGGGCCACCCATCCGAGGGCCAATACTATGGGAGATTCCATGGAAACATATCCATTGAGTTGCCCGTCGAGCGGCCGAAAATTCAACGGTCTGGGTATGCTGCTTGGAGAACGCGGGAGAGAGGGAGGACGCTCTTTGGGCGGCAGAATTGGGATTGCGATCCTTATACCTATTTGGCGCTGAAAGTTAAGAGCGATGGAAGCAAGTATTTCGTTAATATACAGACCGACTCAATTGTTGAGACGGATATTCATCAGCATAGATTATTTGCTAAGAGGATCGGGGAATGGGAGACAATCCATGTGAGGCAGCTAGAGTCTTTGCCACCCCCGTATATTGGAGCCTAGAGCTGATGAATACGTAGATTCCCTTCACGGAGTTTGTGAGGACAAACTTTGGACAGGTTATCGAGCCTCAAAATGAGATGATGAGGCAAAAGGTTAAGACTGTTGGGGTTGGATTAATTGATCGAATTCCGGGGCCTTTTGAGCTATGTATTGATCGGATATGGGTAAGTAAGCTCCTTTCTTGAATGGAGATGATCCACTAAAAACAGCAGGCGACGAATACACCGGAGCCAGAACATGTCACCAATATACATCGAGAGCATACGGAATCAGAGAAGGTTGTCTAAGCAGCCCCAATGTACATAATGACGAACGATTCTTATTTTTTTATATTTTTTTCATCAAACATAATACGTGGCACCTTGATTTACGTCACATCATCCTATGTTATAAAATAAAGCCTTTGCCCCTGCCTTCTTTCTCCCCTTTCCCTTTCCTCATTTTGCATCACTATTATTTACTTCCCTTCTTTTTTTAAATCACAAACCTCCACTTTTCTCACACCTTTACATACCCACCTGCTTTACTATTGTTAAAATGTGTTTCGGCAACGGCTGTTTCTTCAAACCGCACGCATCTTATCCTATAAAAAATCCCAATGTTAACGACTGGTTAAAGTCTGTCAAATCTGACAAGCATGGCACCGGCCCTCTTCCACCAGTTCTCCCTATCCCTCCTGCTATGAAACCGAACCCTAATGACATCAATGAATCACCACCATCTTTGGGGATCACCACACCTACTATCGTTGTCCAAAGTAGGGGCTCGGTTGGCACTACGCTTGTGAACACACCTGTTGAGGACGTCAATGGCAAGACGGAGGAAGCCAAAGGCGTTACCTGCGAGACCCAAAATATTGAGGGCGAGCAAGGCCAGGAATTCATTGATGCCCACCCTGTGAACGTGAACATTCTAGCAGAGAGTTCTGTAGCGGATGTTGTCGTGGAGAGGTCCAGCGCCAGCGCCGCGGTGGAGACCGTTGGGGCCGACGGTGGGATAAGGATAATCGCCAGAGACTCTGGTGCTGCCGGGTCGGAAAACTTGATTACTCATGTTACGGGCAGTAGAGATGAAAAGGATGCGGAGGAAAAACCTGAAAGTATAACCTTCTCTGGGTTCAGCGGCGACTTTACAAGAGACGATAGCAGTAGTGAGGTTAGTGAAGGCGGCGTAACTACTTCGGAGATCTCTGGCCACGAAGTCGAGTGTGCCGAAAAAGTTGAAGGCACCAAGCTCGAACTAGTTGCCACCGAACCCATTGAAATGGGGGCTATCAAACCCCTTCGCAAAATAGTGGATTTAACCTCCCTTGACCCAGGCCCGATTTTCGATTTCTCTGACGCAGGCAAGGTGGAGATGCTTGACCCTACATTGTTTCATGACATGTACTCAGGTTCTATCTGGAGCGAGGGCGCTATGACCAAAAATCCTGGTATTCTACTTGGACGCTCTGGAGATTATCAGAAATATGGTTTGGAGCCTCCGGAGGATTGTATCAAGGATGAAGAGGATACGCATGAGCTGACTTATACTGCGGATGGCACGGTACGTTTTTGAGTTTTTATTAGATGGTGGATACTGACAGATCCCAGGCCATAGCACCGGGGCTTGTTGAGCCCTGTATTAGGCTGGGGGAATGGAAAGCTCGTAATGGGCCTCAAAGTTATTATCAAACTCTACAGAGTACCCAAAGCTATGCTAGTAGGGGAAAGAGACCTGATCGTAGTGGAGGTGGACGCAGCTATTGGAATGGGCCTGGAGGGGGGGATCACATGCCGGCTGTTTTGACACCGGAGAGTCGTTGGAGCCATCCAAGTAACACTTTCACTCCTGCTACAAATCCGTACCACAGCATCCCAAGCCACAGGTATCGTACGCCTTGGAGCTCTCAACCGGGAAGCTCCGTGTCTTTGACATCGGCCAGGTATGGTGGAAACCGTATTCCCATCAGCAATCTCCCTGGGGCTTTTGGCCATGAGCGATGATTTTTTTATCGGCATTGGGCTTTGAGAGTAGGACTGCAGGCACGTTTAAGCTGTTTTCGCTTGGTATCTTTGTGTTTGAAGATTTCTAGGACAAAGGTTGTGATAATATATTATGTATCTGTACGGTTCCTCCTTTGGGATAAAAGTATAAAATTTGCAATCATAAAAGAGGAGTAACTTAGTTTCTTCAAACTCCACACTATCCTCACAGAAAGTCACTCGACCCCTGAGCCAGCACTCTCAGTAATAGATATCTCCTTGAAGTAGTTTCCAATGATCTGCACTACCAACTGGTGGATGCCTTGCCTGTGATGTGTCACCCCCGCCGACAGTCGGGCACCACGTCGCAGCAAAATGGGCACCATAAATCGGATATTCCCAGTGCTCATCCCTCAAGGCGCACCCAAGGCAATTGCGATACAACTATATAAGAGTACTCTACCTTCCCTTTGCCTCTTTCTTCTTTGTTACTCCTTCCTTGATCTGAGAACGTTAGGATTTATCACATCTCTGCCCTGAGGTGGCCCCCGAGGGCTTTTTTTCTTTCATTTCTTTCATTTGTTGCAAGAAATGCCTACACGCTGTTTGCTGGGAAGGATCGCACGGAAGGGGTGTACTTCAGTATGGAACACACATCCCAGTAGGATGAATTAGGGTTCTGGCTGGAATTGGGGATTGTCTATTGCTTCGACCATCCGTTCCTTTTCACTCCTGAGATTGAATGGGACCACCAAATGTTACAAACTTGTGTTCTGTATTCGGGTGGCGGGAAATAGAGCCCTTATCAGCTCCTTCCTAATCCCGGATATCGAGTGTGGTTGTGAAAGTAGGCGCTAGGACATACTATAGTAAGGCTAATTATTTTATTATGAGGCTGTACATTGCATTAATTCTGGTGCTTTTCAGTATAGCGATCAAACTCGGTGATTTATAGAACCGGCAGTCTTTGAAAATTTGCTACGTGTCCCTCATTCTCAAGACTAGATTGGAGTACGGTAGCCCGAAACAATTGTGGATACCAGCTTCCAGTACACTCACCCTCTCTTGAGTCTCACCAGGCTTAAAATCTACTCATCGAACCTTCGCAATCGCTCCCGTGCAATATCACTTGCCCGCCAACCACTGCCATTACATTGGTCTAGCCCATCCAACCGAAAAAACTGCTCAAGTTGATAAACAACTAGTAAGTCACCAGCCGATTCAGTAGTGCAGGGGTATCACGGACGCTTGCCATACCATTCAGTGTGCGCCCAACCCGGGTTGGGCTCCGGGGTGAATCATTCCCGCCCCGTAGCTAGGGAGAGGCAAGATCCAAACGTTGCTGTTGGTACCTTTTTCCCTTTTTCCAATTTTTGGCCAACAGCTTCTTTCCCTCACAGTGGGGGCTTTTCTTTTTGTGGGTGTGTGCTGGAATTGTTGGAAAAATGGCTTCAATGTGACGAAAATATTTCTGCCAGCGGCGGGCAACAGCGCCAGTGGAATTTAGACACTAGTTGCCTCTGTATATAGATACCTCTTATGGGTACAAATACTGTGCGCCGGTACTCAAGCATCAATGTATAAGAGACATCAGTCAATTCTTGCCCTTCCTCTACAAACCACATTATTCTTTCAGCCCACCCGTCTTTACTTTCGCTTCGCTCTCTTTTCTCGCGCACCGAAATTCTGAATGGCTGCGGCGAGGACGAGTGATGCTCTGAAGTTTAGCGTGATTGAGAGTAACTTTAATGGGGAGTGATGGGGTGATGGAGTTACCCTGCCCTAGACGTTTGCTAGGCAATCGGATTAGGTTGAGCCTCATCTAGCCAGTTGATAGTGCTTATAAAAAAAAAAGGTAAACTCTCGCAAATCCCCCCACCACCACGAACAATCTACAATCCAATCACCCCGCAATGCCCCGCTCAAAGCCGCCGAAAGACGCACCGAGCCTCACCAAAGCTGCCGCGAGTGCAAAAAATAATTCTCTAGCAAAGAAATACCCGGCAATGGACGACTTCGTAATGACGATCTCCGACTCGGATGAGGATGTTCCGGACCTCGACTCTGACGACTCCAACGTCGAATCAATTGGCAGGGATAAACCCACTACGCCTGAGGCTGATGAGGTTTCTAAGCGCGGGAAAAAGCGTAAGAGGCTTGTTGCTGAGAGCGGGGAGAAAGAGAACAAGAGAGACGATGGAGGGCTTGACTCGGATTTCGAGTTCATGGGCGGTGGGGAGGAAGGTAACGTTGGGGAGTATGATGGGTGGGGATTTGAAGGCGCCCGGGAAGCAATGAGGAGTGGGAGGGGTGGAGTCGATGTTGATGATATCATTCGGAGGAGGAGGGGTGAAGAGGAAGAGGTGGAGGAAACTGAGGATGAGGAAACTGAGGGTGAGGAAGAGGAGATGGAGTTTACTGGGTTTGGGTCTGACGATGAAGATCTTGCGCTGGATGGGTTTGGGATGGGTGCTGTCGGAGAGGATTCGGGTGGGGAGGATCAATCTGGGTCTGAGAAGGATGAGGATGGAGACGAAGAGGACGGGGAGGAGAAAGATGGGGAGGGGGAAGATTCGGATGGCGAATCTGTGGCTTCGATAGTTCCCCATCCCGAAGACGAGGTCTCCTCCTCCGATTCAGAAGAGGAAGATGCTGAGGAGGCTGCTAAGAAAGCTGCGTTTTTCGCACCGGAGGAGGAAGGCGCTGGCGCTAAGGGTAGTGTGTCCATCAACTTCCAGCAAATGAACCTCTCCCGCCCAATCCTCCGTGGTCTAGCGAATGTCGGGTTCAATATTCCGACGCTGATCCAGCAGAAGACAATTCCAGTTGCCCTGTTGGGTAAAGACGTTGTGGGAGGTGCAGTCACTGGGTCAGGTAAAACCGCAGCGTTCATAGTCCCAATTCTCGAACGTCTACTCTTCCGCCCGAAAAAAGTCCCAATCTCCCGAGTCGTCATTCTCTGCCCGACTCGTGAGCTGGCGATGCAAGCGCACAGCGTCGCAGTGAAACTAGCCGCATACACGGATATCAGATTCGCGCTTGCAGTCGGAGGCCTCTCCCTAAAGGTCCAGGAAGCCGAACTCAAAAAGCGCCCCGATGTGATAATCGCCACACCCGGCCGTTTCATCGACCATATGCGCAACTCCCAAGGCTTCTCGGTCGAGAGTATCGAGATAGTGGTAATGGACGAAGCAGACCGCATGCTCGAGGACGGATTCGCCGACGAGCTAAACGAGATTATCAATACCATCCCCAAGAGCCGACAAACGATGTTGTTCTCTGCTACCATGACAGATAGCGTCGATAAGCTCATTCGGCTTTCTCTGCAGAGGCCCGTCAGGATTATGGTCGATACGAAGCTTAGCACCGTCAAGACGCTCGTGCAGGAGTTTATTAGGATCAGGCCGCAGAGGGAGCACCTTCGTCTTGCGATGTTAGTGTTTGTATGCAAGGAGTATTTCACGGCGAGGACTATCGTGTTCTTCCGGAGTAAAGTCTTCGCACACAGGGTGAGGGTTGTGTTTGGCCTTTTTGGACTCAAGGCAGCGGAGTTGCACGGGAATTTGAGTCAGGAGCAGGTGAGCTTCTGCTTCTTCTTGACCTTTCTACAAATACGGATTTGGCACTAATCTAGCAATGGGTGGCAGCGCGTCAGAGCAGTTGAAACTTTCCGAGATGGAAAAGCAGATTTCCTCTTAGCTACCGACCTCGCCTCCCGTGGCCTAGATATCAAAGGTGTAGACGTGGTAATAAACTACGAAGCCCCCCAATCTCACGAAATATACCTCCACAGAGTAGGCCGTACCGCTCGTGCCGGTCGCCAAGGTCGCGCAGTGACACTAGCGGCGGAGGCAGATCGCAAGGTCGTCAAAGCCGCCGTCAAAGCCGCTCAATCCCAATCCGCCAAGGTCGTCTCCCGGATCCTAGACGTGGACAAAGTCGATGCACTGGGCGAGAAGATCAAGAATCTAGGCGACGAGATCGAAGAGATCCTCGAGGAAGAGAAGGAGGAGAAGCAGCTGCAGTCTGCGGAATTGCAATTACGCAAGGGCGAGAATCTGATCAAGCATGAGGATGAGATCAGGAGTCGGCCGAAAAGAACTTGGTTCGAGACGCAGAGGGAGAAGGAACTGCGGGGGAAAGTCAGTAAGGCACAGTTGAATGGGTTGGAATTGCCCGAGAAGAAGGTTAAGTTGAGTAATAAGAAAAGGAAGAAGTTGGAGGTGAGAGGGGAGGTTGAGGAAGGGAGAGTTTATAAGAAGACGAAGACGGATAGGACTTCTAAGAGGAATGGCAAAGGGAAGGGTGGGAAGAAGCTCGCGCAGAAGATATTGAGGGGGAAAGGTAAAAGCAAGTGATTCCCTTTGTTTCTGCTTTAAAAAGTAAATATCTGCGCTTCGGGGACTTTTTTTTGTAATATACTCGAGTACAGTACCGGTGGTTGGGGTTATTACTAGAATAATATTATAATATTATTTAAGTTGGATACGGTACTAGATAATTTGTTTCAAGTCCTACCCCATTCACATGATCATACCTTCGAAAGACTGGAATGAACGTTGGCCATACTTTTTGACTTTAAGGTGACACATGTAGCGCCGCCGAGGTTTGACCTCACGCAATAAAGTTTTTCCGGTGGGTTCAAAGTCAGTCATCGCTCCCCGACTCAACCCTTCTTTCAACCATCACCAACCAACCATCACAATGCCGCCAAAGCGCAAACCGAATAAATCCGCCGCGAGACCCCGCCCAGCTGCCGCAGCCACCGAGCCCGAAGAGCCCACTCAATCCATAGAAGTAGCAGCTGCAGTCTCAACGGAAACCGCCCCTCCACCACCACCACCACCCAACTCATCCGAAAACCCACTCTTCCTACCGGGCTACAGCGACTCCTCCTCCGACGATGACAACGATAACGGCAGCAATAACGGGTCGATAGAAGTTATCCTTCCCCCCCCGCCCCCTCCGCCCCCCGCAGATCCGCCACCGCCCCCACAACCCGTTCCAAAACCACCACCACCACCACCCCGCAACGAAGATGACGACACCTCCGGCGGCGAAGACACCACCGACGAAGACCCCGTTGTCCAAACCTACGACGTACATATCACCACCTCGCAGCTCCGCGATCTCTACATCTTCCAGTACCCCGTCCGATCTCGCGAGCAGCCGTACACGAAGGCGCGCAATGCATGTCCCGTCGAAGCGCGGTTCAAGCCAAAGTCTGGACTCGTGGAGGTTGACATCCCGGTTAACGTGCAGGTAAACTATGATGACGAGAAGGGGCGCGTATGGGGGGATGTGATGCGAAGGGCGGAGAAGGAGGCCGGTAAGGCGCAGAGCAGAGGGGAGGGTAGTAGTAGTAGTAGTAGTAGGGGTGGCGGTGTAGCTAGTGGAATTGGAGGAAAGAGGAAGAAGATTTCGCGGGGGGGAAGTAATGAGGAGGATGGGGGGGAGGGGGAGGGGGAGGGGGAAGAGGAGGATTTGATGTATATGGATCTTGCGGCCGCGGTCAAAGCTGGACGGATACTTAATCGTCAGACGCTTGGGAGTAAGATTCAGCTGGATGCGACAAAGTATATGGCAGGGGTATTCAAGAATGGTACATGTCACCCACTACCACCACCCTCTGACCGCTTTTGATAGAAATAACTTACTAAATATTACAGATAAACTCTTCCTAACACCCATAACCTCCACCCTCCAACTCCGCCCCCAATTCCACCACATTGACACACAAATCGATCTAGAGCGCGCCGCGAACAAAGCCCTCCATCCAGTGAAGCAGGAAGCACGTGCGATCCAGCTCTCGGTCAAGAACTCTGAGGACCCCTCATCGCAGCTGAGCAGTAGTATGAAGGCGGTGCGCATGGCGGAGGAAGAGAATTGGACCAAACTGCACTGGGTGGATCAGGATACCGATGATGCCTGGGGGGTTTACGACGACGTGTGCTTGGCAGGGGAAGCGGCGGGGGAGGAGGGGAAGGTGAAGGATGAGCTGCTGAAGTGTGTTACGACGAAGAAGGAGTATGTTGAGTGGTTGAGTGCTGGCAAACCAATTGTTAAGAAGGAAGGTGGGGGGAAGTAGGTGTATTGGTGTATCAGAAATACTATAATGTGTGCTGGGGTGTATTTTTTTCTATTTTTCATTCTTTTCCCCCCCTTGTATTATACTAGCATTCTGATGGTTCACCCAGGGCTTTAACTTATAGATGTAATCCCATCTTCGGCTCTTTTTTTTCTTCCCTCCCTCCTCTCTAGCATAGCATAGCCGTCCAGCCTTCTTGACTATCGTACATAAGAGTACATGAATACAAAGATCCCGATATCACAATATGGACAATCCCACCCTCCCATCCCATCACTCACCCATATATATATATATATACTATCCAAAAACTGCGGGAAACAGACACAATATCCTACCAACAATCAAAAAAAAAAAACCTCCCAAAAAACTCCCGCCAAACCAAAACCAATCACAAAAATAGATAAATAGATAAAACAAACAAGGGATCATAATAATACCCTACAGCCCAACCACCACCACAACCAGAGCCACCACGAGACACGAAACCCCGGTACCGACCACCGACGCGGCGAACTCCCGCCCGGAAGCCGCCCCAGAAGTACCGAACGGCGTCGCATCCCCGGTATTCCCACCGCGGGCAGATCCACCGCGAGACGTGGAAGAACTAGTGGGGGCAGTTGATGATGATGAGGGGGTGCTACTCGTCCTGGCGCCACTACCGCTGGCTGACGAAGTGGGCTTCGGGGTGGGCTGGAGGTCCGCCTTTTTGCGTGGGGCGAAGCCTAAGCGGGTACGTTATTAGTTCATGGGAACCACAGGAGGGGGGGGGGATAAGGAAAAGAGGAAAAGAGGAAGGGGAGTATATTTTACCAACACGATTCTTATCCAAGTCGAAGACGGAGTATACGTTTTTTAGGAATACGTCGCCGAGGAGCCATGTGGTTTTGCCTAGGACTTGCTGTTTGTTGGGTTTTTTGTTAGCTTCATGGGCTATGATTCGGTGGATTTTATTTATTTTTAGAAGAGGGGGGAGCAGGGGGGGGTATTAACTCGGCCGGTGATCAGGGATTGACAAATGTCATCCTCCGAGTTGATCTTCTCGCTGACGTAGTCCCTCGGCGGGACTTTGTATTTCACACCGCCAAAGGTGAATTCTATATTGGAGGTGGTATTACATGGAACGGCGAAGACATCGCCGTTAGTCTCCGCGCCGGGGATGATAGAGTGCAGAGTTAGTGCATCACTGGGGGGCACAAGGATCAGGGAAGTCCCGGAATCGATGACCGCTGTGCGCCCCGAGAGCCCAACCACCCGTCCATCGACCGACGTATTGTCAACCTTAATCTCCCAGAGCCCTTGCTGTGACACGGACGGCATAAAGTTCAATTCCCCCTCGAACAGGCTGGCGTCTGCTGCGCCGAAGTTGACCACCCCGTCGTTCACTGCGTCCGTATGCCGCGCGAGCGCGATGCCGAACAGCTTCTCGTTGATGAGGCGCTTGGCGACGAGCTCGTCCATTATAGTCGGTACTTTCTGCGTGCTCGCGTTCTGGAAGCCGAGGCCCATTATGCCGTCGATGGGGAAGTAGATGAAGTCGTCTGACACCCTGGTCGCCATGCCAAACGAGATGTTCATGTTGAACCCTGCGAACGAGACGCTGTCGGAGACTATGCTTCCTTCCACCTGCCCGCTACCATATCGAATGCCGAAGGTTCGCGTGGTCTTGACGAGAGTTTTGCTGTCCTTGCTGCCGTAGGTCTTGTGTACAAGGCAGGCGCGGGACCTGCAAGTGTCGGAGGAGATCCAAGTATCTGAGCTGCCGGTGTCGATCACGAGGGTGAAGGCCGTGTTGTTGGAACCGAATTTCACTTCGGAGAAGTATGCTGTTTCCTCATCGTTAGTATATCGCCATTCGCCATATTTCTTGTAGAAGTGAATCGGGATGCATACACAGATCCCCTCCATCCTGACCCACGCCCATTGAGTTTGGAGTCTTGGGCGTAGCGGCAGGAATTATCCCGGTAGCGGTGGCAGACTGCCCCGCACCGATGGTCTGTCGCTTCTCCAGCACCACCCCCCTCCTCCGAAGTGAATCCTCCACATCCCGGAGCGCCCGCGCACCATCAACCTCGGGTCCTGGAATTCCACGCTGACGGTATTTGTAAGTTGCCGCGTTGGCAGCTCGCACCTGGCGGATTTCAGGATGTGCTCCGTCGTCCTGGTTTTTGTCAAGACTTTGTCAGTTCCAAGCGCTTGAGAACTTTGAAGGTGGGGGGGAACTTACTGGGTGCTCCGTCCTCCGAATTTCCATACTCCAAACTCCAACATCCCCCCTCTTATTATTGTTATTATTATTATTACTATTGCTGTTACCACCACCATTATTTTTCCCATTCTTCACTTTCCACCATTTCTCCTTCGAGTTCGCGCCGACCTCTGGGACCGTCATGAGATTGAACGATGATACTACCTGCACCGCTGTTGCCAACAATAATAACGAAAAATGTACCCGCATTCTCATTCCTCTCTATCTCTTCGTAAGAGAGAATAAAATAAAAAATCCCCCAAGTCGCTCGGTGATCGGTAGGCAGCCAGGCAAGCGATTGAAAATAAGAAAGGTAAATAATCGCAGTATATATCCCGCCACCACCAAAAACAAAGAGAACCCGGCTCCTTCTTCTCGATCAAGTATATAATAATAAGGAAATGTTTAATGCGTTGCAGAGTGTAAAGATCGTTCACACCTTCCGAATCGCCTGGATAATGCACTATTCCGCTGTACTCCCTTATTTCCTCTTATCTTCGCTGACCCGCTTGGTTTGTAGCACAGTAAAGCAAGCACTGAGCTCGTACTGCACTAGAGTTGGCAGTAAAATGCTTGTAACCGCTTGCCTGCTCTCTGGCTTGGTAATGTATGAATGATGCTGGGAGTAGCACCGCCGTCACCACGTGCACTGTAATGTTTCTGGTGGGAGGAAGAAAGAGAATGCGAAGAAAGAAAGAAAAGGTGGGGCTCCAGCGCCGTAACTAAATTTCACTTTCCTTCCTTCCTTCCTTCTCTTTTTGTTTCCGCTTCCCTGGGATTCGTGAAGGTGAGATGAGAAAGCAGCTGCGGAGTTGGTGGAATGGGTAATTGATTGGTTTCCCCAATGACTTGTCGAAGTATCCCCCGCTTCCTTCTCACGTATTTGCAATGCTGAAGAAGATATGGAAACAAAAGAGAGACAGAGAGAGGGAAAGAGAGAGAAAGGGAAAGGAAAAAAAAAGAGAGGCAGAGTAGAAGGACGAAAGGAGAGGAAGAGAGGAAAGAGAAAGGGGACGAAAAAGAGTACTTAGGGAACCAGAAACCAAGGTTAACCGCAGGCAGGAGGGCATGTAACAGAATTTCATCCATTTTCCATTTCTGTGACTTTGAAGCGTGGAGGGGGTGGCTAGCCAGACAGATGCTGTACCGTAGAGAAACGATCAGTTCTAGTCCCAGCACAGGAGTGTAACGGACGGACGGAGGGGGAGGGGTAGAGTAAGTGTATCGTATGGTATATGTGCCGTTCCATATCTGCTGGAGTCCATTCCGCGAGTTACGGTGTCTATAATTTTGTAGAGATAGAGACAGATCCTCAACTACACAGTATCATACTGTACTGCCCCCGAGCATCCACTAGATTTAGGAGGTCACCCTCCTTCCTCCTCCCCACATTTTTTTCTACATCTCTTATCCGGAGGGAGGTTCCTTTCCTATGGGAGCAGCAGCTATCGGAAAATTGTTGGTTATTGGGACAGAAAAGATGAAAGGATGGGGGTGTCCCGATTGAGGGAGGATGACGGCAGCGTGCCTTTTACCACGGAATCCTACGGTAAGGTGGAGCAGTACGGTATCAAATCATGAATTGGGGGACCTACAAAACATATTGCACACCTAACGCCATGGCATCACAGCATATCAACCTGCTTTATCCAACCAAAGGAGGGCATACGGAAGAATAGAGTACTCGAGTATTATACCGTACTAATATGTTTTTTTTTAGTAATCTACGTCCCGGCCGTATTAGTACATTGCGATACAAGTTCTGCTAGAATTGGTAACAAGAAAATGCCGTTGTTTCTTAGGCCGAGACAGCAGAAAGCTTAACAAGGCGACCTATGACGATATTGGCTCCTTTGGGCGCTGGCTATAATACCTAATCCTACTATGAGGCTGTCACTTACTATAAGGTATTATACGCTACCGGATCATGCTGCTACGATATCACAAGTGTATACCCCAGGCTCCCCCACGATGCTTGAGTACCGGTGGCAGTCGCTAGCCTCCGTCGCCTCTCACCCATCCAAGGATAGAAAGAAGAAAGAAGAGGGATCCTGATACAGCAGGCACAATATTTGTATCATAACCTTGACTGTGTCACTTTTTACTTCCCAGTTTTCGGGTTTACCGTAAGCACCTGATAAGTTAGGGGAACACACGAAACAGAAACCGAGAGAAGAACCGAACTGAACAGGAACAACAACGAAGCCGATAAACTTAAGGCCGGATACTATAGCTGTAGGTGCAAATGCCGCAAGGCGCTGTTTGATGGATTGAGAGTGGTGGGGGTGTAACCACCTATTACGCGCAGAAGGACTTTTTTCAGTAAAAATGGAGGCGAGCGAATCACCACACATTTCTTTCCACACCCCTCCACTAACTCAACTCCTGGCTCCAAGTTACAGTATTGGCCTCCGAATCTCGCCGTGCGCCAACTCCAACACGCTATCACACCGGTAGATCGACTCAGAGCCCAAAACCCAGGCGTGAGATCCCCCCCAAGCCACCCCTCACCCCTCCAACCGCCCCTCCTACTTTTCTGATTCCTCAGGAGTTTCACATGAAACCGTACCTGCATCCTCACTTCACGCCATAGAACTAGCTTAGCGCACGAGCCAATTGGCCGGCCCGCCGGGTCAGGCACTAGATTTACTACCGTAGCAGGCTAAGTTGCCAACCCAGACCTGATGAAACAATGTCGAGTCAGCCACTGGGTAGATACGGTATCGCAATTTGGTAAAACCAGCAGTGAGTCGGGTGCCCCTTTGTATGCTTGATAGGTGAATAAAACGCGGATTAAGTAATCCCTTCCAGGAAAAGAAGAGGGGAATTGGGATGCGGTGTTTGGATGGATGGATAAACCTTATTTTCATTCTGCTATCAGACCGGCCCGATGGATGGGTGGATTCGATAGAGTGCTGGCATCGGTAGTTAGTACTCGACAGTACTGGTACGGTGGATCAAGGCACTATGTCGGGTAGCAGAAGACAACCCATCGCTTAATCAACCTGGGCTGTCGAGCTCCACTGCCTGGTTTCTCCACCTCGGCTGGCCCGAGTGGTCTGTACGCCCTTGGGCATTTCAAAGCGCTGCGCGACGGTGTTAACTTATGCAATAATTCTGCCGGGTTATGCCTGTCATATCTAAGGGGTTTCAGGGAGTTTTGGGAGTCCTAATCGATGGGCGTGTACAGAACTGGGTGATGGCAGGGACTTGGATAATTGGGCCATGTGCTATTTGTACTTGTATGTACAAATAATCGAAAATCCTCTACTCTGGAAAAGGGGCCCTCTAGGTGATAGAAAAGACAGAGGAGCACCAAACCTGACCAGAGGAGGTAACTCTAACGACATAACACTTGGTCTAGTTATTTGAGTTTTCACTACAGCCGACTGGAGTCGTATCATGCTATACGATGCTGTATTCCGCTTGGGTATGATATGCGTATGGACTCTTAGGGTGTGCTCTGCAGAGTTGTATTGCACCGTCTTGAAAGGGAAAGCAATAGATGCCGGTAATATATCTCTAACTAGTGGTCCAGCCGAATGCATCTCCATAGAACGGTAAGCTTTGTTGCCCACGTATCTGCAGGTACCATACCAAAAGGGCCTCCTTATGATACCGACGGTGCTGCAACATTGGGGGAGGGGTCCCCGGGCCATCCAACCTGCTACCCGCAGCCATCCCAAACGAGTGTTAATTATAGCCAGGATTGCGTTCGTCCGGACGAAGATAGACGGGTGCTGAATGGCATCCCTCATCTCAACTTGAGCCCGACTCGACCGCTGAGTGGTTCCGTCCAGCAGGCACCATATCAAGGACGGATAACATAATACTTAACTTTACCGGCACCATCCATCATGCTACCCGTTCCGTAATCCCCCGTCGAGTGCCGGCAAGCCAATCCGATAAACACATTCACTCTCGAGTACCCCAACCAAAACTCTCCATACAATCGCCACTAGATCCCACCACTACCCGATCTCACCAAATCCCATAACCAATCTCCCTTCCCGCCCACTTAGCCGCCCAGCACACACTACGGTAATGCCCTGACTACTATTTGATCTAAACAGCCTAAAATATCAGGCTGTTGCCAAGTGCATGACCGTGCCCTGTGGCGGTGCCGTGTGGCCTTAACCCCCGCCCTATGTACTGTACTTATCCACACCCGTTGCAGGCAGAAAGCACCCGAAAGCAGGGAGGGTACGATACTTGTATGTTTCGTAGCCGGTATTGCGGGTGCTCAGATAGGCACGCATCTCCCGCCATACATCTTCTCTAATCGTACTTCTTGCCTAGGACGAGTTATAGTAGAATACAGGAACACACAAGGATAGCACTGCGAGATTTTTCTGCTTTAGGTCAGTCTCCAAATCGGGCGTTCCGCTTGCCGCCCAGTTTATAGAAATCGTGGTGGGCGCGTAGCATACCGGTATCCTTGGGTTGTTATGGGTCATGTAATGTCACTCGTATTTTAGGTCGTGGAGTGGAGGTATGGGGAAACTTGAAGTCCGGCATGAGCTATGGAGCGATACAAATAAATATGATACTTCCAACCGAGGGAGGAAGGAGGCTCTGCGATGTGTTCGGGAGGTTTGAGATGAGGCTAATCCGGACCGTATCTTGGCCCGCTAGGCCCGCGGGCTTTCACACTTGGATAAGATTTTCCCATGAGGCGAAGAGGACGAAACGGCAGGGGGTTAGGGCTTCGTGCAAAAGTAGTGGCCAAGTCAGAGTTCAGTAGATGGACTTTACTCTATTGCCATCCGGTAATACTCCAGTTAGTAACATCAAACATTGAGGCATCATACTAGGAGCAGAGAGGAGCGCAGGCAATAGGAAGAGCACATGGGATGAAGGAACACTGAAGCGTGGACGGGTGAACGTTCTAGGGCGAGAACTGGTGTATAGGGTTATACGGGTAGAGTTTTCACTACTTAAGTGTAGCCTCCCTAGAGAAGAGACACCAAGACATCCTTCTCCTATCGCCGCGCCCACACAATCGTGCCACCACCTCCATTACCACTAAGATATAGAAGTGTCATGCCGCAGTTCTGTATAGTGGGGTGTTGTGCGTGGATAAAATTAACCGATCAAGGAACGCTCATAATTTTCGCTGTGATGTTTTAAACCTCCTCGATACAACCACCCCAATCCAACCAAGGGAAATAGGTGGAAATAATTTAATTACATGGCAGTAATCAGTGCTTAATATACCATCCATCAGACTTAATAAGGAAAAAAAGAGAAGGTATTATGAGGTGCCTGTTGAGTGGTAATGATTTTTGCGGGGGCCCGGAAGCGATGTGTTGCCATGCTCACCCGGGTGATCGGTTAATTTTGTCAAAGTTCAATACCGCATCATCTTGAATTGGGTACAGTACCATTCCAACGGGTGTGCCAAATACAAACCCGGCAGACTCAGCTACTGTTCTTGGGCTTTTCAGATCACCGGTAATGCACCAATCTGGACCGGGTACTAAGACCTTTTTCCTATTAGATGGGGAACTATCCATATCTCATGCACCCGTAAACACCAAACGCCAAGACGCCAACGATCGTACACACTGGTTTCGCGAACTCCCAACCAAAGTTCATATGCCAGAAAACCACCCAAGAAGCCCCACGCCTGGTAAGTCTGCATGGCTGCCAGGCTTCTCACCAACCTGTGGTTCTCTTTAAAAAGAAACAAACTCCCTCCCCTTCCCAAAACTAAGAGCATTCTGCATCCTCCGCCATCTCTCTCACCTCCCCAAAATTAAACTCCGGCTTAGGCAGTAAGGCGTAAATGCCTTGGGCATACTTGGGGCTAATGCGGTAACATTGCGCAAGGTACCTGGTCTGAATTTTCTGGTTCTCCACCAGCTTTAGGACAGTAGCCGTGTTACTGTGGAGGTATGCCCGCCCCTCATCAGTCATGACACGGTCGTAGAGGTCTCGCGGTTGGTCGTATTCTCTACGCATGCCCTCAGAACAGTGGCGGCCTTGGCGAGACACGAGGTTGTCAGATGCTTCGTACGGGCGTTCAGCGGTGTCGGGGCGGGATCGATTGAGAAAGCGGTAACGAAAATAGTCCAAGGCTCCGCTGCCGTCAAGGCCCATGCTTGTAGAACCGGGGGGGGGCAGGAAGGGGCAATTTACTAGATGGTGTTAGCAGTAAGGGGGAGGTGGGAGATGGTATCTTGCCTGGGATCTCGTTAAGGTTGATGCCAAGGCGGTGATACTGAGCATCACGGTACAAGAACATCCTGAGTTGGAGGAGCATGTCCGGACTCTCCTCAATACCGGGGACCATACTGCTGGGGGAGAAAGCCGATTTCTCTACATCGAGATGGTAGTTTTCTGGATTTTTATTCAGGACAAGCTTACCAAAATCCTGCAGCTATCGCCCTGTCAGTAAATGCACAAAAATATTTTCCTTTTCCTAGGGGACCAACAGGAAATTTATTTCTCGGCCAAACCTTTGTCACGTCAAAGGGGTCGAAGCCAAGCTTGACTGGGTCGGCTTGGTCGGGTTCCATGACCTGGACCTTGGCCGTCCAGGTAACTGGCTCTCCCTTCTCTATGGCCTGCCAGAGATCTCTTTTAGAGAAATCCGGATCCTCACCTACAGATTCTTAGCTAACCCCCAGTGTGTATTAACGAGCCTTTAGGGCTCACCACATATTTGGATGGCTTCTCTCGGGGTGAACTGCTCCGACCCCTGATCACAGATGAAATGATATTTCACATAGACGAATTGGCCCTCCTTGTTAACCCTATTTCCCGGAATTATTAGTAGATCTCCTATGCAGCAGGAATCGTCCTTACACACCATTTGAATGCATGACAGCCATATCCGTGCATTTTCCGCCAGCCTCTTGGATGCCCGTGGTTACTGAACAACATCATGGCGGCATGGTGACTGATTCTCTATATCAGCTTCATCCCAACTGCCACTCACTCATGAAATAGCACTCACCTTTCTGGAACATTACCTAGAAAGTCGAACATGGCATTGTAATCCAACAGGAAATTTTTTGCATTACGCTGTTGGGAAAGAAAGACATCGGGTCCCTGCATTGGGTCGCGGCAAAAGAAAACGGGCTACGTAAACAGGTGTTAGTCAGTATTCACTAACCCATTGAAAGCTACTGGAACCAACCCAATTGAGTCCCACAATATCGTAGATGCCCTCATTTGTGTAATGCTTGATAGAAAAGCCACGTGCGCCACGCCCTTGGTCTGGAGACTCTTTGCCATGCAAAGCGGTTGAGAAACGCATGAATATCCGTGTCTTTTTCCCTTCCTCGTTGTACAGGTCGGCCTATCATCGTTAGGTAAGGTTGTCTAGGCTGGGGTTAAATATTCTCTATACCTTTGTAAGTTTTGACATGTCCTTAGTGCACTCGAAATACCCAAAGGCGCCAGATCCCGCAGCATGTACCACACCTGCCCCGTTTTTGAGATTAGGAGGTGAGGGAAAAAAATAAACAGAGCAGAGTACAAAAGTTTCCTACGTTCTTGAGTCTTTGATCTGTTGAACAACTGCAGCTTCTGGAATAGAAGTGTGTCGTTTGCCACGGCAATCCCACCAACGTTCTTACTATGTGGAGGATTTTGGGAGGGAATCACTTCATCGTCCTCCTGTTTCTCGCCGGCAACGGTCCCAGTGATTCTTGCCGCAGTCTCTCCGGGCCCCAAACCGTGCTGCCGGAAGAAGGAAGCCTCTTGTTCGGCATCGGGACCAACGCCTGCCATTCCCGGGGCAGATTTAGGAGATTGAATAGGATGTGTGGAGGGATTGTCTGAGCTTTTGCTGGTCATTTCTCCGGTGAAACACATAACATCAAAACCAAATCTCAGTGGGCCATTAGTGATTAAATGTAGTGTTGCTCACTATACTCTCCCGTGAAATCTCCTCCGTGGAGTATCCCCTCTTTTGTTCCCGAACTCCACGGCTTTGAAGTGTACCCGAATACAAACTATTACTAAAGAAGAAAGGCGGATCGGAGGATGTAGGAGAGGAAAGAGCATAACATAAGTCACAGGCTTCAAGGGGAGTTTGGACCTTTGGACCGAGGAAGAGTCTAGTAGAGAACTTGGGGACCTTTCCTTCTCCAGTATAACGCCCCGGATAGCGCAAGCCGACGGAACTAGAAAGGGGGGTAGCATGCCCCCTTGCATGAGCTCAATCATAGGCGTCATGAGATTGTGCTAAAAGAACAGGGAGAACTCTGAGGTAGACATTTGGTAGAGATGGGTTATTTTAATATCAGAACCACATAGCACGACGACTACGTCGCAGAACACCGGATCCAAATCCAACAGACGCTAGAATTGTGTCGGGCGGTATGTTCGCCTCGGGGGATTTGTCGAGAGCCTGGGTAAGCAGATAGTGTCTGCTAAGTACTGATACAGATGCCATACCGAGTTAGCCCAAACACAAAAACCTACTCGCTAGTCTTTGCCAAGAACACCTCCATGAGCCGAATACCGGCATTTGGTGAGAACTCAAACAAAATATCGGCTGACGGAGATATTCTCGGCAAAGAGGAGCGAGCACTTGAGTATAGCTTGGGGTTTTAAAAAACAACATCTTGCCCCGGGCGAATGCTCGGAGTGTGATTGGGAATGTCTTCCTCAAGATCCAACTATATGGGATTATAGGAATAGGCTCATTCACAGAAGGCTGACATTGCCAATCAGCGAACCTAACCTTCTCCTAGTTTTTATGTTAGTCTACATAGGACAGGCCGAAATGTGCTTACTGGGGATCAAGCCCCTAATAAAACTAGTTCCCCACACTTTTATTGTCCGGTTCTCATATGGAACCTCGGTGCTCCCTTGCAAATCTAAATACCAGCCTGGAGGAAGCAGTAAAACTAAGAACTGCCCAGAATAACCCTTCCGAGAGGTGGTATGACATCACATTAGAGTTTGGGGAAACACACATTCCCTGTCATATTCATACTTTTTCTCTGGCCCGTGGGCTGGGCGGGCCTTGGTATATAAGATAGGCCACAGCGGGCACTGAATTTGGATTGTCGGGTGGTATTTATTTCCACCCGGTACACTCGTGTCAGTAAAGTCCTTATATGCAAGTAAGTCAATTTCTGCCAGAAGGGGGATCACCTTTTTCCCCCTTATCTTGGGAAATATTTCTTATCCTTATTCGAAGCCCTCATATCATAGCTTACACACTACTCTCTGTCTGATACCTGTGGCGCTCTAGATAGGAGATATAAGCCATATAGAATTCAGGTAGGTCAATGACGACCTGCAAGTATTTGAGAGCTCAGACTCTCAGGCAGAGCGACTTGAGTTAGAATTTCTTGGACCCCATCCCAACTGCAATGCCTAACATTACTGGCACAGAAAATCCGCACTTACCAACAAGGGTGGAATCAGGATTTTTTCCTAATACCATATAGTGCTCTCTCTCTTTCCGATTTCTATAGTGAACAATAGTTAGAACCATTGTCTCTTGCTAGTGTTCAATCTTGATGCATCCACAACTCACCTACTGTGCCCCCCACCTCGTCAAACCTGTTTGCCTATGAGGATTGTTCTCCACTTCTTACTCCAATAGCTAGCGACCTCTCTACTGGGTTATTTTATCACACAACCTTTCCACAAAATAGGTTCTTGCCTAGCACTAGCAGGGCTTCACCAAGAGAAGTACAGTAGGAAGCGGCGGCTGATCTTATATGGGGAGTAGAAACAAAAACCCAGCGCCAGGAAATGAAAGGAGTAGGGCTGGCCATACTGTAGGTAACCTATATGGGAAACTCATAATATAAGATTGGTTTATATCTTTTGTCAACTATCATTCTCTCTAGCATTGCACATACGCATTAACTAACAGAGCTTCACATTCCTCTACATGTGAAAGAGGCTTTTTCTTTTTTCTTTCCCTCTCTAACTGCATACAAACAAAGCCTACCCTTCACTGTAGCAAACCTGATCCTTCCTCCGGAATGTATTATCACCACTAGCTCCAACACAACAATCTATCATCCTACCCAAGTCTACAACGGTTGATCTTAGTTAAAAAGCCCCAGCACCACGTCAAGGTGTCAACCACGCTGGGGTCCCACGAGCCATCCGCCGGTTAGCCAACCCACGTTGGACGGATGATAGCAGGATCCATATCATTCCATGGTCCTCTAAAGTATCCTTTCTCTCAGGCACCCTCCGTACGAGGCGTGTTACCGTGCTTCCCAGGGTCTGTTTGGATATACAGCGGTTCCGTTCCATTCTCCAATGACCGTTTCCCTTCCGTCTCAAAATGGTGAGAAGGCCATTTTTATAGTAGAAACGGTCGCCCAATGGAACGGTCCCTTTTTTTTTTTTTGCTAAACAGACCCTTAGTAGGCAACGGTAAATACTGCTCGTGGGAGCCGGGACGCTCCCGACAGGCAGGCGCTCTGGCTGTCGTCACAGTCGCAAAGCTCCTCCGCAACAGTAATGCAAGTTCCATGGAGAGGAAAGAAGAGGAGTTGGTGGGGGGAGGTGGTGGTATTTATAGGGGGTGCCAAGATGTTTCTTGCTCGGGGGTTTTTGTGTGGAGGATGGATGGATGTGAGGTTTAGGTCCCCAGTTTTGTAGGGCTCGTGGAGGGGTTTTGGTGTTTTGGGGTACTGTGTGATATATTCCTTATCATAGAGTCTAGAGGGGGGCAAATACATAAAGGCGGACATCAACGCTAGATTGGTTTGCCACATTTGGGTGGCTTGAGTGGAAGTCCGGGGTCTACCGGTATCTAAGAGGCTGAAGACCCCGCTTTTGTTCAGCACCTAGGAATTCTTCAACCGAACACACTCAGTAACTCCTCCACAATAGCAGAAATGTCACAATATCACGCTAACTCTTTTAACACGAACTCTTTTAATAACGTGTGGAACAACTACACTGTTGCCGATGATCGGTCTCAACTCCTAACCTGGCTATCACCCTTGGAGCCTAGACTACGGCATCAGGATATTCAAGAGCGCCGCCTCGACAACATTGGGGAATGGCTCATGCAAACTGAAGAGTTCAGAAGTTGGCATGACTGGAGTGGCGAAGGTGAAGGTGATAAGAGGGTCTTGTTTGGTTATGGAGATCCAGGGGCCGGGAAGACATTCATCAGGTAATGATTATTCTTCCAGGGGGGGGAAGAGTACTAGTACTAACATGCCGCGATATTAGTTCGCTGGTAGTGGACAGGTTGTGCGACCAAGCTAGAGGACAAAACACTACGGTTACGTGTTTTTACTTTGACTTTGCGGCGCGGAAGGAACAGTCTGCCACAGCAATGCTGGGTTCCTTGTTGAAGCAGATAGTAAGCGGGATGGAAGCCATCCCAGAGGATATATCACGGGCCTTTCAAGAGCAGAAAAAGGCCATTGGTGGACGGGGACCGCTACTTATCGATATTGTGAAGATGCTACAGACCATCACATCCTCACAGCGCACATTTGTGTGCATAGATGCTTTGGACGAATGCGTGGCGGTACACCGAGCCAAGATCCTTGATTCACTGAAACAAATCCTGGAGAAGTCCCCTGGCACACGAGTATTCATCACTGGGAGGCCCCATATTCGGGCTGAGATGGAAAAGCGTCTTGGCGGAAAAGTGATAAGTGTATCACTATGTCCTAACAAAGAGGATATTATAAAATACATTCTCGTAAGGTTGGGCGAGGATGAAACTCCGGATGCCATGGATGAGGGTCTGGTAGCAGATATTTTGAAGAAGATTCCCGAGAGTGTATCTGAAATGTACGTAGGGGAATGATATATGGAATCCCACCTCACATCATCCGCTGATAGATATCTAGGTTTCTACTGGTTTCCTTAAATATCGAGGCAATCTTACATGAATCGACAATCTATCGGAGACAGGAAAAGCTAAGTAAAATGGCGGATGGGTCTAAGTTGGGAGATGTTTATGGCGCGGCGATCGCACGGATAAAGGCGCAAGATGGAGATAAATCGAGACTCGGGATGGCGCCGTTGATGTGGATCAGTCACGCAGAACGGCCGTTGAAGGCGGATGAGCTCTGCCATGCCCTTGCAGTCGAGCTAGGCTCCGTGGATTTCAGTACCCGCAACCTCCCTTCGATATCTACATTGGTTAGCTGCTGTCAAGGGCTTATTGCTGTAGATAAGGAGGGATCAACTGTGCGATTGATCCACTTTACTCTCCAGGAGTATCTTTCCGCTCACCCAGATACATTCAGCACACCTCACTCGGCAATGGCGGAAATCTGTTTGACTTATCTTATTCACAACAGGTCAAAGCCCTCTCGACCTGTCCTTCTGATACTCAAAGCACACCCTTCCTAGAATATTGCTCCGTGTACTGGGGAGTCCACGCGAAAAGGGAGCTCTCTGACTGCGCGAGATCACTTGCCCTGGAGTTATTGAAGGGGGACTACGGCCTGACATCGACCAAATTGCTTTTGGCACAAGTGGAGAATTTGGATCCCCGGAGATTTGATATTTCTTTTCCGTTCAATGGACTACACTGCGCATCGTTCTCCGGAATTATCGAAGTTGTAACTGGTTTGATAGAAATGGGGGGATGTTATGATATCGACGGAGGAGATTTTTCTGGCCGTACGCCACTTGCATGGGCTGCCCATAATGGACATGAGGAAGTGGTGAAAATTCTACTCGGGTGGGAAGAGGTCAACTCTGACAAGCCCGATAATAGCGGCAAGACACCGCTCTCGCATGCCGCTTTGAGTGGACACGAGGGAGTGGTGAAAATACTACTCGAACGGGAAGAGGTCAATCCCGACAAGTCAAGTGATGACGGCCGGACACCGCTCTCGTATGCCGCTTCGAGAGGACATGAGGGAGCGGTGAAAATACTACTCGAGCGGGAAGAGGTTAATCCCGATAAGCCGAACAAGTGGGGCCATACACCGCTCTTGTGTGCCGCTTCGTCTGGACATGAGGGAGTGGTGAAAATACTACTCGAACGGGAAGAGGTCAATCCCGACAATCCAGACATTCGCGGCTGGACACCGCTCACGTGTGCCGCTTCGTCTGGACATGAGGGAGTGGTGGAAATACTACTCGAACGGGAAGAGGTCAATCCCGATAAGCTGGACAGGTATGGCCTGACACCACTCTCGCGTGCCGCTTCGTCTGGACATGAGGGAGTGGTGAAAATACTACTCGAACGGGAAGAGGTCAATCCCGACAATCCACACAATAGCGGCTGGACACCGCTCGCGCGCGCCGCTTTGAATGGACATGAAGGAGTGGTGAAAATTCTACTCGAACGGGAAGAGGTCAATCCCGATAAGCCGTGCGAGTTGGGCGAGACACCGCTCTCGTGTGCCGCTTCGGAAGGACATGAAGGAGTGGTGAAAATACTACTCGAACGGCAAGAGGTCAATCCCGATAAGCCGGGCAGGTGGGGCCAGACACCGCTCTCGTGTGCCGCTGAGTCTGGACATGAGGGAGTGGTGAAAATACTACTCGGACGGGAAGAGGTCAATCCCGACAAGCCAGACAATCCCGGCTGGACACCGCTCTCGTGTGCCGCTCACTCTGGACATGATGGAGTGGTTAAAATACTACTCGGACGGGAAGAGATCAATCCCGACAAGCCAAACAAGTGGGACCGGACACCGCTCTCGTATGCCGCTTCGGAAGGATGTGAGGGAGTGGTGAAAATACTACTCGAACGAGAAGAGGTCAATCCCGACAAGCCAGATGAAGACGGCAAACCACCGCTCTCGTATGCCGCTTCGTCTGGACGTGAGGGAGTAGTGAAAATACTACTCGAACGGGAAGAGGTCAATCCCGACAAGCCAGATAAAGACGGAAAAACACCGCTCTTGCACGCTACTGAGAATGGCCATGAGAGGGTAGCAGCACTGCTACGCTCTCACAAAGCTGTAATCCCCATTACGATTCAAACTACTACCTCATGGAAATGGCCGCCCCCCTCTCCTTTTGGAGTATCATATGTCTCCCATAGCGACTGTCCTTAGACATCACGCTTTATAAACGAAGGAAATTGCGGTGAGAAGGTCCAGTCCAAGCTTGCAGTTTTCATCTCCTTACTTAACTTTTCTCCGCCTGTAAATTCTTGCCTGCGCTTTTTTTCCTTTTTTTTCTTTTTCTTTCCCTCCTTTTATCTTATACAGTATTTTCCTCTTTTTTCCTCCTCCCTCTAAATGATAGATAATCTGTGTATAGAGTCTTATTTAGATAGAGGAAAACTGGTGTCCGATGGCGCCTGGATTATTGAGACTATCGTCGATAGTGAAAAAACGATATTATTCCTGCGATAGATACTGGCTACTATAGATGAGATGGCCGAACGAACAGTATACTGTTGTGCTTGGTGGATATCTGCCAGCCTACCATTTTGTAGACTTAAGTATGGAGAGTGGAGCTTCTATGTCACTCAGTAGTTTCCCTCATAACAGATACTGTACAGGTGGGCCCGCGATCGAGGGATCATTGCCCAGAGAAGACCACATAGAATATATTATAGGAATTGGTATAACCCATAGTATATTATGGAAAAAATATACTGTACTGTACGAGGCTGGCAACAAAAATGACCAGGACCGTACCATGACATGCACTGCCCAAACTGGCCTAACGTTACTTCGCACTCTTCATTTAATGCATCCTGAAGCTAAACAAAAAAAAAAGGAAAATTCGTATTATGGTCCAAAATTCCTTCAAATATCTCCTCAAGTGCTCATACAGCTTTAAAGAGTTGCTTGCTGCTTTGGCATGCAATATTATTGTAAAGTTGAAGTTGAAAACAGCGCCAAGCCTTGTGATTTCCCATACAAAATAGTCAAAAATTGCGCCAAGACCAATGTACCAACCATTTCTCCCTTGATAGTTCCTCAGGCAAAAGGGCTAGAGAGTGGAATCTAGAGAATTATATCACAATGTCATGTAGATGATTTACTTTAGATTGCTTTACTAGATCGGTTGAAAGGTCGTGAATATATACCTATAATACGGAATGGTTACTAGTACCATAAATGGGATAGCTTGAGGAACAGTACATTGTCATGCTTGGTGGATATCTACCAACCGACCACTCTACAGACTTAAGTAGGGAGAGTCGAGTTTCTATGTCACGCAGTAGTTTCCGCATGTAACAGGTGCTGTACTGCACAGGTAGGTCCACGATCAAGGGATCATGGATACCCACCGAAGACCATATAGGCTACATTTGCAAAACCTGGTATGACACATATGGTACGGAAAAATAATATTCTTAGACAAACTTTTGAAGTTTGCGTGGCTAGAGTATGAACTTAAGCCGGATCTATCCAAGGGCTGTGATAATGATGATATTCCAACACCATTACTGGGTCAATGATTTCTCAATGTACCCATTTTGGTAGATAAATGCTTAGATGAATGCCAACAAAGCAAACTGGGGTCTTCGGATTCCGACTATGGGCAAATGGGGTTCAATTAACAAACAATGATAGAAGGGGGAGAGTATGAGTGAGATTGTATGATTAAGGGAGCAATAACAAACGAGGAGCTATCATAGTAGTGAAGGGATAGGCTGCTTCTCTTTGGAAAAGGAAGAGCACAAGAACCCACAAGACAATACCAACAAAGGAAATAAATCAAATAAAGGTCATTGTAGGAACGGCATATTTCTCCAAGAACCTCTGATCTTCACTTGTTGGAAATGATCCACGGTCAGCCGAGTTCTTTAAGCGGTAGAGAGAATAAAGTGTTTGCGGACCGCTTGATGGGTAGAAATACTGTGGACAGAGCTTTACTGGGAGTCAATGCAAGAGTAAGATTCAAAGGGAAAATGAGAGTCGTGGTAAGAGCAGTTTCATTGGTCTAGTTTAGTGTGTAGAACTTGTTGAGTTGAGTTGAGAGAGAAAAGAAAAGCAAAACGAAACAGAGTGTAAAGAAGACAAGTGAGCTCCATAGCGGCTTGCAACCAAGCTAAACGTATAACTAGGCTTCAGCGAACAACCCAAGATATCCAACATCACTAGCAACCTGTTCTTTAGAACCATTAGAAATATATCTTATCACTCGAATAATGGATTTTGAATGAGCCTACCACAAGTCATTAAGCCCAGTCCTTGTCATCCTCCTATTTTTTGTTTACCTTCACTGGCAAGTCAAAGTTATCCACCACATTGTCATGCGGCAAAACACCCTTCAGGATTAACTGACTGCGGGTGGCTTGCTCAATATCCATCCGGAGAGTGTCCAAGGAAAGGGTAACCTCTTCATCCCTCTCCCAGCCCGCGCCCGCCAACTTATCGAACTCACTTCTGAGAATATGGTGAAGGGCAATCTTGAGTTTCTGAGATGCATGACTCAATGGTGGTGGGAATAGGTTCTAAATCTAGGAGTTAGTAAAAGTGAAACCTGATATCGGATAGTGGTAAAAATCACCTTCCTACCACCATCTTTGATCACCCTGCCATTCTTGAAGTGCCACATTTCTACAAATCCGGTTTGTATTTCTGTCTCCCCCTCACGGAGTGGATCAACCTTGACGATAATGGCCTTGCTAATTTTCGCATCACTCCCCTCCAGCAATAGAGTAACATCATCTTTCAGGTCCTCAGCTGGTTCTGCATAGCCAACCTCAAAGACGATCGTTGGCCAAGGACGATCTCCGACGAATATTGCAATATCTGGAACTTTGGTTCTGCCAGCGTATGTGAGGAACGATTGTAGAAGTTATTATTTGAGCACAACTTACATTCCTTCATATTGGGCAACAAAGCCGTCCAGCCGCCCCTCACAAACCAATCGAAAATCACAATGGCGCCATGCCCCAAGTGCCACGCCTTCATCAATGAAGTCAGACGCCCAGTCCGCTACTGTTCCGTGGATTTGCGTCGTCATTTTGATTTTTAATTGGCCAATTGCGGGGCGGTAAGTGTATCTATATATCAGTTGTTATCTTCGGTCAGTTCTGGTATAAAGGTCTTTGAGGACATACGCTCTTGTTCCTATGTATGACTCTAGCTCAGAGAAGTTTTCGGGTGAAATATCTAAGATATGATATTCATCCTGCAAGAGTATATATGAAAGTTCGGATGGTGTCATTTGAGATCGTACTAGTAAATGAGAAGAGAGCCTGTGAGGGTAGAAAGGCAAGAGGGTGAAGGAAAGAACGATGCGGGAGGTGGTGTGTATTTTTTCCAGGGGGAAGGGGAGGAGGAACAGCAATGTGGTTCGCTGACGTAGACTACACCAGGCTTGGCTAAAGTGTTAGTTAGGGTCTACGAGAGGAGTGAGAAAAATATCTTATGATAAACCTATGCGGCTCATCCCATCCTATCCCATTTATTCGGTTACCTCATACAACACCTTTATTTCGATAACCCCAATTACACATCTATGTCTTCTTCGTTGCCTAAATTATGTTCTCCAGAGCAATAATAACCCCCACAACTCATTCCCTTCCTCGGTGGCCCCATTGGCATCTCCTCCAACTAGAACTTCGGGCTCATCTTCAGCTACTTGCAGATATAGCCTTACTCAGCACTCCCTACAGTTTCCCTACAAAAACATGGTCACGCAACTCCCCCAAAGCCCTCTGAAGAGCTCCCCCCCCTCCGCCCCCCCTCCGCCCGCCCTTCTCTCCACCACTATTCCCCCGAAAGCCCGCAAGTTTCATAAGAAAAAAGCAGATTCCATGCAACCTACAACCAATCTTCCAATCTCTCCAGACACACTGCCTTGGCAGATCGAAACCTATGAAACATCGCCAAGGTGCAAGGCCAAGAGAGAAGAAGGCGCCGACCGCTAGTCACCCGCTTGTCTAACTTCTCATGCTATTGTTGACGATAGTATATATGAGCCCATACTCGGGCTGGGGGATGATGAGAATGATGTACGAGAGGTGACATTTGGACTTAAGAATTTCAAGTGGGTTGTGACTAATAGGAGAGAGTATATGTAACATGTCATGGTTGAGGTAATAGAGTAGGATGAGTAAGGAGATTGATGGGTTGGTGGTCAAGTTACCAGCCAAAAAATGGAATTGGCAATCTAGTGATTGTTCAAAAAAGGTGTTGTTTTTGAGCGCAACAGTTGGCATTGTAAGGTTGTGGGAGTGGGTACATGGATTAATAGATGGTTTACTGTTTAACCAAGAGCTAAAAGCATATGGAATCTGGCCTCTTTTGTTGGTTGTTTGTCACCTCCGAACAAGATGCGAAAACATGAATTTTTGTATAGTTATAAGTTTGAAAGTATGGGTGGGAATAGCAATGCATCGCTCGTTTGTGTGTAGTTGAAGCAAACCTTCTGGAGTGGTCATTTCCCACTTGCCCGCATGAGACTCGAGGAACACTCCTTTGACATTTTGGTCACTGTTGTTCCGACCTGCTATACACAACACCTTGATTGAAGCAACCGGGGACGCCTCGGCATAAGATCGACAATGAAAAAAACTTGGTGACATTCAAACCCCCGTAGGAGAAGAGTTTTTTTAAATTGCTTTATTGAAGTTTTGTTAGGGCTGAGGCTTAATTGCTTTTGTTGGTGTACCAACCTTATGCCATGGTGTCCTCCATTGCTTCAACTGAGGTGTTGTGTATAAGTAGCCGGAACTATACAACATCATACAATCAAGCTCCCTTCCCTCAATTCTCCTACCCGTCTGTTGCAACCAATCAGAATACACGGTTTCGCCACCCTCAACACCACGCTTTTATCGTGAACACACTTAGTTGACGGTCGCGTTCTTTTGCCTTCGGGCCTCGGTGGGAATTTTTGCCTTCGGGCGGTCGGTGCTTTCGGCCTTCGGGCAGTGTTTTTTGGTGGCTCGCCGGGCTTTATTACCGGTGAATTTGTTGCTTTTGTTTGTTTGCCTCCACCTCGGGTGGTGACATTTCCTTCCTCCTCCTGTGGTGGCTCGCCTGGCCTTTTGCTACAGGTGAATTTTCGTGATGGGTGATTCTGCCCCCCTTTTTGTTCCTCTTCATTCCCCCTCCCCTGCCCCGGGCACTCAAATTGTCCCGGGTAGGATGAATACCTCTGATGGCCATGGTCTTATCCCAGCTGTCAAGCTGTCTTACGCCGCGCCAGGTGGGGCCTACCAAGGCCTCCACATCGACCATGTTTCGGGATGTCGCAATGAGTCCCTTTTCTTTACTTCTGAGGTTCGAGCAATTGTTTCTCACCTCGACCTCCGCTCCTTTGATTCTGTCGAAACTGTTTGCACTGGTATCATGGCTGCTAGCGGCTGTTGCATTACTGGTGACACCCCCTCTGCGCGTTGCCACCTCGACCGCACTGCCACTTTGGGTTTCTACACCTGTTTTCACACCCCCGAGGGCTCCTCCCAGTCCTTCGCCCCGTCCAGCTCCCGTGTGGCGAGCTCGGATTTTCATTCAACTATGGCGTCTTATCCCATGGTCCCCTCTGCATCCTGGCCGTCCATTGACGAGGACCGATCCCAGGACCCCATGTACGTTCCTTTGGTGATTGAGATTGATGATAGCCAACGGCGCCTCCCCTCCCCTATTGAGCAACTTTCCTCTGGGGAGCGGAAGCCATATGGCAACTTCCGATTGGACCGATCGTCGGACGAAGACTATGCACCTCCCGCAGGTGGCATCCGCTCTGAGGATCGGATCACTCAGGTGTCGTCCTCTCCCCCCTTTGTCCCCCCCTGGTCGCGCCCTGGTGCTGGTTCTGGTTTCGCCCCGGACTCCACCATTCCCTCCGGTCGCCGTGCCTTTGTTCCTGTGTCCAAGAGGCAACATGCGTTGATCGCTCATACCAAGGAACGCAGGGGCAATACCCCCCCCCCAAAGGAGAGCGTGCTCCCCCCCCGTTGCTAACCACTCGCCAGGTGGTTCCATCGTCGGCGGTTATCGTTCGCGATAACCCTATGGATTTGGGTGGCGGGTCTAACACTGATGGCACAGGTATTGGTGATTCTAGGTACGCCACCGATGCCCAGCCACGTTCGGTTACCCGCAGCGATTCCCGATGTACTCCTCGCTTCCCGCCCTCCCTCTTACCAAGAGCTACCGATCACCTTCGCGGGTCGACGAGGCTTTATTGAGCGGTTTGGAGGATATCCGGAGCGGTAATGCGGTTCCCCTGTCGTCTTCGCCCTCCTCCTCCCACGGCTCGATTGCGTCGTCCTCTGATTCAGATGACGCCTCCATGGTTGATGGATGCCGTACTTACGCGCTGGTTGGGGGTAAAGTAAAGAGATATATGGTTCCCTAGAGGAGGTTGCTGCTGACATACAGCGTCTGGGCAAGCAACAGAACAACTGCTTGGATGAGATTGTCTCTCTGAAAGGGGAGATCAAGTTGTTGAAGGCTGTTATTGCCCGGTTGGAAGGGGATACAGGAGCCCATGAGGCTGAGCTGACAGTTGGCAGGGGTGAACCTCGCATGAACGGTGGTGTGACTCCTTCCCCCCATCCTGCTGAAGTTGGTGTTGCGTCTTCCTCTAGTGGCAGGAAGGTGGCCTTTGATGAATCGCCCGACACCGACTATGTCGTGGTTGACAGGAAGGGTGCTCGTCGTGGTCGCAAGACTAGGCGGGGAAGAGATCGGGTTACCGGCCCGGCTGCTACCTCGACCCCTATCCCGATTCCCGCTGCTGCTCCGGTGTCGTACCCCCCCGACCGGGGCGGCGATGTATAGCCATGTTGCCACGGCCCCCCCCCCTCCTCCTGTTCCGCACACGACTAGGCCAGGTCGTCAGGTTCGGTCGAGGCTGGTTACATCTTCACCCCCTGCCGTTGTTACCCCGGGTCCTTCCCACGCCCGGGTTCCTACGTCCTCCCCCTCCCCCAATGCCCAAGAGGGCCACATTACTATGCGCTTCGATACCGGCAAACGGGCACAGCTTCCTGTTACCCCCGAGGCTGTCCGTATCCGGATGAACCAGACCTTGAGCAATCATGCGAAGGTTTCTGACAAGACCCCGTATATACGGGAGGCCCGCTCCAAGCTTGAAATTAGATGCATTTACTTGACGCTGGCGGAACATACTGTCACCCAAGTCTGGGATAGACTGGAACGATGCCGATCAACTCTCATCCGAGAGCTCGGACCCTCTGGTCTCACAAACTTTGTGTTCCACAAAGATGTGGCCAAGGTTAAGATTTTGGTTTCTGGTGTCCCGCTGGCTCCCACTGGCAGGGGCTCTCTGTGGAAGGCTGAGGACTGGACAGGCGATAGGGCTTTTGATGGCCTCCGAACCGATATCGAGGGCTCGAACCCGGGTATTGTTACAGCCGGCCGACCCAACATGCTCGGCTCTGTTTTTTCTATGAAACAGGCTGGTGCCACCTCCTGCGGCATTCGATTTACTCTCGAGCGAAACGGTGCCAGTGACAAGATCTTTTCCTCGGGTCGTGTATTTTTGTTTGGCAAGTCCAGGAATGCCAGGTTTTTTGAGGAACACAGGTCTGCCCCGGTGTGCAACAAGTGCCTTCAAGTTGGCCATGTTGAGGTGTTGTGTGCATTCCCTCCCTGTTGTCGTTTTTGTCTTGGGGATTATTTGTCGAAGTCCCACAGGTGTGGGCAACTTAACTGCCCTGGTGAGGACGGTCAATCGTGTAGCCACACTGTACGGAGGTGTATGCTATGCGAAAGATCCGACCACTTCACTGGTTATAATAGATGCCCGGTGGTTACAGCTTCCGCTTCTTCCCTGGCCCCTGCCGGTGCTAGATCTCTGATTGTTGCCGATGATACAACTGTTACGGGTGTATCTGACCGGTCCAGGAATTGTCAACGTCGTCGTCGTCGAGGGATCCACGTTGAGATTGCTTCGGAAGTGATGGTGGAGAAGGAGGTCTCTGCTAAGGGAGTTGCTGATGACAAGGTGGTAGGGATGAGATATGCTGACAGACGTGCCGACCACCGAAGGGGCATGACTGACAGTGCTCTGCCTAAGGCTGAGGTTGTTATGCCTAAGGTTGACAGGAAAGGTAAGGGCAAGGCTATTGATGCTTACGAGCAGGCTGGCCCCTCCTGTATTACCGAGATTGTGGAACGGGCCCCCTCCGGTAGAGTTAATAAGGCCTCTGGGCCATCTAGATCGACTGGCTCTTCAGCCACCCCCCTTCCCATTACCACTGTCGATGACGATGAGTCTATGGGCTTTACCTTGGGCTTGTTTGTGCCCCCAAAAAGTATTTTGAAGAGGCGCGCCTATGACTCGGATATCACCTCGTCGGCCATTCAGGCCTAATGTTTATTACAACATTATCGATCAATGTTGGACGGAGCAGGGCTAACCGTTCATTGGTGATGGATGTTTTTTCTTTTGTGGATTTATTGTTTATTGTTGATCCTCCCCGGAAGGTGGACGGGGGTGGTGTTGTACATGAGCATGTGGATTTTGATTTGTTTTCTTTTGTTCAGGCATCTGGAGTTGAGGTATTTGTGAGGTCATCGTTGTCTGGTTTGTTCCTGGTGGACTTACACGACATGATGACCGGTGTGATTATGTATGATGTGGGTGGGGTGAGGAGAAGGATCGGCGGTGTTTATGTTCCTCCCGGGATGGATAGGCTGGGGTGGTCGGCTAGCGAAGCGACATGGGAAGGTTGAGACTTCCTCATGGGCGACTTTAATGCCAAACACGACGATTGGAACCCGAACCCGAGGCATGGCAGTATGCATATTCCTGACTGTTACGGCTTGTGGTTGACCCCGTATTGCAATCGAAATGGTCTGCTGGTACACCCTCCGATGGGGTTTACGTTTCGGAATATTAGCGCCATTGATTTGTTTATTGGGAATTCGACAACGAGGGTTTCGTATGATGGGAAGGCTGGCCTTGAACATGTCGCCGTTATCGGGAGGCTTGAGGTGGATGAGCCGATTGATATGGTTAGGAGGCGACCATCCTGGAGGAACATTCCGGCGTCTAGTTGTGATGAGATACTGGAACACGTTGATTCTGGAGGTGATGAGGAGATGTGGTCGAGGCTGAGGAGTGGTGTGGACGCACTTCCGAGGTCTGGGAGGAATGTCGGCAGGTGCCCCTTTTGGAACCCCGACTTACAACGCATTCGTTCCAATTTAAATCGCATGCGACGGGTCAGACGACAGCTACCGATGGCTTCGGACGATTATAACATTGTTCGACGAGTATACAGAGCCATGCTGTTGAGATCCCGACAGGAATTTATTCGGGACACGATTGAGAAGGCCGGAGATCCTGCTATCTTCAGACTAGCCAGACAACTGGAATCGAGGCGGACACTTCCTTCTATGCGTGACCCTGATGGTCGGTTAGTGTGTCGCCATTCCGATATTAGCGACCTGGTCGCTGCCCAGTTGCGCCCTGGTAATGAACAACCATGGTATCCATCCACGATTGAGATGGACCCTGGCTGCGAGTTGGAATCTGCTGTCAAGCGGAGCCCGACGAATACCGGTCCTGGTCTTGACGACATTGGGTATCCCTTCATAAGGTATTGGTGGAAGGAGAAACCTGACTGTCTGAAGCAGCTTATCGACTACGGATTGACGAACGATATTCCTGACTGGCACTCTGCTGAGGTTGTACTCATACTGAAAGCGGACAAACCCCGTTACGACATTGTGATGAGCTGGCGTATGATTCACCCGCTACCGACTATTGCCAAAGTGGTGGAGAGGATCGTACTGCTGAGGATTGCCGAGCATGTGGTACTGGGCCAAACTCAGTTTGGGTCTAGGCGCAAGCGAGGTGTCCATGATGCTATGTCTGTTGTGTTTGAGTTCTTGCGACACAACGAGGGTTTTAAATGTGCTATGCTTTCGGTGGATGTCGAAGGAGGTTTTGACAATATTGACATTGACCTGCTGTGTGATTTTTTGGCCACCCGGGAGTGCCCTGCCAACCTGATATGTTGGGTTAGGAGGTGGGCTGGAAACCGCGTGGTCAGGTTCAGGTTCAATGATTGAGTGTCGAAGTCATATTTTGTCACCTGTGGCATCCCTCAGGGATCCCCGTTATCCCCCTTTTTGTTTGGCGCATATGTCGCGGACATCTTTGAGCCTCGCCTCCGGTACTCCCCTCCGGTTCGCACTGTGATTAGCAGCTATGTGGGCGATGGGGTCATCCTTGTTGCTTCTGATAGCAGGGATCTCACGAGGTACACGATGGCGACGATGTTCAAAGACTGTGACAGGATAGCGAGGGGTAGGAAGATAGGGTTTAGCGCGATCAAGACTAAGTGGATTGGTTTTGGTGGAACTACATGGGAGGATTTGGATATTGATGGAGAATTACTGACGCCTGTGGAGGATCTTAGGGTTCTTGATTACAGGTTTAATGTATTTCTTAATATGTCTTCTCATGTATCTTATTGGTTGGAGAGGGGTTTGGGTGTTAGGAGGAGGATATCCGCGTTGGGGAGGAGGTTTGGGAGTGATGGAGGGCTGGATGCATGGTGCACTTACCGTTTGTTTCAGGCTGCCTACCTACCGACTGTCTACTTCGGGCTTGAATTCGTAACCGACTTTTCGTCGTATGTGAAGTGAATTCAGCTTTATGTCAACGATTGTCTCCGATCTCTGTTCCGGTGTCCTTTGAAGCTTGCCAATAATATTCTGCTTGCAGAATTCGGGACACCTCCGGTTCATATACAGGGTTGGTACCTTCAGAGACGATGCTACAGTCGCATGATGAACTACCGATATTGCGATGACCATCGGTGGTTCGGTGCAATTCGGGGTGACTGGGAGGTGGAAGGTATGATGGCTTACCCGATGTTGTCTGACAAGGTCGCAACAACTCTGCCGAGCTTCAATGTGTTGAAAGGAAAGGAACTGGCTTCAAGACTTTTTTATGAAGCCTATGAGGAAGCGGTTCTGATTCCTGATCTCCTTATGATCTACACTGATGGTTCGAAGAGCGACAAGGGGACAGAGGTTGCATGGACGACTGAGGAGTGTGGGATGACGGAAGGCGCGAGAGCCTTTGCTACGCCTTCAATGTGGAGCATCGTGGAATGCGAGATTTTCGCCATCGTCGCTGCATTACGAGATGTACGCTTGGACTACAATGGCATGATCATCATCTTCTCCGATTGCATCCCGGCTATTATGTGTATTGCACAAATGGAACCTGAGGGCGAGTCGGCTAGCATGTGGGACGTTTTGACACCACTGTTCAATCGCTTTAGTGCAATCCGTATTTGCTGGATCCCTGGTCACCATGGTATCGCTGGCAACGAGATGTCTGATGCCAAGGCCAAGGAGGCGGTTAGCAGTGTTTTGCATGTTCGGAACTGGGCCGGTGTCGTGCTTGGCCTCGGCCATGCCATGGTTGCCAGAGAGCTGCCATCTGCTGAGTGGAACCGTTGACATCCGGAGGAGGGTCACGTCTATTACGATCGAACCCCGAAGAATCCCAGACACCTACGAGGTCTCAGCAGACTTGATCATTATATCTTGTTGAGAATTCGCAGCGGTACTGGAGTGGTTGGACATGATGACTGCCTAGGTGTGAATGATCGGTTCCACCTGGTGTCTTGTGACAAATACCTTGCCAAACGGCCCCGTTTCCCGACTTTGTTCAATGATAAGCGGGTTCCTGAGTGGCGTGACTGGTGGCAGTCCCATTATAATCTGGGTTTGGGTATTCCGAGCGAACACAGGGACAATGATGGTGTGGTCACAGTGTGTGGGAATCTCTTCCAGCGGACGGTTACTCAGTTGGTCAACGGTACTCTCAGCCTGTTTCACCTCGGCGCTCCTGATAGCAGGTGTACTAGATGCCTTCTGAAAAGTTGCAACGGCAGTGACAAGTGCAAGCTTCCCCTCAAGTTTACTGGTGGTGATGGTAGACAGGTTGCCCTTACGTAGTGGCCGCCGACTGGCCCTTGTGGGAAGTGCGGTAACAAGGCCAATAGGGTCCGGGTCCATTTAGGTCGGTCTCACGATTGCGCTTTATATTATTTTGTGCCTTTTTGGGATAACATTATGACCCGATGGGATGAATTGCCCGTGATCGACCGGAATATGACTGTCTTACAGTGGTGGACGAGCCAGCCAGGCCTGTGCGTTTGCAATTAGGCTTCCCCTGACGTTGTTGGGAACCATTTGAGGTTGCGTGCCGGCATGCCATGTTTGGAGCGTATCGTTTCCATGTTTGAGGTGTGGACAAATGGTGGTGGTCGCCCTGCCTTGCATACGGGGTTGGCCGTGGTGTGGAGACGCGGATAAATTGATGGGATTGCAAGATGGATGGCGGTCCATGGGTTGTGATTTATTGGATTTATGTTTTTTGGTTGGAGGGATGCGTGACCGGTTTGCCGGAATGTGGGCTTGGCTGTGGCTATGACCTTGCTTGCGGTAGTGATTTGGTGGATGGCCATGGGAGGTGGATTTACTTTGTTCGTACCCTAGTTGGATGGTTTATTTTGTGATTTCTGTGTCCTGGCTGGATACTCGGACTTCGGTCTACAAATCACGCGGGTGGTACTTTTTTAGATGTACTGCGGGCTAGGCAGGGTTGGGACTGGCGTACTCCTTGGAACGTACTGCTGTATGGTTGTGCAAGCCCGGATAGATAGTCGCTCCATTAGCTAGTTTAGTTATAAATAAAGGATATTGAATCCCTCAATTCTTCTACCCCGCTTTTCACCTTCCTTTTTGGGAAGGTGTAGGTGAGGTAAAACACCACATAACACACACGTCAATCTCACGATCCTCACCCGCCCCTGAACATGGAGCTTAATAAGGGGCTGGAAAGGCACTTTCGTGAGACAAATACACCCTACTAGCTGGTACCTTACTACTACCTCAATACATCCCTCTTGGTGGCCCCTCACCATAGCCAACAGGGACAAATGCCTCAATACGTTGGTCAAACCTGACAACAACTGTTGCGATGGAATGTCATGAGTTTGGTCTCCCTCACAAAACAACTCGGTCGGATTCTCTGAGAACTGTGTTGCTCGTATAGCACTACCTTAGGCTGCACCAGTGCCCTGCCTACCGTTTACTACCTCTTTCCCTAATGCCTTACTCTTGGGTTGGCATAAGGTTATTCACAAGAAAAGGTTTCCTTGCTCTTGCCAAAAGCGAGGGGGGATTTGTCTGACGGCCCTACACCCAGGATGATGAAGGATCAGACGCGACTTGTGTTACCAATTTTGCTTTTGTTTTTCATATGTCATGAGATGTTCAGAAATGTTTTCTTGTTGTCTTCTGCTTCTGGCAGCTAGGTTGTCGGACAAGTGTCCTGCTTATTCTATTGGTTATTTTGTCTTGTGCCTTTCCGGTTGGAGATAAATGTACGGTTAGTTCCATACCAGAGGGACCTGGAACGACTTGTTTTTCTCTTGGCTGGAGGGGGTAGGGTTTCTTTGCCATGGGATACTTCCTGAATGCAGCGGATGTACCTTAGGTAGCACCTAGAAACAATCCACGGAATTAACAAAAAAAACAAATACAACATCATACAATTGGTCCTGTCTACATCAGCAAAAAAAATAACCTGTACCCTGCTGTCTCCTGCCCTTCCTGTGTGGTGGACGTTACTGGCACATGTAACGTAAATTCTAGTTCTGGGTGTAGATGCCAACGTCTACTGCATCCAGACATAGTAGATATCTGTCCATACACTTTCGACGCAACTAGATGCAGTCCCCCTAGCAACCATGCACGCAGCGGAAAACCTGATAGCATTGTATCCTATCAAGGTGATGCACTGCTGTAGCCCGGAATGCCTCCCTGCACTCTACCTGTTTCCACATGTCGTGTGACTTCAATCTGCTTATCCCTAACAAGCTTTACTAACTATTCCTACTGGGTTTCCTCCTATGATACTGTGGTTTCTCTGGATTCTGTTCTGAGATTTGCTCCCTATCCCCTACTTGTGCCAAGGTTGCTGGGCAACCCCCAAGCCTTTCAAAGGGTTAACCTGGCCTCAAAAAAGGCTGACTCAACCCGGCCCAAGCCCAGCGAATGTTGAGCCCAACCCGGCCCAACCCAACAAAGGAAAGCCCGGGTTGACCCAACTAATCCAACGGACCCATTGGGCTGAACACCGGAGAAGTGCAGTAACCAGAATCAATCTGAATATATTAATACAAAACAATTGCGATATGGAATAAAAAATGACAAATGAGAATAACTGAAATCGTGAGTAGAAAAGTGTATGGTATAGGAAGGGGGTGCATTCTTCAACATCAAGGTAAATGTTTAGGAGGATTGCCAACTACGGAGAAACTAAGTTGACTGGATGGTCTCTGGATTGAGAGAGTGGTGGGAGTCTGAAATAGTCCTCCGGGATTGCTCGTTCCATGAGACTTTTGATACCTCTGGGAACAATTTATACATTGCAAATATCTATTACACAAAAAATAAATATTTAGTCCACACTCCCAGATCTTGTATATGTTGGGTGTGTGGATGACTTACGCGATATTTTCTTCAATAACCAACGTTCTGTTTGGAGACTCCGGAGGTGCCCCAACCCAGGAAGCTGGACGGGGGCTTTTTCTTTTTTATCATGCCTGATGCGCAGCAGGCTGGGGATTGGGTGTGAATAGGCGAGAGTTGTCTGACTCAAGAATCTCTGAGTAATCCGCAGTGTCAGGCTCAGACTCTATGGTTTCTGAGTAAAGGAATTCAGGCAATGGACTTGGTGTTTGCAGTATAGCTGGAGGACTAGAGAGGTAACTCTCAGTATTAGAAGAGAAACTCATCTTTCTTGAATGTGAATCCGCACAGGGGAGTAAATGTAATAGAGTAAGTAAACCGAGAAAAAAAGGAGAATGTTGAGGGTTGGAAGAAAGATTTTGTGTTTGAAAAGGGCACCCAAAATATATTCTAAACTTCCGACCGTAAAACTAAGATACCAAGAGAGCTCAAAAGCACTCAAATCACGTTAAGCTGTACGTTTTTTTCCACACTATCTTCATTTGGAGAGCATATGCCTTTTACCTGACTTCATCCGGTAATGTAGTTCTAGTGAGCAAGGTGCTCAGACTATCGTTTCCCGGGTGATATGAACAGATGTAGACGATCAAAAGCTAAAGATCGAGGTGAAACATTCATTGGGTTCATTGGGTGACCTGGGCCAGGCCCCCTCAGGCCCGGCCCGGGCGAGGGAAGCTATTGAGTGAGCCCAGCGCTTTGAACCCGGCCCAGCCGAACAAAAGACCCGGGTTCACCCAATGAAGGCCCAACCCATTAGAAGGCTTGGCAACCCCTGGGTCTTCGCATGCACACAACCTGGGGCACTCTAAAGAGTGCCTGCCAGCTCAACACAGCTTTGCAGCTCAATACAACTTTGTGGCCTACCATAGAAACTCTGTGGGTCAACACACCTTTGTGGCTCAACACAAGTTGGTGACAGAGCATAACTTAGTGACTTGGCATAACTACAAATGGTATTCTGGGCCACAAGGTTGTGTTGAACCTCAAAGTTGGATTGAGCCACAGCGTTTCTATGGTGGGCCACAATGTTGTATTGAGCTGCAAAGTGGTGTTGAGCTGGCAGGCACACTTTACAGTGCTCCAGGTTGTGAGCTTGCGAGCATCCGGGGGTTGCCCAGCAACGTGGACACGTGTATGTGCTCTGCATCCTGAAACCTACCCAAACAACCTGCTTTTTGTCCTGTACCATCTGATTCAATCGGGTATATTATTATATCCAGCAGGTTCAGTCTCTCACGGTCCCCTCGTGAGACACATGTTGGAATAACTTTGGTGTTCTTTCTTTGTTAGGCGGATGCTATGAGGGATTTTCTTTGTAATGATTGCGACAAATTGAATTGTTTTCTTGGTTACGCAGATATGCGACTCATACTAAGATATGAGTCAGGCGGCAAAGGCTGTGCTAGGATGTCTTTCAATAAAAAGAGGGCTCAGCCCTCTATTACCTGCCCCGTAGGTCCTTCAAGGAGGACCGCTTCGATGGTTCCCTGTTGGCGTCGGCAAGAGCTGCCCGCTCCTCGTACTTTAAAGCCATTAAGAAGGCAAAGAGGGACCATTGGAGCTCTTTCCTGGCGACGCCGACCCCACAAGGGGTATGAACGGCCAAGAAGTTTGCGATTAGCCGCGCACCCCCCCGCTTCCCTGAGCTGCCAGGGACCTCCACCCCACTCGAGCTGAACAAGGCCCTCCTGGAGCACTTTTTGCCTGAGGCTCCTCTCGCTCCCACAGCCTCCATGCTCCTTTCGTTTAAAGAATGCCTTGAGCTAGTGGCTTCGGAGATTGAAAGGGCTCTCGCCCGCTTCTCCCTGTCATCAGCCCCAGGTCCGGACGCCATCCCGAACTCGGTGTGGAAAAAGATCAACAAGACCGCCCTACACCTCATCCTCAAGATAGTTTCTCCACTGGTCTCCTATGGCTTCCACCCACCATCCCCGAGAAAGGGCCGACGGCATATTATTGGACAAGCCAGGCAAGCCCACTTATGACTCCCCCTCCTCCTTTCGCGTAATTGTACTTCTTCGTACCTTCTCCAAGATACTTGACAGGATCATGAACAACCGCCTTGCCTGTGTGGCTCGTATGACGGGCCTTCATAACCCTCACGAATGCGGCTCCCTGGCAGGTTTTTCGGTGGCGGACGCTTGCACCACCCTCTCATACGAAGTCAGGACCCTGCAGATGGACAAAAGGAAAGTCTCCACCCTCTTCCTTGACATCAAAGGAGGTTTCGACAACGTCAACCCCTCTACCCTCTGTGGCATGCTGAGTGCCAAGGAGGTCAACCCATACTTGGTATCTTGCACTCGTTCCTTTCTCACGGGCAGGTCCTGTCGCCTCCTCTTCCAAGGGTCTCCCAAGGTCTTTTCCCCGGTGTCGGTGGGCACCCCCCAAGGCTCACCAGTCTCCCTCCTCTTATTTGGTATTTATGTTTCTCGCCTTCATGCTGATATCCCCTTCGGCCTCACTCTGTCCTACGTGGACGACTTTGCCCTAACAGTCACGTCGGTGTCGTATCGCTGCAATATTCAGCTCCTTCAGAAACACTACGCTCTGATAAAAGCCAGGGGCTCCCGTTGGGGTGTCGGCTTCTCAATCCCTAAAACAGAACTGATCCACTGGTGCACGAACAGGGACAGGGATCTCCCCTCTCACGCCCCCATCCACCTAGACGGCTCAGTCTGCAGGCCTGAAGAGGAGCTAAGGTGGTTGGGGTACTGGTTTATACCCTCCCTCTCCACAACCTCTCACTTCACCAAGCGTCTGGCAAAGGTCCAGGCCGCCTTTGTGGCCATCAAACGACTGTCCCCTCCGGGGATGGGCCTCCCCCCCTTCCTGTGCCACCATCCAGCATCATCTCTGCTTTTCCCCATTCTTGGGTACGGTGGGGACGTTTTCACCCCTACCGTCCATATGATGAGAAAACTCTCCGCCTTCTGGCACCAAGCCCAGAGATGGTGCACGAACTGCTTTACCTATGTAACAGGTTTATGCCTCTCTAACGAAAATACTGTAGGACCAGCGATAGACCTACTAGCGTTGGTACTAAGGGAGGCTTCAAGGGACCGGAGGTAAGAGATAATAGTTGAAGGACAAATACAACTCAGGGATTGTCGTTCAACCAAGTGTATTCTTAGACTGAGGGTCTGTCGAAGTTTGCTGTCTCCTGCTAGTCAGGAGATTGGTTTAAATACAAAACCCAAGAGCGATAGCCTTCCTGCAATCACGGTCATTACCAGTAGCTGCGCACATACCTGAATCCTGTAATCCTGCAAGACCAAAGAAAGAAACAAAGCGCAGCGTTCACTAGTGCTACATGACCATTCCATACCCGGAATCCTAAATATAACTTCCAGCAAAGCAAACTAAACATAGCAATACGATAGCATAGCCTATCTGACTCAGAGACAGTGGCAGAGGTGAAATCAAATCAAATAAACCAAATATAAATCAACTAAACATAGAAGATCCTGCACTGCCCACTCCTGTGTATGGTTACCGGAACATGTACACATGTTACATTCCTTTATTCTGAAAAATCAACAATCATTCCAAAGTCTTCATTGTCCTCAGCGCTCTTGTCGGTGCGCCATAGGAGCCTGTCGTCAACTGTGGGGAAATAGTCCTGCTCAGAGCTGCTAGAATCGTATTCCTCATTGTCATAGGGTTCCCAGAAGTTGTCTGGGCAATCGTTTGCGGTACGGGATGTGGAGGAAACTTCCATGGGTTCCCAGGAAGGTTTAATGTAGTGGGAGGTAATCTGGGGCATCGGTTCTGCTGGGTGGTTTGGGTCCCAGTATTCCTGTATGAGTTCCAGGGAGTAGTCGAGGTTCTCGATGGGTTCCCAGGAGTGATCTGCTCGCTCATAGCCTTTCCAGTGAACTAGGAATTCGTGCCTGTTCTGGGGGCGGTAGTCGAGTATCTGCTCTGCTTCCCATTGTTCTGCATTGTCGATTAACATAGGGGCTGGCTTATCCATTCTGCGGTACTTGAATCTGTCGGGGTCAATATCTCTGTATCCTTTAAGGGAGGAGACGTGGAAGGAGGGTTTCTGGCGGGCCATTCTGGGCGGGAAGTGTAGTGTGTAGTTGTCTGTATCAGGTAGATGTTCTAGGATTTTAAAAAGATTCGAACCAGTGTGGTTCTAGCTTCGGGGATCGTCCAGGGGAGGAGGTATAAGGGCGGCCTCTAACAGGAACTCTGTTGCCATTGTTGAAGGGTTCCGTTAGGGGTTTGCGGCGTTTGTCTGCCTGAACAGTCTGGGGAAGGTTGCATGCTTTCTGGCCATGTCTACTTCCATTCTCGTTCCTTCATGGGCGTTTAGGATGTCGTCCATAGCTGGTACCTTGCTGGGGGATCTCTGGACAGGGCTGAATATCTTCCAGGGACGTGCATAGAGGGCATGGTATGGTGAGATGCCTAGTGATCTATGGGGGGCGCTGTTCATGGCAGCTGCAATAACTGGGAGGGCGCCGGACCAGTTGTTCTGTCTGGTGTTACCGAAGTTCCTCATTAACTATTTGAGGGTGCGTATCCTTCGCTCAACCTGGCCATTCGTTTGGTGGTGGTATTGGGTCGCCATTCAGACCTAAAGACTAAGAGACTTCATCATTTGTGACTAAAATTTAGAGGTAAAGCGGAAGTCCTGGCCAAGGACAATGCTGAGAGGAAGGCCATGGACATCGAAGATAGTACTGTTGAGCTTTTTAAAGCTCTTCTCAGAGGTGGCCGCCTCATTGCGGGGAGTGAGATGTGTGTAGGAGGTAAAGCGGTCCATAATGACAATGATAGATGAATAGCCATTAGATTTGTTGAAAGGGCCAGCGAAGTCTATGGCGAGGGATTGGTAGGCTTCGTCAGAGTCAGGGAGGGTAAGAGATCGTCCATAGGGTAGGGTGGTGGGCTCGTTGTCAATCTGGCACTTATTGCATGACCGACAGTAGAGGACAAAGTCCTGGCGCATCTGTGGCCACGAGAAGAAGCAAGCCGCATAGGAGTAGCATTTGTAGGCTGAGAAATGTCTGAGGCCTTCATGGACAGTCCTGAGGATGAAATCCCATAGGGATACTCCCTTCTCAAGCGGTCCTACCTGTATATAAAGGTGTTCGTACCCATTGGTGTTCTGGGCAAGTAGAAGGCCATCGCGGATGGAATAGTGCAATTTATTGTTAGTTTGCTTGACCGGGGTGTAGAGGGCGTCAGTTGCGAGAGCTTCTCGGACTCGTTGGGCGAGGATACCTATAATGTGGGAGTGTAGGGTACTTAGGAATTGGTTGGCACTGGTTGCCTCATCGGAGTCATACCCTGCTTGGCTGTAAAGGGGACCAAAGGCCGGCGAGACCATGGGAAGTGTAGCTAGAATGGTATCATTCATACGGAAGGGCAGGAGGCTCTCTGAGAGGTATGGGATGTTGGGGAGTGAGGCCTGGCCTTCCTCAAGGGCTGTATTCGATGTTGAAGTCCTATCTTGCTCCATTCTCGTTGTTTTCTTACTCTGCTTCCGGACCTTAGGGTCCTTCACCCAGTAGCCTGCACCTTCTTTTTCATTCTTATGTGTTTCACACCCATCATTAGTGCATGACATCCAGCTCATTTCTGAGTGTCGTCGTTCTATTTCACTAGAGATTGGGAGAGTTCTATTATCACCCCAAGAGTTTCCAATCAATATTCTGCTATCATTGCAGGCTGCGTTTGATGTAGTCGGTGAAGAAGCGGAGGCCTTACGCTTCTGGGGGCAAGTCAGTGCGTTGCAGGTAATCTCGTCCATAAGGTATTCAGGGGGGCAACGACTGATAGAGTCACTGCTGGTAAGGGTGGGAGAGGTTTGGGCTTCGCCTGAGTGGTACATGGCGTTGTCTGATTCAATACTAAAATCGGTAGAGGAGGCATAGCTTGTATTGATTTGTAGGGGTTGGGTAGGATCAGGTAGCTCAAGGCTGTCATAATTGAGAGTGGGGTCTTAGAGACTTATATCTAGTGGCCCTGGGGTTCCCTCATGGATTCTCGATAGGTAGTCTGCTAGGAAATCCTTCGCTCCTAGCTCGTATTCTATTTTAAAATCAAAGCAACTGATGTGTGTTAGCCATCTCTGCTGTCATCCATTGAGATTCTTTTGCGTTATGAGTTTAGTGAGGCTCTCGTAGTCTGTAATCACGGGAAATTGTCTGTGTAGCAAATGGGGAGCGAATGCTTCCATAGCCTCAATGATTGCGAGCGTTTCCTGTTGGTCTGTGGGGTAGTTTCTTTGTGATGGCGTCAGCCTCCGGCTGTAGAACACTGCAGGTCTGGCTGCCTCTCTGGTTGGTCCTTGGCCTATCCAAGCCCCCGTACCTGTAGGGGATGCATCGGTAAAAAGCCATATCGTATCTGGCTTATTATAGTCGATCGGTCTAAGAACTTTGTGCTTATCTGCAGCTCGCTTGACTTCTTCGAAGGCTGCTTCCTCCTGATCGGTTCATAGCCATTCAGCGTTCCCACTCAGCTCTGTAAGCGGGGCGGTGATAGTGGCGATGTGGGGAATGAAGTGTGAGATATAATTAACCATTCCATTGAATCGCTGCAGTTCTTTCTGGCTCTCTGGTCTTGTCCAGTCCATTATGGTTCGGATTTTCACTCGTGCAGGGTGAATGCCTTCATAGTCTATCATATGGCCTAGGATATCGAGCTTTGTGGCAAAGAAAACACTGTTCTTTGGGTTGACATAATAGCCGGCGTTCTGCAGCTTACCACAGGCGTGCATAACGTCCTGAACATGCGCTTTGGAGGTGTCACTGAAGACAAAAATATCGTGAATGTATACCCATAGGTTCTTGCCTAATTCATCATGGAATAGGTCCTTCATAGTCCTTACGGGGGTGCCGGGAGCTTTCATGTCTCCTTCTATCATGACCTGGCTGGTAAAGCTGCCGAAGGGGGTCTTGATAGTGTTGTACTTCACATCATCTGGATGCACTCTGGTCTGAAAATAGGCGTCACTGAGATCTATCTTGCTGCGGAATCGTCCTCTGGCTACCGCATTTAGTATCGTATTCTGTTCTGGGATCTGTGTGTGATCGGCCTGTCTGTTATCATTCCTGAACCGGAGGTCTACCAAGAGGCGAATTCGGCCATCAGGTTTGGCTTTCACAAACATGCTGGCTCTTCCGGGCACACTGGTCCTATGGAGGATACGGGCGTTCATCTGCTTGTTGATCTATGCCTTGTATTTGGTCATCAAGGCTTGGGGCGCTTTGGAAGTGCATGTCTTTAAAAGCTTCGTGGGGTCTATGAGGCTTATCCTGTGCATTATCTTATATACTTGTTGCAGTTCCTCAGGTACTTCTTTGACGAATACCTTGGGAAATATTGCCAGGAAGTCTGGTACTTCCTGTGGCTTCGTCATGGCTAATCCAGACTTTCTAGATATTCCATTACAGGTAACTCTAACTTTGTACTTGGAGAAGTAGATGCTGTTCTTTTGGTAATCGATGACTGCTCCTAGTTTTATGAGATTGTCCATACTGATGAGAATATCATAGTCTGATACTGGCGTGACCAGCATAGGCACCTTGTCGACTTTCATCTTGCCTAGCTGAATCATAACCTAAACAGAGAAGTTGCTAGTTGATCGCGATCCTTTGACTGCCATCTTCAGGGTGACGGGATTCTTCCTAGCTGTGTAGGGGATGTTGTATATTGTAACGAGTTTGTTGGATATCAGGGTACCACCAATGGTTCGTGTATCTGCGAGGGCTCTGGCGGGCTTGCCGTTGATGTTGATAGTGAATGCAAGTGGCTGGAATGGCCAATCCTTAAGGGTGCCTACTGTAGTTTTGTAGGTTCTGACAGAGCCGCTGCCATCTAGCTCCTTTGGGCTGTCTGTATCGGGCTCATATTCGCCTTCGCTGCTGTCTGGGCATTCCTCAGAAAGGCAAACATGGTTGGTCTTAACTTCTTTCTTTGGGCACTCATTTGCTATGTGTCCGCTTTCGCCACAGTAGAAACAGGCTCCTTCTGCCTTGCGGCAGTCCATTTCAGCCTTACTTGGCTTGTTGGACTTTGTATTGGTCCTCTTCTTGGCCGGTGCCTTTCCTTTGCCTGTTCTCCTGGGCGTTGATGTGGTAGAGGGCTTTCGGTTGGTATTCTCTTTCTTTGGTGTATGGGGTTTGCTGCTAGAAGCTTGGCTTCTATCGCAAGCTTTGTAGCCACCAGTTCTATAGATGGTAGCATCATAGCGTTCTGCCACTGCAACCATCTGATCCTAGGTATCCTCTGGTCTGAGGTGGGGCCCAACATTGCGGCGTAGTATAGAGTCCATAGCGTCGAGAAATCGCTGCTTCTGGGCATAGTCTGAGATGAATCCAGCTGGAAGGGATCCTTCGAGGTCCGCTAGCTCTCCAGCGATCTTCGTTATGAGTGCTGGCTGTCCACCCGTTGTTTGGTGGATATTGTGCCACTTGTGATATGTATTATCGATATTTGTCGAGGCTTCGAATAGCTTCTGAAACTGGAGTGTCATCTGTGGTAGGGTGAGGTTCGCTTCCTCTGTGTCTAGTGTCTGGAATGCGTTGTTTGCTTTCCCTTCTGTGTAAAAGCCATAGTAGTCCGCCACTCCAGGGGAGTCATCATTCAGTCATGATCTCGCCAGCTACTTCTTGACTGTGTGGAGCTATCGCTTGAGTTTGTCTGGTTTGAGGTCTTCTCCTGTACCGCTAAACATAGGTGGTTTAGAGACTTTAGGGGGAGGCAACCTGGCTGGGCCTGGGTCTGCCATGGAGCCTGTAGGTGCGTCTGGGGCTGGTGGTGGTGAATCTGGTCGTTCAGGAGGTGGTCTGCCGCTCCTGGATCTTGAGGGTCTTTCTGGTGTATCTGGGATGAATGGGCCGGGTAGTGATTGTTCTCTATGCTCTTTGGAGGGCGCTCGGATTGGGGTCTGACTTCCAAAGACTCCTAGAATGCTGAGTGCTCGCCACCTGCTTGTATAGGGGCGTTCTCGTGTGCGTTCAGTTTCTGAAGTTTGCTGGGCTGCTGCTGTTGCTGCTGCTCTTTCCTCAAGTCGCTGGGCTTCTCTTGGAATGAGTTCCTCAGCTGTGAGGTTGTGGTCTTCGTCTAAATCTGTATCTAGATCTCCGGGAAGGAGGTGACTGGTTCTTGCTGGTATATCTGCTGCTGGCGTGGGCCCAAGGGTTGGTTCCTGTGTGGTTGGTTCTGGGGTATAGTCTGTGGGTGTAACGACCCTACAGATAGGTAGCTACAGTGGACTAGACTCAAGCCCGTATGGCATACCAAGTGGTAACCATATTGAGGATAGGCCAGTATACTTAGTATACTACCGGTAGACATGAGTTGGT
>Ga0307517_10000107_pt1 | contig 121370 bp, 161 predicted proteins | sample 23_EM_MG_FD_194515 | JGI IMG/M metagenome (GOLD analysis project Ga0307517, IMG submission 194515) | Populus trichocarpa ectomycorrhiza microbial communities from riparian zone in the Pacific Northwest, United States - 23_EM | ecosystem: Host-associated > Plants > Roots > Unclassified... | reverse complement strand
TCCCGACGAGCTTCGCGATATGCCCTGTTGGTTTGTTTGTTTCTGGGGTTGAAACGTGTTTTGGGCGGTCAAGTGGACTACTAAGTACCGTATGTCGTTACTTTTCCGGTGGGAATCTGACGCACGATATCGTACACCTGCATGATTATTGGGATATACGAAATATGGCAACGAAAATGTGGTGCAAAACGGAGGCAGCACGTACGTTCGCATGGAACTCATCCATTGAATCGTGGGAAACGGGGACACAAGGATGTGGTTTGATACAGACCAGTGTACAGGCGTCTAAGTAGCATAGATTTGTGATGGTTACATAGCTTTTGGATCACCCAGAGTAAAGGATGTCATCACCACTTCTCATGGGCAGGTCGGACTGAAAACGAGGGTCAAGAGTGAACAAAGGTCATGTCGGTCACGCTGATGGTGACACCTACGATCAAGTTCCCAGGTGAGAGCGGAAGAATCTTGCTCCACAAGGTATTTGTAGGCTTTGGCGATGCTGTCCGGGTGTAGGCGAGCATCACTGTCCGTTTCCCATTGTGGGTCGTTCTTCATGGCTCGGCTCCTGTCAGTCAAAATGCCACCATCGATGATGGACTGCATTCGTCATGAGGCCCGATTCGGAGCGTGCACAGGAGATCAGGAGACACTCACATGGGCAACGTGGATGTTTTCTGGCCCAAACTCTTTGCTCAGGCTTTGGCTCAAGCTTCGTACAGCAAATTTTGTCACGGAAAAGATGCTAGTGAGAACATTGCCCCTCAGGGCAGCAGTAGCGCCGGTGAAGATTAGCGTTCCTTTCTTGCGCGCGCCCTCGTTCGGATGTTTTGAGGGGTCGGATAGTTGATTGTTTTTGAAAGCTGTTATCACAGCTCTCGAGAATGCAAAGGGGCCGACTACTCCGGTGGTGGTGGAACGTTCGATTTCTTCGCTGGTAACGTCGAAGAACCTCTTAAAGGTACCTTCCCCAGCATTATAGATCGCTACGCGAATCTCCGAGGAGGGGTAGTGGGAACTGATGGACGAGAATGCGGACTGAATGTCCGTGGCTCCATAGTTATTGATTGGGAAAGACTCGGCCTAGGCAGGACATCCGACAGCGGGGAGTCAGCCTATAAGGAAAATATCCAAACCCTAATACGTGCGCGTGAACACGTACTTCCCCGCCAGCAGCGTTGATTTCGTCCGCGAGAGTCCTGAGATGGTCGGGGTTTCTCGCGATTAGCGCGATGCGGTACCCTTTTTTTGCAAACAGTCGGCTATAATTTGAACGAGGTCACACAGACATCATCGTCTAACCAGCCTCAGACAAGTGAACTGGCAAAATGCTTACGCAGACGACGCGCCGACACCTGCAGGTAAGTAATCGGTGAATACAAGGAAAGCAGCCAGTAGGGATTGTACCCGTAAACGAATTCATTCTCGTACCGGTTCCATTCCCAATTCCGGCGATAACGGCAATAGCTTTCTGAGCGGCTGCAGACATGATTCTTTAAAGTTAGGTGGATGCGTGTGCCAATGAACTGTTTAGACCGCTCAGTTTATATACACTTCGTGAGGGCACGCACGGTCTCAGGGGTTCACTGACATCAGTGCTGAACAAGCAGCCTTACCAAGGACGGGCGATGGTGTAATCCGAGTGTCATCGATCACCGGAGGTCCCACACACCTCCTCAGATGCTCTTGCGGGTCAGTCCCGACGGGTGATGCACCCAGGTACCGGTCGTCTGGTCCCCGGCATGGCTTAGGCTGTGTGGCAATTGCCTGACATCAGACGACGATGAAAATCATCAAAACATCGGTTTCAGTTAGTATTCTGGGGGATTCCGAACGGAAGCTAGGAAGGTATGATTTAGACCCATAGACTGCCGTCTCGGTGGACCACGCACAGGGTTTCCTTGATATCTGGGTTACCGGATATGCAATTTAGCAAGTATCCGGGGGGCCGGGTGCAACGAGTCGACTGTGTGGACCGCAGAGGTGCCAAGCTCGAAAACTGTACGGCAGCCAGCGGCTCGCGCAGCGATCGGATCCAACGGGACACCGGCACGAAGCCGTCACTACAACGCATCGACAAAAACAAGGACCGAGAACTTTGGCTAGAGTGGCGCGTGCGAGAGGTGAGGGGGGTTTGTTCCCGAAATCTCATACTTGGAAAAAAAGGACGCTCTGCGCTCCAATTGCGGCACCGGGAGGAGACCATAGAGCAACCGAGAGGCTGTGATATCACCGGTGATTGCGTATACAGATGAGTAATTTGCTTCCGTCTTCGCTTCTGTTACTCATTTGAATCAGGACAACGGAAGCAGATCATTGACCTACCTCTCAACAGGTTGTGGAACCCGCCTAGTGCATCCAGCCCTCCCGGGCCACGGTATCCGAATGCGTGTGAGACATGGACTGAATTGCATCCGGCAAATAGTGTTGTGTTATCAATCTGTGTTCGGCTGCATGATCATGATAGGTATATATCAGACGCTGAGACCTTCATTCTAGAGAGATTGGGACTGATTAGGGAGCAGATAAGGTTGAGAGAACATGACGAGGATTATCCAGTGCAAACCGAGATACGGGTGGGTTCCTTCCCACTTGTTGCTCTGATTTCACACCGCGTTGTGGCCGGTTGACTGGATCGAACTGAATACCATCGCGGCGGGGGTGTGTTACTATGGTATGAAGGACAAAATGCTGAAGAACTCTTAGCAGCCTGATATATACATGCCGGTACTGGTGTCCATACAATTAAATACACGCGCGCACACGAGAAGCGATCAGGAATAATACGGGACTGTGGTCGAGGAATCCGCGTCGGACGGGCGGTCGGTGAGGACATAAATATTCTGTAGGGACGTACCAGCGGCGTGATCTTCGTAACCTGAATAGAAATAGCTGCCGCTGGGATTTTCCGCGGCGGGAGTGCCCAAACCCTGCGACATGGGAGGGAGAGAAATCGTTTGTTCCGGCCGGTGGGCCAATCGTGGAGCCGGGCCACTGGGAGCGGGGGGGTATGTTGCGATGGAACGAGGATACAGCGGTGCTTCGATCCGACCCTGCTGTCTATCATATTCATTCCAGCACGAACGGTTGGGCCCGTAGATATTGGTAAATTGTGTCGCCGCCAAACGCGACCCGTCAACGGGAACGGCCTGAGACGGAGGGTGGTGTAGTCTTAGATCCCCTGGGACTTCATGACTATACCTCTGGAACTCGTGGTAGCCAGGTGACGATGGGGAAAGGGAATTCGGAGTAGACTGCGATGTTAGGGCCATATGCTGGAAGTGATCGAAAGTAGGGGTGGGTATCGGTAAAGATGCTCGTAGAGGACTCAAGTTCCTCGACCCTGGAGACGAAGAAGAGGTTCCAGCGCTCGGAAAATGAGGAGATGAAGGAGAGGAGCTCCGGGAGGGAGAAGTGGCTGAAGAGTATGGCGATCTGTACTCGTCTGATGAGGTTCTAGGTGAGAGAGGGTCGAAATAAGAGGAAGATGCCTCGACCGTCGAGGTGCGCGAGACGTCTTTGCGCCTGGGCGGAGAACGACCAGAGGGACCTGGAGATGTCGGCTGGGCCGTCGAAGAGTTGGGTCGTGTCTGGGGGTAACTCTTCTGGTACGGTTGACCAGGCTTATTTGCGGCTGGTTGATCTCGTCGGGTCCTCGAGCGTCGCTTCTTCTCCATGCCGTTGATTTTTTGGAGTTGATAAACCAAACTGGGTTTATCGATAGAAGACGCTGAGGAACCGTTGGATGTCGTCGACTGGGATCCTGAATTTGGAACCCGTCGGTCATCCACCGCCGGTGCCTTTCCCTTGTCTGTAAATTTCGATCCCAACTTTGTCAGCGGGGGGCCTGGAGACGGAACGAAACCGGAAAACCTGTTGCACCGTAGAAATCGCTCAGGTAGAACGCGAGTTGTGTGTCGTCAGTGAAGGACTGGTAAGCATGACCTTTGCCAATCTAAGGTCGCACTCAATTGAAATTCTTCAGCAAACTGGAATCAGCAAATTTACCAGGTCCCAATATAGAGGGGTTAGACCGTCCATCGGAGTCTGAGATCGGACGATCAGGTGCACCCGAATCTCTTCCTAAACAGAGCGGACTATGAGAAACATTTTAGGTCGCTTGATATTTACACACTTGATGCAGTCGTTCCACTGCGGTGGACCACGCAAGACCTCCGCGCGGACCTAGTGCGTCCGCCGAGGGGTTCAGGGCCGCGACAATGACAAGATGGCGCGTTGCGGGTCTACGGCCAAAAGTTGTCGACAACGCCTAGAACGAAGTCATGTGTCAAAGCGTAAGCGGTGGAAACGAGCTTGGCGTACCTCAATCGCGCGGGTGACGCTGGCGGGAGAAATTGTGTTTCCGCCGTGCGGATTGAACCTAATGGCGGGGATATCGTCCCAACGCGGGGCTCGGCGGGTAGAGGGGTCAAATGGGGGTTTAAACGGGGTTTGTTCAGAGGAAGTCATCCACAACGCCTCGGCCTGGGGGGTAACTGTTGGTGAGAGAGGGAGAGCAGGAGCGAGCGGACTCACGGAAGCGGAGGGGTTGGCACCCTTGATCGCGGCGAGGAAAGATGGGAGGTAAGAATCCCTCAAACGCTGCCAGAGGGGGATCGTGTAGCTAGAGTCCTCGATCAAGAATAGAATTGCAGCGGCGTCACTAGGACGGTTGAAGATGGCATCGATAGCAGCGAAGGGCGAAGTCATCTGGACCAGCTGTCGTGGGGAGTTGTGGGAGACCAGGGGGTTTCATAAAAGGAGGAACAAGGCAGCGACCATCCCAAGGGGAGGAAAGGATCCGTTGTGGTGCGGGACCCCGGGGCGGACAATCAGTGACTAGTCAAGCATTAAAAGGCCTGCGAGCCGATGGCAAAAAAGATTGATTCTCCGCGAATGCCCAGAGCCTCAACTTTATTTTCTTTTTCGCCCTCTCTCTCTCTCTCTCTCACAGAGTCGGATCAGAAACATAAGTAATGCAATCATCGGTCGCGTGTTAGAAAGAGACCGAGGGGTGAGGAAGCGATCGCAAACCGGAACGACTTCTTCCATTGCAGCTAGCAGTAGTATCCACGCCCGTGTACGCGTGCGTCGATAAGCATCTTACCACATACATCTCTTTCGTGATTGTCGAGATGATGACTGCAATCTCTTCCGGTCTCGGACGCTTTCCCGTGCCGCAAGTCTGTCGCATGTTCCTTAGCCCCAAGCCCCGCCATCCGGAACTAGGGGGAGGGGGCACGTCCCATCCGACTCTACCCTCCCCCTTATCTCTCTAGCGCGACCGGATGCAAACAGAAGCCCCGAGGCTCGCCGTGTGACCGTGGGATCTAATTTCCCAATCCGTCCACACACGCGACGTCCATCATTCTCCCCAGTCCACCGCTCATCCCGTCGACGACCACCTCCCGCCCACCATGGCGCATATGCAGGGCACAGGATCTCCAATAACGCAGGTGTCTCAGACACCTGTTGCTCCTATGCATCTTCAGCCCCAGCTCTTGACCCGTCTCCAGCTCGACCTTCGAGGAAAGCGATTCACAGTTGACAGGGAGACAATCATGAACCTCCCCGAGTCGATTCTGCTCTGTCTTTTCCCAAACGGTCTCGTCCTTAGCAGGCAGAGCGCCATGCTCTCCGATGGCGGAGACAATGACGAGTTTGAGGAGTTGTATGGAGTTGACGTACGTTGCCTGATGTTTCACATTCGCTTCGCTCACCTCTGCCTGCCAGTTTGACCCGGACTGTTTCTCTTTCGTCCTCGCGTTCTTCAAACAGTCCGCTGACGTTTTCTACGGCACCCCCAACTCCCCTGGACTCTACGCTGCCCAGCAAGTCCTCGTTGACGGTGGATCTCCTACCTCGGACTTCAACCCCACTTCGTCTCAGAACCCCCTCTTGTCCAAACAAGCGATCATCGTACTGCGTGAAGAGTTGGAGTACTTCTCTATACCATCCGAGGCGAACAAATCTGCTCCCGGCCTGACAAGTGGCACCGCCAATGAGGCATTGTTGGAACTGAAGAGGAAATGTGGTGTCCACTTACTACAAAAGAGGAATATATTCACAGCCCTCCAGCGTAACGTGAATAAGGAGAATAACGTTGCAGAGCAACATCTGATTGACATGCTTTGCATGAGGTAAGGTCTTCCGTCAACTTTCGGGTCTCTGCGAGCTTCACATCAGTATTTAGTGGGTTTAATCGAGATGACGAGTGGGGCTACCGAGCCATGGAACCAAACCGATGCTGTGTATCCTCCATCGCCCTGGTCCTGCTGAAAACCGGCATTGTCCACCATCCTCCTAATGCTGGAGGTGAACGGCAGGTCACCATCGATTATAATCAGATGGCTACTGCCCAGAAGCTTTTACTCTTTTGGCGCAAGCCTGCCGTAAGTCACCCCCCATTATGGCGTGCAATCCTTGTGTCTGACCCCGGAACATAGCGTAAGTGTTGGTGGGACGGCGTGGAGGTGGACTTGGCTGCAGACGGCCAGACCCCCAAACCCGTGAAACTTTGGGCCCGTAGGGTGTGGACGTTGGAGCTCAGTTTGGTTCGTGGTAACTTAACCTATCACCGGAACATGTGTCGCTAACTCGTGCCCTGCTTAGGTTTGATGTGCATCCGATACCCTTGACAACCTTTACATTTTACCGTAAACCTTTCTCGTGACCTCCTGCAGGATAGCCTAGTACGATTCATCCGCAATAGTAATTCAGAAATACTGTGGGAGCGTATTGCGCTAAACTCCGCCAGGATGGCCAGCACTAAGTCCATGTGTCCGCTTCGCGTGCTTGAGCAGCAATACTACGGAACTGGGTGTCATCCCTTCCATTCGCTTGGCAGCACCCTGAAATGGAAATGAATACTCCGGCGCATCGATCTGAGTTTGACCACCTACAATCGTCGTGGGCCTAGTCGCCGCGAGCTTTTCCTTCACCTCCGAACTAATCCCAGCGACCCTGCTGTAGTCCATGCGGGGATCGAGAACCAGATCTTCGTCCTCGTGAAACGCTTTAAGATCCGCCTCCTGGCGCCGAAGGAACGGGCTGTACCGTCCTGGGAATTCGGTAATTCGTTGGGTCATTTGTGGTGACTCAGACAAGGGAGCCACGCACCATCAATCTGCACGCGGGCCAACAGTTGCGGGTCAATCGTCCCCAGCGCCGGAATGGCAGGGATGATGTCGGACACGGCAACACGGGGGTTTGCCAACAAGTCAAAACCACTAATGGGACGTAAAATATCGCCAATGTAACAGTGTTTGGGGGATTCACGTCGAGGACGATACCCAGGAATGGTATGGACGGTGGCGATTTTAGCCATTAATCGTGCATGTCAGACACGGTGGACCGAAAGGATAGAATGATGTAGAAATGTTACTCACCTTCGGAAAATCCCATCGTGACGGGTCTCTAGTCCATAGGTTCCCCAACCCTATTACCAATCGTTCGTATATCAATTTCATTATGTGGGACTTGTGGGATGAAGGAAAGGGGAACGCGCCTGCGGGCTCAAGGCCACTGATTTTAGTAAGCTTCGCGCGCGGTCCATTTCGGAAGTGGTGGATATCAGCAGGCTCCAACGATAATCAGATATTACACCGGCTTTTCGAGCTAAAACAGATCACACAGCATCGTCAGCCCTTGCATCACTCTCGTCATTAAGCGATTAGGCCGATAAGGAAGGGAAACATGCTAAAAGAAACATAGGTTGGCGCTCACCTTTCTCTGTCAGTCGCAAGTCCGCATTGTCGCTCCTAATGGTCATCCTGTACTCCGACCGCGACGTGAACATCCGATCTGGAGGGTTCAGTAGGTCATCAGCCACGACCTCAGACGATTCACCGAGCCAAGCGGATGCATTACATGGCTCTTCGGCGCCCTTGACGATCAAATCATCGATCATGACACCAACGTAGCCTTCAGCACGAGTGATGGTCATGGGACTCCGGTGGAGTGCATGTAACCCAGCGTTGATGCCAGCCACAGCGCCTTGTGCAGCAGCTTCTTCGTAGCCAGTAGTACCTAATAGGTCGGGCGTCAGACGTCACGAACGGCCGAAACGGGGATAAACCCCACCATTTATCTGGCCCGCAAGAAATAGCCCCTGAGGCATAGCGCACAAAAGTAAGACGGCCGCGCGGGATTGGCGAATTTAACGACGAACCCGGATCCTTTTGGTCTGTAGGGATGCTGTCGGAGAAGTTGGTCTGCTTTAAGGTCAAGCAATGGTACGGTGGCCACTCACGAGTGAGTTCCCTCGGGTCTATGTGATCATACTCAACACCATATGCTGGCTGAGCCATCTCAGCGTGTTCGAGACCTGGGATACTCCTGATAATGCTCTCTTGCACGTCCTCAGGCATACTGTTCGAAATGCCGTTAGGATAGATGAGATCTAGCCATATAGGAGGGAGATTGAGTGAGGGTCCAGCGCGGTTGGGGTGCGGACATGAGGAAATTCACCGGAATCGTATCCTTCCGGTTCCAGCCACACCGTGTGGTGATCCTTGTGTCCAAAACGAAGAACTTTGGCTTCCAAAGACGGGCAATATCGCGGACCTGCGCACTCAATTCATTGGTGAAGAGGATGGGGGGTGACGTTTTAAATTACGAACCCTTCCTGGTTTCTTGAATGTGAACGCTCATGTGAAGATTGTCTTTGATTATTTGGTGCGTTTTAGGGTTAGTGAAAGTTTGGTAACAATGAACTTGATTATTCTGGAATCAAGCGAATGTCAGTGAGTTGGTGAGGATGTCGCTCGGGTTGGTGACGTACCGCATTATCCACAGCGGTGTTGAGGTAACTGAATGGTGTGGGGGAATCGTCGCCTCGTTGCACGGCGAGTTGATCAAAGTTGATGGTTTGTTTGAGAAGTCGTGCGGGAGTCCCCGTTTGGAGGCGACCAAGCTTGAAACCGGCGGACCTTAACGAAGCTGACAAGCCAATCGAGGGCGAATCGTCCATGCGGCCAGCTGGGAATCGTTTGAGGCCTTCGCGCCGAGTCAGCCGCAACCACTGACTTAAGTTAATCTACCCCACCGATATGAATCTCCCCGGATAGGAAAGTGCCTGTGCAGATAACGACTGATTTACACTTGACAACATCTCCAGTATCTGGAGAGCCACGCGGTTAACCCAAATGCCTGGAAGCAAACAGCGGTTCATTACCAAGCCTGACGCCCTGAACTGCGAAAGTCGGACCAGCAGGTCCGGTGGAAACGACCGTGCGGTCCAGAACCAGATCAAAAATGCTTCCCGCGCGAACATCAAGGTTCGGGTAGTTGAACAAGGTTTCCTGCATGTGGTCCCTGTATAAATTTCGGTCGATCTGAGCTCGGGGACCCTGAAGACTCATGTTAAGCCGAGTACCAAGTTGGCCAAGAACACGTTGCATACCCAAACAGCGGCCCCCTTCGAGCGATTAAGAATTTGAAACTGAATTCCGGCCTTGTCTGTCGGGTATTGCTCAGTCCAAGGTGTGCCGTGGGGAAGAGAAGGGGGTAAGCGAGGTACCTGAAATCCGCCCGCAGAGACCGTCCATAGCGTCAACCTCCCGCATCAGTGTTCCTTTTCCTACGCCGCCCATGGAAGGATTGCATGAAAGTTCGCCGACGGTTTCGAGCTTTTGAGTAAGCAACACAGTTCGGGCTCCTGACCTCGCAGCGCCCGCCGCGGCCTCGCAGCCGGCATGACCCCCGCCGATTACGCAAACTAAGTATCCGAATCACTGTGGGTTTGGGTCGGCGTTGGGCCCAACGGGTACTCACCGTCGTACTCATTCGAGCGGGTAGTCAACGACGCGTAAGAACGAAAGAGGCGATTCTTGACTACCCTCACGCGCCCGCGCCCGATTGCCACGATCAATGACATGCGAACTTTGGAGGACTCTGACGGTTGGCGTGTAACCCGTAGTCGTCAAGCGGTGGTACCTGCGAGCCTCTGCTCCACCTGGTAACCTCTCGGGGAAGTCAACCGGTTCCGACCTGCCGAGGTCGTGACACGCCGTCTGATTGGTAACAAGCGCCAAAGGCCTGTTTTTTTTTCAAATGAAATGGAAGAGTCACGTCACGTGTGCCTTGATGCCGCCCGTCAGAGCGCCTCCGCTTGTAGAGGTGGGAGGATAAATGCGACTGAAAGCGAAGGCAGCTTGACACTGGCGACGCAGTCTGGAATTGGGTTGCGTTGAACACTGTTTGATGGCCGTTTAAACGTTTATCTCCAGACTACGACGGTAATTGTGGGGTAACCAGGCTAGGCCGGCGCGCACGAAGGAGTCCTGAAGAACTCTGCTGGAATTCCCATCCAAGGATGTTGTAACGGGCCGGGTCCGTTGCCCGGGCCCCGTCGCACGGCAATCAGGAAGGACACATCCATTGGGTTGTGCTCCCGCATCGTTCATGAGGAACTGTGTGAAAGCCGACAGAGCAGACCCACGGAAAGAGGCGAACCGCTAAGAAACAGCTTTGTGGAATCGAACCCAAACCGATCCCCTCTCAGCCCAACGGTCAGCGGAATTGGACCGGATGGATCGGCACCATTGCCGTTGCGAACCGGCCCTTGGCGCTTAACAATCTTTGCAGTGATCAGCAGAGATAGGAACGGTTGCGATAAGTGTACGGCGGACTTGGTCAGACTGAGACTACTCAGTCTTGCTCTTCCACCCCCAACACGATGACCGACAAGGTTTGCGGGACAGCTCCGAAAGTCAAAGCTTGGCCCTCGACCCTGAAGAATCCCTCTCACCCTTTGGACCCGCTTGACGCAGATGAGGTATCGTACAGACCATTGAGTGGACGAAAGCGATGATCACTGATCTTCTTCAGATCGTCGCTGCCTCCCGTGCCGTTCAGCTCTATGCCGCCGAGAAACTGTCTATCAAGGCCCTGAGATTCATCGTCTGTAATCTCTTGCCGCCCCCAAAGAAACAAGTCCTTGCATATCTGGGAATTCCCCTCGTCACCGGTCAGGAGCCGGAAGTGCACCCTGGTGAACTCCCACGCAAGGCGGAAGTTGACGTGAGTGTCGTTCTCAAATATTACTTGTTCCAAGATCCGCGGTTGACGTTTAGGGACAGTTCCTTGATCTGCTGACTGGGTGTGTAACTTGTCGAGCATCGTCACCCTTAATATTAATTCTGGATCTTCCTCAGCTACGCGTACAACTTGATCCTGACTCGGAGAGAAACTGGATGGACCGTAGAGTCCGTCGAAAAGCTTCCCGCTGGCTCCCAGCCCCAAGTTTCACCTGAGGAACTTTTGGATTGTGAGAAGATCATACAAGCGGACCCCGAGGTTCGAAGGTTGGCGAAGGAAGTTGGTGAGTTGTGGACCTGCTTCAGTAAACCGCTCCATTAAATTCAATGTTCCATAGGCGTCGAGCCCCACCAGATTGCCGCAGATGGTTGGGCAATTGGCTATGACGAGAGGTTCCCACTATCCACCAGAATCCAGCAAGGATTATGTTTCGCTCGGTATTCGGAACACGAGAACCTTTATGCTCATCCTCTGGTGAGCGACAGCCCCACCGCTTGAGACACACTTACGACTCTTTTTTTTTTTTTTTTTCACAGGACTTTATCCCGATTGTTGACGCTGCAGCTGGGAAAGTCATACACATCGACTTCCCTGCTCACTACACGTATGTCGATAAGGAGGAAAAAGAACATAGACTATCTGCAACCACAACAGCTCCTCACCCGTTGGACGTCGCGGCGCTAGATCACTCCAACCGAGAGCGCATCCCACCTCCAACCAGGAGATTTGACTTCCTCCCCGACCTCATCGCCGAGAATGATAAGAATTTCAAGCTCCGGGACGATGTGAAACCCCTGCACATCATTCAACCCGAAGGTGTTAGTTTCAAGATGAACGGCAACGAGCTCGAGTGGCAGAAGTGGAAAATGCACATTTGTGAGCGAGCATGCTACTGGGACAGTTGTCGACAACCACATCGAGCCTATCATAGCGTTCAGTCACCGAGAGGGGATTGCACTCTCGACAATCACATACAACGACGACGGCGTCATTAGGTCAATCTTCTACCGCCTTTCCCTGGCAGAGATGGTCGTTCCATATGCGGCACCTGAACACCCCCACGCACGCAAGTTTGCATTTGATATGTAAGTTCCGCCCACTTCCGCCCACCGCTCCTGTTTCATTTCCTCAATTTTAATTGAACTCTTTCTATCGAACTTCGTTGATCGGGTCAGTGGCGAATATGGCTTGGGGACAATGGCGAATGAACTTGCGCTCGGGTGCGATTGTTTGGGGCAGATCCACTACTTGGTCCGTTGTTTCTCGCACGGTTTGAACGTGGGGCGACGGTTTCTGATCAAGTGACAGCCCGGGGCATATGTCAGCAACGGTGGGCAGGCAGTTGTAATCAAGAACGTGATCTGCATTCACGAAGAAGACGCTGGAGTTCTCTGGAAGCACAGCGACTATCGAACTGGCGGACGCTCGAAGACGGCTCGCGCCAGGCGTCTCGTCGTCAGCATGGTGTGCACGTTGGCTAACTACGGTAATCTCCCAACGCTCCTATCTTTATCTCATGGCTAAATGTAGAACGCCGTAGAATACGTTTGGAATTACCACTTTTACCAAGACGGCTCCATCGACTTCGGGGTTAACCTGACCGGTATTCTGCAAACCTACGTCGCGAGGGAAAATGAACCTAACCCTTATGGGACCACCATCGCACCGAAAGTTAATGCTCAGTATCACCAGCACATCTTCTCTTTACGAATTGACCCGATGGTTGATGGGCTTGCGAACAGCGTCATGGAGACAGACGTGGTTCCATCTCCAGCCCCTGTCGGGTCGCCGGAGAATTTTGCCGGTAATGCATTCACAACCAAAAAGCGGATCCTCAAAATAGAGGGATCCCGTGACTATGACTGGGCAACTGACAGGCGATGGAAGATTATCAACACCAGCAGCACGCATTATGCTTCCGGTGAGTATACTGGGTATGGGATCCACCTCAAAGGGGGAGCGATCCCTCTCCTTGCTGGGGAGGGTAGTTGGGTGGCCCAGAGGGCCAAGTTCGCATCCAAGCCCCTGTGGGTGGTCAAGGACAAGGAGACCGAGAAAGGGACCGAGCGGATGTGGCCCTCTGGCAAGTATGTCCCACAGAGCCGCGGTGAGGTAAACGATTCCGTCGGAAAATGGGTTGAGGGGAAGGCCAGCGTCGAGAGCGAAGATATCTTGCTGTTCTTGACCGTTGGTGAGTCGAAACGCGACGCATCTGGTTCTCGTATTCAAACCGGTTTTTGATGCGCAGGTTTGACACATATCCCCCGCCCTGAGGACTTCCCTGTGTGAGATTGTCATGAGTTCGGTGTTTGAGATCAGCGCTGATGTACAACTTAGGATGCCGGTTGAGAACCTGAAGGTTTCGTTCCGCCCGCAGAGCTTCTTCAAGATCAACCCTTCGATGGACGTGCCGGGGGCAAAGGACACTAAGAGTGTCCTTGTCTCGAATGGAGAGAACTGTTCCAGTTGCAATTAAATACGGACGGCCTTGTGTATACTTCGAGGTGGCCGCTGTTGTAATATCTTTTACTCTTTGGAACCTGTGGTTTTAGCCGTTGTGGTTCTTCACCCCGTTCAAGTTCCGTCGGCTCAACGGCCGCTTCGCTTGATCCGTTGCCTCACGTGATCTGGCACCACTCTGACTGAAATTTCCAAGTTCTGTGTCTTCAGCCATCCCCACCCCCTCCCCGTACAGGATTTGTCTGAGCCACAATGGGTGCATACTACGACGAGATTGAAATCGAGGACATGACGTGGGACAACGCCAAGAGAGTGTTTCATTACCCGTGTCCCTGTGGCGATCGCTTCGAGATCTCCAAAGCTCAGCTTAGAGATTTCGAGGACATCGCTACATGTCCTAGCTGCAGTTTAATTATCAGGGTTATATACGACCCGGTATGTGCGCAATTCCGCTCGTAATTCACTACGTTTTCACATGCTTTCGACGGAAGCTCGATTACGAGGATTATGAAAGTGAAGATAACGACGACGAAGCGAAAGAAGCAGAAGAGCAGGATACCGACAACGAGAGCTTCCACGAAGCTCTCGAAAATCTTGCCCTTGAGGAGAAGAGGCAGATCCCCGTTGCCGCCGCTTGAACGCCAAACGGCCAACACCACGAACTTCACACTCGGCTCAAATGTTGTGCGTGATGTTTTCGCGCTGGAATGTGTCAATTGTGTACGATAGATGATGTAAACTCTCAACAGCGGAACTTTTCTCATTGTCATCGTCTGAGAATGAGTGATGTTCCTTGCAGAACCAGGAGACCTCCGCGAGCAGACGGCCGAATGACTAGTATCGGTAGCGGGTGGAGTAGTCTGGGGCGATTTGTGAGACCGAGAGTAGGAGAGGAATGAGATTGTGTGCCATACCTTTAGGTGATACGACAAGACCTCGTCCCTTGGACGCACCGCGGTAGACAGTCTCGATTATATCGATCAACTAAGAGCACGTAAGCTTTGCATACTCTCTCACGAGCGAACTGTGTACCTCTTGTTTGTTGTCCATGGGCCAGTTACTAATAACGTTGTCGATGAGAAGCGTGACTTCGGTTCAAAGCCAAGGTTGCTCACATCTTGTTATTGTTTCCGGTACCAAGATCGATCATGATATGCTTGTTCCTGCGTGAACGGGTTTAGGCCAGCTTTCGAAGGAAATGGAGCGGTGAATGCGCACCGATAGAAAAACATGACCGTGCATGGATCATACAACTCATACATCTGTCGATTGACACATCTTAGACATCTCGATGGGTAGAATCGTAGCGTTAGGCTTACTGACCTTATTGAAGTCCGGAACCTGGGTGATATCGCATAAGTAGATCACAGCAAAGTTCTGCACTTTCTCCGCCACCCCGTAGAGAGTCTCGTCCATAGTCATGCATTGGGGATCCCAGTCGTGGCCGAACCGAATGACGACGACCCTGTCCTCCTCGGATTTGATAGCCTCATCGACGTGCCAGCCAGAGGGGAGGTGAGGAAGGAAGTAAGACATGCTCAAGGTACGAGGTCAAGAATGGTCAGCCACTTCGAGTTTCACGCGACCCTCTCATCATCAGTTCCTTTTAGGGCTACTGCTACCACCGCTCACTATGAGTTCCAGCAACAATGCCACGCGCCCGATAGTCTTTATGGACATTAACATTGGCGAGACACCAGCCGGTCGTCTCAAGATGGAACTTTTCAGCGATATTGTGCCTAAGTACGACCGTCTGATTGTCTCCAAGCGCCGATTGACCATCTTGCACGTTCCACTAGGACGGCTGAAAACTTCAGGCAGTTATGCACGGGAGAGTACAGGTGAGATTTCGCCGTATATCAGCCCCAGAACTCGGTTTATTTGGGTGCAGGGTGAATTCACGTCCGCAAGGATACAAGGGCGCGATATTCCACAGGTAATGCCGTCTGAGCCTGGATATCATCACTTTCAAATCACTCACGCCACCCCAGAGTGTGAGTAGTGTGCGCATACACACCCCTTCGTCTGTTGATCCTGCATCTGCGTTGGCTGTAGTATCCCGAATTTCATGTGTCAGGGTAAGTCGATCGGAAGGGACACTTGAGGTCATTCCCTGATCTGCTGAAATATACAGGTGGTGATTTCACCAAAGGAGACGGCACTGGTTCATTCTCTATCTACGGCGACAAATTCCCCGTAGGCCCCAACTGCTCTTGTCCCCGCCCCCAGACGCTGACTAGTCGTGAAGGACGAGAATTTCAACGAGAAGCACACCTCCCCTGGTCTCTTGTCAATGGTAAGGATCCACTGATCTAAATATACTCCTTCTCTCACCGTCGTCCAGGCGAATTCCGGCCCAAATACCAATGGATCCCAGGTAAACTTGCAGTGTTGCTCTTACCCCAAGCGGTTCACAGCATCTATCTTCCAGTTCTTCATCACCACGGCAAAATGCGATTTCTTAGACGGGAAACACGTCGTTTTCGGTAAAGTGATCGATGGAGTGCTTACATTGAGGAAAATCGAGAATGTTCCAGTCGGTCCAAACAATCGGCCAAAACTCGTTGTAAAGGTTGTAGGCAAGTAACCGTCTCGCACAGTCTAGGACGCATGGGGTGCTAACCACGTTCCAGAGTGCGGAGAAATGTAAAAGTAAAAACAGCATACATTGGGCATATCATTCGTCGCGCCGCTACATATCCCGTTTATGTTACATACATTCTAAGCCAAATATTCACAAGGTCGCTCGCCTCGGGGTAACGCAGTGGACTGAGGGTATGGCGAGTGATAAGTAACACAAACGTCCAATAAATAGTCCGACCCCCGCCGCATCGTCATACTTCACTTCTCAAAGCACACTTCGAAGCACGTCAGGATCGCTGTAGTCGCGCTTGTCATCTGGAGCTCTCGACCACTTGTCTGTATGAATGGTCAGAATCTCCGTCCGGCTTCCGGATGTGGATTTCGACCTACCTGGACAAGCCAAGAAATACCCATCCATGGCGTTCACGAAACGCGCTTGGTACTCGTTAGGAGGGACGACTGTCACCTCCTTCCCAGACTTGAGGTTCTGTTTCGCCTTATACTCCAAGGTCTTGGCGAAAGTGTAGCTCCCTGTTTCATCAGACATCAGAGACAGGAGGCCACGGTTCTGCGGTTCGCATCCGTTATCAGCTCACCGACTGTGTCAACCAATCCGCAGGCGATCTGTTTCCTTTCGGCGTCGATTCCCAATAAAAGCGAGTAATCCATGATGTTAGATTTCGAGAGGAACTCCGAGTCGCTCTTGATCGCCTCCTGGAGAACCAACTTCGAGTGAGGGTGTAACAACGTCAGAGCCCGTTGTTGACCTACGTTCGTCCATGAGTAAACCGTCTTAAGTATGCCAAAATATCGCACCTTCGATCCAGTCGCCATCGAAAAGCGGCTTAGAAGTCCCTGATGTCGTGGCCTTGACTTTACGCCCTTGGATTCCCTTCAAGTCGAACGTTTTCACGATCTTCCTGTTGAAGAAAAGGTTCTCCATCACGAGCAAGTCAGCCTTTGCTTGGACCGTCCCGCTCTCGATGTTCCTGATCTCAATCGTGTAGAACCCTAAGAGTTTCGCGAGGACGGTAGGGTTGTTGGCAGTAGACTCCATGTACTTGAAGTAAGATGGGCCCAATTCGATCAAGACCTGTCTGTACGTACTTGGGTAACGAACGTAAACGCCAGGGCAAACTTTTGACTCACAGATCGGCAACGTTCCAGGCGTCGACGAGCGTCTTGATGATAAACCTATCGTCTGCCGTCTTCCAGAAGTTTGATCTGCTCTTCCCTCCCTCTGCTAACCAGTTGGCACTCTTCTCGATACTCTGTAAGTACGTCGCCTCGATACCGCACCTCTTCCTCAATAGATCGAACCGCCTGGCGTAATAGACCGTGCAGCTAAACTTTAACCGCTTCCCGACCGTCCAATCGTACTTGATATGCGGCCGATCATCGGTTGCCACAGGTTCGACGGATAGGAGGCTGTGATGGTTCTTTCGCGGAACAGGAGGGGGAGTGGATTCGCCAGTACTCAAGATCTGCTTCATTACGAGTGCAAAGCCAGCGGAGAAGCCGGACCTCGTAGACTGTGCTGCTGTCTCAGGCTTCGTTGGGTTTGGCAGTACTTCAGGGGGATGGACATCCCCTTGCTCGTTCGCCGCTGTACCTGAGCCCCCATCGGCAGAATACTCCGTGCTTTCTCTGGTATTCCCGTGAACACCATCGTTCTTGACGGACGATAGGATCGAGGAAGTCTTGCCCCGCCGGATCGTGCCCTCGAAAAAAGAGGAATTAGAAGTCGAAGTACCGTAGGTGGCTTCGGTGATCGTGTTATTACGACTCAACCCCCCATCATCGGCAGTGGCTTCCATCTCGTGGAGTATCTGTCCAGCAGTCCCATCATTCTCTGGTGGTACGACCTCGCCATCGGCTGGCTGGGTGTTGATCTCCACCGCTGGTTCCGACCACGCTGAAGGAGGTATACCTGCCTTGGAGAAACCCACGCTCCCCAGGCGTGAGGAAGATAGAATGGAGGCGGTATCCACAGGAGCCTTGCGCAAAACGTCCCTTATCGAAAGAATTGACGATGGATCCCGAGGGTGGTCTTTCCGGCTGACAACGGCTGAGTAGACTTCCGGTTCTTCCCATATCGCGTGCCCGTCGTCAGGGTCTAGTTGCTGGCGTGAAGATCCAAAGAATCGATACGAAGACCGGGAGAACAACGAAGGGCGGCTAATCGGTGTTTGTGGAGTTGGTGGTTGTTCCAACGTCGTTCTCCTTCCCGCCGACATACTGGAAAGCTCAGCCAAATAATCTCCGGAGCTACAAGGGCCCGTCAGTCTCATATTGAGATGTGGGAAGCAGATCCCGCGTACCTCAAGGTGAACGCGATTATGCTTCCCCAATCGCTCTCATTGATGAGGATATTGCTCCCAGGAACTGCGTGATTCCCATTTGTCCACCAGATTGGGTCCTCCGGATAAGGCGACGTGACTTTTGTGCCCTTCGCATAGTGCTTTACTTCCCATGCCGTCATCCTCTTGGCAGCTCCCTTCGCTGAAGTCTTGAAGGCGTGTCTTACGTTGTTCAGGCATTCATTCGGCGTCTTCGAGAGGGTAGAGTACAGTGAGTGTTCTTCCCTCTGGAAATCCTCCCTGAGATTCTGAAGGAGTTGCAGCATCTCTTCGCCATGAGGGATCCCTGGAAGCGATCGTGTGGAGGCCGAAGAGGCTGACTTGGAAGAAAGCTTGCTATCACTTCTTTCAGTCGGAGAGCGTGAAGGGGGTGGGGAGGCCGGTTTTTCAGGGGCAGCTGGAACAGCATCTTCGGGAGACGGTGTTTCGTGGTCTGGTTCGTCATCAGGAAGAGAAGGAAGGGTCTTTGCAGGCACGCGAGGAGTCCGTTCGGCCGGATTCGCGTCTGTTTCTGATTCCTGCGTGGCAGTGGAGGAACTGGGTAGAGTTGACGGTGCACCCTTCGGTGTCGCCTGGGAACTGTGACTTGATTCCGTTTCTTCTTCATCGGGGTCATCCGACGAAGGTATACGCGGGAGGGATTTCAAAGGTACTCCTGGTTCGGTGTTGTCTTGGGATAATTGTTCCTGAATCGAACAAGTCCTGATTAACCATGCGCCAGGTAGACCACGCAAGGGGGAAAAACTTACAAGGTTGTCTATCCGTTCCGACAGCGTGTGCCACCAAGTCCTCATCTCTCTCTTCAACACCCTCCTCGCATCACTGGTTTCAGGCTCTGCGGAGACGGTGGATTGCGGTGAGACTGTTGGCGTATTGGGTTTTGCCTCCTCTGACACATGAGCGCCACGCATGAACTGCACGCGAGGAACTTCAACGTTATAAATTTCCTCAACGGCTGTTAGGGTGAAGGTGATCCGGTGAGTCCGATACGTGAAATGGCGAGCGACATTTAAACCAGGCCGCGATGGAGGAGCGTCCGCCTTGCTCCCCACAGTAGGTCCAGTGTGTTGGCACAGCGGAGGGGTGATGATATGGAAAGAGTGGGAGTATACGAGGAGCTCGAGGAACTTTCCAAATGAAAGTAAGCTGTCGGAATAGATTGTTAGCCACAGAATGTATGGAAAATGATGGGTCGTCTTTACAAGGTTCCATCGCTCATCTTCACCGTCCCCGTTTTCGCCGAGCATTCCACACAACTCTGCCACATGTCAATCCGCTCTCCATCGACAACCTCTTCGAGAGGGTTGATGTTCACGGTGACCCGCGTTCCTGTATGGATGAGACGCAGCTCGTGCTGACTCCGTTTCGATTGACACCCAGCGTTCCCGCACTGATCCTCGGCTGTGGTGGCCATCCTCATGATCATCCCTCCAAGGGTCTTGTCTGCGCCACCCTCTCGAGAGTAATACCGAAACCGCATCCATCTGCGACGACCGCCGCATAACATGGGGACAGGCGCAGGAGGCAGCTGCTCGGGAACACTGGTAAGGGATGAGGACGTGGAGTTCGCCGTGGGAGCTTCCGAGATGGTGGACGTAACGGACGGTTCCCGGGTGGCGGAGGTGGGTAAAACGTGTTCTGAATAGAGGATACAGAACTCTTGTTGCCTTACAAAGCCGCGAATACCGACCATCCCCGTTCCTTGTGCATCACGACCCTCCCAACCGAGTAGGTAATGTAACCGTATCCGCTCATCAGGATTGAGCCTGCGGGTCGGATCTGAATCCTCCTTCTCGGCTAGGGACCGCAAGAGGGACGGTGGTGGGAACTGAATCCCAGTAGTTGTAGAAAGCAAGTCCTGGAAACCTTCGATACGGGTAACAGTCGCCCGGAAGGGGTGGTTCTTTGCATGCTGTTCCGTTTCTTTAGCTACCTTCGCCTGCCATGGGAGGCTGTCAGCAAGGAAGGAGAACCGCCTACTCCTCGGGTGGGGGGTATCCATCGATCGCCGTGGAGTGTCTCTGACTGTCCTCCCAATATCCAAGGTATTGCGTCTAGCGAGTCCCGTAGCGCGGTTAAACAGTCCCTCAGTTTTCTTTGAGAGAAAGCCCCAGACGCCTGGTTGGGGGCCTCGATCCGATGATCTCTCATCGGTATGAGGAATCCGGGGATGGTCGCTAGATTGTTTTATCGGCAGTGGCGCAGGGCGAGGGCGGGACTTCGGTATGTTGAGCTTGACGTGCGAGTCAGAAAAGAGGTGTTGCTCGATAACAACGGATAGGTAGATGTAGATGGAAAGGCGGAGAACTTTGCAAAGCGCCGCATGCTGCGCAGCGGATGTGACACCTTTTAGGAAGAAATTGCCGCCAACGATATTGATCGGGTGTTCGTCAGAGTATTTCGCGTTGGCTATAAGATGCAAGGTGGTGTGATTAGACAGGGGAGTCATATCAACTTGAACTAAACTGACCGTCCCACTCATCCAACCCATACAAGATAATTCCCTCCTCGTGCTCGGCGTGTTTGGAGGATGATACAGGATGGGGTAACATGAACCGGGATGAATAAAAGGCGCATCCAACGGCAGAGGGGACAAATTCGAAGTCGGAGACATTATCTGGGACGTGGCCATGAGCGGTAACAGTAAACAGGATATGTTTAGCGTAGGGCCTCGGAGAAGGTGGCAAAGCCTTCGACACCCAAAGCGATATTTGTTCCATGGCCGTGCCAGCCAGAGGTTTAGGTGGTGGGAGGTCGGCAGTGTGTTCTGGTGCGTCTGAGACTGCGATACTCTTAGGCTCCGTGACAGCATCTGTGGTCGTCGTTCCTTCCTTAGTGTCTCTCAGGGCTAGCTTCCGTTGGATGGAAGCCCGTCTCGACCGATTTGCACCCACGATCCAACCGCCGTTCGCGATACCGTCTCCCAGAGAGTCGAGCGCGTCCAATACCCCGTTAGCCCATGCGTCCTTCTCGTGGTTCCAGTCATTTCCTGCGATTGCCGAATGTTCCTCTTCAAGTGCGTGGAGGATGAACCTTCGAGTGTGGTTCCGCGCTTCGACGGAGAGGGTGGTGAGCTTTGGGCCGTCGTGTCTTTTGGGAAGGGTGGGAAGCGGTTTGTCTGGATCAGGCTTGGAAGCCATATGGCACCATTACACGCAATGATCGCAGAAAATACTTCGATGACAGGCGACGCTCAGGGTGGTGGTGACCGCTATATCGGTGAAATGGGAGTCTTCGCGAGAGGGCGTTTGCGAGCAGGTGGGGTCACGTGGTTCCCAATCCAGCGCCAGATAAGGGAAGAATAGACGCTCGTGCCGGGGATATCTCGCTATTATTCTTCGAGCTGGCGGAACAATGGGTGACTACTCGTACGCGTATGGCTACACCGTGTACGCACGAGTAGAGATAAATATCCAGAGCCCCTCAAGGGAACTGTCAGGACCTTGACCTATCTTGAGCCATGGGGGAGAAGACACATACCGACACAGTAGCGCCGGTAGAAAAATCTCGAGAGCGCTCTGAACGATCCTCAAGCCCACAGACCCGGACCGGCGAAGACCGATCCACCTCACGCTCCGTGTGAGCCTTGCAGGTCACGAATCTTCGATCGACCGCGTGCAGCCGTTACGGGTCCCCCCGCTACGACGCATCTAACCCCCCCCTGTAGCTGTTGTTCACCATCACTCTCCCCAGAGGCAGGGGAGGAACTCATGCGGGAAGTTCTTTGAGACCTCTGGCCCCACGCGCCGTGGGATTATCGGATTGAAGCTGTGGCAAAGTTGATTAATGGTGTTGATTTTCTGGCAATCCTTCCCACCAGCGCAGGCAAGACCGCACGGCCGCAATCCTGACAGGCTCATGCAAGGCCCAACCCTGGGCGTTTTCTGTCACACAATGCTGCAGTCCGTTGGAAAAATGCACCCAACGTCTTCCAATGACATTCTGACCTCCCGGTCATGCGGGAGAAGTCCATCAGGAAGTCGCCGACGGCGCAGTGCTTCGCAGTCGTGAGGACTTCAAGAATCTGGTCAAAAGGTTCGGGACGGGACATCGATCCTTGAGTTCAAAACGACGGGAGGAAGACAAAAGAGACAAGATAAGATATGGGTTTAAAAAACTGTATCTGTCCTCTCGTAACTGCATTTTGACAGATCAGAAGGGATCTGAAGCTGAAGTACTGAAGTACTGACGGACAGCCCGGGCCGCGTGTGGGAAATGCTGACAAATCCGACGTTACAAAGTCGACGTACTTAGTGGGCAACCTTGGGCGATCGACATGCAAGCTAGCGCCCTCTCCTTGAGCTGTCAAACTTGCGGTTGTCGTGGAACGACGCGCAAACCACCATGATGTACTACTGGATCGTTACGCACGACGGTTCCGAAGATCAAGACGTCATTTCCTATCGAGAAGAGTGGGGGGCAATCCGACAACACCACGTCATCGTCCACTTGCTGTCCCCGTTTTTGAGTGGCGCGTCATTCGCATTGGGCCGCCGAATCAGCACCGAGAGGACGTGGCGAGACTTGAACGACACCCTCGTCGCCCACCTACAATCGCAGCACGTTCAGGATGACAAGGAACAATCCGCCCTCGGAGTGAACATCGGTGCGAACGGCCACGTCTAGTCTCGGGGGCGTTCTGATTCTAAGGGGTTTCCAGGGACAATCGTGGCATTCAAGAACCCCTCAGCACAGAATGTAAAAGCATCGCTCTCCAAATCCCGTGGTGGGATATTTTAGGTCCCCATGATTACGCTACTTTGCTTTGCTTTAAGGAGTACTGGGCCCGATTGGAAAGCTCTTCCCATCCGGGTCTCCCAAATAGGAGCACCGCGAACACATATGATAACTAGCAGTTCAGGAACTCAGTTAACTTTTCCTTTCTTTGCTCAATAAACGAGAAACGCACCCCAACAACGAAGGTTGTTTCGTATCGCCTCGCAAGGACTATGGTGTACACAGCCTCGAACACGTGAACAATCCACAGAAATGCCACCGCAGCGTTCACTGTTTTCCCTCCGACGAGAACACGTATAAACGTTCCAAGTGTCCAAAACGCGCTTTGGCCTGTATATTGCTTGGGAGACAGGAAGACGTAGTAGATGATGTGGATCAGCGCGACGTGTGGGATCCAAAGCTTTGACACGCCGAAGGTGACCGGTGACATGCCGCCGAACGGACTCGTTCACTGAGTGGTCTGCTTGACGCGTCATGACTGGAACCCAGACACTGGCGTCAAAATGCTTGTTTGTCTTGCGGGGCTTTGCCAAACAAATACGTCATGACAAGCCAGTCTGAATTTACCCGGCATTCCGATCGGATCATGTGGAGTAAGGAGATAGGTGATCGTGAATCTGACATCAGACTTGGGTCATGCGGAAGCGGGATCAACCGGTTTTGATTCATCGAACAGAGGATGGATAGAAAGTCCTGGATGTACGTTCTGGTTAACTCCTTGGAGGAGTTACAATTATGGGCTACAGATTCGCTCGACGTGGTATGTATCTAGCTGGTCGTGTATCGGACCGCAAGGGAGGTAAGCAATGGGTGGGTGGCCCTAGTATCTGTGGGCAGCCCCCCGCCGTCCAAAGTTGTATCGCCGAGTTCCTACTCTTCTGCGCGAGCTACAGATTCGGCAACAGAGAATGTCGACAATCAAGTCAAAGATTGTAACGATGACCTGGTATACAAGGGTAAGTGGGACGAACGGGCACCCAGCAATACGACTTACCGTCACTATGGCGCTAACAATCGTCATAACCACACTCGCGATAGCGTTGACGATGGTGTTAATGATACCACCGATGGCAGAAACGACGGAACCCTGTGAGAACGCCATTTGAGTGCCGAGATCATAGAAGATTCTGGCAAGATCTAATCACCATTGGTTACGAGTGATAGAAGTGGTATGAGATGAAAGAGGAGTGTTGTTCTGGGAGGCCGGTGGATGTTTGGTGAAGATTCAGATTCGTTTCCACCTCGACTTTATACCCAGCCAGATGGAGCGATCGTGGGAAAAGTGGTGCGTCCTGTTGGGGTGACGCAGCCTGGTTCCGCTCCAATTGACATAAACCCCTAATCCCACAACCACGTATTACGATGGATCCCGTGGCCGCAAAGTCGTCATTCTTGTGCATGTACATGTCCAGCCATAAGGACACCCTCGCCAGCTACGTCATCTACCACGGCAAGGTGGCGAACATCAAGATTACCAATGCGGAGATGACCAGGATAGACTCCCAGGTGCCCATAACACTTCTCAAGCCTTCCGTCATCTTATTGTCTCATCGGTTTGTTTACGTAGGGTATGGACATCGGATACCAAACCCCAGGCTCCGGTGATGAAAAGATCTCCATCCGGATCGAATTTGAGCCTCCGTTGTCTGGGTATGAGGAAGTTAAACCTCGCTTGCTTTCCATGAAGGCAGATGCAGAAGAGGCCCTCGGAATGGTAGGGATCACGGTCACGGCCAAGTTCTGACCGATTTGTTGATACAGTTTCCCAGGTCCCTGCTCCACAAATAACCGAGTTTACAGTCTCCCGCACATGGCTCACGCCTGCAGCGTTGATGACTTCACTCATCTACGTCACCCTCTCCCCTCCCTTGTCCAGTATCGTTCCACCCTACCTCTACCCCGGCTCCCTTATTCGGGACCTTGTCGGTGACTGGCTCATCAAGTTCTCGTGGGGAACAGTGGTTGTGTTCCACGTGCTTGAATCTCTGTATACCGCAACGCTCGTCAAGAGGTATAGAACACCCTTCGGGGTTGGCGTGAGTAAAATTTCTCTCCACTGATGGCCCGTCGTTCACCCTCGTCATCAGGCCATGTACATTTTGGGAACCCTCTTGTGCGGCTACCCAGGCTGGATGGAGCTAAAGCGGAACGTCCAGGCCGCCAGGATTGACTCTATTCTCAAGGGCAAATAGTTGGTTCGCGAAGTTGACCTTGTTGTACGCTACCTATACGTGATGCCTAATACGTGTTTTCCTGACAACGCCAAAGTCAAACGATTCGTGTGTGGACTCTGCATGTGCTGTATCGGACCGGCATGGGGAATACGGGGTAAAACGGGGTCACGTGCGCGGTCGCGTCCTTGAAGGTACCCCGCTTCGCGACGTGACTCTCCATCACCATCATGTACTCTCTTCCAACTGCGTGTCCGGTAAAGTGGACCGCGACTCAGGAGCGTTCTATTCTACGCGGTTATCCCAGCGTTGCGGGTCCGAGCACCGCTAATCTGCAGCCAAGTGCCGTCAAGATTCTGTATCTCCAGTTCTTATGGCTCCCCGAAGTGATTCGCTTGTGGCATCGGTTGTTTCCGCCGCTGACTTCCAGTGATCGTTTTCGGTAGTCGTTAATGTCACTCCAGAGGTTCCACCCGTCTCTTCAGCGATTAATTCCACCAGCCAGCACCGACCCCACCCTTCTCGCGGATTTGGAGTCGCTGTTCCTGACTTCGAGGCAATGCTCGGAGAAGTATCAGCGGTTGATCCCGGAAATCTTGGGCACTGAAAACCCAGATGAACCCAATGATTTTGAGCAAGGCATGATGTGGTTCGCTTTCAAGAACGACAAGCCTCCGGACGAATCCATCCTCGGAGACAACGAAGAGGAAAAGGAGGAGAAGTGGAAGAAAGATTGGTTGGATAGGGTGGAACGTAGGGAGTCAGTCTATCTTACCCTATTTTCTTCTATGATGCTGACGATCTCCAAGGGTACAGATCCAGATCCTCTTGCATCTATCCCGGCTATGCAATCACACACCATACCCCATCGCCCATTCTGCTGAGGGCACGTATACTTCTCCAAAAAAACGGAAACAGCGGGACCGGCCATCGACGCTCTCGCTTGAAGATAAACTCGAGGCTTTGATGGACAAACTTGCAATGTGGCAACTGTTGAGGTCCATCGATGATCATGGCATAAATACCTCCAGTAACGGCAAATCGAAAGACGATAGAGACTGGATGCAGATATTCTGCGAGGACGCAGTCCAGGAAACGTTAGTTCATTCGCAGCACTTCGCCCATTCCTTGTTGTGTGCTGACTTTCGTCCCGGGGTTCTAGGTTCAGCGGGTCGCTGCCAGATATGTGCAAATTGCTTCACAGCAAAATCTTCCGACACTCCCTGTTTTCTGATGACACGGACCCGGGAACTCCCCCACTAGATGACCAAAAACGAAAAATAAAGCGTCAAAAAACCCTCCCAACATCATCGTCTCGTTCCCGAGAACCATCCCTAAGCAGAACAATCTCCAAATCTACCTCCATCCCCCGCTCCCGCTCTGCCTACTCACACCCCGACTGTGACCCCGCCTCGGCCCTCGCGCGATCCCGTTCGCTTTCCATATCTCTCGAAGCTGAAGCGAAAGCCCCGACGAACGGCAAGAAACGGGTGTTGACGAGGGAGGTCAGCATGAGTAAATGTTTCAAACGGTCGAAATCCAGCGCGTTGCCTGACTTCCCGTCCGAACCTCCTGCGCCTGTGGTCAAGAAGAAACCAAAGGACATGAAAAAGGACCGGGGGCTTGAGAGGACGCTGTCTCAGGTCTTGGTCGAGGACACACCGGTGAAGCCTGTAAAGCGGTTTACTGGGAAACGGCCTCCCCCTGTCGCTCTCAATACTGCCGCAACGAGGGCGAACGGATTTGGCAGTAGAGCTCCGAGCCAGAAGTCTTCATCACCCCTGGATTTGGGTGAAGGAGGGACTTTCGTCACGGGTACGCCCGTCAAGTCCGGTCGCGCGCCGAGGACCAGCCTCCGAGTCGGTACGGGCCTTGAGGGTGATGAAGACGAGGATGATGACGAATGGATGATTGGCTCTCCGAGTGTCAGAAGGTCATTAACATCGGCACTGACAGACGACGATGCCAGGATTGGGTCTCCTTAACCAGCTCAAGGTGGACTGGGAAGTCACGAATGGGGGTTTTGGATCATGCATGCAGAATATTAATGATTCCATACGACAGAGGAACGAAGGATATACGGCACTATACTGATACTGTTGAGGTTCAGGTATCTAATACGACAGGAAAGCAACCGCAATGAAGCGAGGGTGATATGTGTATGGGACTTGCCAATAAATTTAGACGGCCGGACGTGGACGGGAAAAAAATGATAACAGGTTGTGCAAAGAGCTCTATGTGTGAGAAGATGATGTTAACGTACAACGAAGGGTTATTTCCGGATTTCCATCGAATGCGGATGTGGGTGCGGGGTGAAAGCAAAATTCGATAACAAAGGAGAGTGGTTTGCATGGGGAATAAAAAAAATATGCGAAGGAATAAAAAAAAAGGTATACCTGGATAGAACGTAAAGGTTCCATCCGACATCGACAGGGATTGAGCGAGGATTCGAGGGCGGCAAGTGACGAAGCGACGAATGACGGCCTTATTGGTATCCTCCGCCCAATTCACCATTCGCCCTGTCGCTCGGCAACAACACACTCCACCCACCTATCGATGGCAGTCTCCAGCATCGCGTCCCAGCCCTCTCCTTGCTTCGCAACGAGGGGGCCGTCAAAGAAAATTGGGAGCTCCTCCATCTTGAATTTCTGTTTCGTGGGGGAGGTAACGGGGGTTCCATGCGAAGGGGTATTGGATTCTGTACCAGGGCGAGCACCGACAACGCCGTTGAGTGTTCTTCCCTGCTTGAGGTTGGGATCGGAATTTGGCATAACGACGGGAAGGATGTAACGTAACTTGAGCGCACTGCAAATGGTCAGTCGGTATATACCTCGTTGGTCCTAGAGCAGAAGAAGACTTACGCTGCCCACAACCGAAGGTTATCCGACCTCCTGAACGTCCATCCACTCCGTTTGGCCTCGCCAGCTTCTGCGGCAGCTTCCAGAGAGGCTATATCATGGATGGAATCTTGGCTGATGTAACCCCAAGGCTTGCGTGACTGTCGCACTGCAGCGTTGTACGCAACGCAGAGCAGTTGCCCCGATGCAAGTTTCTCCAAAAGGATTGTGCGGTTCGATGCGTTGTCAGGGAGAACGGCCGCCAATGGGGACGGTAGGACAAATTTAAGGAATGCATGGATTCGACCTGCGTACCAACAGTGAGTATAATGCGGGTGGACGGATATGAGGACAAGAACCTACCCAGGGGATCATTATGGAAAGTACTGCGTTTGGCCCACTCGGGTAAGTCATCATCACCCACTGCACTCTCCTCCTCTATTGCATCCATTCCTTCTGGCTCCTCTGCCAATGTATCATTCATGATGCCCATCGAAACCACGTTTCCATTGAATGACCGAATGTCAGGAGTGGCAGAGTCTCTCCTATCCGTCTCACCTGCACTGACCCTCCTATTCTTCAGTGACCGGTCTCGTTCTCTCCTCCACCCTCTCCGTCCATCCTTAGGTCCACCGAACAGCACCTCATCCACAACGTCGAGATAAGTTTTCACCTCCTGCCTCTCCTTCGTCAAGGAGGAAAGTTGGATATCTTGTTTGTATAGCCATCCGCTCCCAAGGACCAGACGTTCCTCCCAACCTTCGCGTTTCTGTTCTTCCTGGGGTTGGTTGAAGTCATCTTCGGGCTCTTCCCATACAGGCACTTGTTCATTGCGTCCTTGGACCCGGATCAGGGTAAACGCCGGTTGATCGTCGTCGCTGGTGGGAGCACGATCGCAATCTACGCCGTCGGAGTGATTTGATGGTGAGGCCACGCGAAAATGAGAGCCGTGATCACTCTGTGCATCGTATGCGTCGTCTGACAAGGGAAGTCGTGAGCACTCCTCGAGTAACCTGAGAACACTGAGAGCGCTGAGTGCGGCTTTGCGAGTCCTTGACAAGGCAACCGAGGCGGAGGAAGGGCTCGGGCTGTGACGTTTCTGAACGGGAAGGTTAGTCAGGTGTTGAGGCCGATAATGTTGTCGCTGGTTGCCCGTGACGACCGAGGACTCGCTCGGCAACGACACAACGTAATTCCGAACGGAACGGATAACATGGGTGGTGATTTTAAGAGCCTTTAAGACGTGGAAGTTATCCGAAGGTCGAGCGTCCTCGTTTGCCTCGGGAACTGCTGTGTCCTGATCCAGGGCTGATGGAGGTGTGACATCGGAGCCATCGTCGAGACACCATACGCGGGTAACGCTCTCGAGATCATCTATCAAGCCCGGTCTGAGATTCTCTGAGTCGATTTCGAATGTCTTGACATGCGGTGGGAAGGCTGGTTGTACTGGCTGTGGGATGACCGGGGAGGGCGGCAACTGGAACTGGGGAGCCCTGTCGCTGGGTTGAATGGATAGCCGGGTTATGCCACAACCAAGCGCAGGGACAAGTCCTTTGGTAGTGGTACCTAGGGAGCTGTGGGGGATCAATGGATGGACACTGAGATATGAGAGGTGGAACGGAGTTGTGGGATGCTCACTCCTTGTCCGCCGCAAGCCCGGTCTTGGTGAAATAATGTTGGAGGTGTTCAATGCTTCCAAGGGTCATGACGCTCTCGCGCTTTGCAGCACTCCGGCTGAAGGGTTTCTGGGGTTTATTTGAGGAGTTCAGATTTGGGTAGAAGGCGACCTGTCGCCGCTGCTTATTGCTCCATGGGAACGGATCGGGCTTGTCTTTTCCGTTGGGCGAGGAGTCCATGTCTACCGAGCCTGTAGACTGTGGAGTCAATGGTGCCTGGGTAGAAGCTGGCGAGTCGTCAGACATTGGCGGTGGTAGTGGGAGCGGGCGGAGGTGATCTGATCGGACAGCGTCGCATTGACACGGGTGTGTGGGGAAACAGACGGGCAGCGAACGGGCAAATTGCAAGATGGAAGATAGGAGAGAAGGAAGAAGAAATTGGAGACTAAACGAGAGTATCAAGGACACGTATCCTAGTCGACATGGCAAAATCGGTTCACAAGGACGGTCACCTTTCAAAATTTCCGAGAAAAAACAAAGCAAAGCAAACGATTCGATTTCACACGTCGGGTAACTGGAATAAGACAGATAACTGGATGGAGGCGGAGATGGAGGTGAAGGTGGTTGGTGACTTTGAGTTAACCGACCGACCCGATCATTCTTGTCCCACCACCTCAACACCACCTCAGCGATGGCGGACCCGTTCTACTCCTCGTGTGCCGACGTGTTGTCCGTCTGCCAGGCCAACGGACAGGATCTCGACGCGCTTTTAGACCCCAAGACGGGCTTTGCTTCGCGTCTGCGCGATCTTTGTCAAGATCAGTGTGTACAACCGCCTTCGTCTGTATGTGAAACCAACCCCACTTAGCTGAACGCCCAGGTTGAAGGAGATTTTGGCCAGCGATCTCGGGTACATTCCACAGGAAAAGATTGACGCGTTGCGGATGGAAAGTAACACCTGGGCTCTTCTACAGTCCATCATGCCGTACGTTTGCTGTTCTGTCCTGCCAGAAAAACGATTGAATAAAAAAAATTTCAGGCATCGAAAGCAACAGTTTCCCGAGTGGCCTTCGCCCCAACAGCTTTTACAAGAGAATCCATACACGCCAACATCCGCCCTCGCTGAAGCAATCATGCATTCTTCACGGTTGTTTTACGAACTTGTCATCGTTCGCGAATGGCTTCACGATACCGCTCCCCCGCCCCCCGTACCAGATGCCGCCACCGGATATTGGAAATTTACAAAGTACCAGTTGATGCAGGCGCTGCGAACAGGGAACAGGATGCAGTCTGATGGTCTCGTGCGTGAAATGGACCCGGACGCACCCAGCCGAGACGATGCAAGGGGTCTCGCTGCTGACGATGCTGTATGTTTGTTTATTGTCTCCGGAATTTCCTGCGACTAACGACTCGTAATGCAGAACTACGAGAAAACAGTGGCACAGGCTCTTTACGCGTGTGTACGGGCGGGGAAGTTGTATGAGGCAATTGACTTGACGAAAAAAGCCCAGCAACCATGGAGAGCTGCAACAATCCGAGGGTCCACCCTGTTCCAGTGGCGAGGCATTTGTGCGTACTTGTGCGGTATTTGTCAAGCCCAAGCCTCATTGTATATCAGCAAGCGAACTTAGGGATGAAGGTGACGACGATATTCTGACGTTTGACGATGGGAGCTGGAGAGGAAACAGGCGTAGAAAGCTTTGGAAGTCCGCATGTACTCACGGGGCGTTGAACGTAAGTGCAGCTCTCTGATCCCTGAGAATTTTCATTAATGCAGCAAACAAAGTCGGGCCTCCCAGATCCGGAGCGGGCGCTGTTTGCGTCCTTAGCACCTTCATCTCAAACCTCTGCAGTATTGAAATCAGCATGCCGCACGTGGGAGGATTTCCTATGGGCTCAAGTGAGCATCATGTGCGAGGAGAAGCATAGCGCAGAAATGTTGCGCCTCGATGGGGGGTTTTGGGAAGGAGGAATGACAGCCGTTGAGAAGGGTGTCGCCATCCCATCGAGGGAGGAGGCAGAACAAGAGGAGCTAGAGTGGGAAAAGGAAGTTGAATCAACACTGAAATCACTCAGCACGGTGCAAGCACCAGAAGGGTACGCACAATGACGTTAGTAGAATCCCAAACGCTGAACATCAGAACCGCAGTGCCCCAGCAGACAACCCGTTCCACATATCCCAGCTGTCAATCATACTTGGGAGTACAGACGAGTTACTGGAGGGTTTTGCGAGTGGTATCCAAGGTGGTGTTTTTGACACCTCTTCCCCGGAGTAAGTATTCACGATTTTCGGACTGTTCGCAGTGTTGACATACCATTATCAGGTTTCCAACTTTGACGAGATTCTTTGCACACTTGTGCCTCTTCCTACAACTCATCGATACCCCTGTTCCACCCATGGCGACTCAGGTCATCCTCGAAGCTTATCTCCAGGTGCTAGAAGCGGCTGGGCAGCGGAAGCTCATCGCGATGTACGCCGGTGCCCTCGGTGATAACGCTGTCGATCGTTATGCCATGTTCTTGACTTCACTCGAGTTGACCGCCGATGCCACCGAAAGGAAGGAAGCGCTCGTTCGAGCGAGAGACCACGGTTTGGATATGCAGCGCGTTGCTGCTGCTACCGCTGAGAGGACGATTGAGAAGGCCATGAAGGTACGTGATCTTCCCTAGCGACGATCGCCATCTGTCTGAATGGACATAGATACTCCCACCAATCAAAGGCCCTCTGCCTCCCGTACTGTTCCAATCCTACCAGCCAAGCAACCCCGAGTCGTTACTCCTCAGGTCGATCGAGTGGACTTCGTTCATGCCAGAGACATACGGCAATGCTCTGGAACAAGCCAACTTGATCATTCGGTACTTCCTTGGTGCTGGGAACATTTCCGTGGCAAAGGCGCTGTTCGACGCACTCCCTGAGCAATTGGCATCCATCGATGAACCCGAAGATATCGCCACGGAGTACATGCATTACCAACAACTTTTCCACGTTTGGACTCTATTCGAAAGGATCGCAGATGTTGCTAGAATAGAGTTCGCTATTGGGTCGACCAAGGATGCTAAACTCGCCTGGCTAAACGAATACGAAGGCCTGGTGGATGAGGCTTTTGAAAAAACTGTGAAGCTTTTCACGACCGAGTGGCTCGTTTCCGATGTCTCCAGAGTCGATGGTGATCGAAGGAGAAGGGAACTCATTCGTGTGAGGCAGATCTTCATCCCAGAACTCGCCATCAGACTTCACAGCATCTTGTACGAATCACGTACGCGACTTCCCAGGTGCGTCAAGTTAAATCAAAGACGTTGTGTTGTTTATAACTTGTCTTTATAGGAACCTCACGCGCTCCTTCGAGCTGACAAATATCGTCGCCGATTCAAAACATAAACTGTACGAGGATTTCGTTGGAGGTGACGGCGTCAGGTTGAGAGAATATTTGAGCAATGTGAGGCAGGCGGTTCTCGGTGGATTAGAAGGTGGAGGGTCAGATCCGTTTAGGATACTTATCGCTGCAAATTAATTCGCTCGCCGACTGATACAGCTCGCGTGTAGCATATTCCCCTTGTTTGAGCCTTCGCGGGCATTGTACCCTACCTACGGGCAGCTCATTTCGTTGATCGGTTTCGTAATCTTTTCTTTCGTCTTTCATGACGCCAGCAAGGAGAAAAACGCCCGCAACGCCGCTCGTGAACCGAAGGCAAGGCCGGACCCAGGATGCGGTAAATCGGCGCAAACTCCGGAAGGCCTTCACGGCTGTGTGCACTGTTCTCTAACTCTCAAAAAGGCTGCAGCCTGCGCGTCTTTGGTGAGCGATTCCACCCCGCCTCACCCTCCCTTTCTTCTTCCTCTTCCACCACAACTACAATCAAACTTCACACCCTCCGCTACTCACTAGGATGGTGTTCATTCCCAGAGATCATATCCGCAGCTTGATTTCTCGGGTCACCGAGGCAAATCTACGGGGCGTGTGCGACGAGATCCACTATCACATACGACCAGAAGGCGATCGCGAAATCATTCACACAATCGCGGTCAGCATACTTGAGGAAGCCGCCGGGCCCGGACACACACTGGTCCCTCAATACCACTTAGCCGGAGTATGTTGGACGATTCACGATCTGTGCCGTACTCCAGGCCACGGAGCGGGAGCCTTCCTTTCCATATCGCTCCCTCAAAGCCTCGATGAACTTTGTCAGAAAGAGTTCGTGGACGCGAATCAGAAGCTGGAGAATGGCGAAGATGAGGAGGGAATCTCTTCCATCGTTCTCGATCTGGTCGTACTCATCGGCGAGCTGTACAAGCTCGGTTTGGTTGAAGACGAAGTGATGAAAGGGGTTTACCTCGATAGTCTCCACTGCGGCTACAAGGGCTCCGAGGTCAAGGCGGAAGCGCTATGCCTGCTCCTCGAACTCCTTGCCATACGCTGGGATATAGATCCGACCTCGAGGAACATTGACGTGGAAAAGTATGTCCTGTCCCTGTTGGACTACCTCGAACGCTATGATCCCCATTCCACACTTGCGGAAGAAATTCTGGTAGATCCTTGCTTAATTATAGTGTGGCATCGGCCCCGAGCTAATTCTCTCCAAGGCTGTCGCTACTCAATTTGGTATACAAGCGCATCCGCCACAACCACCCTCATCACACCCCTCTGGTTCAAACTCTTCCCACCAAGGGTCAACTCACACACCCCCGCCATCGGATTTTTCTTCTGCGGGTATCCCGGACGTCGCAGAACGACACCCGGTCTATTTCTTCCATGACGGAAATGTCGACCTTATCTGCCAGTCCGACGATCGTCGCATCGTCTTCCGCCTCCATGGTCAACGGCTCGTCCAACACTCCCAAATCATGTCCGGCCGCCTATCACATGACGAACTTCACCGAGTACCCGTCTTTGACGGTCGGCCCCAGATCCCTTGGGACGATGATCCGACGGAATTTGCCACTCTGCTGGAGGTATTATATAAGCAAGTGTGGGTGCCTTGTCCTTCTCTGTACGGTACTTTTGTTGAGTTTGCTCGCAGGCTCCCGTTGGGATCCAATTACCCAGCGTTTCGTGAATTCTCTTCGCTTTTGCGGCTGTCAACCAAGTACCAGATCGACACCGTCCGCGACGCACTCCTGGCTAACTTGCGCACTGTATATACGCCTGGGCAGGACGCAGTAGACGTTACCCCGATCTACCACGAGTATTTCGGGGACCCTCAGCCTCACCCCAACGAGGTCCTCAAACTGTTTCATGAATGCCACGTGGATTTTGCTTTGCCGTTCGCCTTTTACGAAGCATGTATGGCAGGCATCAAGTCTCTCACAAACACCGACCCTTCCATCAAACTCCCTCCCGTTCCCCTCTCCCAAGCCGTCCGAGGGTTCTGCACGCTCCAAGAATGGGAATGGAAGCTCGCCAGGAGCATCCTGTTCCTCAACCGCCAATCACACACATCGACCAGGTGCCGACCGCTTGATCTCCGCTCCACGGATTCTGGATCACCCTTGCGGGATGTTTTGCGCGCCATCTATCCTGGGTTTGGAGCAACGGCTGGAGGTATCTTGCACGTGCCTGATTTCCCAAACGGGGATAACTGTGCGGATTGCGTGAGGAGATGGAATGACATCAAGCACCGGGCAAAGGTGGAGCTTTGGGGGTCTCTCCCTGAGGTTTTTGGCATGGAACATTAGGCGGTATTTATTTGAAGGGCAACAGAGCTACCCGATCACCAATTCGACCCTTTCTTTTTTCTTTTCTTTGGAAACATGGACAACGGTGTGGGTATAATTGTGGATGTAATTGCTATCGTGTATCTTACAATGTAATACGTTGGATATGAACCATCTACCTCAGGTATCGTTGAGGAATTGTGCGATACGCACAGGCGTCCCCAGATCAGATTGTTGTTTTGTGAGCCCACCGGATTTTCGTTACCCTCCAGCAACCGCCCAACAAGGAGAACAACCGCGCGGCAACGAAAGATTGGCCCCCAGGTCTGTATTTGAAGGAACGCTTTCCGTTTGTTTGAAATGTTCCAGCCCTTCGGGGGTTGTTTCCCCCCCCCCCCCCCCCAGAGGTTCCCCTGGCTCAGTGGTCGTTACCTCGTCGCGTATCCCTGCTTCGCAAAGCGCACGGACGCGGCAAATGTCTCCAATCAAGCGTGAACAAGCGTGAGAATAATTGTAACCCCTGGGTCCACGGGTAAAGTTCTCCCAATTCCCCTAGACGATGGCAGGAAATTACAGAAACCTCTTGGACTAGCATTCCGGACGCCAAAAACACACAACAAAAGCCAGTGATACTTGCATCGTACAACAACAAAGTTAGTCTTCCACCATTCAAATCTACGAGCTCTCGTACTTCCTCAACACCTTCTCCGCTATGACCATCTTGGGAGCTCTCCTCCCGGTCCACAACTCAAACTGGACGTATCCCTGCTCGAGCAAAACCTCAACGCCCCTCACGCTCTGCCATCCCTTGCCGACCGTCTTCGCAAGGCTGAGAAGCGGTGTCTCCGCCGGCTTGTAGGCCATATCCACAACGACGCCCGAGCGCGCTTCGAAAATTGACTCGGGAAGGTACATACTTCCGGTTGCATCCTGTTCGGTGGTCGTTGCCGGAGCGGGTACGGTAGAAACGACGATCGTTGGGGGCGGTCCGGACCAACCTTCAAGGTTCTCAACCAGCTCGATCTTGGCGTCTGGGAACGCATCGACCAAAGCCTGCGCGCTGCTCCTCGTCCTGTTGAAAAGGTAGATCTTCTTCGTCCCAAGGCTTTGGATTGCGTGGATTGCAGCGCGAGAAGTTCCTCCGGCACCAATGATCAAACCAGCGTCTGGCTGAGCGACCCTCGTGGGCAACTTGGACAAGATCGCCTCCCGGATGCCCCGCCAGTCGGTATTGTCTCCATGTAAGGTTCTCGACCCATCTGGCTTGACGACGGGGACGATGGTGTTGACGGCCCCAATCGTTTTGGCCTCCGGAGAGAGGGAGTCCAAGAGGGGAATGACGTCCAGCTTGAACGGAACGGTGACCGAGGCGCCACCAAACTCGGGTGCGGTAATGGCAGCCTTGATCTGCTCGCCAACCTCTTTTGTCTCCAATATCTCGTACCTGTGGGGTAATCCGAGGGTTTCAAATCCGGTGTTGTGGAGGGTTGGAGATGGGGAATGTGATATAGGTGTTCCGAAGAGGTAGTACTTTTGAGGGGGAAGTTGTCCAATGAGGCTCAAAGCAGTCTGGATCTCCCTGAATGATAGCTGCCCTGGAGCAGCCTTGTTCGGGAGGAGGGGGTGAGTGACAGGACTGAACGTCGAGTTCAAGATCCTCGACATCTGGCCCGCGATGCCCATGTTGATTGCGAGGACTGGCTTTGAACCAGGAGCGGCCGTAACCTTCTTGACGAAAGAGTAGAGGGTAAAGTTGTCCTCGAGACTGTTGGCTTTGCCGACGATCTTGATGATGTCGCCAAACTTGTCCGCATCCTGGTACTTCCGCACCACTTCGGTACCATCCCAGGCGAGTTTTCCGCTCCAATCGTGCCACGAGCCGATAACCTTGGTCTGTCCCTTCTTGGAAATCAAGCCCGAGATGCGCTTTGCGGACCAAGAAATCTCCACGTCGATGTACTCGACTCCAGAACGCACGGCAAGATCGAAAAGCTCGAATGCCTCCGCCTCCGCGGTATCAGGGAAAGAACCACCCTGCGACACGGTTCGGACGGTGAACACAATAGGGAGGGAGGTGGCAAGGCGGAGAGTGGCGAGCTGGCTGGCAACGTACGCCTTGGAGGGGATGTATGGTCCGATCTTGTCAAATGACTCTTGGTCGCGGAGGAGATCGACACGGAGCTCAAGAGCATCAGTTCCGGTGGTGATCTCGTCGATGTGCGGCAAAGCCAGTTTGATGTCCGGGTATGTCAAAGACAAGAAATACGACTTTTTGCCTTGAGCTAGGTTCGGTGCATGGTTGGGGCTTTGACCGGTGATGTGATTGAAGAAACGAGAGACCTCCTGGATGACGGCCTTCGGGTCGGGTCCACTTTTGGTGTTGTTGGAGAACTCGCAATTACAAACTTCAGCATACCACGGAGCGCGGCGATTATACACGTCCTCGATAGCTTCACCGTATGCAGGGCGGGCGGTCTCAGCACCAAGATACGTGACGATCTCTTCGATATCCCGTACGATGTGAACAACTGGGCCCTTCTTGGAGTAAGCCTTGAGGACATCTCGGGCAGGGGGGGTCTCGACGATACCACCACCCAGGCTGATGACGTGCTTGGTCGAGTAGTCTTTGAGGAGCTCTTTGAGGATCTCGGTCTCCGCCTCGCGGAAGGCAGGCCAGCCGTTCTTAGCGACGAACTCTTTAACCCCGACCTGGTGCTTCTTCTCGAAGTAGTGGTCAGCGTCCAAGAATGGCCATCCTAGGGACAAGGCAGCGAGCTCGCCGATGTGTGTCTTTCCGGAACCACGCATTCCGCTAATCACGACCGATGGGGCCTCCACGGTAGCCGGCAAGTTGAGAGACCCAGAAGAGTGTGAGTCGTGAAGTTCCACACCCTCGACTTTAAGCCCGATCTAAACGGAGTTGTTTGATCGTGTTTCAAGGTTCACGCATTTTGGGCATACCTTATTTTCCAGATCGTCCCACCAGTTCGGCCAAGTCTTCTCGACACATCGCTTCTCTTCGAGAACCGTTTCCTTGACCACGGTGCCCAAAACGCTAAACGCCATAGCGACTCGGTGGTCGTCGTAACAGTGAACGCTGACTCCGGCCTTGAGTTCGGGAATGGGCTTCCCGTAAACTTCGAGGCCATCGTCAAGTTCCTTGGTCTCAACACCAAATTTAGCTGCAGAAAAGTATTTAATCCCCGTTGAATCGATAAAAGGGTCTTGGTCTACCGTACCAAGTTGATCAATCATAGCCCGAATCCTATTACATTCCTTAACCCTCTGGTTCGCGATTCCAAGAATCCTCGTGGTGTTCTTCGGGGCATCGCTCAACTCTCGCCCCGGGAGAGGCGTTCCAATGGCGACGGCAGCCAACACGGAGGCGGTCAAGAAGGCATCTGTCATGGGCTCCATATCAACGTATCCGAGAGCCTTCAATTGGCCAATCGGGGGGCCGGTGACGGTGGTCTCCGTCTCCGTCTGTATGACGCTACATCCCATGGGCTCTAACACATTTTTCGCAAACCTAGCGTCTCCTTGCAGGGATGCAGACCCGATGTTGGGAATGGTGCAGGTGGTACCGGTAATGGCAGCGATAGCAAGCGGATAGGTCGCGCTGCTGGCGTCGGATTCAATGTTATACTCGGGAGGGTTCTTGTAGATGGCGCGTGGGATCTCGTAGACGTCGAGTAACTTTCCAGTTTCCGGATCAGTCTTGCGAACAACGTCGACTCCGAAAGTTTTCATCATGGCAATGGTCATGTCGATGTACGGTTGAGAAATGACTTGCCCGCCAGTGAGTTCCAGGGTTACAGGCTCTGAAGCGTAAGGAGCGCAGAGAAGAATGGATGACACGTATTGACTGGACACACTCGCAGCCAACTGAATCCTGGAGCCCTTGAGACCGGCCGGGGCGATGGAAAGAGGGAGACATCCTTGAGATTCGAGGTAGTCGATTTCACTGCCGTTGGCTCTGAGGGCATCGATCAATGGGCCAATCGGGCGCTGCTTCATCCTCGCGTTGCCGGTGATAACGGTCCTGGTGGGTGCCGGTTGGACGAGGGTACACACGGTGGCCAGGAATCGAGCGGCGGTACCAGCGTTTCCGAGGTAGACCTCTTTGCCTTTTGCGGGAACGGACAAAGAGCCTGCACCGCCAGTCACAGCAATGGTCTCCCCGCCGTCTTCCCAAGTGCAGGTCGCGCCCTAAGTAGCGAGTGAGTTGCAGGGCATGGATCAGATCTTCCCGTGGGACATACCTGTAGTTCAATGAGTGCGCTCATCATAACTTGAGTATCATCAGAGTGGAGGAGGTTCCTGAGACGGCATGTTCCAGTACCGAGAGCGGCCAATAGGAGGGCGCGGTTGGAGATGCTCTTGGATCCAGGGGTGGCCATTTGAACAGGATCACGAGTCGGGATACCGGAAACGACCTTGCAGGCCTCGGAAAGTGTCTTGGCGATGACGGGATCAGCGACTGCGGTGGCCTTCTGCTCGTATGTGGCGCCGATCCTCGAAAGGATAACGATCTTCTTGACTGGACCACTGTTCTTCTTGTCAACCTTCATGATATCGAGAAGCCTATCGACAGTGATAAATTTGGCAGCGGGAACGCGAGCGATTTGGGGATCGCTGATGGACACGGGAAGGTTGTACGCCCTGAGACACCTGGTGAGGCGACCGACGCCTACTTGGCCTAACACACCCATCTGGCGGGAAATCTCGGCCTCCAATATCATTCCGACACTGACACATTCTCCGTGAAGGATGGTAGGGGTCAAAACGGCTTCAATGGCGTGGCCGATGGTATGGCCGAAGTTGACAAGGTTGCGCAAACCGGTCTCTCGCTCATCAACGGTGACGATGTGGGATTTGACGGAGATTGAGCCGATAATAACCTTGAGCAGGAGCTCTTGGGCAGTGGATCTAGTGGACTGATCTCGACCTGAGAAGTTTGCTGACGGGGTTTGAATAGCGGTGAAGATCTCCTCGGACCGGGATTCGAGCAAAGCGAAATCGGATTCATTCCAGATTGCAGCGGTCTGTGGATGCTAGTCAGTGGCGCGAATCCAAGGGGCACATATCGAGGAGCCTACCTTGACCACTTCGGCCATTCCATTGGAGAACTCGCGAGCGGGGAGGGTCTCGAGGAAAGCGGCATCTATAAAGATGTATTCGGGCTGCCAGAATGCGCCGATCAAGTTTTTGCCGTGGGGGGTGTCGATCGCGGTTTTTCCTCCGACGCTGGAATCGACCATGGCCAGTAAGGTGGTTGGTATCTGAACGAATTTGACGCCTCGCATACTGTCTGTTGATTAGGAGACGCATATAGTTGGGGGAAATACGCGATGCTCACAAAGTAGCGGCAACAAAACCGACCAGATCTCCGATAACACCACCTCCGAGGGCTAGGACGACAGTGTCCCTGGTGCAGGTGTTGACGAGGAGAAAATCTTCAATTTCGGCTTTGCCTTCTCTACATTTTACAGACTCCCCGGGAGAGACGGCATAGGAGAGGAATCTTGACGCCGAGTTGGCGAGAGCGGCGTTGAATTCGGTGTTGAAGGCGGCGAGATAGAGGCTGGCAACATTGGTGTCGGTGATGAGGACGTAGGTGGAGGATGGGATAGTTTGGAGGACTGTTTGGACGATGTATGGGATGAGATGGAATCCGCAGTGGATGGACTCCTTGCTGAGGATGGAGACCTTCTGTACGTCGACCATGGTGGGTTGAGGGAGAGGATGGGAGGAAGAGTGACGGGGGACCGATGATCTTTTTATCTGGCCGGGTCAAGTTTCGCAGAGGACTTTGAGGATCGTTGATGCGGGGATCTCTCTTGGGCCGCACTGGACAAAGTTTACCTCCGCTCGGACATTCGACTCGAATCTCAAAGTAAACGCGAGAGTTGGACATCATCGAATTTTTATTCTTATTTTTTGGAGGGAGGAGGAGGAGGAAGGGGATGAATGAGTCGGATGGTTTGGAGAAAATTCCAGAGAGAAATCGGCGGCTGACATTCCAAAGGGACTGAGAGAGCGAGGGAGAGAAACCGATTGTCTCCGCTGAACACGGGCATTGGGACACACCCCGGTCACCCCGGCAAGCAGTAAACCGACGCAGTTAAAATCCGAACACCCTCCACCCTTCGTCCTCTCCCCCCAACATCCGCGTCTTCAGTTCGAGAGATGCTACGCGCCAGAGGTACGCCATTTCACCCATTCGTCCCCCCAGATCCTCAAAGACCCTCCCAAAGTACCGTCCCTCCGCCATTCCGCGACTCAGGCCTTGACGCGACGTTCGCGCAGGCCCGTCCAATTGGCAAGGTATTCCACCGCTGCCGAGCCCCCACATGTACGCTTCCACCAAACTCGCTAGGCCCACTTCCGACGCATTTGCTTTGCCAGGTTCAGATTTCAGGATGGCGCAGAGCTCTCCAGGCAATCGGTCGAATCACCATCGGCACTGTGATCGTAGCTGGAGTAGGTTTCTATTATGTCGCTCACCAGGAACGCACTCCGGGCCTCCAGCTTCCCCACGATCCAACAAAGAAGACCCTGGTCGTCCTCGGAAGTGGCTGGGGTGCCACCAGTTTCCTCAAGAAACTTGACACGACAGACTACAACGTCGTAGGTCTATTCACCTCGTTGTTCTCGTCCCCCCGGTCTCACCTGAAATCAGGTGGTTATTAGCCCTCACAATTACTTCCTTTTCACTCCTTTGCTCCCCAGTGTGTCCACAGGCACCCTCTCCCCAAAATCGATTATTTCATGTGAGCGCATTTCACTTTCTCGTGTCCCAATTTAATCCCTGACCAATCATCAGCGACCCGTTACATCACTCGTCATAAGGCGCGTCAGGTCTCAGTCATCGAAGCTGACGCCAAGTCAATCGACGTCCGTATTCTGCTCCGGGCTTCATCCCACCCTCTCTTTCTTAATTTCGCTGCAGGCCACCAATAAAACTGTCACATTCAGCGATTCCTCGGACATTAAGGGCGCCGTCAGCACAACAACCATACCTTACGACTATCTTATCTACGCCGTCGGCGCTGAGATCCAGACCTTCGGCATTCCGGGAGTAAAGGAACACTCCTGCTTCATGAAGGAGTTGCAAGATGCGGAGAAGGTGAGAACAATTTATTGTCATTTCTCAAGACTTTCATATTGACAAATTGTGAAGATGCAAGACCGTTTCCTCGACTGTACGTGGGGACCACTTCGCGCACAGTAACATACTGAATTCTCTGCCATAGGCGTCGAGTCCGCTGGTTTCCCTGGTCAGAGTCCTGAGGAGGTTGATCGCCTTCTCCACATGGTTGTGGTCGGAGGTGGCCCTACCGGTATCGAGCTCAGGTCAGTTTTTCCCACCCTACTGCCCCTCCAAGCCCTTTGCTGATTCCCCCTTACAGCGGCGAGCTTCACGATTTCTTGGAGGAGGATCTCAAGTTCTGGTACCCAGAGCTTGCCAGTAGGATGAAGATCACGCTCGTGGAGGCTCTTCCATCCGTGTTGCCAATGTTCAGCAAGGCCCTCATCGAGTTCACCGAGTCGACCTTCAAAAAAGCCAAGATTGATATCTTGACCAAGACCATGGTCAAGGAAATCAAGGAGAAAAGCGTCATTCTCCAGATGCCCGATAAATCTATCCAGGAAGTTCCTTGTGGAATGGTCGTTTGGGCTGCTGTACGTTCCATTCTTCCCTCCCCCTTTTCTACGATACCAACTGATTTTTTCAACGCCAGGGAAACACTCTCCGGGCATTAACGAAGGACTTGATGGCTCAATTCCCCTCGGTACAAACCAATCGCCGCGGCTTGACGGTTGACGGACATCTTCGCGTCACTGGCGCGGATGGTATCTTTGCTCTCGGTGATTGTACTGCTACCTCCTACGCCCCTACAGCACAGGTTGCGTCCCAGCAGGGAGCCTATCTTGCCAAGTTCCTCAACAAGTTAGCCAAGAAAGAGGATTTCCTCGTTGAGAAACAACTTCTGGAGACCACCGAGATCCCTGAGGACCAGAAGGCAGAGGTCACGAGCAAGTTGGGAACCATTGGCAAGCAGTTGCAAAAGCTCGAGAACCCACGACCGTTCCAGTATTCACATCAGGGTTCCTTGGCTTACATTGGGTCGGAAAAGGCTATTGCAGATCTGCCCTTTATGAACGGAACCGTGAGTCCGATTTTCCTCCCCGGTGGCCAATGGCATGTCTCACGATCTCCCGTGCAGTTCGCTACGGGTGGTCTTGCTACTTATTACTTTTGGAGGAGTGCCTACCTCAGCTCTCTCTTCTCCGTTCGGAGCCGTACTCTCGTCGCTACCGATTGGATCAAGGTTAAATTGTTCGGCCGGTGAGTTGCTTCCCATTCCCTTCTCACGCGGTTCGCGTGTGTCGTGAGGTTAAAGCTTACTTTGCTTCCACGTTTTTCTCAGCGATGTCAGCCGTGACTCCTAAAGATGCCTGAAGGGTTGCTAATCCATCCTTACCTCGTTTACATCTCCGCTCCACCCTCAACCCGACTTCCCGTACCACATAATAGACCGTTTAGATGTTATTTATCCGCCGCCCTGTCCCTCTACCCTTTCTCTTCTGTATTTACAAGCGCGGTTACGCATAATGTGTCATCTCCCCCTCATTCCCACCTTCCTGTTCCCTTATTCACGTTGTGCGATTTCATTTGGTAAAAGTGTACTGGGCTAACGTAGACAGTTTTGGGACGAGGTTTTGATTACTTGTGGCATAATGGTCCTTGCACCAATTACATGCACGGAGACGTGGTTCGTCATAAAGATTGTCAATGAATATGCTGAAAGCGAACGAAGGTAGAAATAGGCTGGATGAAGTAAACAGGAAACAGATGCTACACATTCTGGTCCGTCACTGCTGCTGGTTTTTTAGCGGGCCCACCCCAAACAGTTCCATCTTCCAATCCCGCTCCTCAATTTCCAGCGATTCTGGATGTTGGGCCTGGAGGTGTGAATACATTTCCTCCGTGGTCGGTTTGAACAATGGCTGCAGTGGTACAGTGAGGAGACCCAACTCCCTTCTGCGGCTGAAAAGAAAGAAAGAGAAACGGTTTGGTTGCCGATACAGAATCTGCAAGAGCGGCGCGACTTACTCGCAGAACAAGCATATCCTCATTTGTCGCTCGTCATCCTCCCCGGGTTCCGTGAACATCGAATCGGCCAGTTCCGAACGCATCCGCTTGGCCTGTTCGTCCGTCAGAGGTAAGGACAATACCCCACCTTGCGTTTGACCGTTCGTTACCACCTGTGGCGAGACCGGAACAGAATCCGGAGGGGGTGCGGCGGGGGTTGACTCGAGAGGAGTTCCGGTAGATCGCTCGGCTGGGGTCTCTGCGGGCTTCGCGGTAGTGACCATATTCGTACCGGCGTCGGCGGTGGAAGCAGTCTGAAAGGTAACGTTTGCAGGGTGTGCAGGATCTGTGTGTGCTCGTTGAGGCTGACCGATCCCCTGCATCCGACCGTTAGCGCCCGGTAGTTGGCCCCAGGTTTGTGTTACGTTCTCTTCGTCCATGACGACCCCGTACACGCCCATAACTGGAGGTACAGATGTAGGCGGGCCGGGAACGTTTGGAAGGGAATTTGCCCCATATGGACCAGTGTAAGTGGGTGATGTGGGTGGCGGATCGTGTTGGTAGAGGTTCGTAGGTGACGTCACCGATCGTTGGGAGTAATATTGTTGCATAGGTTGGTCCTGCGTATAATCCATAGGGACCACCTGCGGTCTCGGCTGTGGTCTTCTGTGTTGGGCGGTTTGGTAAGCTGCCCGTGCAGGCATCTGAGCGTGCACTTGATGTTGGAGGTGGCTCGCTAGTCCAGCAGAATGCTGCATATGCACATTGGGGTCACTGGCCATCCGTGGACGCTTGGGCACACGCTCATCGTCAGAACTAGTAAGATCGGTGGCTGGTCGTGGTCGAATAGCCGGGACCTGTTGTTGGTGAACAGAAGGTTGTCCTTGTTGGGGAAAAGCTTGTTGTGGTCGTTGTTGAGGGGGTGGCATTGATTGTGTTGCCGCTGGTTGAGGCTGGGGGAACTGGGACCGATGGTAGTTGTATGACTGAGCTGGCCCCGCAATGATCGTCGGATTGTTGGCGACAGGAAGGGTGGGTGCGCGTGGACCCGACGGAGGCGAAACGAATCGCCGTACAGCCTGTCCTGTTTGTGCTCCCTTTAAGAAGTAAAAATAATGAACAACGGCAAGGGTGAACGCGGGAACGCACCTGAGTGTATCGGGCTGGAACTTGGGTTTGCTGTTGGTGACTAACGACTGCAGGTTCGGAGACCCGCCGCGCAGCGGTGGGTTGCAATGCGGGCTGCAAACAAGAGACGTTAATCGAGTATGTCGTCATGGCACAAAAGTCTACGAACCGGCTGTAGCGCAGGTATTGGCGTGACATTGTAATTCTGCGGCGGTGGAATCAGCCCGGCATTTACGCAGTGTTGCATCAACCTTTGGACTTCAAACTTGAGCGTTGTGTTCTGGCCCAGTGTATGCCGATACATATCTTGTAGTTTCTCGAGTTCCTGCAGAAGGTGGATGTATGGCTGCTCCGGCGGACCAGTAGCACAGATAGAATGAGCCCGCAAGACTTCCTGATACTGTTTCTGCAGGATGTGGTACTTCTCGCGGTAGTAAATGACCTCTTTCCACATGGCGTGAGTGTCGTGTTTGGCAAAGTCGATCCGGTTATTCGCCAGCGCAAGGTGAGCGGAAAGATCTCGGCTGTTGTTTTCGAGTATTTTCTTTTCTGCCTTGAGTCTGGCGACGTCGTTGCCTGCAGTCTTAAGAGCATGGAGCACATTCGGACTGAAGCCAAGCTCCGCAATGGCGTTGTTCGCGTTGGAAGTCAGGAAGTCCGCAATATCCTTGTTCCATTGATCATCTCCGATCCTGCGGGGGTCGGCTAAAATTCAGTGGAAATAAATGGATGGTATCCGGCTATACGCACGCCGGGAGAGGAGTGACTGGAACTACTTCGGACTGCTGGGCTGGCTGGGTCGGATGCTGTTCTCCTTGGCTCATGTGGGAGGGGTTGGGTTGGAACAAAGCTAAAATACGGCGACGCGTTTTCCCAACGCCACTCATTTGCAGGATGGTCAATCACGTGAGTTGCGTATGACGTTCATCCTCGAGAGAGAGACTCCGTGATTGCTTTGCCCTGCAATTTTTTTTCTCAGCATTATTTGCCTGCGCGCCATAAAATATCGGGAACAGATGAATTTTCGGGATGATGTCGGGGGATGAGGTTGTGACCGTGACCGTCCCGGACTGAGATCTCCCAGTCTGTCACGCTCCGGCACCGGGCTCGTGCTGCGCCATGTCCATGTTCGACCCGCTTGGTTCTGGCTTCGAGGACTCTACGCCACCATGGCCGACGACACCGCATACCCCAAACCAGCACATCCCGAATCTACGCAGGGCTTCACCAGCACCCCCGCCCTTGGATAATGGGCCAGCGCCTGGTCTATACGGGAAGGAACCCCAGATCTACGGCCAGCAGGAACCGGGCCTGGTGTCGCCAAAGGACAACGTCACTTCGAATGGACAGAAGTTCGAAAAGCCCGAACCATACTTAAGGATTCGTATTACCGGGATGGACAGGAATCGAAGAGATATCCTCGTGAGGCTTGACGCTCAGGTATGTCATTTTCTTCACGTCATGTGGGACCCAGACGCGAAGTCCGAGTGATACTGCGATAGACGAATCTCTCCAATTTCAATGGGACGAAGTACAGGAACATTTCACGATCCTACTTCGAGTTCCAGCAGTTTTACGAGGCCATCATCCGCAACACTCCACAAACGATCGTCCCCGCATTGCCGTTACCTCAGACTTCTGCTGCTACAGATGAGGAAGATGACCGGCTGGTCAAAATTATGTTGCAGAGGTGGTTGACACGGATCTGTGAGGACCCGATCCTCCTTCACGAGGAAGAAGTGCGTTCGTTTGTGGAGAGTGACTTTGGTTACCAGCCAACTCCAGTGATTCGGAGAAAAACCTCGTCAAGTTTTAGTCTCATCAAACGTGGTATCCCTGACGAGGACGAGGCCCTGCAAAGGGCTCGGTTTGAACTGACAAAACTCGAGGGTCAATTTTTCGATACTGCCCGAGCCTTGGACAAGCTTTCACGTGCGAGAAAAGGTGTGCCTTGGATCCACTGGCGTTTTTACGTATTCTAACGATCGTCCCCACAGCCTATGGCATCACTCATGGTGATATGGGCAACAAGCTGATCAGTGTGGCGACCACAGACTCCCACCCCCCCCTTGGAAACGCACTCAGGAAGGTCGGTCGTGTCTGGCACACTATGGCCGACATTGATCAGGCCGAGTCCATCGGCGAGTGCTTGATACTTGGAGATTCATTGGGCTATCAAGGGCTTAATGCCCGGTCGGCCAAGGAGACCTTGCAACAGAGGACTGCCGTTCTTGAGGAATATCAAGGCGCCGTCAAGACCGCGATTTCTAAACGACGAAATATCGAGAGGCTGAAGGCCAGTTCCAACATCAGGCCTGAAAGAGTCGACGAAGCGCTGGAAGATTTAGAGGAGGTAGGCACTTGTACGTGTCCGCACTAGGGTATTTGTCTAACGGACTTCGTAGGCCAACAAGTATGAACAAATTCTGGCGAGAAGGGCAGATGGAATTTCGCAGAATCTGCATCGGGCACTGGAGAGACATAATCGACTGGCTCACGATGACATCACCGCTGCTCTCATCGAACACGTTCGCTCATCTATCATGTACGAACGACAACTTCTCAAGGACTTGGAGGCGCTCCGGCCGGATATCAGCAGTGCCGCTGATAAGGTTGTACCTCACCCCAGCGGAGTTCCCAAACCGACTGTTATTCCACCACTGGAGGAACCTCCCGTTCCTAAGCCGGCTCCACCACCCGTGAAGAACACTCCCAATTCGCCACCGCTTACAACACCTAGTCTCTCCACCTCGCGGATCCCTGACGCATCTTCCACCATTCCTGGACCCAGACCAGGACATTCTCCGCAACACCCTAGCCCCGAAATCGTGCGGTCTATGACGTCCCCTCAACCAGCATCCCCACAACGACTGGCACCGGTTCCAGCTCCGATTCACTCGAATGACGATCCGCTTTTGGGAAACAGGTTTGCTGATGGAACGAGATCGATGTTTGTACGGCCTTCTCCCCAATTCCACACCCCATCCACCATCACATCTTCCACATCCGCGTCGACTTTACCGACTTCAGCTCCCATTCCTCCTCCCCCGGTACCCAAGGTTCTTCCACCTTCTGTGGTCGTTCAACAGGAGGTCCAGAAGAACTACGATCCTCTTAGTAACCCTGGCAGAGCAATCGCCAGGGCTTCATCGACTCCAATTATGGAGCCACCCAAACAACCTGAATCGGTTGGTCCGATGGGTCCTCTCGGTCCATTGGGACCCATAGGACCCACACCCACCCACGGAAACGGTCCGATGATGACCCAGTCGGTTATCGTTCAACCCACCACGAAACCGGACAATGGGCTTGATCCCCTCGGCATGACTACACCAACCTACATGGCCGCGTCGATGAGGTCGCCACCGAGACCGAGGTTGGATCCGAGGGAGGCTGCGAGCAAACTCGCAAACATGTTCTAATGATTGGGATCATGTTGGAAGTGGGAAGGGCGATCGCTGGGTGGTTTTCACGTTTTAGATTCCTGTGGCCGTCGTCCACCGTCAGTTCGGCACGGTTTACAGGCTCTAGATTTCTGTGTTTGTCGTTTATTGTACATCGTTGTCGTGTGTTGTAGTGGGTTGGGACCGTGCTCTGTTGATGCCCTGTTTTTCATGGTGCCTTTGATCCCAATCACAAGGGTTATATATTATATCCCACCCAAGCACACATAGATCGTTGCTAGTCTACCAGCGAATAGCAAGCGGCGCAATAATCATACAAAAAGAAACAATACAAGAGTGCACCCCCGGAAGTCCCAGATCTCACCCAGCCTTGATGCTACTCAGCCGCATCACCAGTGGTAACAGAGATCCATTATCACTTGAAGCGTAATACTGCACGCAATCGAGATGTTTACTGAACCTAAACACACGCACAAGTCGACGCCATCAATAATTCGTCCATCGGTCGAAAAACGGGACGATGTGAAATTGGAAGTGGCAACACATGACGACGTACCAATGATTGAAATTCTTTTCAAACTTCCACAAGAAGTCCCATCTTTTCTCCATCTCCGGGTCACCATCGGGATCATCGGCCGCGGCGACGCCCTTCGTCGCTGATGCGGTAAACTTGGCCGAATACACCGCGAATGTGGAACACGTGGTGATCATACGTGAGTAAGCCTGGGGAACCGCATAAGCGATCCGTAATAATCAGGGGACGAAAAAGGCCCCAAAAGACGCACGGAAAGCAGCCTCGCGCTGGTCAACATAGACTCCTTCAAGCAGGTGTCCAAGAAATCCGAGTGATCCCTCAGTAACTGGTCAACGGTCGTTACCTTTGCGAGCTTGACCTCCAGATTCCTCCAGTTCGGTTCCAGCACCTCAAAAGTGACGAACGCCAAGATCTGTTGCACGAAGGCTAGCATCCTGGATCTCAACAAGAATACCCTCAACCTCCACTTCTCGAACTCGGGATGATGTGGTACGCTAGCTCTCCAAGGAGGTGTCTTCTGTTCTATCCACATGGACGAAAGCGTCTGCTCTGCGTGTTTGAGGTGGAGCAAAAATCGGAACAGCAATTGGTACTGTAAGATGGTCTTCCGCGAAATCACGAGGGATAATGGGAACTCGACTTGGTAGTCGAGCATCAGTGCATCGATTGCTAAGATCATGGTCAATAACCGAAGGCACCAGGGGACGACTCATGAGAATTTACCCATGAGCGGTTTCTCGTCCTTGTTTCTTCGTCCCTCCCCGTGAGCAGAGTCGATGATACCTCCTTCTCCAACCTCGCCGGCTATCGCACCTTTCTCGCTTATAATCTTTAACAGCCAGTCGTACAAACCATTGTTTGCCATCTTGACTTTCACGTCCTCGCGGAACATCGTATCTTCTCCATGAAGGTCAGTATTCAAAGCGAGGTCCAGAAGACTCTGGAGTTTGAGGACGGAAGCCGTTTTTGAAGATTTGCGGAGCTCGCTTTGAGCCTGATCGAGTAGATGGGTGATGAAGAACGACTGTGACATGAAGAAAAATCGCTTTAGCGACCGGAGGCGGGAGAGAAGCTGTTGGTCCTGGAGGAGCATGTTCAGGAGTGTCCTGTTTGCGTGGGAATATGCATCTTCGATAGATTTATAGAACCTGTGCATCGTTGAGAGTTCAAGATCGGCTGTGATGTGGGGATGGGGTCATACTTTTCATCTTCCATCGAAATCTCTGCGTCGAGAACTGTGGTGCCCTGGTTAGCAGTGACCTCGATCCCACACTCGCGAATGACGTTGAGGTATTTCCCGGCAAGGAGGATTTTGTGTTTCCATCCCTCCAGAACGGGAGGTATACACGCTCCTCCAGGCAATCGACTCGACTCGCCCCTCGGGGTTGGCATACCGGTTTTCCGCTTTGCGTCCCCTGCCGAGGAACCATCACGCAGCTGAACAAGTCAATTTCAGGGTGTGTTCGTCCCAGAGGTGTCTCAATCATACCGTGTATCGCCTATCCCAATATTCATCCACGTAATCCATATCCAATGTCCCTTTGGTGATGGACTTACTCTCCTTGACACACAGCTCTTCCCAGGGATCGTGGAGTTTACCTGAATTTATCCACTCTTGCAGCATCACTGCATAAGGGGCACCGGCAGCCCTGAGAAGGTTACCGTACAGAGTAAGTGCCGCTGGGTCTCCGGACATGTTCAGCATCCGATCGTAGATGACTGAGAGGACTTCTCCGCCTTTTACGGGGACATTACTCTCCGCATCCAGCCCAGGATTCTTCAAGTCAGATAATACAGCCTTCAACTTCGCTCCCCCAAGACCGAGGGCTTCATTTCGGGCGTCGTCGGAGTCAGATTCTGAAGATAAGCCGGAGGAGTTGTCGATGTTGTCAGCGGATGCAAGTTCTGTCGTGAGTTGGTATATGAGGGAGAGGGTATGGAGGGTTGGGTGGACGTAAAACCACAGTTTTTGAAGAGAGAACTGTGGCGAGGTGTTGAAGGCGTGTTCTAATTGTGACAGCAACGTTTGGTAGTCCTGGGGGGCATTTTTGGTTACTCAGACCCTATCAGCACACCGTTTCCGGGCATACCTTGAGCATGTCACGTATTGAAGCACAGAGTGCATGATTCACAAGACCATGTTCAAGATGACTACGCAGCTGAATGAATGAGGCGATACCCGTATAGTAGGTTGCAAGCGGCAGTATTCGTTCAACAAGGTCGCTCAGAGATGGGTCTGCAAATGGTGGATCAATGGCTGACTTTTCAGACAAGATGAAGCGGGCGTGGTTTACCCAAAGCTGAAGAAACCGCAAACTTGATTCCGCGAATGGGGTCATCATCTTCGATTGAATAGTCCGGATGGAATGTTATGTGCGTCCCTTCGATCCCCTGTAGGTATGTTGTAGGCACGACCGATTCGAACAAGTGGAACCCTTGCCATTAGAACAAAGAGCAAGTCCTCCAGTATCAGAGCCTCTTGGATATCCAGAGACACATTGTCCAAGCTCTCCTCTCGTGATTTGCCTTTCCCGTGGGCTTTGGGCGTGGTGTGCGAATGTGAGGGAACTCGTGAATTGAGCGGCGCTTTGACGAAGGATGTCTCCGCAATAAATGAAGGATCTAATCGTCATGAGCGCCAACAAATGGCGAACCAAAACGTTCACGTGAACCTTTGGAAGGAAAATCGCGTCGACTGCGTCCGTTCCGTTCGTCATCAACGTCGTACTCCAGGTTGCGACTCCGTCTTGCAGATGCGATCGTTCCTGCAACCTGTAGCGGTAGACGTCAAGCATAGCCCAAAGTATGCTGATACCAACAGACTTTGGTGTACTCTTTTGTAGATAGCGCCAAGTTCTTCTTGCGGCCAACAGGACGCGTTCTGGGAGTGTAGGGATCCATTAGCTGGTCTGGCGATCAATGTCACGGTTATCGACCGGAAAGGAGTGAGGTCACGACAATGTCACGCAACGCGTGACGCCCACCCTCTCCTCCTTCCGCTGCCTCGGATTCCGGGACGAACTAGTTCCCCCCCTCATTCCCTCTGCTTGTCGAAACCGTTGCGCATTCTTTTGACCGGGACTAGGCGCGCTTATTCTGCGCCAGGGCACACCGAGATTGTTCATACTGAACACTACGCGGTCCACGATTCACCATGCGGGATGCCAACCTCTTTAATTTCAAGCGGGCTCTACCTCGGATGGTAAGCAAGGTGCACCTTGCGGTTCATGAATAGTGAATTCAAAATGGCGTCGCGTTTACAGAGCTGGAACCCGAAGAACCTTTACAATTTATGGAGGCGTTCACTCGGTGCCAAAGTCAGCGCAACTGACTATACAAGGACGACGAAAACCCTATTTCAACAACGTTGGGCGGCAAAGCAGCTCGTTCGAGCCTACCATGGCGACTACATCAACGAGAAGACGTTTAAACGGTGGTACCTGCCGGCCAACTTACCCGACGTCCGTCTGACGGCTTCGCTGAGGGACGACTCATTACTGTTAACTAAGTGGGCGAACAAGGCGTCGGCGGTGGAGAAGGAGCTCAAGAGGAGGGATGAAGAAGCGTCGAAGGGGCTTGCTCCTGTCGGGAGTTTGATGTTCTCTGAGGTGGAGAGGAGAATTGATGTGGTTATCTTCCGAAGTTGCCTCGCACACAGCGTGTATGAGGCAAGGAGGATGGTGGTGCACGGTAATGTGCTTTTGAATGGAAACAAGGTGAGCCGGGGTAATGTTTCGCCCGAGCTGCAGAAGGGTAATCGGCCAATCTCAGCACCAGAACGCAAACACCCGACTAGCGCCGGGAGACATGGTCACGGTGGACCCTCAGGCCATCAGATTCCTGCAACCTAAAACTATGGAGACTGATCCAGACGAAGAGGCTGATGCAGGCACTCATCCATCAACAGAAGTATCACCGCGATCGCAGAACCCGGACGGGCCAGCAATTGGTCACGCACAATTCCATCTCCCTGACTACGCGACACCTTCCGTATTCATCCCCGCGTATCTCGAGGTTTCATTCCCAACTTGTTCCACGGTCTACCTTCGACACCCGACGGCGCGACCGGGTTACTCGGAAATTCCGACACCGTATGATGCAGATGGGGAGGTTGTCCGGCTGGCCTGGGAATGGTATGCCAAGGTTCGACCAAGGATGAGGAGCAAACGGCAGCTGGCGAGGATGCCGGAGAACAGACAATAGCGTACGACTCGTATCATACACTCATTCGGTATTGAAACCGACCCCAACACGTTGTGCAAACCAAGGGAGAATTCAGGGTGTGATCGCTAGATCTCTCTCAGTGAATACACGATGCAGGTGCCGGGCAACCGGTTGCGCTTCGTGTTCCTTCATAAACCCCTGGGCTGAGTTGGCATATACCCCCCTCACCTCTTTTTCTTTCTTCTTCTTTCGCAGAGAGCACAAGGCGCTCTCGCCGCTTGAGTTTAGGTCGGGCAAGATCAAGATGCCCTCCCACGGTCCAATAGGCCGGTCTGCTTCCACCACCGGTGGGTTCACTCCAGCCGTTGCTCAAAGCTCCCACCCCGTCGACGCTGGCTTCATCCTCAATACCACAATATTCCTTCTCGCTTGGTTCGCACTTTTCGCAGTTCTCACCTGGCCTCGTCTCTTCACTCGTTTCTCCCGCGGTTCGGAATGGACCCGCGGTCACCTCCTCTACCACTCGACGAAACCCCAGCGAAAGCTGCCCGCTTTCAAGCGCAGACCCACCATCTCTGCTCCCCTCGAATCCCGTTACGAAAAGGCGAGGGTCCCCAACTCTGACGATAATCACACCAACTTCTCACACGCAGGCCTCGTGCGCCGCGAAGGGACACTCGATGTCAAACTCTCCCTCCCGCCTCATTGCAGGTCCTGGTCGGGCGTGTATCAGAAACCCTCCGCCGTTCTGGGGACTCAGTTGGACGAGGGCCTTTCTCTCGGCCGATGCATCATCCTACTCGGCTACTCCTCCGTCGTTCTTTTCGCATCGCTGTACAAATCCAATCCTTTCCACGACTACCTACGCACAGGTTTCGTATCCACTGCGCAAATCCCAATTGTCTTTGCGCTCGCTACAAAGAACAACATCATCGGAAGGTTCTTATCCATGGGTTACGAAAAGGTGAAGGCTGTCCCCATTCTCTGAGTTTACGGCGCCCCATCTGATCCTCGTGTTGCACTCGCTCCAGCTCAATTACCTCCATCGGTTCGTCGGGATGCTTGCCGTCTTGACTGCCAATCTCCACGCCCTCGGTTACAGTAATTCATTTCTCTCTGTGCCCGCGTGACTGCGGCTAATGTGTCATATACTAGTCTACCTGTGGTCCAGGGAGGGCATCATCATGCAGAAGCTCCAGACCCCCCGCGTTGCTTTCGGTTTCCTTGGTCTGGTCGCGATGGATATACTTTTCTTCTTCTCCGTTCCCTTCTGGCGCAGGAGATTCTACAATACTTTCCTCTTCTCCCACATCATCGGCATCATCTTCCTCCCCATCGGCCTCGTTTTTCACATGCCGCCGACTCTTCCTTGGGTCCTTGCCGCAGCGGGAGTATATGGACTTGACTACGTGATCCGAGCGTTCAAGACCCGAATCTGCAATGCAACCCTCCGCCCAATTCCTGAGTTGGGAATGACCCGGATCGAGGTTCCCCACCTCAATGCAGGGTGGCGCCCAGGCCAGCACGTCCGACTCCGTGTTCTTTCCACCGGTCTTGGAATCCTTGGGTGGACCGAGGTCCACCCCTTTACCATTGCTAGTGTAAGTGGCGACGGCCTGACGCTGATGGTAAAGAAGGCGGGAGATTGGACCAACAATTTGTACAACATGGCTACCAAGAGCGATGCTATCTATTCGGGCGGCGGAGGAAGTGAGGTCAAGGCAAAGGTCTGGATAGAGGGTCCTTACGGAGGTGTCGGCAACACCATGATGGATAGTTATTCTGGCGCCGTCTTTGTGGTGGGAGGAAGTGGTATTACTTTCGCCCTTTCCTCTATCACGGACCTCGTCCAGAAGGACGTCCGGGGTTTAAGTCGGCTCAAGGTCATCCACCTTATTTGGTGTGTACAAGACGCGCGTATGTCTTCTTGATGTTTTAGATGATGGCCGTCGCTGACTCACTCTTAGCATCACTTCAGCCTATGGTGCCGACGTTCGCCGCTCTCCTCCAGCAGGTCGTCTCCGTTAACCTTCAGATCTCAGTTCACTATACACGCGCTTCCACTTTCAACGCCAAGAAGATTTACTCCCATCTACCCCCCCAACTCACCATCACCCCTGGACGACCGAGGATCACCTCTGTCATTGACTCTGCCATCGATCACGCCTGCAAACTGTTCACTCGGTCTGGACGGGAGCATCACGCCTCTGACAAGCTTTCAGGCCTTTTCGTTGGTGTTTGCGGTCCACTAGGGCTCGGTGAAGAGGTGAGAAAGGCAGTCAGTGCGATCGACGTGACCAGGTTCCGGAAAGTTGGCGGTATCGAGACGGTTGAGGAGACGTTTGCGTGGTAGTCCATCCAACACTCTCGCCTCCCCTACTCGGTCCGCCTTCGTCTCGGCTTCTTTCTCCGACCATCACGTCCCACTTACCGTCTAACACTCCCTCCACTTTGTACCTCCATTTCGGCTTATCGTCTCTTCTGGATACCCCAAACCCGTCTCGGCCTAGACCTTTGTACACCACCTGGACCTGACCATGACCGTACATCTCCTATCTGCCCTGACGACGTCGTCTGGGATGTTTCTTTTTATCGGCCACTATTGCTCCTGAGGCACGACATGGCGCGTTCAACAGCAGGCTGCTTAATTATACTTGGAATGGTCGACCCTTTCCTTGGGTATCATTCTCTTTGTTGTTTACTCGATTTGACTGGCATACTAGGCAACCCCCGCAGCGGGCGGCTTTGAATGCCCAACGCATCTCACAACCTGTATTCTCTTCCCTTCTCAACCTCAACGGGCTTGTACTTTTTTAAGTTTCTTAGGTTTATAGTCCCGTTCATCTTGCTTTTCTTTCTACGTTGGCATCACGACTCTTTTGCATCACAACTCATCGGCATGGGTGTATTTCGCATTTTGTCCTTTCTCCCTTTTCACACCCCCTTTCATTCCCCCCTTTCAATGGGATCTCTTGGGACTCTGGGTAAAACGTTATCCTAGCATGTGTCACACCTAGTCCGTTACCGCAGCATCACAGAGATAGATAGGTTGTATGCAACTAATACGCAGTCTCCTGCCGCCTGTTAACCTCATGTTTTGAACCGATAGGCCGGTAATTACTCGGAAGTGTCTCGCCGCCGTCCAATCGGGTCTTGGACTGACCGAGTCTCCGCACGAAAATCCGGAACTCATTCCAATTTTGGGATGTAGCTCTGACACGCCCACCCACGTCGACTGCGCCACACCAAAGCAACAAGATGGTCACCAGGTAAAAAATGATCCATGAGGCATCCTCATGCACCACTCAACGGCCGACGCCTGGAGGCCTGAAGAGACACGTCCGCCTCTAAAACGCTAGACACCGTTGATTCAATAGATATATTCAGACGGTATGAATGAGATGCTTCGCCGTTTCGAATAACGGCTCCTCAGATTATCACCGGAAAATTTGGACATCTCCGAGTGAGCAACACCGACCTAAACGGTCCAGATTGTCCGGGAATTCTGAACAGAAACCTCCACTGAGGAGGTCGATTCCAGGGAGGGGCGGAGGATGAATTTGGTTTCCAAGGATCTTCTCGACATTCTCACTGACGAAAAAAACCCAAGGCACACACACGCGAGACTGTATTCAATTCCCAGGAAGAAGTTTCCGCACGGTAACGTTGCCAGTTCATGGCAGGGGAAAGAGTATAACCTGTTCCTAAGTTACAAAATTAGGGGCAGATGAGTCGAGGACCTAGATAGGGCGCCCAGGCGAGAGGAGTTCGAGTTATATAAAAGAGACGAGGAGCCGGAATGTTCAGAGACTTCGGCAGTCTCTCTAGGCGGTGGTCGACTCGGCGGGCTTGGATTTGTATTGCTAGATAATGCCCCCACGATGTTAATCGCGGAGAGGGGCGGGCATGATGTGAATGGAAGACTGACATCTTTCTCTTCCTGAGTCAAGGTATGCCAGGCCACAGCAGCAGCCTTCGTGACCTCCCTTTGTCTCTTGCCAGCCTGGTCTGGCCGCTTTCGGAACTCCATAACGTACCTAACCATAAGAACAGATTCGAGGTTAGTCGTGTGTCGGCAAGTTTACCGGGAGACACGCCTCATAAAGGGACCTAGCGGGTGGCTGGCAGTTCTCTTGACGCGGATGCCAAACCTGCCTTTGCTCCTCTGAAGGCGATTATAGCGGTTGAGGTCCATACGGGTGACGGTTTCCATGTACGCATCGAACTCCTCTCTGCGTTTTTTCGCCACTGCTCCAGCACGGACGACGTATTCCTGTAGCGTTAGATCCCCACATCAAAAATGCGCTTTTCCGAGAGCAAAGGCGGAAGCATCGCTCACCTGTTTCACCTCCTCAGAGAGATTCTTCCAGTCGGCAAAGCCCTCCTTAAGGGGTCTCTTTGTTTCGTGGAGGAACAACGAGCACGGGCTCATGCGCCTCGGAGGAGGTTTGATGACTGGTGCACGCGACAGATACCATTGAGTAAGACACATCATGCAAGCATGAGACCACGATATGCGCACTCCTTGGTTTTTTGGCCTCCGCCTTTTCCGCTTTCGCCTCCGCCTTCTTCCTCTTCCTCTCCTTTTCCGCTTTCTCCGCGAGGCGCTTCCGCTTCAAGGCGGCAGCCTCCTTTTCCTTCTCCGCCCGTGCCTTTCGTTTAACTTCCAAGGCGACAGCCCTCTCGGCCTTCTTCTTATTGTCCAACTCCCTCTTCGCCTGAAGCAACTGTTTCCTGGCCGCTTTCTGCTCAGGGGTCAAATTCCTCTGAGACTTCCTCCTGCCCCCCGTGGTAGACTCGGCCGAGGACTTGGTCTTCTTGGTCGCAACGGCAGCCTCGGTACTAACATTGCGTTGCGGGTTCGTAAACGCGGGTACCGTGTTGGAGTGAAGACTGGTGTCCGGAAGCCCCCTGCCACGGAGAGTAGGGGCGGAGGACGCTGAAATGCGTGCGTAAGTCGCGGTTGAGCGATACGCGGAGAGAGCGACGCGTCGAGTGAAAAGCGACAACATCGCGTGGGGCGCAATGTGAGTGAGTAGTTATGGAACCGCGCCTGAGGTTGAAATGAAGACGGAAATACTTCCGGTGTTTGTCACTGTTTGTTCGCCCCAGCGGGGAACTTCAAAGTTGGCCTACAGGTTTTGTCCACACATTCAATTACTCGTAGATACTTAGTAGGAGAAGTAGAGAGTGTGTGTTGCAGACCAGGGGTTATATTTGAGAGAATAATTATCTCCTGGCTGGAAGTCAGAGGCAATGTCTCAAGTTTGGTCACGTGTACCTGGATTAGCTCTTTCGACCCAGACGCCAACATGGGGGAGGTCCTCAACGTCATCGTCGCTTTCGCTGTCATCGTATTTGCAGTCAGATGGGCAACAAAAGGTCCGCTGCAAACTTTGAGGTCCCTTCTGCTCGTTCCGACATCACTCTTTAGGCAAGGAACAGCCAAACAGCCCCGGCGCAGTATTGGGTTTCCGCCCGAAGAATGTTACTGATGAGATGGTACATGCCTTCCTTCGAGCGACGGTTCGAGCACACTGAAGACCGCGGCCACGCAGGTCAATTCTGTTCACACAATGTTTCCGGATATACCAAGGTACAGTCGGTGTCCTACATCATACGACCAGCAACCGATCACAGATGTTTTCAGACCGAACATCCACTACTCGCTTTTACGAACTGGTTCCGTGCAAGTAACCTCGAACGCAATATTAGAAAGGGGCTTTCTCGATGCTGTGCGCGTTTGTTCATTGTGCCACGTTTGCCTTACCCCTGACACTTAACTGCGTAGCCTCCACCTGCATATCATAATCTTTACCCACAACAACAGCAGCAACAGCAACAGCCACTTCCCGTGCCACAACCCGCCGCACGTAATGAACTCGCGTCTGCGAAGAAAGAAAACGAATCGCTTATTCAGCGCTTCCGTCTGGAGAACCGGATAAAAGAGGACGTGCCCACGGAGCCTGAACAGGCCGGCGGTAAGGCTATCTGGGAAGCGACTCCGGAAGCCCGAGAGAAGAGTCTACAAGAAAGGAAAGCTCAGATGGTTCTTGCTGCCCGAAGGTACTGGTTGCGACCCATCCGGTTGCGTTTAGATGCTGATCACATTTTCGTGCAGGCGGTGGCTTGAACAGCAACAGAAGTCTCCGCCCGAGTCCAGACCGTCTTCCAGCTCTTCGGCATAGCTTTAATATCTATCTAATCGGGTGTATTCTGGGATTCGATTTGATCTTTTCGTAATGTAAATCTTCACTTTTCAGATGTTGGTGTCGGCCATAATGGGGGTGTCAGCGACTGTGAGAAAAAGTTGGACCTGTTGAGCAAGTCCTCTTTGGGCGAACAGCCGTCGGCCGATCTATAACAACTTGTCGACGACCTTGAACATACCTACCCAAACCCGGTCTCAAGCCATGGTAGGCTTGGAACATGCCGTTGAAGTTTTTTGTAACTGACGTGGGGCAAGCAGAGCGATAACGCTGGTAGGTTACCCCGAAGAGGGTTGAGAAAAGACCGCGCACTCAAGGCACTATGCAGAGTACAAAGAAGCTTTTGCCTTGTTCGACAAGAAGGGAACCGGCGCCATCCCTCGAGAGGTCCTCGGTGATCTTTTGAGGGCTTTGGGACAGAACCCCACCCAGGCAGAGGTTGCCGATATCGTTTCAAAAGCACCCAGAGAAGGTTAGATCTAATCCCGTTGCAAGACCATCTACCGCGCGACGTGCTGACTGTGATTGGTGTTTCCAGTTGACTACAAGAGCTTTTTGACGATTTTGAACCGAACCGATGGGTTCAAACCCGCTGGCACCCCAGGTACGTGGATCTCATTCTCCGACCCACCACCGAGAAGCGTTGCTGATCAACCCCGGTTTTTGGGCTGTAGAGGAATTTATCCGTGGTTTTCAGGTCTTTGATAAGGAGGGAAACGGTTACATTGGCGCTGGAGAGTTGCGATATGTCCTCACCCAGCTCGGTGAGAAGATGACGGACGAGGAGGTTGACGAACTGCTAAAGGGCGTTCAGATCGGAGCGTACGTCTTCCATACCTCCCCTCCCTGTCTCATTGATCACCACCTGACGCGTCTACCTTTTCCCTAGCGATGGTAATGTAAACTATGAGTCTTTCGTCCGCACAATACTTAGCCAGTGAACGCGATCAACCTTGGATGATCTATACAAGTGCCCTCAACGATTTTGTATACCACCCGCTCGTAAAGTCCGATCTACCGCTTCTTGTCATACTATGGGAAATTTTCCAGGTCAAATGGTGCTCGTATCTAAGTCGCAACGATAATTATCATTAGTCCCCTGGTTGGTCACGGAGGACGGTAAGGCTACATAATGTGATTAGAAAATCCGTTGCGCCCTCTGCAGATCGTCCACAAGATTTCAAAACCAATTACTCGTCGTCGCTCTCGGTATCGTATTCGTCGGTGGAGTCGTCACCAGCCTCGGATGCGTTGGTGGAAACGGCGGGACTGCTCCTGTTCTCTAAACTTTTCCGTGGCTTCTTGGAATCATCATCACGTACGAGCTCCACGACCAGCTGGACACCGTTCCCGAGCTCTGGGATCCCACCAAGCGTCACGTTTGACCTCCAAGGGATTTCCTTTCTGGGGTATGAAGTTGCAAGCCGAAACTTCCACCACTGTTCGGGGAGCAACGACGAACCAGCGATCTCCTCGTGAACCGCTGCCTCTCCCCTCAAGGACGATGACGGAGGGGAAGTGGGGTCTTCGCCCACGAGGAGCTCCGAGGGGACAAAGTGAAAGTCGGCGAAGCCATAGAGTGCTGTGAGAGAATCCCGTGGACTGAAAATTCTGACCCCTCTTGTCCCGTCAGGCATCCTGACACTAATCCTCAGGCCTCCCGATGGGGCTGGGTTGGCCTTCGACAACCACCTGAGGTACCTCCTCCATTCCATCCTCTTCCTACCCCACTCCTCCTTCCTATTCCGCTCCTCTTCCTCAGCCTTGAGCCTCTTCTCTTCCGCGTTCCTCTCCTCTTCAGCGCGTCTCTGAGCTTCTCGCTCCTCTTGAATCTTCCTCTCAATCCGCTCCTTATCACGGTTCATCGCTTCTCTGTACGCACGATCCTGTTCGGCGCGCATGAAACGTTCCTGTTCTCTACGTCTCTCTTCTGTTTTGAGTCGGTCGAGGAAGGGTTTGACGCGTGGGATGAGTGCGTCGGTAAGGTGGGCAAGGAGTTTATCGGTCGTGGTCGCCTCGATACCTGCATGTCGAGAGAGAATGGTCATTGCCGGCGAGGACGAAGAAGAAGCTCCGGATGCGGGAGCACGTTGGGGTTGAAGAGCGGCGAAGGCGACGAAGGGGTAGGTCGTGGCGTGTAGTTTATGGGAGGCTAGGATGGGAGAAGGTGATTAAGATTAGGGTTTTAGCAGGGTTAAGTAAATGAGACTCACTGCTCCAAGCTTCCTTGTCTCGGATGTCACCACCCCATGTGATGAAATCGTTGCTTTGCAAGAAATTCACGAAGTGTGGATCGGTCAAAGTGGTTCTAAACTCCTTGTCAGCGCTGTCAAAACTCTAAGGTGAAGTAGAGTTTACCGTTTGAACTCTGCAGCATCTTGGTGTTCGTCCGATACGAGGATGATGCACCCAATCTTCAACTGCCGCTGACATGTCCTCATCGCCTCTTCATAGCTTCCCAAGAAGAAATCCGGCAACACGGGACCGGTTGTTGGCCCATCGCCTCTCGATCTCAGTGTTGAAGCTGACACCGACGCCGTCGAAGGGCCTGCCACGCCTGTAGCCGCAGTTTCGTTTCCGCTCCTGTTTATGCAGACCGCTCCGGTCTCTTCTTCCAACGCACGAACCCAACGGTCAGTCACGTTCTTCGGGTCTTCGGGAAGCTGTCTATGCGTGGCGGGGGGACCACGTGGGGTAAGGAAATTGAGGGTGGCAAAACTTCGCGGCAGGGGTATGTGCAGCACTCCAAAAACGAAACGGAATATACTTGAAAGGACGCTGAACGGGAATGTGAGGAGCGTGTAGATTGTCCGCCGGGATAGTATGGACGTGGGATGGTTCGGGGGTCTTCTACTGGGCCCAGAGCCAGCCCCGGCGCTGCCCAGGAGGGGACCTTGTTCGGAATCATCTATCTCGAAAGTTTCTATCCGAGCAGAGCTTCTTGTGGGGTGCGCGGTAGGTTGTGAGTGACCGTCGAATATCATCTCAGTAGCCCTCTGGGCGCATATACCAGTGTAAGGACGACGTGTTGTAAGCATGCTGCGGTGCTCACCTGAACATCCCAATCAACGCTGGCCAGCACGCCGATGGCTACATCTGGGTCGCCACCGTCCGTGATCGTCTGAAGTTGTTCGAGAGCGGCGGCTTGAGATGGTGTGAGTGAGGATATAGAGTCTGTCATGTCTAAAGTCTCTCTCGCTGTCTCTCTCGTGGAAGTGTCGTGTTCAGATGGCGGAGGCGGTGAGGACGTGAGAATTCTCAACGTGAGATCCAAGTCCTCCGTTTTCCCCGTACCCTCTCGGTCTCGTTGCAAACATCTTATCGTCTAGGCCCATGGCCGAAGGGTTATCCTTCCCGGATCTCGCTGCACAGCTGGGACTACAAGGTGCGAAGGAACAACGCTGCTCTACAATGACACGCTGACGCGTCCAAAATAACAAAAGCCTCGGCAGAGATACAGGAGGAAGAGGAGGAAGAGGAAGAATACCCCGAGGGCGAAGAAGAAGAGGACGATGAAGATGCAGAAGCCGCAGAAATCGCCCGCAGGCTCGGCGACCAGCTCATGGCTGATATCGCCAAAGCCCAGGCTGAACAGGCAGCAGCTGCTGCTGCTCAGACCCAGGAGCCTATTGTTCAGCCATCCGTGGCACCCCTTACATCAATCGCCACGTCTGATGACCCCGCTGCCGCCGCGATAAACACGATGAAGTCCATTTTGGCGTACGCCACCAGGGACCCTCTGGTTAACTTTGTTCTCGCCTCTGCATCCGTGATCGACCCCACTGGCACCAAAACGAACGCATTGCAGATCCTCCAGCGGTCTGCTGAGGTCGGATTTATCCCTCAGGACTTAGCGAAGATCTTCGGTCCGGTCATCCTCCAGCTGTCGCAGTCTGAAACACTCTTTGGCTCCAAGGACGCTACTGCAGCCTCCACTCCTACCCCCGAGACTGGGAAGCGCAAGCGCGATAACATCGGGGCCCAGCCTCCGCCTGCCGGCTGGTCAGAGGGTCCGGGAACCGCAGAGGTCCAGGATGTACTTACCTATATAACACCTGCGGTCCAATCTATCTCAAACACCCTCTCTGCTGGCGAGCTAGCTCCTCAAAATGACTCGGTCTCCACACCGCTCAACCCAGTGTTAATCTCATCCATTCAAGCTCCGTTGCACCAGATCTTCTTGTTCGCAGTCACGACCGCCCCTTCTGTTGTCCAGCCGCAGGGTAGCGCTCTCCAGGAAATCGGCGGTTTGATACAGATGCTTGGCGTCTTGAGTGGGATCAATATCGGTCCTGGCCTCCAGCAGCCACAGTCACTCGAGATCATTTCGCACGATCTCAGTACCGCTGTATACCCATGTCTTGCCCCCGCTTGTCATAAGACCTTTTCCCGGTTGTATTCGTTGCGTTCGCACCAACGGAACCACTCGACTCACCCGGCGGCTCGCCCGTACCAATGTCCCCGTTGCCCCGCCTCTTTCGCTCGGAATCACGATTTGAAGAGACACGCGAAGCTGCATGGGTCGAGGGCGTACAAGTGTTCGGGATGCGACAAGGTCTTCAGCAGGAGGGATGCGATCAAACGACACATGAATAGCAGTAGGCTGAAGACCGAGTCTAACAACCCATCATCGAGCACCATCGTGTTAGGGAGGAGGGAGGAAGCTGAGCGGTGTCGCGATGCCGAAGTGATTGAAGTGGAAGTCGCGAGGGAGGGTGGATCCGACGAGTTGAAGGAGGAGAAACGCGCGAAGTCGTGGGGGGATAAACTGGCGTCTGCTGCTCAAGATGGACAACCCGGGTTATCTTCAGGAGTTTCTTCGGAGGAAGGAGAGATCCCCTCGCATAGTGTCGCAGAGGCACAAAGGTTGGTCTTGGGCTTGTTTCCGTTGCTGTCACGCTATGTGGCCAACTACGCACCACGGTCCTCCGAGCCCGTGCCGGGGGCTGATTCCGCGCGGACTGTCGCGAGTCTCATGGCTGGGCAGAGGTGGAGTCAGGGACCAACCACGGTCGACACGACCGGTATTCGGAATGAACCTACCGCAGACCCTGGGCTATCGTCGTTGTCACTGTCATGTCTATCACCGGAGCAGAAGAAACAGTTGGAAGATGCGATCACTGCTGCTGCAAGATCTGCGCAGGAACAAGCCGAGGCGGAAGCTGCACTGGAGGAAGAGGAAGAGGAAGAGGAAGGTGAGGACGATATGGAGGAGGTTTAACCCACGGTCTAGGTTCAGGCCACGGCGTTGAAAAGGAGGACCCATGTCAATACTTCTCTCATCCATTCTTGCGCTTGGACAAACGGCGCCCCCACGATTCCGCTATCCCTGCTCAGCAATCTACCGCGTCATGGCAAACAAAATTACTACCTAACTTGATCGAACCAATCATCCATGCCACGTGCAGGGGATACCCTGGATGGCCCTCCATCTAGCTGAAAACGGATAACTATAACTATGGAGGGCCGTTACACTCTTTGCGAACCCCTACCCCCCCCGGCGATTTCCGCTCACCCGACTAGGCAGTTGGGACAGGCACCCGGTACCCTGAAACAGTCAGACCGTGGCAGTTCCGTGGTCGTCCCCCGCCACCACTCTTTCCACTTGTGTGGTCATAACTCTGTGGGCCCCGAACGCGGTTGGATAAATAGCACGCGCGATCACTCCTTCTCTGACCTAGCGCACTCCCTCCTCCCTACCCTCTGCCACATCCGCTCATGGCTCACCAACTTTCCAACGCCCCCCGCGCGCCATGCAACGATGAAACACCAACCCCCCTTACCCTAGAGCAAGTTCTTGGAGTTCTTTTCGATGTAGTGCCGCACATGCCTAGGGAGTCCCAGATGTCGTTTCTCGCAATGTTCCGTAGAAGCACGTCGAGCCCTTCCTCTCACGAACCCTCCACCACACCCACCCTACCACGTCGCCCGCTTCTCACCCCGGACATCCTTCGCAGTGTAATCCAAGCCAAGACGTATGTCTGTTCCTTGACAATTATATCGATTTAACGTCTGTCCAGCGTCCAACATCTATGCGAATCTGATTCGGCGTTCGAGGCGAAGCAACGGGCTGCTGAAAATACATTGAGAAAGTCGGGAGGGAGCAAGGGTGTCACCAAACGCTACGGAAAACCTCAAAAGAACCAAGTAGTGGAGAAACGAGCCCTGAGAGCAGCTGTTCCCCCAGTGAACGCACATACAACACCATACGGGGTTCCGTGGAGTGGTGGGGGTGCTACTGTGTCCGGAAGCCTTCAACCATTCGGAACTGCCGCTGGTCCAACACATTTTTTTCATTGGCACCCCAACGACCCGCCGTCTAGCGTGCGCGGGTATTCTCACAAGGGGACCTTGCCCCCTCTTTGCACGTCCATTCAATTCTCAACTTAATGTGGCATAGTGCCCACCTTCTCTCGTGTTCCGCCTATGACATCGGTTGTATTGTCGTCTTCATTTTGTGGCACCTTTCGCCCATCCTCGTTCTCCTTCGTTCTGATCCTTCGCATTATCATTCACGATTACATTACCAACCGCATTCACTCTTGTCGCAATATGGGGTATTCTACTAGTACTGTGTTTATTACCGTAGCAGTCACGTTCGTATCTTCGGACCTAACCTGAAGCGGCCACGCGACGGAAAGCAGTGGGTTGCTTGTGGGTGGGTTTGGGTGTCGTCGTGAATGGGAAGAACCGTTCCCCCGCCCCGACCCCCGAGGACGTACACTAATTCTGAGATGGCAGAGTGTTCACCAAGGGAGGGTAATACCTGCTACGACCAGTAGGCGTAGTTGAGTGCGAATCACAAACAACGGAACTAACGACCAGGACCTCGACAAAGAGAGAAACATGGAGCAGGACTACTACAGAAGAGGGTATCGTGAACTTGACCCACCGCGCCCGCTCGAGACCCATGGCCTAAACGCTTGCCGACGTTGCCATGACCGGTCTCCCCTCCTCCCCTCCCCCTGACTCTCCACTTTGGGGTCCGGTCCTGCTGAATGTCTTCGAAATCGTTTTCCTCAGCCTCTTCGTCATCCTGCGCATCACGGAATCGCTCTGGCTTATCGTCATCCCCACTCCTTTTGGCGAGGGCAATCGGGAGCGGGAATAAAAAGTGTCGACAACGGGGGAAACACTCCTTTCTATGATCTCTTGCTCGACGAAAGGAGAAAGTAAGGCCGTCGAAGGCGGGATTGATATAGGGACAGCGATGATGCTGCCGAAAAGTGAGCCTTCAGGCTTCCGGATCACCTCCGTGACGTGCCACCCTGCAGAGAGTGCAATGTCCGTCATCTCTCGCGAGGTTCTTTCTTTGCTGTTGAAAGTTACGTGCATCTGTTCTGTCCTCAATGTCATCGTCTGGCAGGAGGAGCAAGCGACTCGCCGTCATGTCAAGCCAAAATGCATTCGCGTTTGCTTTGCCTAGGTTCGGTAGAAGTCCACTCGAGGGTGGTGCCAAGGTCCTGACAGCACCGCTATCTTCTGTGCGATCCTCACATGCCAACGGAAGGACATAGTCCGCGAGGATGAGCTTGGTTTGTGGAGTAGCTGCGTGTCGCAACTGCAACAAAATGCGGGTGACAAACTCGTCGGGCCAATCGTGGGTAATAAATCGTAGTAGGAATACTGCCGCGTTCTGTACGGGCTGTGGGGTAAAAAAGTCGTGGACTGTGGGTGTAGATTAGCGGATCGTATGTCGCAGGAATGTGAGGTGGCAACCTTGGAACATTGCTTTTCCTGATTCCAACATTTCAGGACAACGTTCTTTCCATGCCTAGGTTGATTCGATAAGCAAAAATGCGTACGGCGATGGGGGTCCACTCACTGCTATGCCAAGTTCAACCGTCTTTGGACGATCCTGAATGCAAAACCTGAGATGAGGATATGCTTTGGCTAAAGTCATCGACGTGGATCCAATTCCGCCTCCGACGTCGACGACGAGGCTTCCCTCTCCGAGTCCTGCCCAGTCAAAACCTTGGAAATTTTCAGTTGGTTGTAACCGGAATGGGTTTTAGGGCCTCTTCTTCACCATCTGCTTGGCTAACACTTCCACCATCTTCCCATCCGGCCGTGCCCGTCATTGCGTGTCCAAATCGTTTTAACCGCATCTCATTCCCTTCCTCTTCCAACCAGCTGAAGAATTGGCCCTTCATTCGAAACGCGAGGTTGAAGGGGGCAGCTGACGGGAGGGTGGAGTGTTTGGATATCTCGTTGAGGAGGTAAGCATCCGTAAGATAGGCGGAAGATTTGAAGAGTTCATCGGTGCTGTCGGGTTCCAGTTCTGAAATGTTTAATCGACGACCACACTGCCAGGCTTACCTCATCCCGACGAAGGCTGCAATGCCGTTTGTGCCCTCATACTTGTTAGAGGGGCTGCCACACTTAATAGGTCAAAATCACGCAGTAAAACAAATCACTCACTTCGCCTTGATCACCCTGAAATCCTTTCCGGAATCAACAAATGACGAAAGACGGTTATTTGCGAAGACGTTTGGGGAAACTTCCTTCCCGATGTGATGGGTCGCAAGTAATCGGAGAATATGGCCTTGTTTTTGACGACATCAGCCGAGTGCAGCAAATCGGACAAGCCGAAAACCAACCAAGTTTGTTGGGATCGCAGCCGGCCCTGGCAGCAAGCTCCCGAACGTGTAACCCAGCAGGACCCGCTTCGCGCATGATCTCTACAGTATGTGAAGCCTCGAGGAAACGCATACATGAAGGCAGATGATACTGATCACGAACGTTATTCCATGCGTTGTAAGTGGACACGATCACTTACACCCATCGTCGCGTCACATATAGTGAGAAAAGGTCTCTGGACCATGGCCGCCAGCTGGCCGGTAGCTGATACCATAAGCTTAGTTGCATGTATGACAGTGGGGTGAGAAAGCAGTGCTTCGGCCGGTGACAATGGGTCATACGGTTCGTCTAGCGACGGAAAGTCAAGAGGGGCTCTATTCTGTTCTTCGTCTTCTGAAACCCTTGGGGATGGCGAATACTGGGTGCTGCCAGAGGACTCAGAGCCCGTCGGAGAATGCAGAGGGGGTTGATAAGAGAGAAAGATTCGTTCGACGTCGTCCAGAGCATCTCCGATCAGAGCATGAAGGGCTCTGAGGCTGGCAAAGGTCGCCATGGGTGGGCTCACGGTCGAGAGGAGGAGAGGAGGGCGGACACAAGGAGAACGAACTGGAATGCATCTTATATCGATGATCCTCAGGCCAGAGAAACCAGGAGAGGAAATTCATTAGGACAGGAACGGAGGGTTACGACAAGGAAAGTCTTTGTTGTCGCATTTGTAGTCCCATTAGAACAAGTTTGTAGTCGTCGCATTTCTGCACAGCGGGTTCGAGTTGTTATTGCCACCGATTCGAGAAGACTGTCGACCATCCCATAAGCAGCGTCTGCTGTGGCACCGATCATCTCAGCATCTCTCTTTCCCCCCTTTCGCTCCCCTCGCACCCCAGTACCGTCCCTCTCTGAAATATTCTTTCTAGACAGGGAGGAGATTCGTCGACATGCCCGACCAGTACATGGGCCAAATCCGCGTCGGGCTTGGCCAACCAGGTCCATCCACTTCGACGGCAGCGAAGCGTCCCTTTCAACACTTGGAAACCGGAGGCGAGGAAACCCAAGATTCATCCCCTAGTCGCTCTCCCGCGAGTGGTTCCAACCCGAATAAACGTGCGCGCAGTGAAGGATTCCCCCCAACGGACGCTGGTGGCTCTGGAAGTAGTAATACCCTGAGCGGCTCGTCATCCTCTTCAACCCACATCCCTATACAGCCTCCTGCAGAGTTTGATGTAGTTCCAGCTGAAACTATTCCAGGCCCCAGACCTCCCCCACCAACCCTTCCAAGTCCTACCCACCTTCTCACTGCATCAAATCATCTCCCAATGCCCACGAGATCCCCATTGATGGATATGCACCATTCACATCTTCTTCCGGTCCCATACCCATCCACATCCACTCAGTCAACTCTCCCCCATCCTCCTGTATCACACAACTCTTTCGAGACTACTCTCCAGCGAGCTCACGACTTTGAACTACAGATCGCTGCCATTAGGGAAGATATCGGCAATCCTGGCGCTTCATCGGCGGAACATTTTTCCCCAACGGAACCTCCCCGTCATTCCCACTCCCCCCTTGTTTCTCGTGCATCTCACGACTCGGACCTCCCATCCGTCGAACAGTTCCTTAATGATATCCGCAACAGATCGCCGCCGCTTTCCGGCAGTACTATGCAGACATTCGCCGTTAGACGTGAGCGGCTTCTTTCCACGCTATCTCTTTTGCGGCGTGAAAGAAGGGAGCGGCAAAATGCCGAAAGGGAGGAAACTTCTAGGGCCAGATCCCCACCTGTGCATGGTTTCTATCTACCTGATGTTCCGCGATCGCCACAATTACCGCAATTCTTCCAACTATATGAGCATATCCTCACCGACCACATCGCAAGCGCTATGGAGGATGACTACTTGCCGTTCGACCCGTTCTATATGGGGCAGACCTCCGCGACGGATTCAGAATTGGCCCCGCTTCCTCTTGATGTAGAACGGGAGCTTGTTGAAGGTGTGTCCCACACTGCCGCGATCACCAAAAACCGACCTCTTTTATCCAGCCCGAGAGGAATTCCGGACCACCCGTCCCTGGGCTCGGACAACTCAATCCAACCCCCGAACCCTATTCCCTCACAGGTCATCGCGACTTGATGACGACACCCCCCCAGCTCACCCCACATGGACTTCCTCCACAAGGATTCCGTCTTTCTCTGCCAGCGAAGCTGAGAGTAGGCTTGGAAGACGTCGAATGCCAGAGTTCGTCGGAGAAGAACTTGAGGTCGAACCATGGGTCCTCACTCGGTGGCCTGCGGATGCCGAAGCTAGTGTAACATGGAATGACCGCCCAACTCAACGACAACACGAACATGGGTGGCTGCCTGACCGAGATCGCACGAGGGAACGAGACGAGGAATTACGTCAACGAGCCCTTGCTCGGATCAACGAATCGCCATCCCTTCTCCGCCTTCCCCCGCCTTCTACCCCTCCAGCTTCGTACTGGTATGGTGGTCATCACGACACCGCTTATATACCCCCGACAACCCAGAGCTTGGTTGAAAACCTGTTGGAAAGGAGCCCGGACCCGCCGCCCAGGCTCGGCGGATCGAATTCCCTCAGTTCCATGATACAAAGCGAGAGAAGGGCGAGGAGATTACCAGACAGATACACCGGTGCATCGGTCCACTCGGGTAGGGATCGGGAACCGAGAGAACGGGAAGGTCAACAAACCCCGTCGTCAGTCCTGCCACCCCTTGCGGATTTTCGTACTCGCAGTGGTTTTACACCGAATATGGGGCAAGACATGGCTGCGCCATACCTCCGGATGCTGAGGTCGGACCATTCCTCTCGACCTGCAATATTTCGGCCTCCTTCACCACATCTGGCCCCTTCGAGATCTTCGCCGTCACCACAAGCACCACTCCCAACTGCGGGAAGAACAGAAACCATCTCTGTGGTTGGGCCTTCTCCCCCTTCTCCTACCCCTACCGATACCACGAGCGTTTTCAGAAATTTCGACTTGAGCGCATATACCGGGGGGCCATTTAGAGCATCACTTTCAACATTCAGGGAGATGGACCGAAGGCGGGATAGGGGCGAAACGAGGACCCAGAGGTACTGGGATCACGAACTTGACCGTGAGCGTGACAGGGAGATCGAAAGGGAACTAGATCTGGAACGCGAATTGGACCGCGAGAGAGAACGGCAGCGCGAACGCCAGATGGAATTAATGAGAGAAGGATCGATGTTGCAGAGTATGCTGAGCCGCCGGCGCAGCACTGGCACGCAGTCTCGGGGTGAGGATCCTGACACCTTTGCCACTATACCCCTTCCAGATCCCGATCCGAGGTTCAGGCGGATAGTGAGTGATCCATTTATCTGACTCTTTGTGTGGGGCCCTGACCCGGTTGTTCTTCAGATGGAACCACCCATGAGACCATCCCCTCGTGTTCTTGATAGTGTCATCCATCCAAACTTCCCGCTGCCCTCACCTCAAAGTCCTCGTTTACCTCCCGCAACCTCGTCCGGCGTAGGTCGCGGGGACACCGCCCAGTGGAACGATCCTCCCTCCGAGTTGAATCGTACTCCCAGTCTCCATCAGCGACGCCGTCTCCCTGTACCCCTGCCAATTCAGCGTCAACGCGAGGCAGAAGAATTTAATTCCAGGGCACACTCTGACCAGCTTCGTTCGCGTACTTCGTCTTCCCCGTGGTCCGCCTACGAAGCTAGCTCTTATGACGAAGCAAGGGGGCAAAGGGAACCGGGTCGAAGCAGAAGAGAACTCCACGATTTGCTCGCGAGGAGGACAAGGATTGAGGTCGCGAGGAGGCTGAGCGAGGAAGCCCATGTCCCCGGGCCATCTTCTACTTCATCTACCACCACAGCGATTCCACCGTCTGACATCCCTTCCTGGACCCCCGGTGTCGAGATCATCGGGCTCGAGTACCCCATTTTCGAGGAACCTGGCTTAAGGTTCGGTGGGCTGGAGAGAGCTGACGTTTCCGGTCCCCCAATGTCGCCGGCAGGACCCTCACCTAGCCAATCTGGACCTACTGCTGTTCCAAATTCCGAACAACCGACCTCAACCTCCGGGTTACCAAGGGGATTGTTTAGAGGTCCAAGGATACACCCCAATCGGGACCACAACCCCACCAACACATCAATTTTGGGGCCGGGGCTAAGAAGAAGAACACCTCCTACTTCCAGGAGCCCTACACGTGACAATGCTCCCAGCAATATCGGTCCTTTGGCCTCTGCAGAAACATCTGGACCAGTCAATTCAGCGAGCACACGCAATGCGACCAGGGTAACAAGGCGAGCAGGAAGACACAGGTACATTTCAGATTACAGTGGATATCACGGGTTGCCGTTTGATATATTCGATGCCCCCGGATCAAGGAGGTATGCCAATAGGTTAAGGAATATGGGAGATTACATCGTCAGTCCATTATCCTCACTTACCTCTTCATTCACCACCACAATCACCTATCCCTTCGTTGTACAGCGTGACGAGGATTTCGATGGCTCTTTCGAGAGTTTGACGAACCTCACCGCGGCCTTGGGCGAGGTTAAACCAAGGAATACACCGAGTCGTGTCATTGCGAGCCTCCCATCCGGAAAGTATGGCGACTGGGCCGCTCAGGGTTGCGACGAGCGGTGTCCTGTCTGCTTGGATGATGTGAGTGTTGACTCGTCCCTCAAATGATACATAACGCTGATTAAGCGAGATATCTAGTATCAGGCTGATGACGAACTCTTGAAAATAACTGACTGCTCCCATTGGTTCCACCGGGGTTGTTTGGAGGTGGGTTACCTCGTTATGCCTTGCTGCACGCATTGCTAACCCTCCCCTGCGCTCTAGCAATGGTTGGGTAGTGCGAACACTTGCCCCGTCTGTCGGAAACGTGTCAAAGGCAAGAAGCGTCGCGAGCCGACGACCACTGACGAGCAGCCTGAGGCTGGTCCTAGCAGGCGGCGCGACGACGACGATGATGACGATGACGACCTTTTTGTCCCTGGTGGTAATGGTGGAGGGGGAGGGTCCAACGATCCGCCTCCTGGAGCTGGCGCGGGTGCTTGGCCGACCTTCCCGCCATGGTACTTCTGAGGCTCTAGTTTCACAAAAACCTATCATCTGGATCAGTCTCCCACCTGGGTTATGATATACCATTCACATATGTACGATGCTTGGATATTTTACGCATTTCCGTCCTCTTGGAGGGTTGTATGTTTTCATTTGCGTCTTTTTTTCGGACGGTAGTTTCATGCAACCGTTTTCCCCACCATCAATCTTATACTTAACCTCGGCCCAAGCCCACGGGCGGGGGTGGTTGCGTTATGGTGATCCGTGTCTGAGTCTTGCTTATCGCTACCACCACGCCGGGCGCCTTGTCATTATCGTTTACCTTAAACTATGGTTGCACCGCTGTACACCACAGAATCCGGTCTCCTCTTCCACGCCGGAAAGATCCTAGTCCTGACCGTCGGCTTGCCCGCCCGAGGGAAGACTCACATATCGCGAGCTCTGGAGCGGTATCTCCGATGGACAGGTGTCAAGATTATGGTCGTATCCCTTGGAGATTACAGGAGGAAGATCCTGGGCAGCGCTGGAAAACTCCCTAGTGATTATTTCACTCTAGGTGTGTTCGATTCGGTGTCCTTCCTCGCTCTGACAGTCGTTGAGACGGTTTCTTGACCTAGGGGCAAAGAGCGAGGAGTCGATCGCACTTCGAAAACAAGTTGCGGACGCTTGTGAAGATACCATCCAGAGATTCTTCGATGGGGGAGGACAAGTCGTCATTTACGATGCGAATAACGGTGTGAAGGCCAATCGGACGAGGTTGGCTGAGAAGTTTGACAAGCTTGACGTCCACGTCGTCTTCCTTGGTGCTGCCGCCTACATGTCCCTCCTGAGGATACTCTGCTGATGTTCAGCCAGAATCCTGGTGTGATAACCAAGAGATTATCGAGCGTAACATCCGGAGCGTCAAGATATCTTCCCCGGATGTATGCACCCGACCGGCGGATCCGTATCTTGCTTGCTGATCACCTTTCTGTAGTACCGAGGGTGGAACCCGGACAAGGCAGTGCAAGACTATTATTTGCGAATCCGCGACCATGAGGAATACTACCAGCCGCTCGAGGAGACCACTTGGCCATCGATTAGAATTATCAATGTACGTGTTTCTCGTTTGCACTACAGCTGCCCGAGGGCGGTGCTGAGGAATCGTTTACAGGTCGGGGAACAGGTCACCACAAATGTGAGTTAGTAGCTACAAATCAGTTGCTACCCCCAGGCTCTGATTTCTGAGGGGAAATAGAAAATTGCGGGGTACCTCCAGGTGAGCGATGACATCGTTGTTTTCGTTGAAATTTGCCAACCGTCGCGCTACAGTCTAGAATTGTTTTCTTCTTGATGAACATCCACAATCGATTCAGAAATATATACTTCGCGAGAGTAGGCATACGCAGTTATTCCCCCTTAACGCCTTCCCTGAACACCACGCAGTCAGGTCAATCGTTGATTGAGCATTCATACCGTGCCGATTCCGATCTATCGTCCAGCGGATGGCTGTACGCGGAGAAGCTCAAGGATTTCGTCACCCAGAAGTACACCAAATCCCTATCAGAACGTGGGATTGACGGAAAGAGCCGTAGATTAATGGTATGTCGCAACCGGCTATGATCGTTCGTCTCACCGAGGCCACACGACGCACAGATCTGGACTTCGGCTAGAATGCGGTGCAGCCATACCGCCTGGCCGTTCTTGACTGCGCTGACCTCTTCGCAGTTGAATGTCAAGATCATAGAAAAACAGCAGATGTCTGAGATCAACCCTGGTGCTTGGGATGGACTCACACCCGAACAGGTAACAAACTCGCCTGTTCGGGCTTACCGATGGGCTCACGCGAGGTCTAGGTCAAAAAGTATTACCCTGATGAATGGGAGAAGTTCTCCCATGATCCATATGCCTACCGAGCTCCACGGGCGGAGAGTTACCATGACCTTTGCGGTGTGTGCTTCTCGTCACGTTATTGTGCGCGTAACTCAAGTGTCCCTTAGTGCGTCTCGAGCCCGTGCTTGTCGAACTCGAACGTGAGAAGGAGGATTTGCTTATCATCGGCCACGCCTCCGTCATTCGTTGTATGCTGGCCTACCTGATCGGTCTCCCCGTGTCTGAGATTCCGGCCATCGAGGTTGCGAGGGGTGACCTCATCGAGGTTGTCCCTGCCTCTTATGGGGTACAAACACAGGCTTACCACTTCTGGGACGGCGACGGCTGCGACGGTGCTGGAACTCCACGCGCCCCGCACAAGGATGAAAGCAACTTGTACGAGAATTATGCGGAGGATACGGGGAAACCTAAGAATACTCTCGCGCTGAACTGGGAGCCGGCTCAGGCTCAGACCTTACGAACCGAGCAGACCTTGGCTACACCTCATTAACAGCTGCTGTATTTACTTGTGTGTATTTTTATACTCTCATACGCTGAATCCACCCGAAAGTTTGGTCGCCATCCTCAGAAATCGTGTACGGAGGGATGAGGACAATCCATTCCAATTTCATTAATAATATTACACCGAAGATGGGACCGTAGATCATTTTTGTATATCATTCAGGCCTGGACGGTATAGATGTCCGTTTTAGCGTCTTCCTTGTCGTAGGCCGGGGAACTCCTTCCGCTGGCACCTTCGGACATGTCGACTTCGCGGAAAGAAGAGTGTGTTCCGGCGGAGGGTTTTATCCAGTTGAGGAGAATGTATATCACCGCCGAAACACCTGCCGTACAAACGGTCAGCGATGAGATCACGTAGGAAAAGCGAACCCTGAGTACCGAATCCAGTGAAAAATGATAATTGGTAAATGCGAGTTGCAGCGAGCGGTACGGAGGCCCCAGCTGTAAATTTCGGATCAGCCTCGCTTTAACTTTTGGACGGCCCTTGTGACTACTCACTTGCTCCCGCGAACCCGACGACGTTGATAAGAATACCTGAGATGTACGCGGCATACGCCCTGAAATTGATTCCGTAGGTGTACCAATACCATCCACTACGTTCGGTAGTGTAGAGGTTGCCCAGGCGGTAGTGACCCCGACGGATGACGTAGTAGTCCATGATCATAACTCCGGCAATGGAGCTCAAAAAGACCGAGTAGGCAGAGAGGTAGGACGTGAATTTGTTACTGCTCGACAGGAGGTTCCACGGGCACATGGCGAACCCGACGGCGGCCGCGATGAAACCGCCCCGCCTGATATTCTGGATGTTTGATTAGGCCTCTGCGATATATTTTTGGGGAACTCGGCTTACGATGAAGCGGGGGAAAAGGGCGGTTAAGTCACATCCGGCGCTGATGGAATTGGCGGAAATGTTTGTACTGGACATGCGGGTTAGCGGCGGCCGCCGTATAAGTTAGGATAAATCGATAAGTTACGTACCCAAGCTGTCAGAGATGTGAGCATTCTGAAAGACGGGAAAAGCCGTAACACCCTTACCTGCGCAATGATAAAGGCGAACGCGATAAACCAGATCTAATAAAAAGTCGTGAGAAGGAGGCTAGGACCAAATCGGTATAACTGGGTAACGTACTCCAAATCTAGTGGCCCTGGACGGTGAGTCGTCCAAGAACATGTTGAGTAATTCGATTGGGTCCCATATGGTATTACCATATATTGTGTGGGAGGAGGAGCTGACGACGATACCGATGAAACTGACGATCGAAAACCCGAGGGGCACAGAAAGCAACTGCGGGAGAATCGCGGCCGCGGGGGTTTTTGCGCGAGAGGCAAAGTCTGGGGCATTGCTACAGGATGTAAGTCCGAATACGCATCAAGTGGGGAGACAAAAAAGCGCACGTCACAAGTGTGGCCATGTTGGAGATGCAAGACATGAGACTGAAAACCATTGCCCAACCCAGATCGGAACCGTGAAGCTGAGCGGGTTGCTTTATAACAGGTCCAATTCCATGAGCTTTAACGATGCACCACACAAAGAAGGTGATACCCGCAATGGGCACCACGATAGCCTTCAGTGTGAACAGGTGTCGGCTTTTTGAGAAGGATGTCAGTGACTTGGCAATTCATTGATGGGAAGGACGTACATCTGGTGGATCGGGAACCAAATGGCAGGTAAAGAAATGAGGGAGAAGAGGAAGAAACATAAAAAGTCTCGTGTGGTGATTCCCGCAGATTCGGGGAGGCCATTGGCTAGACGATCTCGTAAGTTGGCTGGAGCGTCAACGGCAGAGGTCGCGGGGACTAACGAATATCGTTGATGCTCGGCCAAATAGCCCTCAGCATCACCTTTACGCATGATCCACCGATGCTCGCCTGGACTCCGTACCAGATACTGAAAGCCGGGACCCATCTGTACACGTCACACGACAGAAGGGAGGGACCCACCATGCCATGGCTGCTCGATTGAACACGCACCATAGGCTTCCCCAGATGCCAAAGGACATGCGGGCAACCACGGGGAACGTCACATGCAGTATCGCGCCGGGTCGCGCGTTGAGTACGATAAAGGGTGCCACCAGAGAGTAGCCGACCCATACGCAACCCCACGCCTGCCAGGGAGAGAGGCCGAGGGTTACCATCGAAGAGGCGATCATCCAGCTAACGAGAGCGGCGATCTAAATCAGGAATTGATATGATTGCAGTATGTAACGTACGTGTTGATGTTGAAACTGTCCGCAACCCAGAAGGCCACAAAGTTCCAGGAAGCCCACGTCCTCTTCTCTGGAGGCACTGGGAGCAAATCCTCGTTCTACGGCGAGGGCACGAATCAACCTACGTGTAAGTAAGACGAATCGGGTATCCAGACCCACCATAAGCATGAGCTGGGAATGGTTGAGACCAGGCCCATGGGTGACCTCGAGCCGATGGATAATCTTCGCTGTGCGACTTTCGGCCATAGGCAGCAGCAGCTAGAGGCTCGAGCGGGAGCAAAACAAGCCAAAGAAACAGAAAGACTCCGTGACCATGACCGCTTTAAAGGCTTGTCTTATCTCTGACTGAATTGAGGGTACAGGTCGCGAACTTTCGGCAAACCCTGGAGTGTTCCGTTCCGATAAAGAGAAGTCACGTGTTGCATATATTCTTCTCCACTAACCACGGCGGTGGCTTTCGCGATTTCTACCAATGGGGGTGTTGGGTTTGGTCCCATTCCTCCGTAAGAAAAGGTGGGCCTGATCTCTCTAGAGGTCCTCGTTTATGTTTTGACGCGACGACCAGTCCCCATGTACTCAAAAATGTCCCATCCCGGTTCAAAGAGTTACAAGGGAAGGCGGTCGTCTTGTAGGCCACTCTCCGCTCGACATGACGCGATGAATTTGGAATTGACTACTTCCGACCATCAGCGATGCCACTCTCATCACACAACGGTTCCACTTTGCTCCCACCCCCCACGACCATCGCCACATTCTTGGGTGGTACCGGCTGATTCAAGAGGCCCATGAAAATAACATACGCACTATCTGCATCTTCGATGGGAAGAAGCGGAACGCGGCTAAGCAACGCGAGGTAAGTGTTCTCACGCATATCACTCACAAATATCCCATCTCTCCATCACAGGCCACGAGAAGACTTGAGCAAAGGAGAATGACCTACGCTCGCGGAGCAGTGGAGATGAAACGGCTATCACGACTTACCCGACTCACGCCCCTAATTACGTCGTACGAGTCACTTTCTCAAGGACAGAAAGCAGAGGTCGCTACCTCATTGCAGAACGCCACCAAGGACTTCCCAGCGGACCAACCCCGAATCGATGAGATGACCTCTGCGCCGGAGACCGACGGGTCCAACACGCAGTCAGACAATCTGTGGGGATATGCTGACACTCCATGTGCCCCCAACGTTCCGCCTCGGTCTGTGACCAGAGACGACTGTGCTGATTCTGCACTGGACGAAGTAGCTTCAGATTCAAAGTCCCTGGCCATTGCTACCGAATCCACCAATTCGAAGCCAGCGGCACGGACTGTGGCAGGCCAGGCTGATGGATCCCTGGCCCATGGCCCAAGTCGAGTGTCGTCCATGCTAGCCGCCCTTTACTCCAGTTTTCTCGCTAACGTTCGGCAAATGGAAGTGCTTCTCTCACCACGTACCGTGCTCCCAAGACCCGAGGAACAGGATGATGAGACAAGGGTGACGCAGGAATTGTCACAGGCCCAACGGCGACTCGTCATGGAGGAGGGACGGATATGGAACCGGCTCTCAGAGGTGACGAGCGAAGAGGAAGCCGAGGTGGACGTTTCCTTTTTGGCCCGCGAGCTAGAAGACAGGAGTGGCAAGATACTGACGTCCTATGAGCGGCGTAACAACCCACCAACCGGCGAGGTTTATGAACAGAGCCGGATTATTCTACAAGCTATGGGCGTGCCCTGCATTGACGCCAAGGGTGGGGTAGAAGGTGAAGCTCTCGCAGCCGCAATTGTCCGAGATGGGCTCGCGGACTATGTGGCTAGCGAAGACACAGTGAGTTTTTTCACATCCCATTGATATTGTTGTGAGTTGATCGATGGCACAGGATGTATTGGTTTACGGTGTACCTCTGCTTCGCAATGTCACTAGCGGTACCGAACCTCTCACGCTCATTGAAGGACACGAGGTCAGAGACGCACTAGAAATGGACTCCTCCCAGTTCCTCGACTTCGCGCTGCTACTGGGAACAGACTTCACTGACCGGGTCCGGAACGTCGGGCCGGTACGTGCCCTCAAGTTCGTTCTGTCCTATGGGTCTATCGAAAAAATTATCGAGGGAGAACCCAAGTACACCCCTAAATCCACCATTTCCGACTATCTCGAACAGATTAGGGTCGCTCGGGCAGTCTTTCAGCTCAGGCCTACGGTACCAGCTCCACATCAGTTGGAGGTGCGGCAACCCAACGACGCCCTTGTCCTAGAGGTTCTCGAGAGGTTCCGACTACGAAGGTTTGCGGAAAAGGATGCCGATTTCTCGTCTCTTCTGGGCGGGAACTACTTCTCGGACCACCCATAGCATACACAAGAGTTTGCAAGCCTGTACAATAGATACCCAAGTTGTAATCGATTTTGATCACGGAATTGTTCCGCCACAATACAAAGGCACCGAGCGCTCATGATCAGCTTGCCCTCTATCCACTATCCTCACCATGCCCTCAGAACCTCAGCGAGAATCTCAGCGGAGTAACTATATTAGGTCTGCCGCTTACCATATCGCCAACACCCCCAAGGCAACACCGCGAGAGATCCCGGGCTCATTCGAGGACGATAAACCGCAATACACAGACCGCCAAGTTGCGAAAGTACCCCATCCAGCGACCAACAAACCCAAGGACGAAGAGTTTTTCGTCCGCGATCGCAATGGGGCCTCGATACCAAACCTCGATTTCATACGGGAGCATTTCCTTGCGGAGGGGAAGCTGACCGAGCAGCAAGCCATCTATATCTTGGAAAGGACGACGGATTTGCTCTCTCGTGAGCCAAACCTATTGTCTGTGCCCAGTCCCGTAACTGGTGAGTCTCCCCACGCTATCGACGGACACCGTTGTCTTACGATACGTTACCTCAGTCTGCGGCGACATTCATGGCCAGTTTGTAGGTATCGAACACCTGCAGTGGCGCAATCAACCCACTGAACCCTTTCCCTAGTACGACCTCATGAAGATCTTCGAAGTGGGGGGTACCGTAGCCGAGAACTCATATTTATTTTTAGGGGACTACGTTGACCGGGGCAGTTTTGGGGTCGAGGTGCGTTCGAATATTTTCACCCGTTTTATCCGCAGCTTACCAAAGATCACAGTGTTTACTGTATCTCTATGTCTTTAAACTGTGGCATCCCAACCGTGTATTTTTACTCCGAGGTAATCACGAGTGCCAACACCTGACTACTTACTTTACATTCCGCCGCGAGTGTGAGTTCATTCAGCCTGTCACAACTCCACCCTTAGCGCAACAGCTGACCTGCCGCGTGTCCAAAGGCCTGTTTAAGTATTCCGAACGGGTCTACGACGCGTGTATACGATCGTTCAACGCTCTACCCCTCGCGGCCTTAATCGACAAGCGTTTCTTCTGTGTTCATGGGGGTATCTCCCCTGAACTCGGAACTCTGCGTGACCTGGAGAAAGTAACGTTTTGCTGCATCGTGTGCTTGTTGACCGCTGACACGTGCACAGCTAAATCGCTTCCAAGAGCCAGGTTCCCATGGTCTTTTGGTTGATCTTCTGTGGGCGGACCCTGTCCCAACCTATGGACATGAGCAGGAAGATGGGAAGATACCCCCAGGGACGATGTTCATCCACAACGGCGCTCGAGGTTGTTCATTTTACTACACGTATGTGGCTTTTTTTTCCATTTCACCTCGTGTCACTAACGCCGAACGCTTCCCCCCTTTAGATACGAGGCGGTCTGTGCTTTCCTGAACAGGAACAACCTGCTTGGCGTGTTCCGGGGGCACGAAGCACAGGATGCGGGTTACACCATGCACAGGAAAACGCCGACGAAGAAGTTCCCTTCCGTGATCACGGTTTTTTCGGCCCCGAATTACCTGGATGCATACCACAATCGCGGTGCGGTCCTCAAATACGCAAACAAGAACATCACCATCCGGCAGTACAATTCCAGTCCTCATCCCTATTGGCTTCCCAATTTCATGGATGGGTTCACGTGGAGTTTACCGTTTGTTGGAGCCAAAAGTAGGTATTGGAGGCTGTGGATCTTCGCTGCCAGGGCTAATGTGACGTCGCATGCTAGTTGCTGAGATGTTGTTGGCGATTTTGAGTATTTGCAGCGCAGAAGAACTCGAGGAGTCATCCGAGGAGAGCACGGACGTTAGCGACGAGGAGGGTGGCAAGCTTAGAGATGTGCTCATGTCACCGGAAATCTCTGCCCGAAGGCAGCAGATCAAGAATAAGATTCTTGCGGTTGGAAGGTTACAAAGGGTGTTCAACGTGCTTCGGTATGTGCCCCAGGTCGGAATCTAGTCGTTCCACTGATGCACTTATGCGTACATCGCAGAGAGGAGTCAGAAGGGGCATCAGAGTTGGCTCATGGTCAGAGTCTATCTGCTTCAGGACCAGCGGGAGCACTCGGCGTCCGGCTTGGATCCGACGCTCTCGGTGTACATAGTCATCAATGGATCCGCAGCTTCGACGAAGCGTACGTCCCTTTTCGCGTTCTGTTTTCACACGATCGGTTCCGCTAACTAACCGAACCATTGGCCAGTCGCCGATCGGATATGGGCAACGAACGTCTACCAAAGTACATCCCGGCCGGCTCCGGGGACCCTCTTGTCACTGCTCCCAGTATGAGACAGGAGGGCATGGAGGGCCTGATCAAGAAGGCCTTGGAGGAGGACGAGGACGGAGACGGCGTTGTCGAGCGGCTGGCCGATAGGATTGCCCGAGGGAGGAAACCACAGGGGCGACCGAGGGCACTTAAGCGGTTTGAGACGGCATGATCCTGAACGCGAGCGACTGGCCAGCGAAAGTTCGCGGGTTGACGCGTGATGATTTCATAATTCTTGGTACCTTAGCTCTTATAACTCTGCGGATTTGTCTACATCCTTGTGATATATTGATGGATATACCCCGGCTCGTGAGTACACCTTGAGCGAGGTGCTCGTGCTTCCATGGTATACCGAACGAAGTACGTCGTGTCCATGCAAGCTTTTAGTGATTTAGTCCAGGGGAATACCGGTGTATTCATCGTAATCCAACGCGAGGTTGAGGTTCTGGAGGCACTGCGTAGCGGCGCCCTTGAGGAGATTATCCAGTCCGCCCTCCAGATGGAATTAGTCGAGTTGGTGAGAAACTGAGAACGCCAGATACTCACAACCACGACGGCTCGGTCTCCCTCACTGTGAACCTGGAATCCGCCGACTACCCATCCATGCCTGTTCTCATAATCCTTGAGATCAGGTACGCCCTTAAGGATCTTGATAAGCTTCTCTCCCTCGTACTTCTCCTCAAACAACTCCCTGACATTCTTAGCGGCAAGTTTTCCATTGAGCGGCATGCTTAACACGGACTGGATCCCACTGAACCACGGGCCAACTGTTGGCACGAACGCGACTTTCAGCTTGGATCCTGATGGGAGAAGAGAGGAAAGGTGGCTTCCAGCTTCGCGTTCGTGGATATGATCCGTAAGCGCGTAAGGCCTCAGACCGCCGTGAAGGTTCTCAGGGGGCACCTTTGGTACGGTGGTCGGGCGACCGGTGGGATCACTGGGTCCAGTAACGGTACCAGCGCCACTGTATCCAGAAACTCCGAAAACAGTAGGTAAGGCGCCCGGCTGGAGATATTTTAACAACGGGGCAACAAGGAGTTGCGTAGAAGTGGCGTAGCATCCAGGGTTCGAGATCCTCTTGGATTGACGGATCGCATCCCTCGAGTACAATTCTGTCGAGCCAGAAAATGTGAAAGAAAGCAGGTGTTGCGCGACCGAAAAAGCGTTTTACATTAGAACAACAAATCACACAAACAAGTATACATTACATCGCACCCGGTAATCCGTATGCCCAACCCTCTTCGAACCTATAGTCCGCGCTCAGGTCGACAATAACGCTAGGGTTCGCACGCTCCTTCGACCCTCTCCCCACGGCGTCGACAAAAGGCTTGCAAACGCCGTTAGGAAGGGCCATGACCCAAGCATCGACCTCCCCTTCCTTTTCCATTTTTTCGACATCGTTCACCGAGAGGTTACTGTGAACGAGGCGATCCTTGGCGTAACCCTCGAGTGGAAACCCAGCGAGTTGGCGAGACGAGACATGGGTAAGAGAAAGGTAGGGGTGTGCGGACAAGAGCGTCGTCAAAGTCTGGCCGGTGAACCCCCTAGCCCCAATGAGCGCCACACGCTTGGACTCGGTCGATGCTTGGGTGGCATATCCGCGGGAGGAGCCAGGTATATGGGGTCTGCGGGTCCAAGTCGAGTAGGATCGCGCACTGTTGGTGGTGGATGGGACGGCCCTATGCGGTGGAGCAGAAGGACCAACGGGAAGGTAAGCCCTTGGGATGCGACCTTGTTCCTCAAACCCTCGGACGACCTTCTCAACCTCCCCCACATCCTGGACGCCATACCAGAACAAAGTTCGACCGGCACGGGTGAAACTTCCGTCAGCACGTTCGAAATGCCAGCCGCGATTTTCATCGTCAGCACGGGCAAGCCAGAACAGCTTGCGGTGATCCTTTTTGATAGAGTTGAAGACGTTGTCCTCCACGTTGTTCATGACACCGCCACGAGTGGTGAGGAGGTGGGTCATGATGGGAACTTCACCCTCTGGAGTCGAGACGATGGCGATAGCGTCGAGGGGCTCATCACCATAGATTGTGAAAGGGTGCTTCTTGAGGTCATTCAAGACACCAGTAATGCTGTTCTCCCCGGCCTTGACGTCAGGATCGCGGTCGTGGATAACTTGACGGAGACGGTCGGCGCCAATCCCCTCGATGTTGTCGTGCTTGAAAAGCTTATAGCCTCTTCGGATGAGAGTTCCAGCACCGCTGTCAGTGAAAAGTTCCTTCTGCAGGGAGGGAGCGGAGATGACGGCGACGGAAGAGGTACGGGGTAGATGGTCCAAAAGCTCCTTGAACTCGCGGAGTTTCAACTTGGTACCATACTTCACCCATGGTTCCTTCATCAGCTGGTCGTACTCCTGTGCGTCTTATTAATACCTTGGTCGTTGGGAGAAATGACGGCATAGACTGACTTCATCCAAGTTGATGACATCGAGCTTCTCACCGCTGACACCGTGGAACAGGCCACCTTTCTCGTTGAGGAAGACAATCTTCATAGGCTCGAGTTCCTTGGCAAGCTCTCCAGCGGCAATGTCAGCGTTGACATTGAGGATTTGACCAGTCTCGGACTCGGCCAAGCTGGTAAGGATAGGCAAAGCGCCAGCGCGGATAGACTCCTCCAAGGGACGCTTGTCAACCCTGCTGATCTTGCCTACAAGACCGTACTTGTCCCTATCCAGGTAGTCTGCGGTGAAAACGCCGGAGGTGATAGGCCGAGCACGTGTTCCAAGCTTCTCGAGGGCGCCAACGAGCTTTAAGTTTTCTTCGAGGAAGACACGGCGAGCAATGTGCAAGGTCTTCGCATCTACCCATGATGTCAGAGGGGATTGAAATTGCATCGGGTCTGAACTCGCCTGTGACACGGATACCGTCAATGTATTCGGGGATGATCCCCTCCCTCTCGATTATTCCATTGAGCTGGGGCCCCCCACCGTGCAGGATGATGGGGTAGAGTCCAACACGGTACAAGAAGCTAATACTGAGAGCCAACTCATCCAGTTGGTCGAGGACGGCACCTCCAATTTTGATGACGGCGAACTTGGCAGGTTGGGATGAATCGGAGGACGAGGAGAAGATACGCAAATGGCGTTCGACTTCGCGCTTGGTTCCAATCGAGTACAAAAGGCGAGTGATTGTCTCCTGCAAAAGATTCAAAACCGAATGTCAGCATCACCTGAGTTGAAAATTTGTGCGGGGTGGGGGGATAATGGAACCGAAGACGCAACTCGATCTGTTTGGGCCACCGATTGAACGCCTCTAACTTGGAGACGACGAGTGGCAACGAGATTAGATTGTCTCGAGCCTCCGACGACAAGAGCCTGTCGGAGAGCTTTGGACGACGATCTGGCAGCGGACAACATGACCGTTTCGACCAGGATTTAGTGACTCCGCTCCGTCTGGCAGGCAGTCGGTAGTTTGCGGATGACCCATTCAGTTACGCAAATTCCCGGGACAAGCAAACCAGAATCGTGACAAAGAAACCACCGGGAGCACCGATGCACCCGTGAATTGCTAATGGATATCGTTCAAGGCGTCGCCGCCAAGGAGAATCGTTCACCCCAAGTTGTCAGATAGTCGGACAGCAGCTGGCTGTGTAATCGCGTCCCAAATCGCATTAACTATGGATTTTTTTTGAAAGACAAAATATACTTCTGCGCGACGTCTATCAACACTACAATCCGGACCTTAGATGGAAGGTAATGGAAGCGGTCGTGGTGGATGCATTAGCCAAAACCAAGTGCCTGAAGCTTGCAAAGAGAGGGACGGTGGTCGGGGGTCGCATCAGCCAGATGCATACTTCTCCGTCCACTCCCTGCTGACCCTCTGGGCGTCCTTCTCGTCTTCCTTGTAATGCTTGGCAACATCTGTGGCGAGCGGGTCATCGGGGTTGGGAGCACTCAACAGCGCCTGCACTGATAAGAGGACCGTCCTGATCTGTAATGCTGGAGACCACTTGTCTGTTGAACAGAGACCTGATCAATCAGCCAGGGGAAACAACAGGTCCTACGGACGCCACCCGCCTTTCAGAATGTCCAAACAGATCCGCCCAAGCTTGTCTGTGGAGTGATGTCAGCCAAAGCGTGAGCGGGCATTTGTCAACCTCAATACCAATGTTGGGATGGTAGATCTTCGTCAAAAACCGCACTTTTGGGGGCGCCATCGGGTATTCTTCAGGTAAGAACAGTTCCAGACGGAAAACACCGTCTGGATAACGCGTGAGTAACCGGCGATCACGAACACCATACGGTAAGGGGACGTACTTTGGAATGGACTTCCATCGGGGCCCTTAATGGTGACATCAAAATATCTCAGATTGTCCTCATGCGGTTCAGCGGTAATCCCTGGTGCAGGGTCGGCAACGAGTCGTTCTGTCTCCTGTTCAGTTGAGAAACCGCCCATGATTGGTTTAGTCAAAGTTGCGATCGGGGGGAGCGAGAAGCGAAGACCTTGATGATTCGCTGGAAGACGAAGTAAGATCTTGAGCGACAGAGGATTTGAGCCTCGACGTACCTTGGGCAAAGCCATGATATAATCGTGAGATGGGGAGGTCGGTGGGTGTCAGTGACAAAGGGAGATGCGGCTCGTGATCGAAAGCTCCAGATCTCTTGAAATGGACCAAGATGTCGAAATGCCCGCGAATGTTCCTTAAGCTCTTCGATTGCCTTCGGCTTTTTTCTCATGTTGAGGGTTTACAGGACAAGGCGGTCGAACTGGCCGAGGAATGGATTTGCATGACCAGCCCAGATGGGTTCACTTTCCTCGTTAAAGGAAAAGTGGCGGTCGTCAGTGGCACTCTGAAGAATTCGTTGACTAGTGGGTGCCGCTCGCGTCATTGTACTCCTAGCTCTGAAACCAATCCAAATCATCAGGTGGTCTTGGAGAATCTCAGACCAAGCTGATTGAAATGACCGAAAGGTCAGGAGTGTCCCTCCTTCTATGTACCACGAGGACGACTCACACGACTGCTAGGGGCGCGGTGGTGGATAAATTGGTCGAATATCTCGCCCATAAATCCATCTATGAGAAGAAGAGCGCCACAGATGTTCCCGACTTTACTGAAAGAATCGCACCTGAGATCGCTCTGGAACTGTAAGTTGCTACGTTTTCTGCGCGCACAACGTCGGATGACTGTGTGTGCTAGACTCATGGCGGCGGACTATTATGAAGGTGATGCATCCTCCAATACTACAAACACACATAACAGAAGTGCTGACGAGTCCTTCAGTATGATTTTGATGTTACGAAAGGTTTAATCATCATGAACGGACACCGAACTAAAGCCAGTATCTTGTCCTGTCACCCCCCAGGTTCCTAGTCATCCTAAGCATCGCCACATTCGCTGTAAGGCTAGAGAACTGCATGCCAAGTTAGATAACCAACGGCGTGCTTCTTGATTCTTGATCCAACTCACCCCGTTTCCAATAAACACGTCCGCCCTCTGTCCAATCAACATGTCTGCAGCTTGTGCAACATACCGTTGCTCGTCGTTCAGTTCCAAATCTCTACTGCTTGCGATATTATCCCAATGACCTGCCGCAAGGAAGGCTTCCTTCAGCTTGGCCATCCACTCCCGTCTCCCGTTCGTCATGACGTAGATGTTCTTCAACCTCCTCCCACTCTCAGAAGCTCGTATCTCTCCCACCCGCTGGACTATATCCTGGATAGTCGGGTAACACGCTTTTTGATACGCCCTCGCTCCTTCGTTCGTGAGATGACCCTTTGGACCACGAGGCGGAACCGTGAACCTGTCAGTGATCCCCTGTATTTGATTGAACGCTGTGAAAGTTGTGCTCCATTCCGCAAGCTTCTTGCAATGTTGCTCAAAGTCACCGCGCCGAATGTGCATGACAAGGAGGCCCTCGATAATGGGGTATGGATTGGTATCCGAAGACGAATATGGAAGACCATCTGGAGCGAAATGCTCAAAGTTTTGACGGAGGATGCCTTCTATGAGGGGGGACCAGCGGAACTCGGTAACAATTGGAGACTTGAAAATGCCTGGCATCACATCCAGAAGGCGTCCCGAACCCATCAGCCTGTCAACTTATCCCTAAGCATTTAGTGACACGCTGAGTGACGTGAATTTTCACCCAATGTTGAAGATCACTTTCTTGATCTCCACGCAACGTTCCGGTGTTGAATTCAACAACTCAACCCACGCGTCTACCAGCGCTCCCGCACTGTAATCCGACGGTAGGCGGGATATGAGTGCCCGGTGGTCAAGCACGAGGGTCCTTGGGCAGACTTGATTGAAGTAATCTTTCATCACCGCGCGGGGTGCGTCGTCCCCCTGCGGGAAAGGCCCGCCGGCTAAAGGACCTGATTTTAAATGTGATGAGCCAACGGTCGGATTATTTGCGCCAGACATACCAGCGATTAGGGCAGACATCGGAATACGCGAGGGAATGATGTTTGTCTTCCAGTGTGAATACGCCAGCCAGCCAGTATTCCAGGTGTAGTTATTGAATACGAGCCTATAGGCATACAAGAATCAACTGAGAGAGGACCGCAGTGGAGGAGGAAGCCGGACTCACGATCGTTTCGAGACATAGGCAAGATATCCATCCATGAAATGCTCCTGCAGAACATTCCCCCAACCTGCGCCTGTGCATGGGCGGTAGAGCAGGATCGGTAATTACACGAGGGGCCCTTGACGGTGAAACTACTTACCATAGCCTCGTACATGGTCGGACATCCAGAGGAATTTCCTAGAATCGTCGTCTGGATGCGGCATATGCTCGCTGTGCTGCGGCAAAGCCATCTCCTGCCAGTGATACTCAGAGTATAACGGGGGAAGTGAGCTGTAGATACCCGCCAGCTTCTTCACCAGCCAGAAGCCACCAGCTAGCAAAAACGCCATGGCCCATCTCGAGTATCTTCTGGGGAACATTGTCTTCATGCGCCCAACCGACGTTGCTCCGGCCATGTCTTGGCGCCTGTCAACCGGCATCGGGAAAGCTCGTGATCGCGATATGCGTTGTAACTTCTCGGAACGTCCTATCCACGCTGTACCACGTTACACCGCCATCATCACAAAGTCGACCCGTTCCACGACGTTGTAACCAGCCACAACCAACCTATGCCTCTAATGTAACGTTTTCCTGATTTTGACGTCCTTACGATGTGGGACCCACACTACATCAGCAAACCACAACGGCGCTTGGTCGTGTGCCATCGGGTAGTATAATCTCAAACATCGGACGGGGATCCCAGTCGGGTATTACACATCGAAGTTTAAAGCTCCCAGGCGGTGATGGAAGGTGACATTGCGGGGGTTAACCGCGGGACTCCCTCAACCACCTCCACGTCTGCATCTGGCGTCCGAACAATCTCGCCCCCCCTTTTGTTGCATGCATGCATCCACTCATCTTGGAGAGCATCGCCGTAAGAGGATTCATTAGAGCCGTCGGACAGTATTCATATTTGTCGGATCCCCAGCATATTCCTGGAAAACCGTTGTCCAGTGATTCGTAGTCTCCAGCTTTGCGCCGTGTGTGAGAGAAAATCTTGAACAAGTGGGTCGCGAGAAGGTAAACGCGAAAGGTCATACAATAGCCGTGGGGTGCCCAAATGTGTTGTAAAACGTTGACGATTGCTTCTTCCTCGCCTGCAGTAAGCCCAGCGGCCATTCCACCTGAATTTGATTTTTCTCTGGCGTGATCTGGCGGCCCTCCCGCTCTTCGACGCTTCTGACGAGCTGAAGTAGCAGTCGTTCAGATATATCTCCGTCCGAGCGTGTTAGATCTTCCGGGTGCTTGTCATGGAAATTGCGCAAAGCGCTGGAAGTCTTGAACAACTGCAATAGATCAAACCATGTTACCGTCTTCTTCAGTATCGTAGGGAGTGGCGAAGGGACATCGGTTATATGCGGCGCTTTCAAAACAAAAGGTGAGGCTGGTCGTGATAGGGTGCTGTAAAGTACGTACACGAAAAGAATGTCCGATGGAATTCGGAAAAAGTGCCTGGAGAGACCTCGGTTGCGGCGGGAACGTCCCGCAAGAGGCCCTCTACGATCGAGCGACCAGGCTGTTCCCAATATGGGCCTAGCGAATGGAATGAGTACGGCAGAGTGGATGATGCGGTGACCATACCGAGCTGGTCAGGCCCCCTGTGGTAGTCGGATATCAATGGTTTGAGGTGAGGGTACTTCGGGATCGTAACCTCACCATATCCCTGCACGAGGGTGAGCAACGACCGCAAGCATACACAAAGTTGCTTACCCAAATAGAAGCAGTGCCGCCGGGCTTCAGAACACGACCGATTTCTGGCCATACCTTACTCCAATCGAACCAATGAGCGGCCTGCGCTAAACGTTGTAGGGTAAGCAGCCCGCCAGTGGCTTGAAGATTGGTGAAAGCAAACCAGCAATAAGAAGATCCACACTGGAATCTGGGAGCATCGAGAGGTCCTCCGCAGACCCTTGGGCGAATTCAATCTGACTGACACCGTTCTGGGGTAACGCAAGCTGGGCTTTCTCGACCATCCTCTGGCTTGGGTCGAGGCCAATGACCCGTTTAAAAGGTGTCAACTCAATGGTTGCCTGTCCTGGTAGCTGTCAGCAGTCTCCCGAGCGTAGCATAATATTTACAGAACGTGCCCGTTCCACATCCCAGGTCCACTGCGAGGTCCCACCTCGTACCCCGAGTCTGTTCATGGTACCTGAACGCTGCATCAAACAACTGACGCGGGTATGTCGGTCTAAACGACGCATATCGTGCAGAGTCAAAGGTCGTCTTCGCGAACGTCGCCATCGTTCACAGGTGTTCACGTCGGGACCTTCGGGAACCACTGCCGATAGTCCGACGGGTCGTGTGCCGGTGTCACGGTGTGACGTACGCGCCATTCAGTGTCACACCACTCCTAGGCTGTGGCCGGCGCCCCGGTCATCACTTTGACAACGTTGGATCCCGTTCCCCAGCTCGCCTCCGTCGGATTCGCTGTACAATGGCTCGGGGCACCCATGCTGCAGCGATACTAGGCCCAGAGCTGTACTCCAGGCTCCCTAATACGCGTGTTTTACTTGTCGGAGCTGGCGGTATCGGATGTGAACTACGTGAGTCTCCGCCTTCACACACAATTCACGCGACGATATCCCACTGGATAGCGTTTGTCGCTCCGACGAGTGCTAATGCGTCTACCTGACTCACCAGTAAAGAACGTGGTGATGACCGGGTTCGGGGATATCACTCTCTTGGACCTTGACACTATCGATTTGTCGAACCTCAACCGCCAATTCCTCTTCCGCAAGAAGGATGTGAAGCAAAGCAAAGCCATTGTATGTGGTTCATTGGATACATGTAGGCCGCACAATGCTCACAAAAAATACCGAAATTGAAAGGTTGCGGCACACACCGCGTCCGCATTCAATCCCCACGTCCGAATTAACCCTATCCACGCCAACATCAAAGACCCTCAGTTCGACGTATCATGGTTTAGGAAGTTTGACATTGTTCTGAATGCTTTGGACAACCTCGGTGTGTAACACCACGTCCACGTCCCATTTACTCTCCTAATTGCCTTACACGTAGACGCACGGAGGCACGTGAACAAGATGTGTATGGCTGCTAACATACCTTTGGTCGAGTCGGGCACGGCGGGTTATCTGGGCCAAGTCCAACCGATTCTCAAGGTTTGTCTCCATCACTTGCGTTTGTGACAGCTGCCGATAACGACTTCAGGACCGAACGGAGTGTTTTGATTGCGTTACCAAACAGACTCCTAAGACTTTCCCAGTCTGTACTATTCGCTCGACACCCTCACAGCCGATTCATTGCATTGTTTGGGCCAAAAGCTATCTCTTGTCGTAGGTTCAACCCACAACTGGACTTCCCGGATCACTGACTTCGAATAGACAGTTGTTCGGTGAAGACGAAGATGCCTCGGGAGAAGCTGAATTAACCGAAGCTCTACAACGGGGCGAGAATGGTGTGTAGGTTGTGGATGTAGTCAGGTTCTCCGTCATTCACAGTCATCTGATAGCTCGGGAAATTGCCATCCTGCGCAAGGAGGCCCAGGCGTTCAGGCGTGTGCGTACCGCCCTCAGGTCACCAGATAGTCAAGAAGAGGCCGCGAAGCTCGCATTTGAGAAGGTCTGACATTTTGCTGATTTCGGTTACCACCACTTCTGACGGGGGAGTTTCCAGGTATTCCACTCTGACATATTGAACCTCCTTTCTATGGCAGACATGTGGAAAACGAGACCCCCTCCAGTCCCGCTATCATTTGAAGGCGTCAAAAATGGGTCCTTCATCCTCCGAGGCAAGCCTGCCAACGCGATCGCGTCGAATGGCACACTTGCTCCAGTCAGCAGCCAGAACGGAAACGCTGCATCGACAAGTGGGGCTGGCGCGGGGCTCAAGGATCAGAAAAGGTTGACTCTACAAGACAACCTGGAGTTATTTATTTCAAGGTGCGGACCCAGAACCCAATAACGCGACATCGAATGCCGATTGTTCCATAGTACAAACCGCCTTGCGGTTCGTTTGCAAGCAGGCGAAGAAACGATTTCGTTTGACAAGGACGACGACGATACGTTGGATTTTGTGACCGCTGCTTCCAACCTCCGCTCCGCCGCATACAACATCGATGGAAAGACTCGTTGGGAGGTCAAGGGTAAGAGCTATTTGAACCATTTCAACTGGTCACCCCTCTGATAATGGTGTTAGAAATGGCCGGAAACATCATCCCTGCAATTGCTACAACTAACGCGGTTGTTTCTGGTCTCATCGTCCTTCAGGCCCTCCAACTGCTCCGGAGGGCCTACGGTGCGATGAAGACGGTCATGATCCAATACAAACAGACCAACCCTCTCAGTTCCGCCACATTACCTCCTCCAAACCCCTCTTGTGGAGTTTGTCGGGACGCATTCACGGAAGTGCTGTGTGATCCTAGCAAAGTAACGTTGCGTGACGTCGTCCAGGGGATTCTGGGTGAAGACGAAAGAGATGTTGGTGTGTTCGAGGAGAAGCGTATCCTCGCTGATCCGGATTGGGACGACAACCTCGAGCGGACGTTGGAAAGTCTCAACGTCACGCAAGGGAAATTCCTAAACATTGTCGACGAGGACGGCGAACTGGAGACCATCTCTATCGGCATTGGAGTTCTTCCGTGAGTTTTTTCCTTCCCACCCGCTCCCAAGAGACCGAATCAACTCATGAGCACCGCATGCTGACGCTCTGCCCCTTTACCCTCATCTGGTGGAACAGCCCAAATCATCCTAAAGATGCGCCGCCGTTCGTGCTTCCGCACCCCCTTCCGCAACCACCGAAGAAGGTCAAGGTGAAATTTCCGACGACGCCGCTTTCCTCGCCCGCCAAGGCGACGAAACGTCCGGCGCCCGACAGTGAGGACATCGTGGAACGGCAGCCCGCCAAGCGGTTGAAAACCAGCCCGAACGGACCCGATCCCTCCAGCCCTAGAAAGGAACGTCAGTTGGAGGAGGACGGGTTGATAGTCCTTGATGACTCTCAGGAAGGACGGGATGATTCGGACGTCATCGTTGTCGACTGAGACAAAACCTCACCCTCTTGTCCGCCTTACTCATAATCTCTTGGCTTACATTGTAACTTAATGCTTACTGTATTTGACTCGCCGTGACCCGTAATACCGTTTTTTCCCCTGCAGTTGGGGAGAAAGGGAAGACCCTCAGAGACCCTCGGACTGCCCGAGATGTGTGTGCCCGTCCACGTGGTGATTTCGAAAGCAAGACTGAAAAGCAAAAGGGACGAGAGAACATTGAGAAGTTGTCATGGGGTTCGTGTAGTCGTTAATTGTATCTAATTTAGGCCAAGATACATCTCAATCTCGGGAAAACCCGAAGTAAATGTTGATGCAGGGTTTGAACATATGATAGTGAACTTATGAGGTTGAGGTGGGGGGGTTCGTGTGTCGTGTGAATTCGAAAAAAGCGTCTTTTCCTTTCTAGTTTGCCTAGCACACACTCGAGCGATGGGGGAGGCCTGGAGGGGCAGAGTGCTATCAACATCCTTTCCACGTTACTTTGATCATCTTTACACACAAAGCACCTCGGGCGTGTACGGTTCGGAGATCCAGGCAGAGACGGGGACGAAAGGCGTATGCGAATCAGCCAATATGTCCAACGAAGCACGGGTGATTCTCAAAGCGGGGGTACCATTGCCTGGGGAAGTTCCTGAGTCGGCACTGTGAGGGCTTAACACCGTGAGAGAGAGAAAACTGTTAACCATGCTGTAAATAAAATATGAAGCTTGGGATGGGAGAATGGTATCAGCAGGGGGAACAGGGGACCCACCCAGTCGGGAGACCACCAGTCTTCATGGCAGCAGGGACGGGAACAGTGGAGTTGGAGGTCCGCAGGTTCAATGGAACTGGACGGCGCACGACGCGGGCCCTGGCCTGGCCTGGAGTCCCTTTGACAGGCTCAGGCCCGGCGGGGGCGACAATGACAGGGGCAGGAGCGGGAGTAGGGGCTGCTTCGGTCTTGGCAGGAACACCACAGATGTCACTGGCGACGACCTCGGCAGTGACATCCACTTCGGCGAGCCCGCCCATGCCCTCCCCGTAACCGTACCCAGATTGCAACCAGAAGTGGAGCTAGATCACGGCAATAGAGTTCAAACCGGCCAACATCAAGGAGACGTCAGTTGGAACGGCCTCGGTAGCCTTCGCGAGCTTGCCGACCTCCTTAGCGATGACCTCAGCAATGGTGACAACCTCAGCATCAATCTCGGAGACTTCTTCGATCTTGGTGGTGTCGGAGTCGTGGCATCTTCGGCGATGATAGCGGCCAGGGACTCAGCGGTGCAGTCCTCCTCGAAGAGCTTGCTCATATCCTCATCGTAATCGAAGGAAGACTGAAGCCTGGGGTGGAGCTGAACGACGGTAATCGAGTCGAGGCCAGCAAGCATGAGAGGAACGTCGGTGGGAACGGGGGAAGTGGTCTTGGCGAGACGAGCGACCTCATGGGCGATGTCCATAACGATCTCGACGCGTCGGTTGGTGGAGGAACCGGTGGGAATCTCCACCCGCTGAACGGCAGCGGCAAGTTCCTCGCCGACGATTTCACATGCAACGACAACGGCAGTGACGTCTTCCTCGAAGAGCCTTCTCATCTCCTCCTCGTAGTCGAACCCCTCCCGGAGCCAGAAGTAGAGCTGGACGGCAGTTATGGAGTTGAGTCCAGCCAACATGAGGGGGACGTCAGTGGGAGCAGAGACGGGCAACTTCCTGTGCGATCTCGACAGCAACCCCGTCGACACGGGAGACAGTGGCCTCGACGGGGCAGGGGTGGCGGCCTCAACAGCCTCCGCGGGAGCAGCGACCTCGCTGTCGGCGATCTTCTGGAGCTGAGCGATGTCGATCTTGTAGGAAGCGTTGTATGACATTTCCTCAATGTAGCGGGTGGAGGAGACAGCCATAGCGGTGTTGTCGCCCAACTTCTTCTTCAAAGCCTTGCGAGTGGTCTTGAAGACCTCGACCTCGGTCGACTCACTTGTGCATATGATACATAACCGGGACGATGGTGATTCTAGGAGGTCAGGATCAGCCTCAGGAACAAGAGCGAAAGGGCAGCGCTCAGTCATGAAACACCAGTTCATTGCGCGTGTCTGGCTTACCCTCGGGGCCATCTTTAATGTGCTACAGCCACCGTACATCCTTTCGTGAGCGGTGACGGCGAGAGAGACGCACAGCAGGCTGAGACCTGAAATTGAAACGCAGACCTGCCTCATGAGGGGAAGTTTCAATCCAAATGACCCGTTCAGCACTCAAAGCAGAAAGCCAGCCTGGGATTTGACTTCCAGTGATTGGAAGCCCAAGGTTCGAAAACTCAAACATTTGCACCTCATCGGCGAACGAGAGCAGCAGCCCCACCCCAAGTCCGTCCAGGATTGAACAAAATCATCCCCCGGCGATACATAACCCAGCTTCGAAAAAAAGAAAAAGTTTCGCTTGACAATGAAACAAAGAGATTGCTGTGCGAGGCGCAGCGGAGGTCGGCGCCAAGCTCACATGCTCTGGTGACACGCTCAACATCACCATATCGTCAGTCATTTGCATTGGCACTGACCATCCTCTTTCTCCGTCTTCCCCTTCTTTCCCATTGCTGAACGCGTATTGCGTACACAACCTCCTCTTGCTGTTTTCGAGAAAATCTGGACGCGGATAACAAGTCAGCAATCCATCTTTTATCCAGTGGGGACACCGCATTCTAACCCTTGCTCTCAAACCGCAGCCCGCACACACCCAAGTCATGTTGTCTCGCCCCAATCTCAACGATAATCCATTTGCAAGTGGCCCCTCGTGGGCCTCCCCCGCGTCCCAGGTCGAATTGCTGATCAGCAGCGCTTGTAATCCAACCCTCCCCGACCCGAATTATGCGCTTAATCTCGAAGTTGCTGACCATGTAAACCAGAAGAAGGCCAATTCGTACGTTTGCATTTCTACCCAGGTCATCGCATCCACCCTCATCTGTATTATCATTTCAGGCCGAGGGAGGCTGCGATGTTGACCGTCAGGCTCATCAATCATCGAAATCCCCATATCGCCATGCTAGCTCTCGCTCTCCTTGACACCCTCGTTCAAACATGCGGATATCCATTCCATCTGCAAATTGGCACGAAAGAGTTCCTCAATGAACTCGTCCGTCGGTTTCCGGAACGGCCACCTCCCTTCCCAGGACCCGTCATGACACGCATTCTCGAGTTGATTAACAACTGGAAAGAGACTATCTGCACGGAATCAAGATGGAAGGAAGACCTAGGGAATATACGGGATATGCACCGATTGTTAACCTTCAAAGGGTACAGGTTCCGCGAAATGCCTCGGACGAATACCTCTTCTGCCTCTGTAAGTCGCCAAGATATCCCTTTTTCCCCTTCCAAAAGGGATGGAATGGGTCCTGACGAACATCCGTGATGTAGAACCTCAAGTCCGCTGAGGAGCTCGAAGAAGAGGACAGAGAAGCCCAGTCGGCGAAGCTACAGGAACTAATCCGACGAGGGACGCCGAGAGACCTTGCCGCTGCTCAAGAACTCATGAAGAGCCTCTCCGGCGCAAATCCAGAATCGAAACCCGACTACCGCCAACAGGCCCTCACTGAACTGAACAAGCTCGAGAGCAAGGTCATATTGCTGAACGAAATGCTGGATAACGTTGATACCACGAGAGGCGAGAAGTTCGTGGCAGGAGATGTGTACGATGTATGTTTTGCGAGCTCGATGGTGACCCCGAGTGATGTTCCTAACTTTCTCGATTGTCTGGCACACAGCAAGTTGCCTCCCTACTTTCAAGCGCGCGTCCCAGGATCCAAAAGTGGATATCCGACGCTGAATCGGACGATCCGGAATCACTTGGTGAGTTGGAGATTCCGAACATTGTCGACGCTGGCCCTAATGAAATCATTCAGATACGTTCCTCCAGATCAACGATCAGATCAACACGGTGCTGAATCGTTACGAATCGTTCAAGAAAGGCGATTACGTCGCGGCTGCCAACCCAATTCCCCACGAACTGGCCTCCACTTCGATTAGGAACGAGCTGTCGTTGATCGACCTCGACGAGGGTGACCCATCCAACACGACCGCACAGACCACTTCCTCCGGAATCGATGACCTTGACGCACTGTTCGGGCCTTCCTCTACTGCCACTAATCCCACAACGACGACTCCGAACAATACGTCATCTTCCATGTTTGCCAATAACCTATACGGGGTGCAAAACAACGGGTTTACGTCGACAAGCGCACCTGAGTCGCCTCAACCGATCCTTGGAGCGGCCCCAAGCCAATTTGGCTCGATTACACTACCAACTACACCTCCCCAAAATCAAAACCAGTCTCAGGTCGGAAGGACAGGCGTCCCACAGCCTAACTTGTTCCAGAATAACAGCGTCGCAAACGTCCAGGCCCTGACGCAAAGACCACCGAGTCAACCTCAACAGCCTCAACAACCACAGTTCCAGACGACGTTGTTCCAAGTTGCGTACGGACAGAAACCACCCTCACGTCAAACTACCCCTTCGCAGCCCGGTCGTGCCATGAGTCCAAGACAACAGCCATTTTTTCAGCAGCAGCAGCCGATTCAACCTCAGCTCCAACCATCGCAGTTCAATCAGCAACCACTTCAGCCACAAAATCAACAACCGCCTGCGCCGCTACCACAAGTACAGCAGCCGCAGCAGCAACAACAGGCACAGGGAAAGGATCCGTTCGCGGATCTGGCTGGGTTATTCTAATCTCTCGTGGTTTGTGGTATGCTTGACGTTTTAGGGACCAAGGAACGTCGGTTCATTCACCTGTCCATTTTTTACCCCATTTTTTCATTGACCGGCAGCTGGTATGTTGTGCGCATACGAGAGTATTGCAACTAGATGTACCCATTTGTTCCTACAAATGCATGCGTATACATTCCATGCGCAACTTCTGAAGTTTTGATACCCGGGTGCCCGGTCTTCGGAGGTGCGCTATGTGATCCGGAGTGATCTTGCCCACGCAGGAATAATGTTTCATATGGAATCGAAGGCAAAGGAAGGAAAGTGGAACGACGGCGTACGACTAACGACGAAATACCTCCCTCTCCCACTCGTCCGGCACCACCCAAGAGTCAACGACCTTGACGTTCACGTTGACAAGCTTCTCCAACTCCCCCAAACGAGCTAACCCGCCCCGCAATATCAAAACGTCTACGTGACGGATACCGGCGACTCCCTCAGCCTCTTTCCTCGCCTTCACCAAATCGATGAGTTCCCTGAGGGGGAACCCTTGCATGGGGTTGGCGACGCGGATCTTGTTTAACGATGGCCAGAGTCCTTTCGTCGGCCCGGGCGTGATCATCGATAAGACCAAAGACCGACACATCCCTCCTTGATTGGATAGCGAAAGGGTATCCAAGGACGTCGTCCTTCCTAACAGCGTATTGATGTCGTCCGGGTAGGCCGGATAGGGACGCACGGTGGGGGGTATGGAAATAGAGACCTCCCGAACAGTGCGCAAGTCCAAAAGGTCCCAATTTACTGCCTCTTTTGATGGCCTCTCGCCCAACCACCCTATGGAGATGCCTCCTCCGATGGAATCGCAAATTGATATTGTAGAGGACGGGTGGTCCGTTTGGAGTGATACAAAATCGATCGAAACCATCCCAAGGGGCGCCAGGGACTTCGGAAGGACATCGTACAGAATGTTAGCAGAACGCTGGAGGGTACTAGTGAACCTAAGGCGGAACCGAGCGCGTTGGGGTGTAGACAATCGATGAAGGAAGGGATAAATGGTATCTCCGGAGTAGCTGAACTTGCGGAGGTGTGGTAGGGAGATCGTTTCACCGGACCGACTGGCATCCTCCAGTAAGACGTCGGTCGCGCCGATCTCCTCGAGGCGGGCATTATTTTTCAGGAGAAGTAGGAAAGTCTCGAATGGAGCCACGATCCCTTGAAGCGATATGTTTATAAGTGTCTCGAGATGAACGAAATGGTCCGTCAGGGGGGTGAAGAAGAGTGAGAGGTTTCTCAATGACTTTGGGAGTGATATCTGGAAAGCCGTTCCCGAGAACGGGGCTTCCACGGACAGCATGCATCCCCCGTCCGCGATGCAGCATCGTCGAAGTTCCAGGCGTTCGAGAATTGGTGATATCACGACCAGTGGACGAGGTTGGTGCGGTGGCTCTACGTCTCGCGTGACATCGCACGTTAAACATTTGATGGAAGAGACATGTGGTTGGACTAGATCCACAAAATCTTCTCCACACGACCTGATATAAACCTTGAGTGGGGTATTTTGCGACCGCCGGAGGACTATTTCGACCATGGAAAGGTTGTTATGAGAGGCGATGGAACTCCAAAGGAGGGGGTTGGATAGTATGATTTGTCTCCAATGCTTGCACACGGCGCTGAGGGCGATCTGGAATAGGTATGGAAACCTCCCAGAATATGGACGCGACGACATAGCGCACGAAAAGATCCGCGTGAGGATTTCTGTTGGGAGTCGATTCACGGGGGTGTCCACGTTCTTGAGCGAACCCAGGGTACGATTGTAAGCTGTGAGCTCATTCATAAGTGTGCCCGGCTACGAGGCAGAGAAATTAATTCCTATATCAGGAGACAGTTCTGCAGCCTACCTCCCCGACCTGGCAATGAGCACACGATGAAGCGTCTGGCTGATGAGGGCATTTTCCTTCGAGCTTCCGCCGTAGGGCGTAGAGAAGTTCCGAAATGGACAATTCTGAACCCCTGTATCGCCGGCGGAGTGGAGAGGTCGTGCACATCACGATGGTCGGTGCTGGCGGTGGGTGGGAGCGAGTGGGGCTGAACAAAGTCCTAGTCACTGCGCCCTTGCAGCGTGTAAAAGGTTCTGTCTACACCATGCAGGTCTGTGCTGATTGTGGGTGATCGCGTGTTGGGCGTGGGGAGGGAGGCAAGTCATGGTCGACCACGTTGCCGGGTGGGGGATGAAGAACGTGGTGTGAGTGATCAGATCGCCAGTCTCTTGGCCAGTACGACAACGCTAGATCTCCCGATCTTCATTCCGAAACATCAAATCGACGTTTGCATCCGTACCGGTATATCTGCCTGCGTTCGGCATGGACACGACTGGTTTGTTACTCCTATCACCCACTCTCAGTAGACCTATGCTCATCTCAAATGCATGCAGCTACAGATGATGGCCGCACAAAGTTCCTCGATGAGGGCACAGTCAGCGGAGACATGAATATTTGCATCATCGGCGGAGGTGTTTCTGGGTTGTCAGCCCTCCAGGTCATCATGGGAACTCCCCAGTACAAGTCCGGCCATTGGAAACCGACCTTGTTTGAGGCTAGGGATAAAGCTGGAGGAGTTTGGTAAGCCTACTACCTTTCCTACCCGTTTCCGTCAGGGGAAGATGATCACCGAAACGGACACAGGGTCCCCTCCCCCCCAGACACAGCGGATCCACCACTCTCACCGCTTTACGATTCGCTGACAACGAATCTGCCACACCCCGTAATGTGCTTTGCGGCGTTGCCGTTTCCGCCCTCGACCTCCGTCTTTCCGCCGGCAAAGGTGGTCGAAGACTATCTTGACTCGTTCATCTCTCATTTTGATCTATCGTCAAATATCCGACTCAACACGGCGGTTGAGTGTTTGGAACGAGACCAAACCAATTCGTTCTGGAGAGTCAGGTTATCTGGTCCAGGATATGGGAACGAGTGGTTGAGATTTGACAAGGTGGTCGTTGCGAATGGTCATTATCGATTCCCTCGTTTCCCCGATGTCCCTGGATTGGATGAATGGTTGGCCGCAGGCAAAGCCACCCACTCCGCTTGGTACAGGCGACCAGTGGATTCGGGAAGTACCCTCCTCGTCATTGGTGGTGGTTTCAGTGGACGTGATATCGCTACTGAGATGGCTGGCCTGCCTCCTACCTCCGTTGTCTACCTCTCCGTCACGGAACCCCCACTCGACCCGCCCCGTAACAGCAAGGTCCAGTACCGAAGCCGAGTCGTAGAGTTCCTCGCCCTCGACGGGAAGGGCAGAGGAAAGGTACGATATGAAGATGGGACTGAGGACGAGATAGATTCGTGCATACTCGCTACCGGCTACAAGATGGCCCTCCCCTTCCTCTCCGACTCCTTCGTTCAGACATCCCTACCTCCGACCCCAATACCGCCAGTACCGAAAGACAAGTTATACAACTCCACATACCATGTCTTTCCCCTTCTCAAACACCTATTCCCGGCCACCGATAAGTACCCGCCCACCTCGTTAGCCTTCCCAGGACTACTCTTCCGCGTCTCACCCATTCCGTTGGTCGAGGCACAATCACATGCGATGGTGAAATTTTGGACATCGCCCGAACTGCTCGATGTAAATGCGGAAGTCGACGCCATTATCTCCCGGTATGAGAGACTGAAGGACAGGTTCGAAGGAGAAGAATTTCAAGTCGCCAAGCGTTACTTCACGTTTGAGTTCCCGGAACAGTTCCGTTATAGGGATGAATTGTATACCCTCACGTATGGGGACGACGAGGAGACGTTGAAGAAGTACATCTCTCCTGACTGGCACGAGAAGATGTATTTGAATACATCCCTGCTGAGGGCTGAATGGGAAGAGATGGAACAGACAGGTGAAGCGAAGGATTTCGTCAAGGGGGTGGGAGAAGTGAGCCGCGACGAATGGGAGGGGCTGATGTACAAGTTGTTGGAGAGAGCGTTAGAGAAGAGGGGGATATCAGAAGCCGGTCAAGGAATATAGGCAAAGGAGATCACGAGACAAGCTAGATGTGTGGATTAAGGAGTGGGAGGAAGGAAAACGAGCGGCCGCAGAGAACAAATCTCCCAGGATGTATGGCAGGGGACGAGGGTCATATCAGGATGACAGCGAGAAGTAAAGCCAAAAGAATAACGATGAGGATGACAATGCACCAGCCGGATTTCGTCTCCTCGGTATCGCGAATAAACTTACGCATGCGCTTCATGGCATTTTCTAACTTGGCACCTGAATGATCAACACCTTGCTCTATGTCATCAAGCATCCTGGAACAGCACATTAGATCGACGTGACACCAAGTCGCGAACCATAGATACGAACTCGTTGTGTTCGCCAATTTCGCGACCCATTAGGCCGGCCTGTTGGGCCAACGTACTCAGCGTCCCAGCAATAGAATCGATGGTGCGGTCCTGTTCCCTAATCATCATCTGCGGAGCGGGATTAACAGAGTGCACGAAACATAGGGGGAGACACACCTGCTGTTCCGCCCTAGCCCACTCCGACTCCGCATCCTCATCCGCACCCTCTGGTGTGGCCATTGGTGGGCTCGATTTGGCTGTTTCCCGAGGCGCAATCCATGATGAAGGTCTTGACCTTGGCTAGGATACCCTCTAAGTTTCCCCATAGGTAGTGAACTAGTGTAAATGCCAACCTTGGTAACCCCAGTTTCTAGTTCTGATCGAATGGTCTGTCCTTACGGTGAATTGTCAGCCTGCATTGCATGAAACATCACACCGGGCGAACCTCGATCTCCTGTTTGACATGGTTCACGTATCCTCGCCGTTCCATGACATCAGACTCTTCAAGACCAAACATGCGGGGACCTGTTTCCTCAACTATCCTGAGCCGCGTTAGCTCATGTTGGGTCACAACCGGGGGGACCGGGCTTACTTCACGCTTTCTTCTAAGTCCTCCAAGTCGGCCTCCATGGCGGCAAGGGTCGCCTTGAGCTAATAATGCATACCGGTGAATTCCAAGCTCCAGAACAGTGGTGTACATATGCACCTCGCTCCGCGCCCACACCAGTTCCTCACTTTCATCCCGGGCCGTGCTGCGGATTCGGAGGTATGAGGCGCGGAGCGTGGAGGCGGTCTGTAGCGAAGTTTGGATTTCTCGTTGTACAGCATGGTATGGGTCTTGAGACATCTCGATAAAGAGTATTCGGAGTGGATGGTGGACGTGAAGGAGAGTGGAGAGATCGGAAGTGTAAAGATGATCCAATTCACTTCACCCACTACCGCCCACCATCGTGCAGTCCGCGACTGGACATCCCCCGGCCAGTACGACAATGTCGGATATAATCCCGGCCATAGAATCCTTTGCTAAAGTGAGCAAGTTACGCTTGGTGGTGACCTTGATGTGCACACGTTGAAACCGCTCCACCTTCCAACCAAAGGGTGCCTTCGCAACGGCTGCAGGCCTGTCAACCATAGGTCTGTCACAGAATCTCTCGGTCCACATCTTCGCTCAACTCAGTGGCAAAATAGGGGTCGGCTTGCTCTGGTATGGCCAGAATTATCTAATTTACCCAGCGTCTTTCCCCGAGGGATCGAGGACAAGTACGTGTCATTTGACTCGTTTGCTGTGCACCAGACAGCTAATACGCGTGTTTAGACGTCCCTGTGCCCACCCAATACGACTTGCCTTACGAGGACCTAACCCTTATCACCCGAGATGGAGTCAAGATAAGATGTTACCTCTTGGTGCAACGTGAAGAGCTGAATCTTGCCGCCAAAACGACCTTTGAGTCCTTACAAGAAGCTGAAGATCCCCCGGAGAAGGTAGACATAGTCTTGGACTCGCATTTTTATCGAGCTCATAACCCACGAATACAGTATGCCGCCACTCGGCCAACGGTTATCATGTTCCATGGGAATGGTGGGAATATGGGGCACAGGATACCGCTCGCAAAGGTTTTCTACGTCAAGATGCGTTGCAATGTGATGATGGTCTCTTATCGTGGGTAAGTTTATGGTCCGAGTACGTGAGGTAGGATTCTCAGTGTACCAGGTACGGCCTCTCGGAAGGCTCTCCCTCAGAACAAGGTACTTTCTCACTGCGCCTCTGCGCGATCGGGAATTTACGGCGTCCACAATTTGCCAGGCTTTCAAATCGATGCTCAAACAGTTCTGGACCATCTACTGAATCATGAGGTTCTTGCCAAGACGCCAATCGTGGGTGACCGCAGGCTCTGTTGCCATTTCCTGGCCATTGACTAATCCCTCTAGGTTCTATACGGTCAATCCATCGGCGGGGCTTTATCGATCGACCTCGCTAGCAGGTACCCTGAAGCTGTAGGCTCATCGGTCGTCTGGGTGAATCCACTTTAAGCCTCTCACCTCATCTCCCATCTAGATCAGAGCCCTCATTCTCGAGAATACATTCATGACCCTACCGAGTCTCATTCCTTCGGCGCTACCCTTCCTATCCCCCTTCGCGTTTTTGTGCCACCAGAAGTGGGAATCTGCGAACAAGCTGCCAAAGATACCTGTCACTACGCCCATTCTGATGCTGAGCGGACTGCAAGACGAAGTTGTGCCCGCTGAACACATGAAAGAACTCTGGGGAATCGCTAAAAAGAGGCGGACCACGAGATCCAGCATGTTTTTCAAGGCGCGCATTCCTCTCCTCTTGATATCCAGCTCCTGATACTTGATACTTTTGCAGAAGGAAACTGATAACGAATATGAGGAGGCCATCGATGGGACTGGGAAATCTAAGTTTGTTGAGTTCCCAGAGGGCCACCACAGTGCGTCAATACGTGGTTACCCTCAACCGATAACTGGCTGACGGCGATTAGACGATACTTTTGTCCAAGCTGGCTACTGGTCAGCCGTGGCCGATTTCGTCGCTGGTCTATGATCTTCAGAAGGACAAGGGTTGTTATGGCGCAGTTTGTCATATCTTGTTTTTGCTACCGGGTTTTTTTTGCGTCGCTTGTAATATCATGCACCACCAGAAGGTTCCGTATGTGCCTACAAACCCGCAGACCCGATCGCCAGTGGTCGGCGCCCGCAAGCGGAGGTCAATCGTTGTCATTACTCATTCCAACACAAGCGACGTCGATCAAACGACTAGAAGCAGGATCTCCGTCACCGCTAAACTTCTGGAAGGACCGGATCGACGTACTACCCCCACCCCGCGGGCAGCTTCCTGGCCTCTGGGGGGGTAGACAAGCCGGGATTGTGAACTTGGTCGGCCTGAGATGGTCTCTCTCTCGTGGGAGGCCCGCCCGCTGAATTTTCGGGTCAGGCTGCTTGGTCCTTACCTGACGCCGTCACCATCTCGCGGTTAAGATCCTCAGCGCTTCTGGCGTTCCGCTCTTGACTTTCACATAACTATGCAAGCGGCTTTCCAGTGGCGGGTGTAGATGTTTTGCATGCCTCGTGTCACAGTCATGTCTCCGTGTCGGCCTGGGCGCATTATGATCTGGCGGGCCCGAACGACGGCGACAGGTCTGAATCCTGATATAAATACCATGGCGTGCGGGCCGTGGATTCTTCAACGCCTCTGGTGATTCCTTCTCTCGTGCTCTCATCTACTCAACCAAACCCACACTCTCTTTAACACCCCCACACTCATTCACAATGCGTTCCTTCACCCTTTCCATCTTCGCCACCTTGGCCTTCGCCGTCTTCTCCTATGCGGCTCCCGTGCTGGTCGATTCGCTTCCTGTTGATGCGATCGCTGCCCGCCACGAGGGCGAGCACACCGAGGATGTCTCTCTGGAGGTCGTCCTCAACAATGCCATTGAGGTGATCACTCCAATCACCGAAAAGCTCGGTGAGTGATAGCTTTCACGATGACCGAGGAACGGTGGCTGACTGTGAACAGGTTGCATCGACATCGAGGGTGCCACCGTTGAGAATATCACCTCCATCGTTGTTGAACTACGGGTCGTCCTCAAGGACGTCATTGTAAAAGTTAATGCCCTTGCTTCTGTTCCATTGGAGAGGATCCTGTGTAAAATTACTGGTGACGTTCTCGATGCCTTCGCTATTGCCAAGCTCCTGGCTGTCCTGTGCAAAGTCAGTGCATTTGATCTTCTTTGAGAGTTCTACTGACGTCCTTCATAGCTCGTCTTCGGTGCTTTCACTTCCATCCTCGCTGTCGTGGTCGTGTCTGTCAAGGTCCAAATCCTCCCTCTGCTCACTGAGGTTGGTTGCCTTGTCGGCTCCCTCCTCTGCGCTGTTCTGGGTCTCGTCGACGGCCTCGTCGTTGAGATCATCACGTGCCTTCTTCCCCAGATCATCGGCTGCGTTGAAATCATGAAGATTTTGAACGTCAGCGCCATCATTTCTCTCCTCGGGCTCTAAAGGTGGGTGAATTTTCTTCTTAGTCTTGTTCCACGTTGATTAAGTGTTTAGTTGAACGTTTCGTAGTATCTTTCCGTAGTTCTTATCTGGAATTTTAGCGTAATTTTCGTTTGTCGTTATTGGCAAATAATAGAGTTTTTCTCTCATTATTGTGAGACGATGGCTGCAGCCGATTTGCGGCATAAGAGTGATGGAAATTAGATTTGCAAGTGTCTACGTCCTCTTCTAAGCTTTGCATAGTATTGCTACTCGATGCCGTATAAATAAATGTAAACTATGTGCCACTTTGCCGATCATCAAACGTCATTGGTTTCAGACACCCGAGTGGTTTATTCTTACCTCCACCATGGGCGGAACCGCAAAGAGACGTCAGAAGAACAAGACCGGGGGCGTAGCGACCGATGCAGGGAAAGCCACTCCTCTTGTAACGCGCCTACCGTTCGAACTCATCGCGGAGATTTTACTCTACTCGACGTCCCCCGCCGACATTCTATCTCTCTCATGGACGTGCAAGCATTTCTGCGCTACACTGGTGCAGAATCCTGTTGCCACGTTTATTTGGAAACGCGTTAGGGCGCAGACGACACCACCAGTCCCTGACCCAACCAAGCTTGGGTTCTCTGAGCCACAACTGGCTAATTTCATATATGGCGAAGGAAACTGCATGGCACGTTTTTCGTTGTTTTTTCCATTATCCTTGTGCTCACTTTGTGTTCTAGGTATGCGGTAAACGCACGAGTAACACGTATACATCGTTTTCCGCCAGGGTTCGCTTCTGCGGAAACCCGAAGTGTCGTCAGAAACACTCGTCAGTACACCGAACCCACTACCAGGTTACTCAATTTACAAAGCTCCAGAGATAACTGTCAACATGAATACCTCATTTCCCAATATGCGCTGTGGTTGCCCTGGATCGAACGGACGAACTCCCATGAAAGTAGAAAACACCCGCCATTCATCTGAGAATTTTACTGACTCGAGGCAGTCCCAAGTGAACGCCGTTTTGTGATCACGGATAACCAGGTGTTTATGGATGGAATGTTGACCAGCCTCACCTACGATCGCGAACAGTTGTTGCAGGCCAAAAATGAGTATAATAAAGCCGCACTTTTCACCGCAACCCTCGATGAATACAAACAGGTACCCGATCGCATTCTCCCCGAGAAACCCACTAAACATCTCCCAGAGAAAGCAGAAATACGTAGACGGACTTGAGGACTGGATGAATGTGAGTGTGCCCCGTGCACAACGGATCGGTCTAACTCCGTGCACCAGGGATGCTTAGAACTATCCAGGTGGAAATGGGAACTTACGAGGTTACAGGGGGTTATCGCTACACATAACCGCACACAGTAAGTCCCTTCAAACCGCTTCCGTGACGCGCTCTTAAATTTGTCTGAAGAGTCGAGGAATTTTCCGTTGATCAAGCACTGGACAAGGACGACGTTCGAGACACACCAACGATCGCACGAGTTCTCCGGGACAAGCTTCTCGATTTTAAGAAGATGTCTCGCAATGGTAGGTGAAACCTGGTTCCAGAGGTGAAGGTGCTCAATCACACCCGTAGACCTCAACGCCCTTTGGCCCGAGATAGAAACAGACCTGGTTCGGATCGGAGACCATCGTAAAAACGCGAGTATCGAACGTTCTCGCCTATGGCGCCGTCGCGAGGTCGAACGGCTCTACCGAGAGCTCGATCATTCCAAGTTTGCCTGTTTTCCATCCCTCCCCCAGTTCCGGAAGCTTCCAACGTTGCGAGCGTTTCTCGATAGTAGTCTGGATGTCGAAAGTAAAGGGTGGAGGAACGAGTTCGTTGATACCCTTGTCAAAAACGAAGTCAAGGAATGGGCGACAAAAACAATCCAAGCGTTTTCAGAGCGCCTTGGATACCTGGAATGGCCGGAAACGAAGACCCTCGTCCACCCCGTCCATCGCATCTCATCCCGATTTATTTGTGCTCGATGCTCGAAGTCCGGTCCAAAGGCAACAAGAAACAAGAGCCTCAGTTTCCGCGAGGCAGCCCACCATATATGTTCGGTCTCTGAAAAGGGGAATAAGGATCAATGGTCGCCGAAAAACTTTATCGTGGATGTCAAGGTACGTCCACCCCGCTTCAACCTTCAACTCTGATCTGGCGGACTCGTACTGAATAAGCGGAAAGGCGAGCACCGTCATTACCCGGTTTGCGACTGCCGTTGGCATGGATGTGCAAGAGATAACCACGGCAGGCCTGGTGACCACTTCGCAGGACATTATGTGTTTCTCATGTTCAGCTCCCATCGTGATGGACTTCGGCACCATGGTGAGTCTGATGGTCAAACGCGAGGAAAATCGAATGGATTCACGTTGTGCCAACCCCACAGATACAACATTCACATAGGCACGACGATATGCAATTCATGATACTCGTGGATGAGGAATTGGTTAAATTTTCGGATTATCCGGTCCTTCCTGGCGTCACGGCAAAATTGATGCGGACAGACGGGCAAGCAAAGGAGTGGAGAAGTAGCGTATATTTTGGATGCAAGCACTGCATCCCGAATCCGCGTAAGTCCTACGCCGTGTGGATGGGAAACCTTGTCTCTGACCTGGTTTATACTCAGTAGTCGCCACCGGGGATGCCGAGGTTACTTCTGATGGAAAAGTTCCGGGGCAAAAAAAGAAATCAAAGGCGTTCAGTTTTGATGGGTTGCGTTCCCATTTAAAGGAGAAGTAGGTGACGGGTGGTTCCCCATCACACTTTTTGGCTCACCAGACTTCGCAGGCACAAAGTGGTAGAGGTCACGGACGAGGACTTGTTTGTGTTCGGCGAACACCTCAAGGAATTGGGCTATAAAGACTAATGGCGCCTGTACTTTCTCTACGACCTTGAACAAGATCAAATGATGTCAGCCGATGTCAGCCAGCTACCGTGAACCATCATGTTGGAAGCGGAAGCTGCTCCGGTGGCATTCCCGATCGCGTTTGATCTTTCGTCTTCTCTGCCTACTGTCTAGGCTGACACGAAGCTCGTGCTTGCTGGGTATAAAATGGCGGGGCGTCGCCAAACAAGCGTGATTACGTTCCCTCTTTTTTCCACTTCAACACTCCTTCAACATGGTGTTCATCACACCCCTTGTCACACTCCTTTCACTATCCGCTCTCTCAAGCTTTGTATCCGCGGCCACGGTTCAGGAACCACTCTTGCAGTTGCCCGCGAGTGCAGCCCAGAACCGCCAGGCCGTCAAGGACATGTTCCTGTACTCGTACGACGCATATAAGTCCGTCCTCCCTTGTGGTGCGGCAGTGGCGGAAATCCTCACAGAGTTCTTGCAGGAAGTACGCGTGGGGTCACGATGACGTGACTCCGATCAGCCAAAGTTTCTCTGACGGCCGTAATGGATGGGGTGCGAGCATCATTGATTCCCTGTCTACAATGGTAAGCGGACTATTTCCCCTTCTCCTGGTATAAACAACCGTCGTTGATGATCCCATTCTACAGTATATCATGGAGCTCGACGTTCGTGGCGGAAATCTACGCACGTCGTATAGCACTCTGAATTGACTTCATAACACAGGACCTCTTCGAAGAGGGTGTCGGGTTCGCGAGTACGGTTGACTTCAACAGATCGCGCACGAGTGATACAGTCAGGTTCGACTCGTAGTTTGGATCGCGATTTCAGTCGCGGAAGCTAAACGATGATCTATTGACATTCAGCGTGTTCGAGACGACCATTCGTTACCTCGGTGGCCTGCTCAGCGCTTATGAATTGAGCGATTCCAGACACCCCATCTTACTCGCCAAGGCAAAGGAGGTCGCGGATACGATGTCCTTAGCATGGGTTGGGGTAAGTCCGGCTGTGGCGAGTACCCGACTCTGGGATTTATCAGAGCGAATCACAGGTCAATACGATCCCATACGGACATATGTCCGCAGATAATGTCCCGATCGTTGGGGTGGTACGTCCTGTGATCTGTGGACGTGCTACGCATTTACTTACCCGCCCGAGGCAGTCGAACATTGCGGAAGCTGGAACCGTGAGCGTGCAGATCGCGTGACTGTGAATGTACTAGCTCACTGACTAACACGGCACAGCTCTCGTTGGAGTGGTACACATTAAGGTTGGTTTTTGAATGCCCTCGATCGAGCCACACACTCTGAACTTCCTCCGAAGCAAGCACACTTCGAACCAAACGTACGCCAAGCTTGGCGTGGGCGCGGCGAGACAAGTCGCAACTCAACCCCATCCTTTACCAGGTGTGCGCTCTTGGAGCCGAACTAGATCCCAGGAACTGACCACCGATATGTGTAGGGCTCGCTGCCCAGGGAATTGATCCATCGACAGGTACCCCTGTCGGCGATTATGTGGTATGTCAAGCATTCAGCGGTGCCCTTTACGATTTATCAAATAATGGAAACCCAGACCTGGGGCGGAGGATCGGACAGCTACTTCGAGTACCTCATCAAGTACGTGCGTTTGACCAACACGGATGACCCTCTCTGGGCGCGAGAATGGGCCGCTGCGGCCGATAGTTCGATCAAAGAGCTCTCCTCTGTAAGTCCTGTCGTGCTACCTCAGTGTCAGGTGCTCATGGTCTGCAGAGGTCTGGAGTCGGTAATTGGCTGTACTTAGCCGATTGGTACGGGAGAGGGACCAAACGGCTCATCAGCTCACACCTGGCCTGCTTCCACGCCGGAAACTTCATCTATGTGAGCATTTCTAGGCGTTTCCGTTTTCTACGAGGAAGTGACCGCCCGCGGAACAAAGGGCGGGAAATTACTGAAGAACCAAACCATCGTCGAGTTTGGCTTAGAGCTTAACGAGGGTTGCTGGAATACTTACGCAAATTCACCGTAAGTTTCACCCTCAACTCGCAAGCGGGGGACTACTCACTGGCGTTAGGACTGGAATTGGTCCCGAGGTGTTCGCTTGGAGAACCGCTGACGGGAAATTCTCCGGACCCTCTCCCACTGCAAAGACGGAGGCATACTACCAGGTGATTCCAACTTGCGACGCTCTGCTGTGTGAAGCAACTGAAATCGTCTCCAGGCACACGGATACTACCCATACAATGACAATGCCAATTACTACCTCAGACCCGAGGTTCTGGAATCGAACTTCTACGCCTGGCGAGCGACCGGTGACCTGAAGTATCAATCCCGTGCTGCCAGCGCCGTCGCGAGTTTCCAGAAGTACTTAAGGATCCCCACCGGAGGATACGCTGGAATCTGGGACGTCACTACGTCCAACACGGTGTCCTACATTGATACTACCGAGAGCTTCTGGTACGCCGAAGTGCTGAAGTACCTGTGAGTTCTTCCACTCTAGGCTACTCAGCGCGCAAGATCTGAGTCACCGGTTAGGTACTTGACGTTCGACGATCCATACCGCATCAGTCTTGATGATTGTGCGTATCAATACCAGTCTAAATTTCTGGAACGAGCACTGATTAGCATCGCATCCACCAGACGTCTTCAACACTGAAGCCCATCCCTTCAAGGCCCCGTCACCCAAATCTACCTACGGCGACCTGGCGCCCGCACCCACACCAACTGCGCCTTTCCCTTTTCGACGTGACGAACCCCCAGTCGCGCAAATCAGCCCCTGTCCCAAACTCGGCAACCGCCTCACCAAGCTCATTACCGATGTGGGCTCTCTCATCGGAGTGTTGGATATGTAGGACTTCATTTCCAGTATACAACGGGTGGCTACTGGTTTTCTCCCGATCGTTTGGGATTTTTCGAATCTATTAACGGACAACTTTTACGGAGCGAAGTAGTCAACGTTAAATCGGACCCTTCCTTAGTTTTCCTACTTGTACCAATGCCGTCTTGCCAGTGAGAACAGCGACAACTCCGAGACCGGCGCCGTAAAGTAGGACCTGACCCAACTTCAAGTCCACCCAGTACCAGAACAACAAAACTTCGAACGCTCCCAAAGTAGCGGTGAATGGTACGATTTTTGGGGAGAATAAGTGGGGAACTCCTGGAGAAAGGTGTGACCACTGCGTAAAACCGGACTGTCAGCTTGCACTCGCGTCAAAACGGCAGAAAGAACGCACCAGTCCGATGAGGACTATCCAAGGTGCAAGCACAAGTAGTGAGAAAACAGCGGAGATGAACGCCGGCGGGGTCTTCTGCTCTGGGCGGAAAGTGTGCTCGATCGCAGGTTGTGGACTGTAGTGGACTTCCTCTGGGTGTGGAACAACGGGTTGTGAAGCAGGGACGACGAGATCGAAGAGGTCAGCCGTGAATGGCTTATGCACAAATGACCCAATGATAAGCGACACCTTCAGCGTCGAGTTGGGGGAGGTTGGTGGGAGAGAGTTCGGAGGACGTGCCATATTCTGGACTGTGTCAGACCAAACTGTGGGACGTATAGTGGACTGAGCTCACCAATTCGAATCTGGCTTTTCCGCTGGCCGCAACTCGGATGGGTTGGACACCGTCCTCCCCAGAAACGTCGTCATAGAACCTTAGGAACGCCTGATGTGGTTGGACGCCATTTCCGTTTTCCTTCTCGGCAATCTGGAATGAGACTCGCAGAACGTCCCGTGGGCCAAGCTGGACTGGTTGAGGTTTTTTGGTGAACGAGATACTAAAGCACGAAGGTCAACCTTAACCGCGGTCGCTCGTCACTGTGAGATCAACAGGTGACACGTACGACTCTGAGCGAATCTGCTCCCCGTTTGGGGAAGAGACGGCAACCTTAGGGGACTGGACGGCAAGGACAGCCGCGTACGTCGAGGCGACAAAACCCAGTACTACCACCAGTATCGAGGACTTCATGATGAATGTGGTTGATGAGGTGACGGCTTGAGCGCGTGCCACGTTCGGATCGGAGTCGGCGGGCGGATTTCTGGTTCCGTTGCGGCGAAAAAGGAAAGACCCCACCGTGGTTCGAACACGGGACAACACGATCTGCAATCGTATGCTCTAACCACTGAGCTATGGAGTCTGAAGGTAAACGAGAACATTGGGAAAGATCAAGGTGCCTCATCTTGGCATCGAAAATCGGACGCGTACGCGTCAGCCTTGAGTGATCTGCTCAACGACCACTTCTTCCACCATGGCTGACGTCGAGATGAAACCCGCGGACACCGTTCAGGACAAGTCTGAGGATAAGAAGGACGCCAAAGAACCAACTCCCCCACCCACCCCAGCTGCTGAGATCAAATCAAACATCGCTCTCATCGAAAAGGCCGTTTGGTCATTGGAACCCCGGTTCACTCATCGAGTGCTTCGTTCGTTCACTGCCTTGAGGAGAAAACTCGATGACGCTGTCCTTCGGGAGGCTATTCAGGAGGTTTACCCCACTGGTATCGTACATCAACTGTCTCCTCATCCGCGGATATCTAATGTGGGTGTAGATTCATCCGTGAAGGCTTCGTTGCTTTCATGGCTGCCTGAAGCCCCAACAAAGGAATCTATGGACGTGGATGACGTCCCATCCACGGGTCCTCCTACATCGGAGCCAATGCCAGAAGCCCAGATTTACCTGCAACTCCTGCTGATCCACTATCTATTGACAAAACCGGAGACATACCCGGAGGCAATGGATCTCGCGAAAGAGACTATCGCAAAGATGCAGGCCCTGAACCGCCGAAGCATGGATCCAATCGCTGCCAGGGTCTGGTACGCCGTGGAAAGGACGTATGAACTCACCGGAGATCTGGCAGAAGCTCGTCCGTATGTCCAGTCCCATAGTCTGTTCACCAACCGAACTGACGGTATTCCAGACTATTCCTCGCCGCTCAGAGGACGGCGTCTCTCCGTCACGACGACGAGACGCAGGCATCGCTCATCAACCGATTGCTCCGCAATTACCTTCACTACAGTCTGTACGACCAAGCTGACAAGCTAGTGTCGAAGACTACGTTCCCGACGTCTGCGAGTAACCCCCAGTTTGCTCGTTATCATTATTATCTTGGCCGTATCAAAGCCGTCCAGCTTAATTACACAGAAGCCCATACGAACCTGAGGCAGGCAATTCGGCGCGCTCCCCCTGCGAAGACTGCCCCGGGATTCTATCAAGCGGTTCACAAACTCTCTGCGGTGGTTGAGCTCCTGATGGGTGATATCCCTGACCGTAGCCTGTTTAGACACCCCGTTCTCGAGAAGGCACTGGGCGGGTACTTTGACATCGTCAAAGGTGAGTTCTTGGTGCAGGTCTGGTAAATTATCTACTAAATGCGACTCTTTAGCCGTCCGAGCCGGTTCTTTGTCACAATTCCAGGCAACCCTTTCGCAGCACTCTGCCCAGTTCGAGGCCGATAAGACGTACACGCTGATCGGGCGTCTCCGACAGAACGTCATCAAGACTGGCATCCGTCGGCTGTCTCTGTCGTACTCACGGATATCGCTCCGAGATATTTGCTTCAAACTCCATCTGGATTCCGAGGAAGACGCAGAGTACATTGTCGGTAAAGCTATCAGGGATGGTGTCATCGAGGGCCGCATTGTGCACGAGCAAGGATGGATGGAATGCGATGGCCAGAAAAGTGGGTATGGCCCTGAGGTCAGTGAGGTCTTTGGCAAGAGAATAGCGTACTGTCTAGAGTTGCACAATCAGAGCGTCAAGGTCAGTTCTACACAACCAACGGTGGGGCTTCGGTGTTCTAACGAATGTCCCTAGGCTATGCGATACCCGCTGAATGCTCATCGTAAAGAGCTGGCTGCTGCTGAGGGTGCTCGGGAGAGGGAGAAAGAATTGGCGAAGGAAATCCAAGAGGGCGGCGACATTGACGATGATGATGTTGGGCCTGGAGATGCATTCTAGAAAGTCTTGTAACATCGTGTATACCGAGGGATCCAAATTCGACCCCGAGCCTGTGAAGTGGCTGAAGCGCTGAGCGCTACAAGGACCGATCGAAAGCCTCTGGTTTATGTCGTTGAGCTTGTTCTCTCGAATTTGGCGTCGAATACGATCACCGGTCAGTCCCCCTTTCCTCTCTACGGGTCGACTAGCTTGTTCTCAGGCTTCGTAAGACTGGATATGTCGGAAAGGATTTAGAGGGTTCGTAAAGGAATGGAGTGGGAATGATGTCACCCCTGACCTCCGACCGTAGGTAACCGCTACTACGAACACACCAGCCTAGTCTCTGGTAAGGCGGTCTACCCCTCAAGCTTCACCCGTTGAACGGGACATATTTCAGGCAGCCGGACACGTCGGGTGGTGAAATACCGCAGGGGGGTTGATGTGTGGGAGTACGTCGGTGGGATGAGACGGCTGCCAGGTCCGTATTCACTCTACGACGATCCCGGGTACCCTCGACCCTGATTACCTCTTGTGACAGCCCAGTGGACAGCCTGGCTCTCGCATACGCGGCACCATTACCCAACGATCCAAGTATGTCCCGAGACCGTTGTCGTGTTATATCCGTATGCTGAACTCTGTATTGTAGGAGCTGACAACCGATGTTGCAAGGATTGAGCTGACTCGGCGGAATGCCGCCATGCTGGAGGCAAAAGCAGCTGAAGAGCGTGCTCAATTGTTTACTTTGCGTGCAGGTCAAGCCGTTGATTCGCCGGCGACACCAGTCCAGGCAATCACGGAACCGACCGAGCAGCGTGCAGATCCAGCGACAGTCAGCAACCAGGAACTACGGGAGAAGTTTGCCAAGGAGCAGGCGAAGGGGTTACAAAAGGGCTCGCCCCTGCGGAAACCAGACACGGACGAGGCTGAAGTTTGGACACCGAGAATTGTTCGTCGAAGGGGCTGACACTCAAAGTTTTAGATTTAGTCTCTTCCTCTTCGTTGTTTCAGGTACGGTTGGGACAAGGGGTGTTTCTAATACACGACAGCCCCCCACTTTCAGTTTTTCTATCGGAAACCACAGTCATCAGATATGGCATCACGCCTCGAGGCAGTACTGACATACGTGATACGATAAAAGCGCCGTATTATATACACCACCAGTGACCCAGGTGACTTTAGCTCCACCCCCCCCCCCCCCTCCCCACCTCCGCCACACAGGTTCTGTACATACAACTCCCACAGGGGATGGAATCGACTCTGCGGGCTTTTATGTTGTTCCTAAGGAATCTCTTATCTTTTTTCCGCAAACGATGGGATCAATCGACTCGCGGGCTGTGGTACATTTTTGCGTTTTTGCGCTCACGCTTATCACCCCAACACATGAAGAAGAGGGATGGGACGCGTCGAAGCATCGAACCTCAGCCAAAAAAGCCTCCGACCACAGTGATCTGCGCCAGCCGGTTTCCTCCTCCACTCTCACCAATCGTTGGCGGCGACACTCCCATCGCCTCCCCGTTACCCATATCGATCCAAGTCCGCCAGGCCACGATCCTAAACCCTGAAGATTCCATTTACGGAACCCAGGAGAACCACAGCACCGACCACTTGGGTGTTGATGGATATTTTTTGGAGGAAAGCGGGTCGATTTCGAGGTCAGCCAATTCTGCAGGCCACCTCGGTGAACCTGAATCTATCCACGTCGTCCTGCCTCCAAATCGAGAGGATTTCACCTCTAACTCCCCTGTCATCCCTTCCCGACCCCCTTCCCAGTATTCTTATCCTCCGCCGTCGCAATATGGAGGAGGATACCGTCCATCATCGCAGTACTCACATCGCCCGCCATCGGAGTATTCCTACCTCCCACCGCGAAATCTGAACGGTGCAGAGGCAGCTGCACGTGGATATCTCCATGCACCTCCACCTCCAAGGCCTTCGTCCCCCGCACCGTCTGTTCGTCCACCATCTATCGCAGGTTCCGTCACATCTCAGGTGTATCGTGCTTCGAGACCGGCCACTCGAGTGCGAAGGCCGTCGCCTATGAGGAACACGTCACGACATAGGGCTAGGTCGCCTACCCTTGCCTCGGTTCGCCAGAGTGTGCACGAGGCACCTCCACAGCTTCCAGAGCTTCCTCAACCTGGGTCTCGGACATCTGGATCCATTCATCGTGATCGTCCCAGCACGACCGCTGGTTCCGGTGCGGTATTACCGGTTCCAGAGTCGAAAGGCGGGCTGCGTCCCATGGTGGGAATTAAGAGATACGATAAACACAAGGCGGTCGTCGTCGACCGCGTTCCCCACCCCCGCGTTGCCCCCCCCGTTACCACGCAATTCGTTCGGTGAGCTTTCGCCCTTCGCAGCGCAACATCACGCGTGTGACTTACCTAATTCCAGTGATTCCGCTCCCGACAATTGGATTCCCCTCATGCATCCTGAGGGAGCCCTGTACTGGGTCCATGAGAAGGAGGTAAGTCCTGCCACTCACACTCGAACTCCTTCCTGAAAAGACACGCTTCAAGCCGATCTATACCGATACCAACATGTGTGATGTGGCTCTGCGACAGAAAATCGAGGAAGCTGTCGATGAAATCAACGAGTTGAAGAAGGTTTCACCGCCCCTACCAGAGGATTGGGAGCTCGCTTTGGAGTTGGGGGAGGATGACGAAACGGGCGAGTCCATTTGCTCGTATTACTTCGTATGCCTCTCCACTCGTTGCCTATTTTGGCTCCACGAGTTCGACCTCGAGAGTGTTCTGCTGGGCCTGTGGGGTGTTACCGAGAACACCCACATTCGTGAGTCAACCCCTACGTCGAGCATTCAACGAACTAAACGCGTGACTAGACCTGGCGTTGCAAGCTGAGTATTGGTGGGTGATCGCCACATAGTCACGATGACTTCGTCGCTGAAAATCTTCAGGTCTCATTGGGAGATGTTCCCACATAACAGGGAAGTTCCCGAGGGCCTTGTTCAAGAACTCACTGGGATCTTACTCCATGCGGGTATTGGTACGTCAAGGCCGGTATTAGATGTCGTGTGACTCACGAGTAGCCCAGACTGTATGACTTCTCCCAACTCCACCGCGGTTTATTCGGAAGCGGAGCTCAGCAAGCTTCTCGGCTACGTTAGGCACATCAAATCTGTTGGGGGAAACTATGGGTTTTCTGCTTGCGTACTCGGTAAGCCAAGTGACCTCTGTCTCGTTGAACATTCCTCACGGTTTTCCCAGGTCGCTTGATGAGTTACTTTAGTACGTTGTCGTTCACACACGGTTGGACTTTGGGACCCTGACGGGGGTCCTTTGCAGCATTTTCCCGTTATCTCAACTTCTACGGTCAGAAGGGTGCTCGTCTCACCAACGACCAGACAATATACGGCATCCAGCCGAACCGGACGTACCTGATCAAGACCCTGTCCGTTTTCTTCTTTTATGCTCCGGAGTTGCATCTCAGAGGTACGCTCGGTTACCGTGTGCTCACTTTAAATACCGAGACCCTTTCCGATAGGGTTGGAAACCGTCTACACGGATTCCGTCGTCTGTCAGCACAGATGGGTGAATTTCATTACAAGGCTGCAGTCTGACTGGGCAGAATTCATCTTATATGTGAGTATTCGCCAGTTGTTGTACCGCAGCGTGACACAAGGGTCTCATCTTGATAGGGCACTGTGTTGCTGAACGCCAACGTGGCGTTCTTGGCGATACCGAGCGTTGATCCCGGAAACCATACCCGCACTCCTGCCCAACTTGCCAGTTACCTCTCCGTAATCGCATCTATTGGGAGCATCGTGACAGGACTTCTGTTGCTTCGGCACCACAGGAGTAAACCGCAGGATGTTGTGGATGAAGTTGTGAGCCGTATTTATCCGGTCTCTCACTACTATCCGTTCGCTCACTGCGACGGACGTCTCTGTAATAGGATGGTTATCTCCGAAGTCGTCTTCACAATGCCCTCGGGTTTGAAACCCTCGCAATCCTGTACAGTCTGCCCTACTCATTACTGCTCTGGGCGTGAGTGTTGATAGATCGGTCACTGTCGCATGATTCGTTGGTCTGACGTTGTTGATCGATAGCACGATTGGGTTTACCACCGCCTTCAGTCTCGAGGCACTACTATTTAGCAGTGAATTATGGGCGAGACTTCCCGTTGGCATCGTACTCGCGATGATGGTCCTCCTGATCTCTTGGTGCGTCTGGGCCACCTTGGAGGCCAAGACGGATTTCAGTGTGTTGGTCAGAGTCTATGACTTGAAGGACCGCCTTGTCGATTTCACCAGGGGTTTACGAGGTAAGACCTCTGAACCTGGGACAGACGCGGGAGATGCTGGAGGCGATGACAACAGCAACCGATCGGGGACGCTGAAGGAAGCTTTCGAACTTATCCGGCGGGCGCGAAGAACGAGGACTTCGACGTCCTCAACGCTTGTCAACCCGACTGGGAGCAACAGGTCACCGGATGGAACAGGGGTGGGGATGGTTGAGATAAATAAAAAAGAGCCAGGGAGTGCAGTGTAGGATGTATGTAACCCATTCCGTTCTTGACTTGCTTTGTACTTTCTCTCTTGGTGTTGTAGTTCACTGTAGCTGTCATAGCTCCCTCTTTGCTCGTTCAAACGTTCAAGTACAAGTAAACCAGAATTACGATAAAGGGAGCGCTGAAAATATTGATACACCTGTGCTGGTTATAGAAAGACAAGGGAAATAAAGCAAGAAGTCCGAAGTTCGTAGCGCTGACAAATGTGGCGATGGCTGTTCACGTTCGTCGTGAGCCGCTCCGGCGGTCAGGGTTTCTTCACTTTCTTCGACTTGTCGTTGCCCCTGGAGAGGGTACCTGAGGTCGTGGGGACGCCACGGGGGAGATGGGTTCCCGTGGTAGGCGGATTTTTCTTCGGGGTGGAAGAACTGGAGGACTTGGATCTGGAGGCTTGTTCTCCTCTTATCCCCCGGCCTATGGGACCAGAGCCTTTACCCTTGGGGAAAAAAACGAGACCGAGGCTTTGGGGGAATTAATCAGAATGGTCGTCTCGCCACAATCCGGGTATGCGTTGAGAACGTACTCGGACACGCCCAAAAGACTGTTGTAGGATGGTGTACTAGTCAGATTTCGTGTTTGGGATGCGAGAAGACGACGGGGGTTACGCTACTCACTCTAATTCTTCCGAGGTAACGTTGATGATTCCAACTTGAGCGTCGTCGTTGTTCTTTATCGGGGGGTTTTGCGGAGTACTAAGAAACTCTTTCTGGGACCGCAGTGAGGAATTAGCGGGGGGGGGGGGGGGGGTCATAAACGCTCATGCCTAC
>Ga0307517_10000106_pt1 | contig 121551 bp, 106 predicted proteins | sample 23_EM_MG_FD_194515 | JGI IMG/M metagenome (GOLD analysis project Ga0307517, IMG submission 194515) | Populus trichocarpa ectomycorrhiza microbial communities from riparian zone in the Pacific Northwest, United States - 23_EM | ecosystem: Host-associated > Plants > Roots > Unclassified... | reverse complement strand
CCGCCCCGGCGGGGGGGGGGGGGCCCCCCCCCCCCCCCCCGGAAGGAAAGTGTATGCAGCAGGAAGAGGAAATTACATGTAGAATAAGACTAAGTTGAATTAAGCCAAATTCTGCCAGCTCAAACCTGGCACCATACTGCACACAATCTCCGTGTAGCATTTTCGTAAAGCAGTTCGTAGCAGTAGTATACAATTCCAGTTTAGTCTAGTCCATCACCATCACCATCAACCTCCCCCTCTCACTCTCCCTCCTCCGCCTCCTCCCCCCTTCCCCTCTCCGGCGTTCGCGGCGAGCAAAAACAGAAAGTTCGCCCGCCCGTACAGGCACCACGATTTAAAGATGGATATCCAGATAAACATGTCCGTCCAGACCGCGGACAGGGAGAGCAGGAGAGGGAGGGCGAGAGGGAGAGGGAGAGAGAAAGAGAGAAAGAGAGAAAGAGAGAAGACCCCACAATAGCTTTCCCCGCACGGCAATTACACCGGCAGGAAACCATACCGGCCCTCACTAAGTGACACTAACTCATTCCTCATACCGCACATCCGCACATCCGTTCCTACCACTGTGCTTACTCGATTTCACCGCCCGGTTTGTTTCAGTTTTTTTTTTTTTTTTGTTTTTCTTTCCTCCATTTTTCCATTTTTCCATATTTTTTCTCCTTCTCCCCCCCCCCCTTCCCCTTGGGATGGATGAATTTGTATCATCATAACAGTATAATATGTACGGGCCGGGGCCGAGACCGGGTGTGTAGTGTACTGTACTATACTTGTAGCGCTGTACCTGTGTGTCTCGGGGTGTGGGTGAGTGGGTGTGTGTTGCGCGCACGGGTATGGTGTGGGTGGTGTGGTATTGTGGCTGTAGGTAGGTCGGTAGGTATATATGATTGACTGATTGACTGATTGACAAGGTACGGGGTGCGGTACGGTGCGATACGATTCGATACGATACGATACGGCACTGTGTAAGTAACGGTACATACAGTACTGTGCCAGTGGTTAAGGAGAGAGAGGGGGGGGGGTAGGGGTATTCGGGATTGATACTTAAAAAACTTCTGTGTACAAGTACATACTGGGAATGTAAACCATGCTAGTTATATTTGTGGCACTATATTATACTAGGCTCGTACCATTGGTATCGTAATTAAAGAAGATTGCCTAGGTTTATATCAGTCAATCACGGCACCGGCACCATACTATAGGAGGATGAACAGATGGGGTATTGTTCTTCCGCTTTTTTTTTTTTTTCACCTTGCCCCCCCCCCCCCCACCCTCGCCTACAGTACCATAGTTAGATTCATTATTATTTGTTTTTTGTTTTATCTTGATTTTGGTTTCGGTTTGGTTGGCTGATTGATTTGGAGATTTTTCCGATGGATTTATGGAATACCTTACTGTACCAGTACGAATGCGGTATGCTAGCGCACAGCAGGAGAGGTGGGGGAGGGGGGGTACGATGTGACATTGTGGGTTGTTAGTACCAAACTATCCTAGTTAGTTATGGTAGTCTACTACCCTTACCGGTAGTAGTATCACAGTTTAGGGGCAGGTACTGACTAACCAAATATCAACCACAGTGGATTGAGTACAGTACCGTAGACCATATACATCTACGAACGAAGATGGAGACGAAGGAAGCGGCGGTGGAGGTACAGTATGATACAGTACTGTATGTAATGTAAAGTAACCCGTTGACCGTGTATCTGGAATAAGGTCCCGAGCTGTGATGTTTTGCAATGTGATGTGATATGACAGGATACGATATGATTGCTACTCAAATTCTGTACCGGTACGGTTACTATACTGTGTCAGGAATTGTCATATGCAAATACGGTAGGATTCATTCCCATTCATCTGCGGCACCATCTATGGTACCGGTATCTTGCTTGCGAAAGAAAAAAAAAGAAGGGTTGAAAATTTGTTTCCTGCAAATATGAAAAAAAAAAATGCCCGTCTAATAAAACTGGGTTCGTCGGTTAGTTTCACCTTACCTTGCACCTTGGAAAACTCTTCCCTACAACTCTAGGATGGTAATCATGGACTTCTCCCTATCACTTTCTCCTCTTTCCTACCCATCCATCCACCCACCCACCCATCCCGCCTCCCTCCCTCCCTCACCCCCATCCCTCCCTACCTTGACCCCCATATGACAAAATGGCTGCTTACCATGACGATGCATAGGGAAGAAAAAAAACTTTTCCAACCATTCCAACCAACCCAACCAAGCCCCCTCCGTTCCCCTCTCTACTCTCTTACCTACCACTCAGGACCTTACTGTGGCCCAACCTGCTCCCAATCAAGAAAGGTTCCGGCTCCGCCCGTGCCTACCGTAACATGTCCGACAACCACCACGACCTCCACCTCCACCTCCACCTCCACCACCACCATCAAGTAAAAGGCAAAGAGGTTGCAATCATACTGTTACTATACCAGACTAGACTAGATTAAGCCGTAGTGAAAATATTTTCAATCATAGAAAAGCAATTCGGAAACACAAGGAAACCGCATCTTGGTAAACGCCTGGGTAAAGAGGATAAGTGTTGGCTGTCCTCCTCTTTCTCCTCCCCCCTTCTCCAGCGTGCGGGTGCTATAGGTTAGCGTAGCCGTGCTGTACGGGCCCCCATCGGTCGGTCCGGTGGTTCAATAACTTTTTTTTGATTTTTCTTTATTCGAGTAGGGCAGGGAAGGGTTGTGGAGAGAAAAAAGGATGAAGTGTGGTGTGTATGGAAATGTGCGGTGAAAGCACTTTTCCCTTTTCCCTCCCCTGGCGCACCCCACGAAACCGAATCTCCCTAGCGAGGAGAGAGGGGTGTTTTATGTTTGATAGCTTTCTCGGCTTTCCCACCACCGCTCTCGGTCGTCCCGACCGACCGTGCGGTAATCAAAGTGAGGAAGTTTTTTCAGGGCCGATATGGTATCCCCACTTCGAGTATACTTTTTTCACAATCGGAAGATTAGTTGCCAAAGCTCTATTGTACGATCGCAGAACTAACTTACTGTGGGTTGTGGGAAGTGATCAACTACCGTAGTTCAGTGCTAAGATTCCCGCTTTGGACGTTTCTCTCTTGTACTACTATTTCTGGAATTTCCTACATTTTTTACTGGACCCAACTTTGACAGGTTTGGATGCATGCATGCATAATGTATTGAAGCATGATAGCTACTCCAAAACGAGAACCTGAATTTTTCCCAATTTTTTCCCAAGATATATATATATATATATATATATGAATGAATAAATATAAATTATCATCGGAGAGCGGCCGCGTGGGACGGAGTCCGGGTTGACAAGGGGGACATTGATTTCGTCCCGCCCGCTCCCCGTTATGCAACCTTCGTTGCATAGTGAAAAGAAGATATGCTCTGGACTTCCTACAAAGGTCAAGAGAAAGAAAAAAAAGGGCCGGTTGAGGAAGTGAAGAAAAAAAGGGGGGGGATTCACGCATGAAACTCGATTTCAGCCGCCACATTTCCGATCTCCGGCCTTAATAGACCACGGTACTTTATCTTTGTCGTCCCTCCTCATTTTTCCAATCGCGAGGCTTTCAATGATAAGGAATGTGTGTGGCCAAGTCAATCTTCGATGGTACAACTAACTCGCCTATGGCGGGGCAGTTCTGATACTCCTCGAGGATAGGTTGTGTTATTATCAATATAACCCAATGAGCTAGAGGTGGTGGTGGCAGACATCCGGGTATGTAGCCAAACAATTCTGAAGGAAAAAAAGTGCTTCCAACCGACCCAAGTGATATCGCCCTAGAGTGTAGATACCGGGAAGGTGCTGAGTGCTGACACCCCAAATGGGAGCCCTAGCTCGACCGCCCCTGTTGATGGTATCCACAATATTAAGATGACATTGTTGGAAATATCTGGGACGGCCCATGTCGGACGAAGGTTTGGGGAGGAGGTTGCCAACTGATACCAGTCTGAATGCTGCCTTTCTTCCGCCGGCGAGCTGTGAGTGCATGGTTCGCGGCGGGCTACGGGCCTAGAGCTTGCGGCATCCAAGGACCCCCGCCAACCTCCCCCCCCCCCCACGACCCACTAGACAGCATTTTGTCTGTCCCTTAATCTGTGTACAGATTTCGCAGTTTTTTTTCCAGCGCAGTTAATCACCTTGGGTTAACCCAAGATCTTTACCGAAGGTAGTATGTCTAGATAGCTCCTGCTGCAGCCTGGCCTGTAGAGCAAACATCTCCATGGTTGCCACACTTGAACCATTCCTAGTCTCGGGGTACTCTAGTGAACTGAACAGCGACAAATGTAGACCAAGGGATAGGCTCGGCCCGTGGATCCATAGTGCCATGTACTCGAGAGTGTAGCCTATAAAGAACCGCCAAGACGCTTTCTCCATCTCGCTGTCATCTCCAAATATTCAGCTCAACAACTTCCCTACTTTTGTTTTGAACTGTGTCTGACTGCCACGTCCGACCTCTTTGTTACGGTATTCCCCTTCGATCATTAGTTAGAAGATTCCAATAGCCCTAAGACTAAATATAATAAACATCCGGTCGGACATCCGGTCCCTCATCGATCGCTAGTGAGCCTAGAACCCCCCAAACCCGTATTAATTAGCCAGTGAAAACAGGGGCGGAATAGAGGACATTGGTGCGACCTTGAGGTTGGCTCTACTAACCTCTCCCACCCACATGCCTAATCACCCCTCCCCCCCTCCTTCGCGGAGGGCATGTTGGAGGTGTAAGGCTGCCGATATTCCAGGGTCCGCCAGGATATGTGGCATGTAGGATAAAACACATGTTGATCGAATGCCTCGGTACTAAGGTTATTGTTTGCTGGATCTTTCGCCGTCGTACATAACCGCAGAAGGTTAGGGGTTTGGCAATCAATCGTGTTTCCTATGGCAAGCGTTTGCTCCTCCGATAGTTGTTTCCCAGGTGTTTCCGTTTGCGCAGGCTGCCCCTTGTGGCCTTAAGATTTTGCGCATGCGTAATTCTCAATCGGTCTCCTTCGGCTTAGGTTAGTATGTTTGGTAAAGTGAGAGCCATGTTTATTCGGTCACCATTGGGACATCTGTATGGAAATTGCATCATCGATTTTTGTATGAGTAACTCTGTTTGGGCAAATTGCGACACTCGCGCTCCTCTGACCTGTCAATCGGAAAAATTGTAAACACACCTACCGTTAAGGTTCCCATAATAGGGTACATAAGGCTTAGGTAAATAACCCAATTGTTTAGATTGGGGGTTACGAAACCATTTTCCTACCTTTTGAGCCTGTGAGGGAGAGGATAAAAATGGCGCCTAGGACAACTCCCAGTCAAGGTTTCGGTGTGACCTTGGTTGGATTACCTCACTTATAGGAATTTTCATCAATAGTCTCAAGGGAGCAGCTGTTACGGCATGGTATGCAATTGGGAGGACTTCCATTCTATGTCCCATGGTGCCGATATATTAACAGGTATATAATCGGCCCGCTGCGCATCATCTCGGCGGATTTTCCTCCTTGGAACATATAAGGGTATTTTCCAGGCGACAAGCTTAGATAACCAACCGCAGATCCATTTAGGGTATCGGGAGCTGCTACAGGCAGATGCAGGCTTATGGCCTCGAGTCCGTCCAATTCATAGCTGGTTCCACAAAAGTTATCATATGCGAAGCCCTTTTATGGAGATCTGTATCACGGAATATATTTTTCCACGTGCACCCCCTCCAGTTCCCTCAAAGCAGGTTTTGTAGCATGCGAGTAGCACCTCGAATAGTGGGGTTCCAATGCGACCAATCAAACCTTGAACCAATTTCAAGGAATGGTATAAGGCGGTACTCTGCTGAATCAATAGTGCTGCTGGTTAAATGACTGCATCATGATATCTGATCTGGGGGGACGCAAGCCATAACCACTCCTCAGTACCGGCATTCCCTACAGATGCATCATGCAAGGCGCGATACCCATCGTGACGATGTGGAGATGTATTGCATATTACCATTGTCCTTTTGCAGCCGCCTAGAGTTAGCTTGGTTGTTTTCTTTTGGTGGACGGGTAGGCTGTGTTTAGGCCTTCAAAAACACCAGTCCGATTGAAATTACTGCTAACGAGTCGTTCCCCGTAAAGCTCCAACTCATGAACTCATTCATGGCAAGAGCAGTGGCTCAGGTGATCTGCTGTGAGAAAATATTATTAGCGAGGGCGCACTTTAGTTATGATTGACCACTACTCACCACTGATGTGCATCGATTTAGTTCAGTTACCAGCTCTAACTAATTTGGAGACAGGGCATTAACAATTCGATTCTTCAAAGCCCACGCTAGGATCTCGATGTGTCAGTGACTCCTATTTAAAACCGATCCGGCCATGACTAATACACTGCTATTTTGAAATCAGCAGTCACTAGCACGTCGAGTGAGAATTGGAATTGTTGGCGGCAAACCGGGCATTGATATCTTTCGTCAAAATCCCCACGCGAACATGGAAAGTGTCTGCAACTAGCCCTCGGGGTTTGGTCTCGCGGCCTGAAATCTCTTCAGCACTGCCCTAATACGGGGAAAAACTCCGATAGTCGAGGGGGCTGAAGAGTGAGGGGGGAGAAGGAGAGGGAAGGAGGGGGAAGGAGGCGAACGAGGATCTTTATGCAGGAGAATGTAGAATAGAACTGGAGCTCCTTTCACTCCTGGGTTCATGCAATCAGTTTGCTGCCCTCCGTCCATGCCATGGGGCCGTTGGGCGAACAAATTTGTAACTTTGCACTGCTATTCATCTTTCCCTTCCCCACATTTGCTTCTTCGTTCGCCTACTTGCCAGTGCAATTGAGAATTCAGCATCAGTTATCGGGTGTCCAGACAGTAGTTGTATTAGAATCTTCGGGTTCCAGCATTGTGGGATTGGTATCAAAATTGAGCCTAGATGTGGGGGTTTCGTGGCCAATTGGCTTTTGGCGTTGATTTAGTACTTGTAAGGGTAGCGGGATTTATAGGGTAATGTGGAGTTGAGAAGGTTTATATGTGTTTTTTCACATGTGGGGTACTGAATATTGTGGCCGCTACCATATAGCGAACTACAGCATTTGAGTGTAGCTGCCCGATATACTGTAGGGGCATTTCTGTCTAATCATCAGCATTGGCACGAGACAGTTTATACCTCATGTGATGTATTGGAAGCTAAATTGGGAGCTTGAGGTTATCATGAGGGGAAGTCTTAGAAAGCCTGCTACATATTATTGTGGGATGAGAATCCCAATAAGCGTTACCGCAGAAGTGCTACTTAGCTAATCACGTATCAACATCACGTTAGTACCTGTTCTCCCTTGTCATATGGACTGCAGTTCGCAACAGCTAGTATCATATATGTGAGGTTTTTAGCGTTAAAATCGTTCATTTCATGCCCAAGAAGCCCGGAAAAACTCACCACAAATGCAGGTATCACAAGCTTGTCGCGATTCCCGCATTTAGGATAGCCCTCGGGCTGGAACCGATCTGCTTATAGGCAACGGAGATTAGTGGGGTATAGTATTACACAGCATTATAAAGTAGTGAAACTGACACAGAGGGTAGAGTCCTTCCGATGCACTCTGTCCCGCTGCGATATGGGAAAGGGGCCAGGAGCAATCCTTTCCCTGTGCTGAGTACTGGGGATTTCCCTCTTTCACAGAAGCATGTTTGGCTAGGCTTGTGGTTTCTCTGGTAGATTTTGATTTCTGATATATGATATATCAGGAGCTTTTCACACAAAAATAGTAGAATTATAGCTCTCAAGTGTGCCTCTGCTTGAACAGCCCTATCGACCAACAATCCGCCAAAAATATACCACCAAATCAATATTTTGCAACCATATAGCCATTAACCCCAGTGCGCACAAGCCCCCTTCTAACTAAACCGCCACGGCCCCAGGTACGGTGCAGGATGATATATGAATTCCCTACAGCACTGAACATCACTTTCAATCCCATCACAACTACCACAGGTAAAACTCTTACACATGATGAACACATGTCCCCGGAAGTCACTATATTCCTTCAAACCATCCGGAAAAAGCAAAGAACTGGATTTGCGGTTTTAAATATCAACCATTAAAGCCGTATCCAGAGCCTTGACCGCTGTACCCGCCCTTCTAACTACAGCAAGGAACTCGTGATAAAGCCGTGATTGGGAGAAACATCTGCCCCAGGGAACTCGTGTATACCTTGTAGGTTTACACTCTCTTGATACTGCTCTCGCCACCCTTTCTGCTAACTTTTTGCACTCTAAAACGGACCGGGAATACAAGTGCATGTTGGTTGGTAATAACAGCATTATTATTACAGTTTGCCCTAACCCGTATCATGCGCCTTATGAAAAGTTTTCTCCGATTCCAGCGACATGATTGGGCTAACAACTATACAGCACATTATTACGCGTCCAGCACTTCCAATCCAAAGTGCGTTAGAGACCAGTTATATAACTTTTACCTCAGATAATAACCTACCCCACGGACAGCAGCCTAGAGCCCAGCATGTTTATGCACCCGGCCCTTGGTAATCGTTGTTGGCGCATCTACAATGACATGTTCCAAACTCTCCATAGATACCCCATGGTTTGAGACTAGTTCCGTAGATCATTGTTTGAGATGATTGTTGGCGGAGATGAAGTTTTCGGCGGAATTTTATCAGTTAAAGCGCATATACCTGCGAATGAGATCGACATATCACAAAACCACGGTGGGCAGCTGGAGGCTGGCTTTCCATACTTGAGCTCTCCTCTCATAAGCATCGCTCTGCGACTGGACAATAATTGTTGTAATTGCGATTAGACACACCCTAAGTCGATGCTAGCCCGCACCGGAGCGAAACACTGCTCCATGCTCAAGGATACTGTCGCAGTTAATCAGTGAAATTCCCGATAAATGGTCATTTCTAACAGGCAGTCGTGCTCAAAAAGAGGGGGAACCCTTTGCACAATTTGCTATACTTTCTTAGCTCTAGAAAGGGGTATAATATCCCTTTCATCTCCCTAGCGAAGCCGTTCACTTCGCTAAGAACATAAAATTCCTTTGTTAAAGGAATAGGGCACTTTGTAAGAGTTATGCTGATGGTCTTATGCTGCAATACTTTACGTCATCACTCTCCCTGTTATACTCGAGTGCAGGTTGAAAGGGTTTGAGAAGAAGAAAAGAAAAGAAAAAACTCTGGGGTGTGCATGAAAACGATCAATACCTCGTGGCGATTGGCGCCGTGGAAATCCGAGGGCATGAACGGGGCCATTCGTTTATGAACAGTCCAATTGGAAAGAGGGCTGGCTGACTTCTCTTTCGGGCCAGCCCTTGTGCTCCGTGTTTTCGTTTTGGAATCTTCTCATCCTAGGGACGTGCCTAGTTTCCACCCCAAAGGATTTCGACCCAGAGCAGAGAGGTCTATGTCAAAAACCACATTTTGCTTTAGAGTACTAACTGTGAGCTTATTAGCCCCGAGACCTAAGGACGATCCAACAAAAATTCACCTATTGTAGCAAGCGATTTGGACAACGGAATTCACCTCCTGCCAAAATCCCTTGAAAACTCGAGCAGATATCCCCTTCAGACTTTTAATAAATTCCCTGGATTCTCTGATATCTTGGGTTTACTAGAGTTTTAGGGGCATCCGGGTTACCAATCCCACCGGGCAGGGAGAACGCCTAGTTTGTATCAAAACATGGCGGTTTCCTTGTTTTTTGTTAAACCCGTCATATGATTTCAGGCACATGGCAAGCGCTCTTCAAGGCACAACTACTGCATGCAGGAAGGATCCCGTGATAAATAAAAACCCAAAAGTATGATACTTAGAAAGAAAAACCATCCTATAATACTATAATAATTATCTTCTCTAATATGGAACCAATTAAAGATATTTCTTTCAAAAATGAGAAACATATGTTGAAAATAATATGTTTAGTATACACTAATAACAAATGCAAGAAATTATAAAAAACTAATAGAGGTATTAATATTCACCGTCCCAGTTGCCAAGTAACAGGAAAAAAAAGTACAGTTTTTAACTTCAATATTTAGGAAACTTTAATACTTATTGTCAATTAGACAATTAGCCTATAACAGAAGTGCTACATCAGCAACAAAAATCAGTTTACATTATATGCATTTCAGCACATCTCACATGTTCTGGCAGCGCCCTATGTGGCCATTTTTGAACTTATGTAATCAAAAACCCCATTTCTTTTTAAGATCAATCTAATAATCAAGTAGACAAACATGAATTTTCAGCCCTAACAGACAACATTTACAAGTCTATTTTGGCTGGTGAAGTTCAAATGAGGATTTATAGGATGCACAGGACGCTCACAGGATGCAAACTCCACTACAGGGTGCGTTCAGATGCCTTTGGATGCAATATCCAGCTTTTTTGCTGATATAGTCAAGTAAATATACTAGTATTTCCACTATTACTCTACGCACAACTTGAAATTCACTTAAGTATAGCAAAAGAAAACTAGCAATTTAGAAATTTAAAGGTAATACTAAATAAATACTATTATGGTAGCTTATTACCCTCTAGCACCCCAATAGATAAGAAATTTCAAGACAGAATAACTAAAAATGTCCTATCTAATAAGCTCTCAAGACATTCCACTCCTGTTTAAAATCTGTAACACAAGCTTATTTGCGCGATTGGAATTAAATCTCTATGCAATCTTGGATTTCCATCATGGTCATACTGAGAGTGCGGATTTTGGTATATTCTCAACACTATATCTTTTTCTAAAAAAGCAGTTTTTCCTATTGTGATTGCTCAAATAGGCTAGTGTAACACATATTAAACAGGACCAGGATGTCTTGACAGCTTATGGGATAGTAAAGGACTACTAAGAATGGGTTTATTCTATAAAATCATCTTAAAATACTTGTAGAAATTGAAATTTAGTAACCTGTCAGAGGGTTTTATACCTGGAGAGATAGTTATAATTGGTTCTGCATTTTGTTAACATGAGTCTATGGAACAAAGGGGGAAAGGTGGGCCAGGAAGCAAACTGCCTGATGGTACATCCTGATGAGGATAGGAGGAGTTTGTGATAATATACTAGTATACTTCTGTCTTTGCTCTAGTTAGTTGAGATAGTGGACAGGTGTTATTGAGCGAGAAGTTGTTGTGAAAAGAAGAGTTTTTCCCCGCCTGTTGTGTACAATCATGCTAGGTGTGATTTCTTGGCGCTCTTCATTTTGTTTTACCATATATCACTGTCCAAGTTTAAACGGTCACGTTAGGAGCCCGGATTGATACTATCTCACAAGATAGGATTTGCGATACTGTACGTCTGTCTTTTGTGCTAGTATATGATTGAACGATACGGTTGCTATTGACATTCCACGATCAAAACAAAGTTCATGATACTTTGTTGTGGCTGTCACACAGAACCCCGCATTTTGCCCTTGGGCACAATCCTTTTTTCAATCCTCCGTTATGTTGAAAACCCGCCGGGAGGTAAACACACTCAATTCGCCTAGTATTAAACCCCTCTCCAGGGCATCAAACAATCACGAGTGGAGACTCGCAGTCATCGATATCCTCACCAAGAAAGGCTACTAGCAAATAGTGACTGGTAAATCAGAGTACCCTAGTGAGACAGACGAGGCCCAATCTCTTTAGGAACAGAAGTCTAGAACGGCCCCGGGTATGCAGGGCCGTCTTCTAGATAGCGTGCATCATGAGCTATATGCCGAGTATCGTCACCCTCAGGACTTGTGGGTCAAGTTGGAAAAGCGGTATGAAGGAAAGGACCAATCTAGGGTTTGGTTCCTGCGCAAGGGGTTGTCCAAGGTAGAGTATTGTGACGATAACCTTGTTGACTATATCTCTACTCTCGAAAAACTGTTTCATCAGTTAGCTGGCACCGGTGAAGTCCAATTTGAGAAGGATAAAAAATAACTTCTACTATCAAAGCTGCGGCAGTCCTACCTTCCCTTCTGTTTCTCCATTTGCAATAACACCAATTATGATAAGACCATATCTGATACCCTATGCGACTATCTGGTTCTTAAGTACCACTAGTTGGTACTGGCACATGGTCAGGCCAGGGGTAAATCTGAAAGACAAAAGCTTTTTATGCTCGTGGTAAAAATGGAAGAAGTGGATATGCCTGTGCCAGTGGTAAAGGCCCTAGGAGAGAAAAAGAGCAGGTTGAGAAAGATACTTGTTTCTTGTACAAGGAAAAGGGTCACTGGGCAAATAGGTGTCCGGTGGAGCAGCACAATAAGCGAAGGCCAGAAAGAGGAAGAGGTATTGTTGAGAAGGTTGGGGTAATGGTGGTAGACAGAGTGCTCACGGAGCTACAGCAGTAAGAGGGGAAAGCACCAGAACCCCTCAAACGTGGACTGCAATAGACAAAAGGTCAGCGCAGATTTCACAGTCAAAGTGGGTTTTGGATTCTGGTGCTTCCAACCATATGACCTCCAATTGCACTCAGTTCCAACATATCACCCTTGTGCAAAACCTGATTCATATCACGAACGGAGCTACTATGATGGCCGAGAGTGAGAGTGATGTAATTCTAAGTCTGACAGTGAAAGGTGTGAAGAATCCGGTTATCTTGAAGAAGGCATTGTATGTCTCAGCGATAGGTAGTGGTGGCCTAGTATCAGTGCGCTGAATTCAGGCTGCTGGGGCAGTGGTTAGTTTCGCAGAGAAAACTATTTGTATCAGGGATGGGGAAAAGCTATACAGTATCACCAAGCTTGAGCAGAACACCTATATCCTCCCAACCAAATACTCAAATATTGAAGCTAAGCCAGCTCAGGTTCCCACCAAGCATGGCATCCTTCACGATTGGCATTGTCATCTTGGTCATATCAGCTTTGATAATGTTAAACACCCTGCCAATGATCATCCAGAAATCACTATCGATGGGAGCTACTCTAATTCTACATGCGTTAGCAGCATTGCAATTAAGCCAACATATATTCCAAATCATTTACCCTCTACGCGTATTACAATTGCTTTACTAGAGCTTATTTACACCGATCTTGTAGGACCTATAAGAATTGCCTTGCTTACAGGTGCTATTTTCTTCTGTTCATTGATGACCACATCAGATATACTATAGTATTCACTATCCACCAAAAGACTGAGACATTTTCCAAATTTCAGAAATATAAGCTGTTGGTGGAAAATTATCATAATGGGGGGATCAAGGCTTTCTGAAATGATAACAGTAGAGAATACACGAGTGATATTTTTTCCACCTATCTTGCAACTTGTTACAGGGTAGCTAACACGGTAGGATTCCGAGATAACTAGGCCAAGGATATTCGAGACAACAGATTAATAGTCAGGAAGGCTCGTAGAAAATCGTTTGGTAAAGGTAAAGAAATAAAGTGTAGTCAAATATCAAAGAGTTAAAATATAACTCGCTAACTTGTTATATTGTTAAGGTCTCTTCTCCGTTGCTTGATGATACTTCAACCACCGGGAGAGAGACCTCTATTTATACTAATGTGCATACTACTTCGACTTCTCCAGTTAAGAAGTATCTTCTTAACAATTCAGTTCGTCAGAACAAAGTGCAAACACCCTTTGACCCTGAAAACTTGCCCAGCTCGACTCAGAGAATCTCCCCAACTGCTATTTCATCTGAGGGTGTCCCCACTCCACCAGTAGATAGTCTTCGATCTCTTCGTCATGATAGACTATAAATGAATATGTGGCCCAAATGCCTACATACCAATAGTAATATGGAATATGGAGTGATCAGTTCCGATATCCACCTATCAAAGCATTATGCAGCTAACGCATATGTAACTAGAAAATGAGCGGAGTAGTATTCTCTAAACATAGTTCCAATCAGTTAAACATATCTTGAAACCTGCTCTCATTCAGTATTCCGAGTCGTCTTCCAGATGCCTCTGTGAAGCTCATAACTTGGGGAGCTTGGGTTCGGATATATGGTCATCGTATGAAGCCATATACCTCTCTCTTAAATATATTACGTAAGCTATTCCCGCTAGGGTAATACAACTCTGGTATGTCTCATGAGAAGACTGCGCCATATTCACTGGAGAAAAATTGAGTTAGCAAGAAGGCCAACAGGACTCTTATAAGAAGAGCTAAGGCAATAATCCTGGAAAATATGATGAACGATAACATCTGGTGTGAAGCGATCTATACTGCTATTTACCTGAAAAATAGGTCTCCAAGTCACAGTAAAAAATTCTACACTCTACCAACTATAAACCAGTCAACGTTCTAACCATTTCCCCCTGATTCCTTTCAGTACACCTGCCTTTTCCCATATCCCAAAAGTGAACTTGAAGCAGAGCAAGTGGGAGAAAAATAGATAGAAAAACCAGGTTCTTTGATACAGTCACCCGTCAAAAGTGTTCGCGATCCCGCTCTGAATGCCAAGCTTAATTACATAATCAGATACAAACCATGACCCGGCCAAAGCCTTGCAACTTGAAGGAATGCTATCATTATCACTATTGACTCGGTGCTTGGCTAGCCATTTCTGAAGGTTCTGACTACGCAGGTAGCGCTTGAGGGTTGACATTGCAGCGAAGTTACCCAATTAGCACATTCACAATTAGACCTACTGGAATACTCAGTATAGCACACACTTTCTCCTTTGATTGGAACCGATTCTTCCAAGGACGCTTAATGAAGCTTTTATCATGCTGAGTGAGTTTTGAGGGTCATCCGGAGTGAGGCAGGTTCTGATTATGACCATGTTCTGATGCTCGCTTTAGAAATGTCCGTACTGTACTCTCTGATCGCTTCACTAGTCTTGCAACAAAAGAATAATTATGAAAGTACCAAAAGAAGGCAATTATCAAGCCTTTAAGTACTTGTGACATTTCTCTTCACTGGGCTTTTGGTTCGGAAGGCATGGCTGTGAATTCACGGTCGATACTATACAATCCATGTGACCGTGATCAGAGCCGAAGATTTTCTACAGTGTTGCTTAGTCAGCCATTCGCGAAGACTTTTGACGGGTGACTGTACAAAGATACAAATCAGTACCAAGTTCTGGTTGGAAGCAAAATTAAGATTGTGTGGGATATTTGTATTGTTAAATATGGAGGAGCAGAGAACTTGAAGTTATAAGAAGATATACCAATTGAAGAAGTAATTCAATTTGGCTCTAAGTGAGAAGATGAGAATGAGCTTGAAAAGTCTCATAGTGAAATTACTCATACTTAAGTCTTCTTCAGAGCCCACCTAGCAAATTCCGGGAGATTTACCTCTACCTGGTGCCACCACCAAGCATTTCTTTCTACCACATCCCTAGACTCTGACCAACCTGATTCTCATAACGAAGCAGTTTACTGGGTCATGGTATTGGAGTAGAATATCGCTATCGCTGATGAGCCAAAATCAATTACGGTAAATGGAACCTGGGAAATAGTCGTATTGCCTAGAGGCCGAACTCTAGTCAAATGCCAGTGGGTATTTTGAGTCAAGCGGGGTGTAGAGGGTTATGCTATAAGGGAAAAAACTAGACTTACCTAGTTTCGAAGAGATTTACCCAGCACCATAAAGTCGACAATCGAGAGACCTCGCACTGTTAGTCAAACTCACCTCCCTCCGTATTCTCCTCAAACTCGCCGCTGCCCAAAATTGTAAAATTGATCAGACTAATATCAAGACCGTATACTTGCTCAGAAAATTAGAGGAGGAAATTTATATGGAAATTCTGGAAGGTTTAGCTATTGAGGAAAATAGAGGTAGTAGTTGCTCAAGGAAGAAAACGGTCTGCGAATTGTTGAAAGGGCTATATGGGTTGAAGCAGTCTGGTAGGATATAGAATTAAGAGTGGGATAAACATTTGGTAGGCACATTGGGGTTCACAAGGAGCAAGAATAATCATGCAGGACATTTGTAAAAGGATGTGAAAAGTGATAACTATTGTTGGGCACTAATCTGAGTTGACTATGTGCTCTAGATTGGATCATCAGCTAAGATGGATGAAGGTAAAGCCATGTTAGCAAAACAATTTCTTGTTACAGATCTAGGAAGAGCTCACCACTTTCTCAGTATTCAAATCATTCAACTACTCTGTCAGATTACTCTCAACCAAGCCACCTATATACAGAAAATTCTCAAGTGTTTCAACATCGCAAATGCCTGCACAGTCTCCACTGCACTAAATCCCAAAACCAGGCTAGAGGGTACAACTAGTTCATCAATTCAGGAAGTTGAATTCCAGGACTCGGATATCAAAGATACAGAGTACCGGAGCATGATCAGAAGTGTCATGTACCTGATGCAGTATACCTGGCCCGATATGGTGTTTGCAGTTGGAGCGCTAAGCTAATACAATAATTCGCCAAACGAATGTCATATGAATGTCACCAAATACCTACTTCCATATGTTAAGAAAACCTTACATCTCGGTCTCAGACTTGGTCCCTTTATCGATAAAGATCTCAACCTGATTCTGGACAGCAATATGGACTGGGCCGGTTATTTAGATACTCGCAAAAGCACTGGTGAATATGTATACGTTCTGACCACTGGCAAAGAAAGGTCACCCGGGAGGAGTCTACATGGTCAGCAGTATCATGGTCGAGTAAAAGACAACCGACTATTATGCTATCCTCTACTAAAGCCAAATATATGGCTCTTACCCAAGTGGTGAAGGAAGCCATATGAGTATCACAATTTATCGCAGAACCACAAACTATTTCAGAAAGCACCAGCACTGAAGACCCCAAAGTATAGACACCACTCCAGACCCCAGCAACAAAAGTATTCGTCGATAACCAACAGGCCTTGAAACTCACCCGCAACCCTGAATTCCATGCCCAGGTGAAAATATAGCCATACAGGAGCACGATATCAGAGCAAAGGTCACAACTGGGCAAATCGAGTTGGTGTATTTGCACACCAGAGGCATGGTCACCGAGTACTCCACAAAGAACCTACTTCATGATAAGATGGATAGGTTCCAGACCAAGATGAGCTTGCATTGAGTGGAATACTGTCCGAAGAAGATAGGAGTACAAGTAGCAGATATTGGTAACGGGTGGATATGAAACAACTGTGAAAGAGGACCGGGAATCTATGAGAGTTAGCAGTATCAGAGATGAGACAAAATTGCACAGGCACATGAGCATAGGAGCATGGTGAAACCTTTTTTTAGTTTTTTTTACTTTTTAAGTCAAGCATGACTCACCGAGTAGGAGTATTGGAAATACTGCTCGCCATCTTTTACAGGTATGTTCTTTGTTTTTTAGCTAGTCACTGGGGAAGTAATCTGCAGTCAGTCATCTGGGATATAGCTTCTGGGTGTGTTTGTGGATAGCATTTCCTATGTAGGAATGCAGTGATCAGAACAGAGGCAGAAAGGCTGTAAGAAAAACGAGATGGAAAATGTAAAGGTTGTCAGAGAGTTTACACACAGAGAGATAGTGATGATTGTTTCTGTATTTTGTTAGCATGAGTTTTCAGGCAAAAGGTTGAAAGGTGGGATAAGGAGAAAACTGTCTGAAGGCACCTCCTGATGAGGATAGAAGGAGTTTATGATGATATTATATACTTCTGTTTTTGCCCTAGTTAGTTGAGATAAAGGACAGGTGTCGTTGAGTGAGGAGTTGTTGTTGGGAAGAGAAGAGTTTTTTCTCCGCTTCTGTGTGCGATTGTGTGAGGTGTGATTCCTTGGCGCTCTTCAGTTCATTTCATGTATATTACCATTCAAGTTTAAAATTAACTTTATAAAATCATTGTATCTAAATTTAATTTAAAAACAAGGAGTGACTTGAGAAATTATTGAAGATATTCCTATCTTATAATACAATACACTTTAACTATTATTTAGTAGAGAACAACCAACATCTTATAGGATTCGTAGATAAGATATTCTAATAGATTTTAACTCTAATTGTTTTTTAGGAGAAGCCTATAGTGAACTAGTTTGTAGCTAGTAAATTACCTATTAGTTTAATATTTCTAATCAACAGTATATTAGATTGTTTAAATGTGAGAGCTTAAAAAATATATCCACAATCATCAGAAATCACACAATTCTCTCAGTATTATTCATCTATAGTTCCAGACATCTTAACTGTGCACCAAATGATTTGGAATAATGGACACCATCATATTCAGCCACATTTTCAAAAGTGTAACTAAGCTCAACCCCAACGCCATTGAGTTATTTTTAATATGTTTTGTGGCTTGACAGTTATTGGAAAGGCTCTAAACTTGGCCGGAATTCAACAAATCTACAGATCCTTTCATGCCAAGGCATCCCCCGTTTCAAATCATTTGGTGCACGGTTAAGACGTCCGGAACCATACCAGCACCGGCGTGCTTCCAGGAGGCTAGACGCTGAATCAAAACCTTTGGCCAGTATTCTCTCAAGGTCCAAGCACCCACTAGGAAGTTAGTTACCAGTTAATTCAGGTTAACCAGCAAAATACTAGACCCTGTCTTTTGCTAAAACATCCCCCCTGACGCTTGTAACCATGCCCTTGATGCATGCGGTTACGGCTATCATAACGTGGCTCAACGCCTACCAACCGGTAGTCTTCCGGAACGGTATTCGGGATGAGATTGAATGTCCCGAAGCGGCAAACGCCAATCAACAGCCCAAACCCCCCCCCCCCCCCGGAACTCTGAAGATATCGTACCAAAGAAATGGCGAGGTCGTTCCTGCTCGTAGAGGATGTCCAAATACACTCAATAGAGAGAGTTTACTGCCTTTATTCCCGTGTTTGGTCCACCCTTATGAGCCAGCCATTGGTCGCGCTTTCCATATACTTATTCTCACCCCAAGTAACTCTTCGCGGTAACTCAAACCTCCCAATATCTTCCACTACCGTAAGTCAAACAATGAAGCTTCTCTCGCCAACCCACCTCACACCTACCGAAGGAGCCTATCGTAGTCTCAAAGTCGATGGGAAGGCGAGCGGCACAATTCAATTAAGTGGAGATGCATATACAAAAGAACAGATCCTTTGAATGAATGCCCGATTCTAACATTAAAAAACCACAACCCTTGGCATCCTATTCCGGGCGACAAGAGACTGGCCACCACCACCAACTTGTCGTGATTGTGGCTTCTTGTTGGAACTCACTCTTCGAGATTTGAAAAAAAAAACCCCCATGGTGACAAGGCGCGTGCTTGGATATCTCTCTTGAAGCCGTCACATGGAAAGCAGGATCAATACTAACTTGGGCAATGCTGCTGCGACACGACATAGTCTACTATTAACACTTTCTTGTACTGTACTTCCCGGGTGCTATTTTATTGTGTTCGGGTACTTTACTGCACAGCACTGCACTAAATTGTACCGGTAAATTTAACAGAGCCAGAGCAGGCTTGGCTCGACCAACCAACCAACCAACCAACCAACCCAGTGGGGCTATCCGCCATCGTTCTCAAAATGATTGTCCCGTGTTATCGTATCCCAGAGACGGACATGTGTTAAACGCCTCAAGCGCAGGAGGATGTGAATGGTGGGTATATAGTACTCGAGTACAATGCCAGTTTCTTTGCAACCAACCGGGCCGCTTGAGCACATGGGATGCTCTAGGGAATTGGTAGCCAGTACTGCAGCCTGCAGATCTCTCACTCGACGGCTCAATAGGAGAGAAGAGCGCTCAAAGGGCCATCACTCCACATATCCCGCTATCATGGTAGCAAGGGGTTGGTTCGTTTGCTCGGACGGGACGGGTCTGTCTGTGATAGGTTTATCCTGTCCATAAAGTGGCCCACTCAACCAAGGAGATGGAGTATACAGTATCTATAGCGTTTTCACTAACACAGAGAGTATTTGCGGGGTTTTTTCTTTTGCGGTTCAACACCACGTCTGCAGTTTAGCTAGGTATAAGTCTTCGCTACCGCCTTATAGTACTAATATTATACGTCCACCAAGCCTGGGTAAGTAATCTGAGCACCACCATATAGGAAATAAAGAGAAGGAAAACTTCATTCGCCTACCCAGAGAAACCTCTCACGAAATCTACACTTTTACCCCACCCTCTCTTTAAGCCCTTTGAGGGAAAAATAAAATAAAATAATGCCTTGTTCCCCAAGTCTGTTCCATACAATGCTGGATATATTAATCTCTCATGATCCTACCAATCGGCATCTGAGTATAGTACGCATCCGGTGAGTGTACTTTACCCCGAGATGAGGTCTTCACCAGATATACCCGTCCAACGACATTCTCTTCATAGCTGGAATAGACCATTACCAGTGACCACGAACCCCCTATAGTATATACGAGTACAGTCCTGTGCGTCCTCTGCAGCAAGAATCATGCGTTCCGTCTCCCATCCTCCTCGTCCCCATTTTTCGACCAGCGCAACAAAAGGCGACCCGAGTGATACCCCGTGACACACTCCCGAGCCTGCCGCGCGGCATGCGGGGGGGGGGGGGCCGGCGGGGTGGACTTTACCAGTATACCCTCCATAAGCCCGGTATACCACCTCGGCATGTGGGTAAAGTCGAGAACATCTTAGGGGTCGGCGCAGGACCGTGACCCCAGCGGATCGAAAGGGAGTGGAAGCACTCGGCAACGGGAGGATCAGTTGTTTCCGGAGTATCGTGGGGCGGAGTGTAGGGTATATATGATATTGCCGATGTTCCGGGGTCTGAGTGTGGCGGTGGTGGAGGGGGTGCATTCTTGATGGTTGGTTGGAATGAAAGGGTCATGCTTTTTCACTCGTTTTCTTTGCATCGTATTTGATCGCGGGGCGGGACCGCAGGCGGAGGGAAGTGAATTAATATAGATATTTGTAGGAATGTCTAATAAGTCGGCAAAGATGAGAATCTGGATGGGAGGGGTGATGGGGGGAAAGAAAGGGAGGGAGATGATCAAAGGAAGATTAGGTTTTCGGTTTCGTTCTAGTATACAATTTATTGCCACAAGGCCCTTTCTCTCTTCCACTTTGCGGATAACATACGTATCCGTAGAGAGAAATTTGGTGGCTATGACATGAAATGAGATGTTAAGAACTTGTACATGAATGCAAAGAAGAAAGGTCACCTCCTTTCTTTATTTTTCCCTCTCTCTGCCCCACCCCCTCTAGGACCCCCTAGCCCTGAAGAAGTTATCATCTTCGTATTCGTCGTCGTCGTCATCATCATCGTCATCACCATCACCCTCCGCAGCCTCCACTTCAACAACTTCCATCCGTGTGCCCATGATAGGGTGCTTGCTCTTGAGCGCCTCCCTCCGCTCTTTAAGCCTCAAAACCCTCTGCTCCAGGCCCTCCATCTCCTCAAACTCGTCGAGTAATTTCTGCTTGGCATCCTCTTCCTCCCCGTTGCCATAATCATCCTCATCATCTGCCCGCTGCTCGTGCCCCCCCCCGGGGCTGTTCAGCGTCGGCGCAGCCGTAATTACCGTGGCCACAGGAGGTACGCCGGGGGTTGTCGCTGACAACGGTTCGGCCGCAACCTCGGCCTGAAACGCGGCCCACTCGTCCTCGTCTATGCCTTCTAGATTATTTTTTTGGAAGAAGTCTTGCGGCAGTGAAGCTGTTGCTTCGGACATGGGATCGTCGTCTGTGGTGGCAGTGGATTTTGGGGCTCGGGGGTCTAGTATCTCTACCCGTTCGCTGTTGCTGCTGACGGGGCTACCGGAGAAGAAGTCTGCGGGCAGGTCTGCTGTCGTCGGGGCGGATGTTTTGGTACGTTTCGAGGATGAAGCGGAGCTCTCTGAGAATGGCCTTTTCCCGGACGCGCGGGGGGGAGGAGGTGCGGCGGAGTTTTTTTTATTGTTAGCCTCGCGTTGGCGACGTTCGGCTTGTAGGAGTTTGCGGACGTCGGCCATGGTTGCGATGGTGGGAATGTAGCTTTTATTTATCTTTATTCGCTGAGCGAAGCAATGTAAGTAGTGGTTAATAGAGCGCGGTAATGAGACGAGATGGGGAAAGGTTAGGGATGTAGTGTAGGGATAATGATGTAGCCTGGAAAGTTAAGTGGAGTGTGGAGCGGGATTTATGGAAGGCTTTAAAAGAGGGGCGATGGAAGCAGTGAGATGTGTACTCGAGTAGGTTACAAGCGTGGTGAGCTGTGTGTGGTGTTTCGGTGATGATGATGATGATGCTGATGATGCTGATGATGGTGAGCTGCGGGCCTGTGATTGTATGGCTTTCGGGCCTTAGGAGTTATTAAGGGCTTTCCCTTACCCTTTCAGCGAATCAATGCGAGGGGCGGATTTCTGATTTGTTCGGTTGGAGAGAAGCAAGCAAGACCGCTGTCCGTTTTAGGAAATTACACGAAAATCCTCAGCCACATGCCACACAGGTTCTCAAATAAACGCAACCAAGGTGTAAACATAGTCATAATCCGCGGGCGTTCCGTCCTTCTGCCACTTCTTTTCCGCCCTGGGAGGGGAGAGAGAGGGAGAGAGAGAGAAAAGGAGAGAAGGGAGAGAGAGGGGATGAGCCCTCGCTTCTTTCATCATCCATCATCAAGTGAATGATTTTGTTCTCATCGCCACCAACCACCATCAACATACTTTCCTTTCCCTCTTCCCCTACGCTATCCTTCTTCTCCCACTCCTCAGTCTAACAATCTTCTTGCTCCATCAAACGTTTCAGTATCCTATCCGCCACATTCGCCCCCACACTCTCGCCACCACCACCACTACCAGCAGAAATAAGGCAGCCTTCCGCTTTGAAGTAAAAACAAAACGAGCGGGAGTCTTCTCTTTCTATCTCGCAACAATCGAGAGAAAGATAGCAGGAAAGCAGAAGCGAGGAGGAGGAGAAGAGAAGACCGGCAAATTAGGAAAGGAAAAAACGAGTTGGACGACTTCTAATCATTTATATCTTTGGTTGTTGACACGACAAAGCGATTGATTCGCGAAAAGAAGAGAGGGATCGGGGAAGAAGAAGCAGGAGAAGGAGCAGGAGAAGGAGAAACACCAAAAAAAGCGAGGGAGGTCACGAGACTATCCGACGAAATTTGTTTAGAAGAGGAGGAGGGGTTTGGCCTTGTTTACAACCATCCGTCCATTCCTTTCTCCCTTCCGTGCCACTTCTTATTTCTTCGGAATTGTGTATTCTGGGTGTTACTTTTTCTTTTTTTCTTCCTTTCCTTTCCTTCTATTTTCCTGGGAGGAAATCGGCAGTTTGGGTGGATTTGAAAAGAAAGTTCTCTCTCGGAGACTGCCTGTTTACTTGCCTGCCTTCTTTGCCTGCCTGCCCTGCCCTGCCCCACCACAGTACTGTAGTCTACGCTTTCGTGTAAAAAATTTCGGCTGTTGGGGCTAGCCATCGCCAACCCCAATCCACCCTTTCAACCAACGGCCACCGACTACCACCACCGTCACTACCACTCCCTCCCCCTACCCCCCACTAGATACATCGTCACATCCACAGTCGCCGTTAGACACGCGACAAAGGGGTAAATTCTACGAACAAGCTTTTATTCTCTAAACACATACGAAATCCAATTCAGTTCATGGCTGGTATGCCCTACGCAACTCATCCCAATTTAGCAACCCGGTGCTTTTTTCTTTTCTTTTCCGTGTCGCTGACTTGGTTTTATTTGCAGAGCCGCGTCGCAGTGTCCGTTCCACGAAAGGCGTGAACAATCGCCTCTCGGATATTGGTACAGATGTCGCGTCGCCTACACCTAATGCTCCCGTCGCCCCAAAGTCGCGAAAGAAGTCCACTGCGAAGGGTCGCGTCACGCCTCCTCCTCCTCCGCAGTCCGAGTCGCCCAAGAATGAGGCCGAGGAGAAAGGCGGGTCGGACGATATCATTCGCTGTGCGTGTGGCGCAACGGAGGAAGATGAAGATGATGATCGGATGATGATTCAATGCGAGGGCTGCGAGGCCTGGCAGCATACAGCTTGTATGGGAATTGCCAAGAAGCACATCCCGAAGGTTTACTTTTGTGAAGTTTGTAGGCCGGATCTTCACGAGAATTTGTTGGCGCAAATGGCGAAAGGGGAGAAGCCTTGGGAGAGGCGTCCAGGTGGGAGACGGGCCAAAGGAGCCAAGGGAGCTAAAGGAGCCAAGGGGGGTAAGAAAGCTACTACGCCTGCGAAGAATCAGAAAAATGAGGTTACGCCCACTAGAAATCCGAAGAAGAAGGAACCAACTCCAGTTCCTGTTCCGCCAAAGGAGCCTACTCCAGTGGCTGAGCCTAAGGTTACCCCGGCAAAGAAGGCCACTCCGAGGCGGAAGAAGGCAGAAGTGAGAAAAGAACCAGAGCCTGTTGCAGAGCCTGTTGCAGAGCCTGCCGCAGAACCGGTTGTAGAAGCTCCGGTGGTGGCGGCGGAGGAGGAGGACAAGATGGATGTTGATGTCCCTGTCGCGCCGGACGCTCCAGCGGAGCAGACCCCTGCTCCCCCCGAGCCTTCCGAGGAGATAGACCGTGAGCGTACAGTGTCCATGGAACTGTCCCCCGCAAAAGAAGCCGAAATCCTGGGTGCCAAAAAGCCCACAGCGGTTGTTGAGATACCGGCGGATCCTAAGACCGTTGGGTTTGCCAAATCTCCCGTGATGTCTCGGATTGATGATTCTCGTCCCAAGTCTCCCTTAGCTAAATCCAAGGATCACCGGCCAAAGGTAGAATCTCGGAGAGACTCGGTTGTATCCAGCAAGCGGAAAGCGATGGACGAATCCGATGGCGAATACAAGGCAGATGATGATAAAGTACCTTCCCAAGGGCCACAACCCCAAATCGTGTCGGCTGACAGACAGAAGCAGCAGCCCGAGAAAAAGGCTCGCCGTGTGTCTACAACCACTGCGGCCTCTGTTGATGCCTCCCCTACGAAAACGACACCAGAACGTAGACGCTCATCAGTACCAAAGCCACCTCCTAAGAAGCAAAAACAGGAGGACAACACGCCTCAGAAGGAACTGGTAGACTCTGTTGATGAACTCCGGAATGAGAGTCGTCGTAAAGTTGTTGCACATATGATTTCTTCCTTGCTCGAAATTGCGACCAAGCTAGTCAATGAGCATGATCTTCATCTTGGCAAGGACCAGACCGCTGAGCAACTGTGTGACAAGCTATGCCTGGAGGTAGAACATCATGTTTATCTGATTTTCTTCAAGGATGGTGCCCTATCAAAGGAATACTCTAGGAGAATTTTTTCGATCACGCATAACCTTCGCGCTAACAGCTTACTTAGCACCGAACTGTTGAGGGGGGGTGTTCAACCGGCGCAGTTGGCGGCAATGACCTCGGAACAGATGGCCTCCAAAGAACTTAAGGAATTCCAGCAGCAGGTGAGGTTGCAGTCGGAGAAGCATCACACTCTAATCACAGAGACTGGCCCACGAATTCGGAGAACGCATAAGGGTGAAGAGGTTGTGGGTGAACTCAAGGAGGGAATGTCCAATGGACAGGACACACTACTATCTGGTCCAGTATTACCTCTACTAGAGCACAACGATAAACCTACCACTTCCTCGAAATCGCCCACAGAAGAACCCAAGGACACCAGTGCTACGCCTGACCAAGGGGATACCGAACAGGGCGCGCGGCCAGCTCCTATCGACACTAAGAGTGCCGAGAAGAATCAATTTAACATTGAGAATGTCTGGAACCATGTCGAGTCACCTGATACGGATAAGGTCCCAAGACAATATGGGTTGGGTATAGCCCCTCCCTCAGCACGCGTTGCCGGTGATAGCAAAATCGATAAAGATATCGACATGCTCCTGAAGGAAGATGACGGTACCGGAACACCACCGTACTCGCCCGCCATGTCGGAATCGGATCATTATTCACCAGCTCCGATTGAGGAGGAGGAGCCTGTATGGAGAGGGCGAGTAGAAATGAATGGCATAGCAAGTCTTTCCTCTACGGCTCGCCTAATCGGGGGTCTCGAGTACATAGGATCATCAAAGTGGTACGAGCTTCTGTCCGACGTTTTGCAAGTTGACGGCCGTATCAAACACGATCGAGCAACGGAATACCTATGCGGCCAAAAGTTTTCCAAATCCAGTTCACTTATCATGGCATCGTTGACCCCAACGGATTCAACCGCGGATCGGGAGTTCAACCTGTTATTTGACTACTTTAAGGAACGAGATCGCTACGCCGTTGTGGGAAAGCACGCGCTTAAGTGTATTAAAGATCTTTACATTGTGCCCATCGACACGAACGATAATCTCCCAGACTGGTTCAACGTGCTCGACCCACCGCCTACGGTTCCAGAGAGTGGTAGAGAAACGAGACTTCTAGTCATCATATTCGTTGTTATCCGTAGCCACGTCGGTCTCTCGACTACCGCTCGCACACCGACTACGTCTGAATCGCCTTACCCACAACAGCAGCAACAGCCACAACATTCCCGCCTCACAGAGCAACCATACGCATCCCCGATCACGCACACTTCCCAAGCGCAGTATCATCAGCAATCGGCGTACTCTCCGCAGACGCCGCAGCCTCAACAGCAGCAGCAACAACAGCAACCCCCAATATATAACTATCCCACGGCCCCCGGCACCTCCCCTCCTCAGCAGCAGCAGCAACAACAACCCGGATACAATACGTATCCATATCCAACCCATAACGGCAACTCCACATCCCCGCCACCCGCGCCCGCATCAGCACCAGCACCTGGGCCAGCACAAGAAATCGAACTCTTGCAAATGGCCCGCGACCTGCACCGCATGATTCCAGACCTCCCGCTCGACCAGCTCCTCGTGATCAACAACATGCTCAAGGAAAACCCGGAAATGCAGACAAACGATCAGGAAATTGTCAAATTGGTTGAAGCTCATCTTGGGGGTGGCGGCGTGTACTAGTTTAGTTTGGTGTTTCCCTTTTTTCTCTCTCCTTCGTTCCTCCAGCCTTTCCTGGTCTTTTCATTTCCTCGCTTGCTTGTTCCCGGGATTTGTATTTTCTCCTGAATCTCTTTTCCAATTGCTGGACTTCTCTAGTCACTTTGTTTGTGGGTCGGGGGCGTTTAAAACTGTTTTTGCCTTTCTTGTTGCATGCTATGCTGGATGGATCGGTGGCGATGAGGGGGATGGCAGTGGCTAGCAGCACTTGGCTATTTATAAAGTATTCGGACACCCTGTGATGCATTTGTATCTGTCTCGGCGCCAAGCGTTTGAATACTTTATAACTGGCCTAGCAGCGGCTGGGGGCGGGGAGGATATCACCAGAATTGTTATGCAGGGAAAATACCGTGTCAATCAGTCAGTCAATCAGTCATGTAACACCTATTACATTTTCCTTTGTTTACTTTTTTTTTCTTCCCCTGCCTAAATCCAAATTCAAGTAAATTTATTTCATATTATCACAGCTATTCCTCTCCCTCTTTTTATATTGCTCCGTCCTATTTTCTTTTAATTCATTCCTCTGTTATATTCTCCCCCTTCTATTGGCTCAAACAAAGGAGGATGCATACACGAACGAATGAATGAAAGAAAAAAAGAAAGAAAATAAAAGAAAAAAAAGAAGAACCCCTGATACCACTGCTTTTTGAACATTAAGTTATCTGCCATGCCATGCCTCGCTCTCTCTCTCTAGCTGTCACTTTCGTTAATTCTTCATTTTTTTATTCCTCCCCCCCACCCCCCCCCCTCTCGATTTGACTAGTTTTTGTCCGTTTGCTTGCTTGCTTCGCTCGTGTATTGTACGTTTATTACAGTTAAGTCGCGTCGAGTAGTTATTAGTTTAGTTTAGTTTGTATCCCTTTCTATTTTTCCTCCTTTATAGCTATGATATTATGTTCTATTCGTGTGATTGCCGGGGAGGGAGCGTGTAATAATAGTAGGTTAAGTTAAGCCTTTTTTTTTTTTTTTTGCTGGGAGGAAATAAAATTGTGAATTAATCCAAAGGTTGAAAGGAGGAAGTAGGTTACCGGTCGGCCCCTGTAGATCGTGCTGTGTTGTGTGTGGGATTTGTTTGGTTGGGAGGTTGTATTTGCGGCGGGGTTGGGTGTGTACCGTGTTGTCGTAGGTGGGGATGTTCTCGGTTGTGTGGGCTTTGGTGCTGGGATTTAGAGATTCGTTGATTGGTGGTTGGTTGGCGGATGGATGGGTGGTAGACTAGGGTTAACATCACGTTGTGGGGGAGTTTCGAATACCTAGCCCTTGGGTTAGGCTACTGTTTCTCCGAAAATGTAGTGGTGTCTACAGTGCTGCAATTATGGTACTGTAGGTATGATACTCGTACTCGGGTATCGACCTGGGTGATCGGACAGACAGGGATTAAAAATCTATGAGGATACATAGATTTTTAATCCCTGTCTGTCCGATAATCCACTTCCATAACCGAGTACAGTACGCCCGTTATCTAACCTATCTTACCTTGCGTGCTGCTTGTGCATGGCTAGCGTGTAACACCATGGAAACCGAGCCGGAGTTGCTTCTGGCATCGAGTTACGGTACTCGAGTAGTCCCTAGACCCCCCCCCCCACACACCTGACCTCATTATATTCCCACACGTGAATTTACTTTCCCCTCTCTCCTGTCTTCTTTATATCCCGCGTGAAGCTCCGCAAGTGGGCAACCAGCCCTACCTTCATACTGGGGACTACCTCGTTATTAGAGATATCGTAAGCCGCTGGAGGTGCAAATCTGGTAAATCCCTTGAGCAAAGGCTTAGGAAAGGGCTTGTGCAAAGAGCTGTATTGGGCTAGGATTACCCACCCTTGGGGACCAAGTATTTGTATGTGGCGCAGTTGCTTTGTGAGGTCGCGTTTTTGGGAAAGTTCTGGATGGAGGTAGTACGAGCAGGTGAGAAGGGAGACTAGGCTGATAAGGTGACAACCGTGCTAAAAGCTCTCTATTACCGATGCCACATCTCGAGTTTTTCGGGCCGTTAGATACCCTTGCTGTGGAACGTGGGTGTTGCCACGCTGTGCTTAAACCCTCTTGAAGTCCAACCGGACGGATAGACTCATCAATGGTCACTCGGCAGGGATTTAGGGTTCGAGCTGTAGGAGTATATGGTAGACGATAGGACCGTAAGTTTATCAGACGCCATTGGTGGGGCCAGTATTTGGAGAGGGAGAGTGCGCTAGGTCTTATTAAGGGACGGGAGGGGAGATGGGGGGGGGGGGGGTTACGTGTGGTGTACGGAAAAGGAAAAGAAGAACCTCCAATTTAAGCTTTTCAAGTCCATAATTAGCACACGACATTGAGGATAAGGATGTAGTGAGCCCGTCTTGCCTCATCCCCCTCGGTGGGCCCTCCTGCACACAATTATCTCCCTCAGGTGCTACCAAAGGCCTCATGTTTAAGTTCTTTATCTCATCTAACCATGCTGAAATCTCTCCTGCCCAGCAGCAGGTTTCCGGTTAAGGAAACCTAATTTATGGGCACTTTCCGCGACACGAGCTCCTATGTCAAAAGACACTACTACCGGGCATCAGATCGTATTGTGCGAGATACCGTTTTCCGACATCTTACTTCACAGCTATAACCGTGCGGTGGCAGTTGCTTACAATACGGCAGTGCACGATATTATCTAGACATTAGCACTGCATCCTAGGGCATGGCGAGGCTTTTCCTGATTTGTCCGGGAGATTATCTAGATTCGTGACGCCCGACCTGAGCGGTGGACAGAATGCCCGGAGAAGAAGAAAAAATGCGGTTGGGAAAAGGAGACTAGGGTAGGATGGAATATCCCTCCCGGCTCGCTCGTAAGTCAACGCTACATAGCGCTGGGAAGTAGCTCAATCGCTCCTTGCAGGTTGGGGTCGGAGACTGGTGCTCGCAGAATGGAGGGTAATTTCATATCATAGTTAAAAGGTTCTTTACCGTATTAATTCTTGATGCGCAGGACTGAAGAGTTTTGACAGCCTCCTAACCTCACCCTCTAGCTCACACTAGGGGGTAGCGGCATGTAAGGGTAATCATTATTAAACCGAGCCCATAGCGGAAACCATCACCGCTATACCTTAGTAAACCACTACCCTCTGCGTTACTTTTCACGAGTGTCAGAAACACTTGCACTTCATATTTTGCTCTCTATATCTAAACAACCCTTAGGTTTATACTTTAAAAGTGTGGAGAGGGGAAAAAAAGGAATTGAGGAAAAAGTGAGTGAGCAATAAATGCGCAAGAAGGATCTAGAATTGAAAAAGTAAATATGACGGAAATCTAAAATCACATCGGCTTATCTCAGTTTAATGGAGATATAATAGCTTCTTGGTAACACTAAACTCTAGGTTATAAGTAGAAACCGACAAATCTTGACTCAACTGTATGAGAAAATGCGGATGGGGGCTGTATTTGATGACAGGTGTGTGTATTCTCGTCGGATATGATTTCTTTCGGCTGAGCGGAAATTTTAAAGCGAGCTTCTGTGGCATGCTTACTTCGGAGGAAAGGAAAGAGGGCAATTAGCATAAGGCGGGGCCTCAAACACTGGGGGGATGCTGGGCCGGGGTGCGGGAGGTAGGCAATGGGGCGGTAGACGTGATTATAGAGTTGTCGTAGCCATTGCGGGAATGGCACGCAGGGTATTCGCATTCGGAGGTGGTAAGGAGGGCTATGCGTCCTCGGGCTTAGGTTGTGCTGGGGGTGGCAGGTGCTGGGGGTTGAAGTAGAGCTACCACTCCCGCATGGCCTCTCTTAGCAGCCCACTCAAGTGGTGTTCGGCCGTACAAATCTTGTTCGTCGGGGTTGACATCGTCCCGCTCGAGTAACATTTTCACCATCCCCTCGTGCCCATTCCCTGCAGCACACGAGAGTGGTGATCGGCCCTGGTTATCTGATTGGTTGGGGTCGACGTCGTCCCGCCCGAGTAGAATTTTCACCACCACCTCGTAACCACTATCTACAGCGCACCAGAGTGGTGCTCGGCCGTACATATCTGGTTTGTTGGGGTCGACGTCGTCCCGCCCGAGTAGTATTTTCACCATTTCTTCGTGCCTATAATAGGCAGCCCACCAGAGCTGTGTGTGGCCGTACATGTCTGATGTGTTGGGGTCGACGTCGTCCCGCCCGAGTAGCATTTTCATCACCCCCTCGTGCCCTTTCCCTGTAGCATAGCAGAGTGGTGCTTGGCCGTAGATATCTGGTTTGTTGGGGTCGACGTCGTCCCGCCCGAGTAGCATTTTCACCACCCCCTCGTGCCCATTCCTTGCAGCCCACAAGAGTGGTGCTCGGCCGTACACATCTGGTTTGTTGGGGTCGACGTCGTCCCGCCCAAGTAGCATTTTCACCACCCCCTCGTGCCCATTCCTTGCAGCCCACAGAAGTGGTCTTTGGCCACCCTTGTTTGGTTTGTTGGGGTCGACGCTATCCCGTCCGAGCAGTATTTTCACCACTTCTTCGTGCCCATTCAAAGCAGCCCACACGAGAGGCGTATTGCCCACACAGTCTCTTTGGTTGATATCACAACCTTCCACCTCTAGCAAACTAGCTACAACCTCAACAATCCCGAAGACCGATGCACAGTGTAGACTGCTGAAGAAGGAAATTTTGTCGGGATCAATCATGTACAAATATAGGTCGTGTCTCTGCAAGAGGATTTTAGTGGATATGTGGTTGCTATAGTCGCGAAATAGCTTCAGCGCAAGTGACTTCGCGCAGTCTGAAAGGTCCCTTTTTGCATGAACTCCCCAATACTGAGATGAGTATTCGAGAAAGGGTGCCCCTTGGGAATAGGGAAAGGGGTTGGCCGAAAGAGCCTTGACTTGGTGGGAATTTAGATAAGTTAAGCAGGTTTCAGCCATTGCCGAGTGAGCTCTACCAAAAAGCTTAGGATGGGCCCGAAGGTATTCCTGAAGGGTATAGTGGATCAGTCGGGCCTTGGAAACCTCTTTGTCTACAGTAACAAGTCCTTGACAACAGGCTAGTAGTGTCGCTATTGAAGGAACGTTGTCGCTGTTGAGATGTGGTGACCCTATTTCGACCGCCAGGGCATGGCATAGTTCATCAGCCTTCAAGGGTCGCTCCGAGTGAGAGATCCACATCAAAACCGCCATGCCAAGCTTTGCTTTCTCACCACCCTGCCCCTTTATCCGATCAAGTGTTGCGCCATAAGCATCCCCCTAACCCCACGCCACTAGTCATTGCATTAAGCTTCTGTCGCCTGCGATGGATTGTGGTTTCTTGCAAGACAGCATCGATATTCAATGAGACTAGCAAGAATCTAGACGCGTATCTGTCAGTGAATAACCTGAGGTAGCTTCCCAAGTGTTGATTTGACGTACATTTCAGAAATCTCTTCGGGAATTTTCTTCAAGATGTCCCCCTCCAGTCTACTGTCCATCGCATCTAGGGTTGTATCCTCGCACAGCCTGTTATGAAGATATCGAACAATATCATCTCTCTTGGGGCTTATAGATACGCTCGTAACTCTTCCTGCAAGACACCTCTCGATCTCAGGTCGAATGTGAGGTCTTCCAGTCACGAATATTCGGGTGCCCGGTGACTTTTCGAGAATCTGGTTTAGCGAATCGAGAATCTTGACTCGGTCTCCGGCCGCACATTCATCCAGAGCGTCGATGCATATGAATGTACGCTTTTTGGAAGAGATCGTCTGCATCATCTTCACAATATCGGAAAGTTTAGGTCCCCGCCCACCGATGGCATTTTTTTGGCCTCGGTATGCTCGTGATATCTCCTCCGGGGTCTCCTCCAGTCCGCAAACCAGCTGTCTCAGAAGGGCGCCTACCGTGCTCGTGGGGGACTGCTCCTTTCGGGCGGCGAAGTCGAAATAGAAGCATGCAACAGTTGCATTCCATCCTCCAGCCTGATCACACAATTCGTCTATCACCAGTGAGCTAACATCGCGGCTTGTCAGCACTTGCCCCTTTTCTTACATTCTTCGAAGTTTGTCTTTGTTACCTAATATAAGTTTTTCCAACACCAGGATCCCCATAACAGAACAAAACTGCGTTATCGGATTCATCTCCCCCACTTCCGGCCTCCCAGCTTCTAAATTCCTCGGTTTTTAAGAGCCATTCCCCTACATTTTCGACTCGGCGGGCTTGGATGTCCTGATGCTTCAACTTAGGATCTAGAGGGGATAACCAGCATAGGAGGTTATGTTGGTCATCAGCAAGGGTCAGGTTATTCGTAATCGCCGTGTTCGACACGTTAACAGTCGTGTTCAAAGAGTTAGTGTTGTTACTGAACGATTGAGACATTTTCTGTTTCTTTTTTTTGCAGTTTAGGGTACTGTAAATGGCGGATGGCGGAGTTGTTCAGCTACAGGTTGTCGAGGTCCAAGTGGCCAAAGAAAAGCGGGGGTCTTTTGTGTAACCTCTTGGACACTTCAAGACACTCGAATTGGTCTCCCCCAAATTGGTCAGCAATACCCTTCCTGTGCCTCCTGCATTGGTACAAGTGAATACATACCACACCGGCATGCTACGATGGCACAAAATTTGCGCTACGATGAACGAACACCCTCTATCACGGGCGTGGAATTAGCCTGGCATATACATGTAACGCGCCAGACCTTGTGAATGAATCAGCCAGAAAATCTACAGCCTCCCTGCAAAAGCCTTTGTAAAATAGAACTTCCTTTTGCTCGAGGAATGTGCCCCCCCGCTACACAAACTCGAATTGCGCAATACCACCCTTCTTAGGCTACATCAGTCTCTGTCGAGGAAAAAATCTGCTTCACAAACGGTTTTACCGAATGGCTATACACATTACCTTACTTAAAACACCCCAGCGTGGTTCTTTGTGAGTTTGGTACTGGTCCGAAAGGTACGAGGCTGGCCACAAAATCACCGGTAGATGAAGGCTTTCCACTGAAAACAGCCATATTCACGACCTTCCAACCACTGATCTAGTAAAGCAATCCAAACCAAATCATCCACATGTGATATAATTCCCTAGGTTCTACTCTCTAGCCCTTTTGAACTCTGTATCCAAACTGGCTGAGGAACTATCAAGGGAGTAATGGTGGGTACATTGGTCTTGGCGCAATTTTTGACTATTTTGTATGGGAAATGACAATGCCTGGCGCTGTTTTCAACTTCAACTTTACAATATTGCATGCCAAAGCAGACAGTGACTCTTTAAAGATCTGTGAGCACTTGAGATATTTGAAGGAATTTTGGACCATAATATGAATCATTCATTTTTTTTCAGCTTCAGGATGCATTAAATGAAGAGTGCGAAGTAGACCAGTTTGGGCTGTACATGCCATTCTACCGGTGATTTTCGTCGCCTGCCTCGTACGTCCTCAGCCTCGTGGCAGGTTCTGTGGTTCTATGACAACGTCACAGACAATCACTCGTCTAAGTTTGGATTCGGACTGTTGCAATATGGGATCGGAACTTGGACGAAGTGATAATAGAAAGTAGTCATGATCTCTGATTGAGACAACGCTTGTCCCTCAAATAATAAGAAAGACATAGCTCGGCTATATAGTACAGCAGTTGAGTCCAGCCATTGCCACCGCATTCCCTCAATAAGGAAGAAAAAAGACTATCAAATAAGTGACCTGAAAGGAACAAAAGGAACAATGAAAGAACGCACAGTAGGCTTCAACCAGTAACGAGTACGAAAACAAAAAGAGCTGAAAGAAACATTTGAGAGGAGAAAGAAACCATATTTGAGAGGAGCAAGAAACCATATACGAACATGGACTGTACGTTCGCTTAGCGCACCGTACGATGCAACACGATACAGTACTGTAACCTGAAGTAAAGCTGCTAGACACCATTAGTTCCATTAGTATAAAGAGAGCTTTAGTTCTTATCGGAGATGTATGAGGGCAAGGGTTCACGTATGGAGTGTAGAGGAGGAAAAAAAATCCCGATATTGCTTTTTAAATGCACTATTAACCCACAATATCGCAGAGAAGAATATCATGGATCAAACTTGCATCCTCCTTAGATGCTACCGAGCCTCATCTTTAAGTGTTTTGTCTAACCGCCCCCCAATCTCTCTAGGTTGGCCATCTAAGATTCGCTTGATATAAAGAAATTTGACTTATCAGCACTTTCACCGACATGGACTCCTATTTGATAAGTGTGTGCATTTTCCTCGGATATGATTTCCTTTCTGCCAAACGGAAATTTTAAAGCGAGTTTCTATGGCATGCTTATCCCGGAGTAAAAGAAAGAGGGCAATAAGCAAAAGGCGGGGGGGGTGCCGGATCGGGATACGAGCAAGCAGGCAATGGCAGCGGTAGACGCGCTTACGGAGCTGCTGTGGCCCTTGCAGGAATGGTACGCAGGGTATCTTTATTCGGAGGCGGGAAGAAGTATGCGTCCTCGGGCTTAGGCTATGTTGGGGGTGGCGGATGCTCGGGGTTGAAGTAGAGCTACCACTCGCGCATGACCATTCTTGGCAGCCCACCAGAGCGGTGTTCGACCGTCGTTGGCTAGTTTTTTGGGGTTGACGTCGTCCCGCCCGAGTAGTATTTTCACCACTCCTTCGCGCCCATACTTGGCAGCATAGTGGAGTGGTGTTCGGCCGCCCTTGTCTGGTTTGTCGGGGTTAACGTCGCTCCGCCCGAGTAGTATTTTCACCACTCCTTCGTGCCCGTTCAAAGCAGCATGCCAGAGGGGCGTTTGCCCGAACAAATCCGGCTTGTCAGAGCTGGCGTCGTCCCGTCTGAGTAGCATTTTCACCACTTCTTCGTGCCCATTCAAAGCAGCCCACACGAGAGGCGCATTGCCCGCACAGTCTATCTGGTTGATATCACAACCTTCCTCCTCTAGCAAACTAGCTACAACCCCCACAATCCCGAAGACCGATGCACAGTGCAGGCTGCTGAAGAGGGAAATTTTGTCGGGATCAATCATGTACAAATATAGGTCGTGTCTCTGCAAGAGGATTTCAGTAGATATGTGGTTGCTATAGTCGTCAAATAGCTTCAACGCAAGCGACTTCGCGCAGTCTGAAAAGTCCCTTTTTGCATGGACTCCCCAATACTGAGAAGAGTATTCGAGAAAGGGTGCCCCTTGGGAATAGGGATAGGGGTTGGCCGAAAGAGCCTTGACCTGGTGGGAATTTAGATAACTTAAGCAGGTTTCAGCAATTGCTGAGTGAGCTGTACAAAAAAGCTCGGGATGGGCCCGCAGGAACTCTTGAAGGGTATAGTGGATCAACCGGACTATCGAAGAATCCTTGTCTAAAGTAACAAGTCCTTGACAACAGGCTAGTAGTGTCCCTATTGAAGGAACGTTGTCGCTATTGAGATGTGGTGACCCTATTTCGACTGCCAGGGCGTGGCATAGTTCATTCGCCTTTAAGGGTCGCTCCGAGTGAGAGATCCACATCAAAACCGCCATGCCAAGCTTTGCTTTCTCACCACCCTGCCCCTTTATCCGATCCAGTGTTGCACCATAAGCATCCCCTAACCCCAAGCCGCTAGTCATTGCATTAAGCTTCTGTCGCCTACGATGGATTGTGATTTCTTGCAGCACCGCATGGATATTCAGTGAGACTAACAGGAATCTAGATATGTATCTATTAGCGGATAACTTGTGGTAGCTTCCCAAGAGTTGGTTCAACGTACATTTCAGAAATCTCTTGGGGAATTTTCTTCAGGATGTCCGCCTCCAGACTACTATCCATCGCATCCGGGGTTGTATCCTCGCGCAGCCTGTTATGAAGATATCGAACAATATCACCTCTCTTGGGGCTTATGGATATACTAGCTACTCTTCCTGCAAGACACCTCCTGATCTCAGATCGAATGTGCGGTCTTCCAGTCACGAATATTCGGGTGCCCGGTGACTTTTCGAGAATCTGGTTTAGCGAATCAAGAATCTTGACTCGGTCTCCGGCCGCACATTCATCCAGAGCGTCGATGCATATGAATGTGCGCTTTTTGGAAGAGGTCGTCTGCGCCATCTCCACAATATCGGAAAGTTTCGGTCCCCGCCCACCGATGGCATTTTTTTGGCCTTGGTATGCCTGCAGTATCTCCTCCGGGGTCTCCTCCAGTCCGCAAACCAGCTGTTTCAGTAGGGCACCTAGCATGCTCGTGGGGGACTGCTCCTTTTGAGCGGCGAAGTCAAAATAAAAGCATGCGACAGTGGCATTCTGCCCTCCCGCCCGATCACACAATTCGTCTATCACCAGTGAGCTAACATCGCGGCTTGTCAGCACTTGCCTTTATTCTTCCATTCATCGAGGTTTGCCCTTGTTACCTAATATAAGTTTTTCCGACACCAGGATCCCCATAGCAAAACAAAACTGCGTTATCGGATTCATCTCCCCCACTCCCGGCCTCCCAGCTTCTAAATTCCTCGGTTTGCAAGAGCCATTCCCCTATATTTTCGACCCGGCGGGCTTGGATGTCCTGATGCTTTAACTTGGGATCTAGAGGGGATATCCACCATAGGAGGTTGTGTCGGCCATCCGCAAAGGTCAGGTTATTCGTAATAATCGTGTTCGACACGTTAACAACTGTGTTAAAAGAGTTAGTATTGTTACTGAATGATTGAGACATTTCTATAAGCGATGGATGGATGGTAGATTCATTCGGCTCCTGTAGTTGAATTCCTGGGGCCGAAGAAAAGCGTGGCCTTTTATGGAACCTCTTATACTGGATACTTTAGGGCTGTCCAATTGACCTCCCCCCAATTTGCATCAGCAACACCCTTCCCATGCCCCCCCCCCATTGGCAAAAGTGAATGCCTCACGACTTGAGATGCTATCCTACGATAGCACACATTTCGCACTGCGATGGGCGAACACCCTACAGCGCTGGCTGTGGAATTAGCCAGCTTAGCATATATTATTACAGTCTCCACCGTACTCACGGCGAAACTGGGCGGGTGGCGAATAGGAATTAATTACAAGTAATTTCTCGTAACCCTAACCCCGACGATTTGCTTCTTTGCCCACGAAATGCCCCTGTCCGCCACACTCCTACGGTAGTATCGTCGTGGATACAGTTAAGACTGTAATACATGTAGCACACCAAACCTTATGGATAAGGCAGCAGTCTCCATGAAACAGACTTTCTCCCCGACGGGGATTTTCGGTGCTCAATTGGAGTTTGTGTTGGTATTGCGCCCCAAAACACGAACAAAACTTCTCTGATTGGTACAGTACGCGCGAAAAAGAAAAAAAAGAAAACTAATCCTTCTGCAGTTTGTTCATGCTCTTTCCTCAGTGGTCTCACTGGTTTTATACGAACGTCACAGACCGTCACTCGTATAAGCTTAGGGTTCCAATGTTGAGAAACGGTAGTTCAGTGTCAGCTACCTACTCGACATTACTGATATGACTGTGTGCGTGGGGGTTAACATTCCGCGTAATGCCTTACGTCACTAAAGTGGGGTACATATACGAGTACCGTTCATGTTTCACATAGCTGAGTAGCAAGCTTTGAAAACAATCTTCCGCCACCAAACATACCGCAACCTTCACTTCTGAGCATCGAACGGCAAGTTTACACAGCGTACCATACTATAACTTACAGTAAACCTGCCAGACACCATTAGCCGAGCTGGTATAAAACACACAATAGATCTCACCGGAGGTGTATGGGGGTGGGGATTTACCTATGGCGGATAGAGGAGGAAAAGAAACCCCGATCTAGCTTCTTAAATGCACAATTAGCCGCCGATAAGAATACCGTGGATCCAACTTGTATCCTCTTTACTAGTGCCCCCATGGACACACCTTCGTGCTCGTAGGTTGCCGAAGAGCCCCACCGTTGCAACCGCACCTCGATCTCTCTAGGTTGGCCACCCAAAATTCGCTTGATATAAAGAAACTTGACTTATCAGCACTTTCTGCGGCATAAACCCCTATGGCATAATGCAGCATATTCTGACACAAATTTTTACCGTGCAAGATACTGTTTTCCGGGATTGTGCCTTACAGCTGTAATTTAAGGCACGGGACTGGCTGTTCACAATCTGGTGATGTATGGTATTCTTGGAACGCGTATACGGTAGTCTGGGCACGACAAAGCCTACCCGGTTGGTGAGATTGTATAGATTTGTAACCCCCAACCGGAGCGACGGGCGGAGTTCTTCGGGAAGAAGAAAAGAAATCTCGTATCGTAGTGGGAAAAGGAGGCTAGAGCAAGATGGAATATATCCCCCAACTCGCTCGCAAGTTGATACCACACAGAACTAGGGGGCCATTAAATCACTCTTGATAGATTGGGATGGATACCGATGCTCGTAGAATGAGGGTTGATTTCATAGTTAAAAGAGTTGTTACTATTCGAGTATATTAATATTCTCCAATGTTCAAGACTAAAAAGCGTGGACAGCCTCCTAGCCCTCTGCTCGAGTACCGGCAGCACACACCAGAGGAAGCGCGCAAGCACGACTCTAGTTAATCCATACCCGTAGTGGAAACTAATCACTATTATTATACCTTAGTCAGCAACTAGTCTTTACGTCACTTTTTACGAGCGTTAGAAACGCTTGCACTTCATATTTTCCTGCACTTCGTATTTTCCTCTCTATCTAAACAATCCTTAGGTCTATACTTTACAGGGGGGGAGGGGAAAAAAGGAAACGTGAAAAAGTGAGGGATAATAAATGTGCAAGGAGGATCTACAACCGAGTATGCAAGCGTGACGGAAACCTAAAGCCACACCGGCTTACCTCGATATGGTAGAGATGTAATGGCTCCCCAACACCAAACTCTAACTTATAAACAGAAACTGATCTTGACCCAGGCTACGAGGAAATTCGGATAGAGGCTTGAACAGGCATTTAATAAATGTGTGTATTTTCATCCGATATTATTTCCACCTGTCAAACGAAAAATTTAAAGCGAGTTTCTGGAGCACGCTTACCCCGGAGGAAAGAAAAGAGAGCAATTAGCGTAAGGCGGGGGGGATGCTAGACCGGGATACGAGCAGGTAGGCAATAGTGGCGTTAGACATGTCTATGGAGCTGTTACGACCCTTGTGGCACACAGGGTATCCGTGTTCGAAGGCGGGAAGGGTGTCTATACGCCCCCAGGTTCAGCTCGCGGTGGGGGTGGCAGATGCTGGGTGTTGTAGTAACGCTGCCACTCCCGCACGGCCATACCTAGCAGCCCATCAAAGTGACGATCGTTATCGAGTTTTGTGGGGATTGACATCGTCCCATCTAAGTAGTGTTTTCACCACTCCCTCATGCCCAAACTCAGTAGCACAATGGAGTGGTGTTTGGCCTAATTTATCCGGCTTGTCGGGGTTGGCGCCGTGCTCAAGTAGCATTTTCACCACGCTCTCGCGCCCATACTTAGACGCACAATGGAGCGGTGTTTGGCCGCGGTTTTCTGGTTTGTCGGGGCTAACATCGCCCCGTCCGAGTAACATCTTCACCACTCCTTCTTGTCCTCCCCAAGCAGCACGATAGAGAGGTGTTCGTCCGTACATATCTGGTCTGTTGGGGTCGACGCCGTCCTGTCCGAGTAAAACTTTCGCCACTGCCTCGTGCCCATACTCAGCAGCGCAATGGAGTGGTGTTCGGTGACAGCAATCTGGTTTGTCTGGGTTGACATCGCTCCGCCTGAGGAATATTTTCACCACTCCTTCATGCCCATACTTAGCAGCACAATAGAGTGGTGTTCGACCGCGAGTTTCTGGTTTGTCGGGATTGACGTCGTCCCGTTCGAGCAGCATCTTCACCACTCCCTCATGCCCGTTCAGAGCCGCCCACATGAGAGGTGTATTACCCGTACAGTCTATTTGGCTGATATTACAACCTTCCAACTCCATCAAACTAGCCACAATCTCAACAATCCCGAGGACCGATGCACAGTGTAGACCACTGAAAAGAGAGAGTTTATTGAAATCAGTCTTGCGCAAATGCTGGTTGTGTCTCTCTAAGAGGACTTTACTGGATATGTGGTTGCCGTAGTCGTTAAATAGCTTCAGCGCAAGCGACTTCGCGCACTCCGAAAGATCCCTTTTGGCATGGGTCCCCCAATACAGAGAAGAATATTCGAGGAAGGGTGTTCTTTGGGAATCGGGAGAATGACTGATCGAAAGAGCTCTGACCTGGTGGGAATTCAGATAACTTAAGCAGGTTTCAGCCATTATCGAGTGAACTGTACCAAAAAGCTCGGGATGAGCCTGCAGGTACTCTTGAAGGGTATAGTGAATTAGCCTGACTGTGAAAACCTCCTTATCTACAGTAACAAGTCCTTGGCAACAGGCGAGCAATGTCCCAATTGAAGGGACGTTGTCGCGGTTGAGATATGGTGACCCTATTTCGACTGCCAGGGCGTGGCATAGTTCATCGGCCTTCAAGGGCCGCTCTGAGTGAGAGATCCACATCAAAGCCGCCATTCCAAGCTTTGATTTCTCGCCACCCTGCCCTTTTATTCGACCCAGCGTTGTACCATAAGCACCCCCTAACCCCAACCCGCCAGTCATTGCGCTAAGCCTTTGTCGCCTGCGGTGGATTGTGGTTTCTTGCAGCACCGCATCGATATTCAGTGAGACTAACAGGAATCTAGATATGTATCTGTCAGTGGATAACTTGGGGCAGCTTCCTTAGCGTCGTTGATTCGACGTACATTTCGGAAATTTCTTGGGGAATTTTCTTCAAGATGTCCGCCTCCAGTCTACTGTCCATTGCATCTAGGGTTGTATCCTCATGTAGCCTGCTATGAATATATCTAATAATGTCATCTCTCTTGGGACTTATGGATACATTCGTCACTCTTCCTGCAAGACACCTCCGGATCTCTGGTCGAACATGCGGCCTTCCAGTTATGAATATCCGGGTGTCTGGAGACTTTTCGAGAATCTGGTTCAGCGAATCAAGAATCTTGACTCGGTCTCCTGCCGCACATTCATCCAGAGCGTCGATGCATATGAATGTGCGCTTTCTGGAAGAGGTCTTCTGCATCATCTTCACAATATCGGAAAGTTTCGGTCCCCGCCCACCAATAGCACTTCCTCGGCCTTGATACGCTTGTGATATCTCCTCCGGGGTTTCCCCTAGTCCGCAAACCAGCTGCCCCAGCAGGGCGCCGACCATGCTCGTGGGGGTCTGCTCCTTTCGGACGGCGAAGTCAAAATAAAAGCATGCGACAGTGGTATTCTGCCCTCCAGCCTGATCACACAATTCGTCTATCACTAGTGAGCTAACATCACGGCTTGTCAGCACTTGACCTTCCTCTCCGATTCCTTGAGATTTGTCCTTGTTACCTAATATAAGTTTTGCCAACGCCAGGATCCCCGTAGCAAAACAAAACCGCGTTATCGGATTCACCTCCTCCACTCCCACCGCCCCAGCTTCTAAATTCCTCGGTTTGTAAGAACCATTCCCCTACATTTTCGACTCGGCGGGCTTGAATCGCCTGATGCTTTAACTTAGGGTCCAGAGGGGATAGCCAGTATAGGAGATCATGTCGGTCATCAGCAAAGGTCAGGATATTCGTAACGGTCGTGTTCGACACGTTAACAGTCGTGTTCAAAGAGTTAGTATTATTGCTGAATGACTGAGACATTTTCTGTTTTTTGTTGCTTAGGATATTGTAAATGCTGGATGGGTGGTAGAGCCGTTGACTGCCGGTAGTGGAATTCCTGGGGGCTGAAGATTCAATATCTTTCATTCGACTATATAGTTGACTACCCAAGAAGCGGGGTCTTTCAGGGAACCTCCTGGATACTTCGGGACCGTCGAATCGGGCTCCCCCAAATTTGTCAGCAACACCCTCCCTGTGCCTCCCGCATTGGTAAAAGGAAATATCACACCTCTAGAAGGGCTGCCCTGCGGTACCGGTATTACAAATTCTCCACTGTCATGAACGAACACCCTGGAGCGCGGGTGGTGGAGTTAGCCGGCTTGATACCGTATGTACTAGTACATACGGCATCTCCTCAAACCAGATGAACGAATCAGACGGTAAACCTACAGCCACTAGGAAAAAGTCTCTCCGACGGGGATTACGGTGGCCCGAGGGGAGTGGTATCGCGCCACCGGAGTTCGCGTGGCGGGGAGTGCACGTTACACGAGCGAAGGGAAATTCCATTTCACAGAGCATTCTACAGGGTTGCTATGCGCATCACTTCACTCAAAACATCACAGCATAGTTCCTCTTGAGTGCAAGAAAGGTCTTGTAGCCTCGTGCCAAGTTCTGTGAATATAGGGACCGTACCCTCTAATATTATACACTAAGGCAGAATAAAGACCCAATGAACAACTCTAACATAAATTACCATATAGAGGACATTCTTAGTATACTGCGCCCAGAACACAAACGAAACCACTCCGATTGGTACGGTGCATGCAAAAACAAAGCTCAGTTCACCTTCAGCTGCCCATGACCCCCCTCAGGAGTTCTATAGCAACGTCATAGACAGTCACTCGTCCAAGTTCAGTGTCCGAATTGTAAGTTTGCTCAGCGCATCACACAATACAATGCGATACAGTACAATAACTCACAGTACAAGTAGATCTATCAAAATCCATTAGCAAGGCCAGTATAAAAACTCCAGGTCTCGTAAAGGATGTACCGGGTGTTGGGGGTTCTGGCCACAGCGAAGGAAAAGGAACCCCGACCTATCATAGCTTTTTAAATGCAGTTAACCAGCACATTTCGGGTAAGAATATTGTCGATCTAACTTGAGTCCTCCTCACTAGAACCCCTATTCACACACTTTCCCCCTCATATCCTATCGAAGCCCTACCTTAAACCCCTTTCCTAACTACCCCCCATTCTCTATAGGTTGGCCATCTAAAATTCGCTTAATATTATTAAAAATATAAAACTACCTGTGCTGTATCAGGGCCAATGCAATCGGGTGATCACAATATCTGGCAAGAGAGCATATTCTGGATCATCTTAAAACAATACTTGTTGTGCCATGTGGTTGCCAAGGTACTCTCATGGTCATACAGTACCCAGGGCCAGATTCCTTGAGAAAGAAACCTCATTTCTTATTATCATAGGTTCTATTTTCTCTTTTCCACCATACTAATTTATCAAAACCTGGTCCCTCTGGCTGCTTTCCGGGTTTCTTTGCGGGTGCTTGGTGCAGGGTTATCCAAGTCGGAATACCCCCGCTCCCGGTTTTCAATAAGCCACCAAAGTACAACAATCAAGACATTGTGGCTGAGCGGTTAAGGCAACAGACAAGAAATCTGTTTCCTTCATGAACACAGGTTCAAATCGTGTCGATGTCTTTTGTTTCAATTTTTATTTTCCCGTTAAAGAAAAAAAACCTAACCCTGGTCGTAAGGGCGGGTTACACAGGATAGCATTGGTGTCATAAGGAAACTTAATTCACCAGCACTCTCTGCAACATGAACTCGTATAGTAAGAGACATCATTATCTAGCATTAGGTTTTACAGTGAGGGGTACCGTTCTCTAATATTGTGCCTTACAGCTGTAATTTTAGGTACCGGATCAGCTGTTTACGACACAGTCATGTGCGTATCCTTCGAGCCCTTATAGTCCAAAGCGTGATAAGGATTTGCCTGTTTTGTCGGGGAGACTATAATATAGATCCGTGGCGCCTAACCTGAGCGGCGGACGGAATACCCCGAAAAGAAAAAAAATATGTAGTGGGGAAGAGGATTAGGGCAGGACGGAGTACCCCTCCTAATTCTCTCGCAAGTCGACACCACGCAGCACTAAAGAGCCGTTCATTCACTTGTGACGGGTCCGGGTGGGATACCGGTGCTCATAGAATGGGGGTTGATCTCACAGTCAGAAGACTTCCCACTGCATTAACATTCTTTGATGTGCAAAACTAAAGAGTGTGGACAACTCTCAACTCCACCTTCTAGCTCACACCAGAAGGGTGGCAGCACGAAAGCATGGCCCCTATTAAACTATGCACATAGTAGAGACCGATCACTATTATACCTTAACCAACGACTAGCTTTTACGTCGCTTTTCATGAGTGTTAGAAATACTTGCCCTCCATATATTTTTCTCTATATCTGAACGATCCTCGGGTCTATGCTTTAAGGGGGAGGAAAGGGGGAAAAGAAATTGTAGAAAAAGCGAGTGAACAACAAATCTGCAAGGAGGGTCTACAACAAAAAAAGTCAAATGTGACGGAAACCCGAAGCCATACCGGCTTATCTCAATACAATAGAAATAGCCCCCAACAACACCCAACTCCAGGTTATGAACAGATACTGACAGATCTCGAGTCGGCTACATAAGGAAATGCAAAAGGGAAGAGGGCAATTAGCACAAGGCAGGGTTTTGAACGGTGGGGGAAAAGCTGGGCTAGAACGGAGGGGGTCAGGCAATAGCGGTTACAAATGTGTTTATAGAGTTGAGGAGGTTCTTGCGGAAATAGCAGATTGGGTATCCGTATTCGAAGGCGGAAAGGTGGGCAATGCACCCTCAAGCTTAGGTCGTGGTGGAGCTGGAAGATGCTGAGGCTTCTAGTAGCGCTATTATCCCGGCATGATTATTCTCGGCAGCTGACCAGAGTGGTGTTTGGCCATCGTTATCCGGTTTCCCAGGGTTGACGTCGTCCCTTCCGAGTAATAGTTTGACCACTCCCTCTTTCCCGCGCCCAGCTGCATGATAGAGTGGTGTCCTGCCGTACACATCTTGTTTGTCGGGATTGACGTCGCCCCGTATGAGTAATAGTTTCACCACTCCCTTTTGCCCATACCCAGCAGCATGATAGAGCGGTGTTCGGCCGTACATATCCGGTTTGTCGGGATTGACATCGTCCCGTCCGAGTAATAGTTTCACAACTCCCTCTTCCCCACTCCAAGCAGCACGACAGAGTGGTGTCCTGCCGTACACACCTTGTTTGTCGGGATTGACGTCGTCCCGTCCGAGTAGTAGTTTCACCACCCGGTCTTGCCCACTCCAAGCAGCGCGATAGAGTGGTGTTTGGCCGTACGCATCTGGTTTATCAGGGCTAACGTCGCCCCGTCGGAGTAGCAGTTCCACAACTCCCTCTTGCCCATTCCAAGCAGCACGATAGAGTGGTGTTTGGCCGTCCCTATCTGGTTTGTCGGGGCTGATGTCGCCCCGCCCGAGCAGTAGTTTCACCACTCCTTCGTGCCCATTCCTAGCAGCCCACCAGAACGGTGTTTGGCCGTCCCTATCTGGTTTGTCGGGATTGACGTCGTCCCGTCTAAGCAGTAGTTTCACCACTCCCTCGTGCCCATCCTTAGCAGCCCACCAGAGTGGTGTTTGGCCGTACACATCTGGTCTGTCGGGGTTGACGTCATCTCGTCCGAGCAGCAACTTCACCACTCCCTCGTGCCCAATTCTAGCAGCCCACCAGAATGGTGCTCGGCCGTCCCTATCTAGTTTGTCGGGGCTGATGTCGCCCCGCCCGAGCAGCAGCCTCACCACCCCCTCGTGTCCACTCTTAGCAGCGTACCAGAGCGGTGTTTGGCCGTGCACATCTGGTTTGTTAGGGCTAACGTCGTTCCGTCTGAGAAGCATTTTCACCATTCCCTCGTACCCATACCTAGCGGCAAGCAAGAGTGGTGTTTCGCCGTACCGGTCCACCCTGTCAGGGCTAACGTCGTTTCGTCGGAGTAGGATTTTCACTACTCCCTCATGCCCATTCCAAACAGCACGATAGAGTGGTGTTTGGCCGTCCCTATCTGGTTTGCTGGGGCTGACGCCGTCCCGTCCGAGAAGCAGTTTCACCACTCCCTCGTGCCCACTCAAAGCAGCCCATACGAGAGGTGTATTACCCCCACAGTCTGCTTGGTTGATGTCACAACCTTCCACCTCTACTAAACCAGCTACAACCTCAACAATCCCGAAGAGCGATGCACAGTGTAGACCACTAAAAAGTGAAAAATCATCGAAATTAGTCATGTGATACGAGCCCCGTCTTTTCAAGAGGATTTTAGCGGATATGTGTCTGTTGTAATCGCCTAACAGCTTCAGCGCAAGCGACTTTCCGCAATCTGAAAGGTCCCTTTTGGCATGGACCCCCCAATATAGAGAAGAATATTCGAGAAAGGGGGTTCCTTGGGGATCGGGAGAAATACTGATCGAAAGAGCCTTGACCTGCTGGGAATTCAGATAACTTAAGCAGGTTTCGGCCATTGCTGAGTGAGCCCTACCAAAAATTTCGGGATGGGCCCGCAGATATTCTTGAAGGGTATAGTGGATCAACCGGACGATGGAAGCCCCATCCACAGTAACAAGTCCTTGACAGCAAGCGAGTAGTGTCCCTATTGAAGGAACGTTGTCGCTGTTGAGATGCGATGACCCTATTTCGACTGCCAGGGCATGACATAGTTCATTGGCATTCAAGGGCCGCTCCGAGTGAGAGATCCACATCAAAGCCGACATGCCAAGCCGTGCTTTCTCACCACCCTGCTCCTTTATCCGATCCATCGTTGCACTATAAGCGTCCCCCAGACCCAAGCCGCTAGTCATTGCATCGAGCTTCTGCCGCCTGCGATGGATTGTGGTTTCTTGCAGCACCGCATCGATATTTAGTGAGACTAGCAAGAATCTGGACATGCATCTATCAGTAGATAACCTGAGGTAGCTTCCTAAGCGTTTTGATTCAACATACATTTCAGAAATATCTTCAGGAATTTTCTTCAAGATGTCCGCCTCCAGTCCACTGTCCATCGCATCCGGGGTTGTATCCTCGTGCAGCCTGCTATGAAGATATCGAATAATATCATCTCTCTTAGGAGTTATGGATACATCCACTACCCTTCCCGCAAGACACCTCTGGATCTCAGGTCGAATGTGCGGTCTCCCAGTCACAAATATCCGAGTGCCTGGAGACTTTTCGAGAATCTTGTTTAGCGAATCAAGAATCTTGATCCGATACCCTGCCATACACTCATCCAGAGCGTCGATGCATATGAACGTGCGCTTTTTAGAAGAGGTCGCCTGCATCATCTTCACGATATCGGAAAGTTTCGGTCCCCGCCCACCAATAGCACCCCCACGGCCTTGGTACGCTAGTGATATCTCCTCCGGTGTCTCCCCCACTCCGCAAACCAACTGCCTCAGCAGGGCACCCAGCATGCTCGTCGGGGATTGCTCCTTTTGGGCGGCGAAGTCAAAATAAAAGCATGCGACGTTGGCATTCTGCCCACCTGCCTGATCACACAGCGCGTCCATCACCAATGAGCTGTCACGGCTTGTCAGCACTTGCCCTTTTTCTTCCACTCATTGAGATTCCTCCTTGCTACCTGATATAAGTTTTACCGACACCAGGATCCCCATAGCAAAACAAAACTGCGTTATCGGACTCATCTCCCCCACTTCCGGCGTCCCATCTCCTAAATTCCTCTGTTTCTAAGAGCCATTCGCCTACATCTTCGACCCGGCGGGCTTGTATATCTTGATGCCTTAACTTGGGGTCCAGAGGGGATAGCCAGCATAGGAGATCACGTCGGTCATCAGCAAGGGTCAGGATATTCGTAACAGCCGTGTTCGATATGTTAACAGTCGTGTTCAGAGAGTTAGTATTATTACTAAATGATTGAGACATCCTCTGTTTTTTGCTGTTAGGATACTAGTATTGTAAGCGGTGATGGTATAGTCGTTAACCAATGGTGTCGAAACAGCCGAGGCTGAAGAAAAGCGGGGTCCTTTGTGAAACCCCTTAGGTACCTCAGAACCGTCCAATCAATCTCCCCCAAATTTATTTCCACAACCCTTCATAATAATGACTCAAAAAAGCTATCGAATACCGGTATGCTAATGAACAGCCCCCCACTAGAGCTCTAGATAATTCAAGTCCAAGATTACCTCTAGACGAAACAAGATGGTGGACCAAACCTCCAATGAACTCTAAAAGTAACCACCATATGGACGGCATAATTTGTTTATATAATACCATCCCCCAAAACATAAACAAAATATGTTCAGTACAGCACGTGCAAAAACAAACCGAACCCTGCTCCACCCCGTCCATACACACTGCCACACTTGAGCACCATTATCTCCAAGCAGGTAATTTAGTTATTACCACTATTTCCCCGGCTGTATTATAGGAAAAGGACAAATACCGATTCCATCTCGCTTTCCCCATCACAATAGACTAGTCCCAGGAGAAAGCGCCAAGTTATCTGTGGAGTCAGTCAGGCCCGAGAAGGAAAACAACACTGGGTCACGCGATATCACTCGAGAAGGAATATCCTATCATACCTAAATATTCCTAACACTGAGCGCAGAAAAAAGGTAAAATAACCATAACCCCCCCCCCCACCCCCTATCAAACCCAGGGGCATACGTTGCTCGCAAGCCTATATCATACCAAGATATTATCATACCCGTAATATCCATACTCGCTGACAGAAGGCCCAATGCCCCCGAGTACAATACATACACAAACTAACGCTGCTGCCGGCAAGCCTGCAGAGCGCAAAAGGATATAATAATAATTATGATAGTATACCATACACAATCCCCCAAGCGGCGAAACAGCCATCGAAAAGCCTCACAACCCTTCCTATTAACGATATCGGTATGATATATAAACTTCCGGATTATAACCCCCCATCTCTCGTAACAAACAAAAAATGCGTGAAAACCCAACAAGGAAAAGAATGTCGTAGTTATACCACACCGTGGTTGTATCGTGTCAATACCCAATTCCTGGCAGTGCGGCAGCGAGTGATGCCCTATGGCAGGTTTCACAACCATATAATGATCACAAAAGACCAAACAAAGAAAAGCTTTACAGCAGAGAGTAATGCCCCCCTAGCGTTCCGAAGCGTGGAAGGCTAGGTGAGATGTCACCCACCGGGTATGATATCATAATACGAGGTTATTTCAGCAAACCTTGCTTCCTTTGGTGGGAGAGTGATATTAGAGGTACAGTACATATTATACATACCCCTCACCAGCGTTCGGGGGCAATCACGCAATCACAACCCTGCATACAAATTTTCCCCCTCCTCACACATTCTTCAGGCGAGAAGGGGCTATTCCATCATCAAATGCCGGTATGATATCACTGCCACAAACAAATCCGAACAACTCAGCACCCGTCAAAAAATTGAAGTTGAGAAAAACCAAATATGAAATCGAAATGAACAGAGGAGTAAAATCGCCTTTTTCAAACCGAATCGTCCATCGTCCAGACAAAGTAGTCAGGTCACTCAAGAAAATCAAAGGAATAGGGGAAAAGGTAAGGGAAATAGGAAAAAACAAAACAAAAAGGTCACATCTCTATTCGCCCATGGTATGCCATCCCGTCAGCCCGCCCAAATCCAATCACTGGAGCTACCGCAAAGTAACCCTTTCCAATTTCAGTGCTTCCCAAACAGAAGGGACGGGCAAAACAAACAGACAGGCAGCGTGCACACACCAGCATGACAGATGAATAGTAACACGGTAAAACTAGGCGACTAACGACTAACTAATGGGGCTAGATAACTGCTAAACTAACCAACCAACTAGCTCTGAGCCCTGCTTCCCGGCGGCAAGAACAATTCGTTGTTCCTGTAATAACCGTGAGCTCCTGCCTGCGGGTCTGGGGAGCTATGAGTTTGGGGCGGGGCTTCCTGGGAGTAGTACGATTGGGGTGGGGCATCGCCCGGAGTGGAGGAATAGGCACCGTACGGTGCCGAAGGGTTGCCTGCTCCTCCCGGAGCGGTAGACTGGGGGGTGAGAGATGGGTATGGCCCAGTAGATTCCGGGTACGGCTGGCTTGGGTACACGGATGAGGGACCGCCAGATTCTGGGTATGGTTGATTAGGATTCGGGCCGGTTGATAGAGGCCTAGATTGAGGCTGGTAGTGATAGCCGGTGTACGGGGGTTGACCAGTGACCTTTGGAGAGTGTGGTCTATCCATAGTTTGTAACTTGGATGGCTGCGGGTTGAAACCTCCACCTGGTGGTCGACTCTCCATGGGTGAATCATACACCGAAGTCGCCAATTCCTGGGGCTGGGATGGGCCATCAGCTGGAGGAGCACCAGACCCTGAAGGCGTATGACTAGGTTGGGGCCTCTGAGAATGGAACTCCGCAGGGGGCATACTTGGGCTAGAGGGGCCCTGACGACCGGGCAACTGTGTACCAGGCGGGGCCTGCCCGACGACATAAAAGGGCGCACCTCCCCCGTGGGGTGGATTATCGTGGCCATCACCTTGTGTGGGGTAAAAGTTATTACTTGTGCGACGTCCCCCCGGATATGGAGCTCCCGCGGGCTTCTGTTGGGGTGGGGTGAAAGCGGGATGGACATTGGATGGTGATGCAGCATTATGTTGGGGGGCAGACGTGTAGTACCTACCAGGCTCTCCACCGCCGGTCGGGTAGGCATCACCTCCATAGTTATATGGGGTTTGATTTGGCCGGCCATAGTGAGAGGTTGGTTGGGCCATAGATGTCTCCAGTAGAGATTCGTAGTCCTTCCTAGCCTTAATAAACTTTTCGTTCAAGGACATAAAGTCATCTAAACTGATAGTCAGCAACCCTAGCCAATCAAGAAAAAGCAAACATTGCACAATACCTTTCTTCTGAGAGTACTTTCCGATAAGCTCGATAAGCTTTGGGCGGATGGCAAGTGTCTGGTGATACAAGGTCTAGTCCAATTAGCACGAGCACAGCCTGATAAACCGCGCAAAAGTGCATACCGTAATCTCCTCATTGTCCTGAACGTTGGTATCCACACTGGTAGTACTCAACAGAGCCAATAGCTTCTCCACATTCTTAATCTCGGCGAAAACTTCTGCCTCCATCTGCGCCTCCCTTTGAACTTCCTCAGGAGTAGGATCCGATAATTTTTCAACATAGTTTAACGGGAAAATTCCGGTCTGGCCCCGCAAAGAACCCTTCCACCAATCCTTGTAGACAGACTCGAGCACGGCAATAATATCACCTTTCCTAAAAGCAAGCTCGCCAGCTTCAGAAGGAACAAAATCGAAAAGAGCACGGACTCGCGAGACAGTAGCGGCTGTAGTATGCGGTGCCACCGGCGAAGGCGCAGCTTGGCCTTGAGGTTGAGACGGCTGACCAGAGCCAGCGGGTTGTTGAGTTGCCTTCGCAGCAGCTGCCCCTTGTGCGGTTCGATCTTTTAACGATATAGCCAGTGCCATCTGGAGCTCTTCCTCCTCCTTTTGTCTATCAACATCAGTGATTTCTCTCTTGTGCGGCTTTGAGGGTGCCTGGATAGTAGGATCTATGAAACGTTAGCTCCAATTTACTCAGATAAAGCTCCAGAAAATACTCCTACTTTGAGATTTAAGCTTGTTATATGCTTGGTCCATGATGCCAAGATCCGGGTCCTTCGAAAACATCTCGGACCACTCCGCCATTCGCTCTAGAATCTTGGTCTTGACCTTCTGATGAGTATTCTATCGGGGAAAAAAGGTGATATCAGCGAACCGTGCTCCCCCACCAATTTCAGAATGGAATAAAACGCACCCGATCACCCGCAAGCCGTAGCAGCGCCTCCGTGAACGACCTCGATGCAAGCTCCCGATGCATCTTGGGACCACAATTTTGAGAAAAGGCATTTGCGAGCTAAAACAACCCCGCAGGAAAAATAATCAGCCCACACGCTTTCGCGAATGCTAGCTTCCAATAGTAGTTGTGAGCGGTCCCACCTCGAGTGTATAAAGTTGAACATCAGCATTTCGGTGAGCGAGCCTCTTTATCAACGCTGCGACAGCATTCTTAGGCCTGCCAACAAAGGTCACCATCAATCAGCAAGCGAGATTCCCCCCAAAAAAACTCCACGGATGAAAAACAAAGAGGCTCACCCATTCTCTCCAGAGTCATTAATCTTCTCCCAAGCGTCCATCATATATTCCCAGTTCTCCGAGGTCAAGGTCTCGTCCGTTGCTTTAGCTATATTGCGGTAAAAATAAACTCTTATGAGCACACTTATTCACATGGAACACGGTCGTATCGCGCAACCGGGGCGAGAAGGAATCCTTGCTTACCGATGACATCGTCGAACTCATTCTGCTGCGCTCGAAACATGATTTCTCTTTGCGCAAAACAACTATTAGATCAGTAGTAGGAAACAAACTTCCAACAGCCGGTTCAGTCCGGCCTGTTATAAGTCTTTTTTTTTTCTTGGAAAGACTCCTCGTTCCCGGTATTTTAGAGAGAGAGATGATGTATAGTTGGTGGTGGTGGTGGTGGTGGTGGTGGTGATGGGCAAGTAAAGTGGGTGGTCCGACGGGGAGATTGGAACTTGTCTGCGTAATGCTCAAGCGCCAATGGTGGCAGTGGAGGCAAAACGCCGCGCGGGGCCTGCGGGGAGCCTTGATGAGTCAGCGGGCATAATCATCCGTGATACCGTCCCTTACAATTTTCTTTCACGGAATAATTGTATTATTCGGGTCATCCCAGCGTAGAAATGAACACTTTCCCCCCTATTCCAGCGAGTACCGGTAGTGATAAGACAGCATACATATTAGACGGCAATCCATCACTCGGGAGGCTACTGAGCCTTGAGAAAAAAAGAAAAAAAGAAAAAAAGAAAGGGAAAAAAAATGTCAAGTCTACCGAGCCCTGAAGCACCCATGAAGGACCCTGACCTACTGCCCATCAGGTTATCGGATTCCGTCTTGTGCGGCACACATACCGCGATGCTCGTCACTCTTTATCTAGATGCACCAAACCGCAACCAACAACACCGCAGTCCTTCCTATACGATACACACGAGAGCCCCGGAGCTCAAAAGCACGATATTTAAAATAAAACCACCAGCCCTATGAAAATAACCTCATCTCTTAATTACATCGAGTGACATATTATGATCATCTGATAAGATCTTCATCATTCCAATACCAATACAGGAATCATACTCTATCAAGGAAATTTAGCCTTGGCAAGAAACAATCCAGGCTGACGTGGCCTCGAATACCTTATTGTATGATATATACAATACAAATACCAATAGATGGGTGTGGCGGTCAAGGCATCTATTAGAGGAAATCACACTTTATTACCGAATCCTTGATTCGGTTCAGTTGCCGGTACTAGTACACAACGTGAGCGTATGATGGTTGCCCCATTTTACGAAATTTCTCGTAACCGACCCGTCCATATGGTATCCACAACGTTACCGTAAAGGCTAAAAAGCGTAGAATGAAAATCTCCGACAAACGCGCACAATGAGAATACCAAGGGGCACCAGCATCGCTCGCGGGAGAGAAAGAAGAAGAATGGGAAGAAAAAATGGTGAGTAGCATAACCTCGAAATAATCCCCCCCCTGAAAAAAGCTAGACGATAGAGGAAACAAAATGGAGGACGGGAAAAGAAGAAAGCGTCCTAGTACAAATACCATAAGAGATGAAAACGAATTACCGTACCCACACCCCATCAAACAGTTCCACCCATCTTCTATGTAAAAAAAATACCCAAGGTCCAACCACAACAGGCCAGCCAACCAGCCAAACAGTTCCATTCGCTAATGACAGTTTTTTCGTTTATTTTTATTTTCTTCCGCATATAGTCCGCCCGACGCCGTCAAAAATGAACCTGTAGGATAAACCATTGTGCATCGCTCAACCTCTCTGCCGTTCCTGTGCTCTAGCTTGACGCGCAGCTCTAACGAGTGGTGCCAAACTGGACAACGGATCTGCAGTTGAAAGGAACACATGCTAGATATATTCGTCAGTGGCAATGGAATAAAAAGCGATGCAGGAGTCATCATAACATACCTGAAGGAGTTCTCCGGCGGAAGCCCTACGATCCGGGCTGACCTCCAACGCAGAATGTAAAAAGTCCTTGAGTTCTGCCGACAATTGATCTGGCTCCTTGAGTCTAGGAGTACCGTTTGTCGCAATCAAGTACAACGCGCGCAAAGGCGATTCCGTCAAGTATGGTGGTTCACCCTCGATCATCTCGATTGCCATTATTCCCAAACTCCAGATATCAACTTTGCGTCCATACTCCTTCCTAGTGACGACCTCGGGCGCCATCCAGTACGGTGTGCCGACCATTGTAGTACGTTTCATCATAGCTTCGTTTATCTGCGCGCAAAAACCAAAATCGGCTGTTATTTCGAGTCAGGTTAGTTCATCAAACACCTTATCGGAACAATTAGCTAGATCCACTCACTCAATTTGATGTGGCCCTCAAGTGACAAGAGGATGTTATCAGACTTAATATCTCTATGGATCACGCCTTTCGAGTGAAGATGCTGCAACCCTTGCAAAGTCTACGAACAATTAGCCTCAAAAGCATCCGCGGATTCAAATACAAGATACCAACCTCGCGACAAACTGCAGCAATCTGGCCTTCTGTCATGATGTTGAAGGTAACCACATCAGTCAAACTTCCACCCTCCATATACTCCATCACAACCCAAAGATCGCCTCTATGCAAGAAACTATCCATAAAATTGACAATGTTCTTGTGTTTGCTGTCTTTCATGACCAGAATTTCGTTGATAATGAGATCCTTCTTTGGTTGCTGTTCAAGATTCATCTGTTTGATGGCAACAGACCGGTTTGAACCAACTTGATAGGCCGTGTATACACCACCGGATGCTCCTTGACCGATCTTGTTCAGACTACGATAGAGTCTGGTAGGGTCAGCATTGGTACAGATAGCGTTCAAGCGAGTCACGATATCGATATCCTTGCTGGGCTGCTTTCTGTGTTGCTGACGTCTCTGCACAGGGACAGGTCCAACATTTCCACCAGGGGGTGCTTGAGCTTGAACAACCTGTCCAGAGGCAGCCGTGGGAGCACGAGTAAGACCTTGTTGAATGGTCGGGGAAGCGCTCTGGTGCTGGATTACAGGTTTCTGGAAGTGAGTCTGTTGCAGCGCAGGTGACTGTTTCACCTTAGATGTAACTTGAGGACCGTTGGATTCATAGGGACCGTTTCTGAAGGGATCGTTAGACCTCGGAGGCGATGGCTCTCTAGGTACTCTTGGACTCTGGTGAACGGTGACCGCGGCGGGTGCGGGTGCCACTCGAGTTTCCTCGTGCGGCTGGTAAGTATCCTGCTGCAATTGTTCGATGGGAGACACTTGATACGAAGGTTGAGGAGGCGGAGGGGCGGGTTGGGTTGTCCTTGGCAAGTAGGGATTGATATGTCCCGGCTCCCTAGGCGGAGAAGCCGGCGGACGCGGCGCGGGACGTGTGGGGACAAGTGTACTGCCGGGTCCATCTCGGGAAAGCCCTGGGGAGAGGGGACTAGTGCGGGACTTCTGACCTGCCGGAATCGGGGGAGGGGCGCGGGGGTTCTCGAAGCTGTGCTCATGATTTGGCGGAAATCGGGGACTAATAGGAGGACTCATTAAAGGAGAGCTGACCATGGGAGACGGCCCGAGAGTCATCTGCCCGGGTAGGCCAAGTCCGTGCGAATCCTGCTGGGGAATCTTCTTCCAAACAGGATCTTCCGCCTTCCCACCACTGACATCGCTGTAAAATGCTACAATATCCATCACAGCTTGAGGATTCTGCTCCTGCTCCTTCTTTGTTATGCCGCTCTCCTGTAACATCTGTTGCCATTCCTTCGGTAGTCCCTATACGCAAGAGAAAATGTGAGAAAACACTAGGAGGGGCAGTTGGAAGGGAAGAATCCAAGCTCTGGAGGGTTTGCATACTGTAAACTCTCCAGTAATAAAATCAAAGCCGACATGGGTCAAATGGACCGGATTGGAGGGATTCGATATCTCGATCCTCTTTGGCGAACCCAACATACTATTCATAAATTTTGAGAAACCGGTCCTTGACTTGGCACTTGGTGGAGCCAGTATTCTGACTTCATCGGAATTGCGCTTGGGGCTTAAAGTGCCTGCGGACCCCGTGGTGTAAGCTTTTGGCGGGCCGAGTGGGGAAGTGGCATGTTCGCCCATGGTGAAGCTGTTTGATTGCCGTAATTGTGGTCTGGAGGATGTGGTTGTCATCTCGTCGGTATTGGAGTAGGCGAGTGGAGGTGGAGGTGGTCGTCGTAGTGTGTTCCTTCTGGATGAGGTTTCAAACCCGGAGCCCTCAGATGTCGATTCCTCAGAGAGCCTCCCTGAGACGGGTCGCGAGCTTACCCCAAGTTGATTGAAGTGTTGTATTGATAGGTCGGATTGCCCTTGCTGTCGGAACCCGTCTTGTTTAAGCTGGGGTGAGGGGTTTGTTTGCTCCAACGAGGAAGAAGAGGATGAAAAGACTTGCGGATTGGGAGATGTGGGAGTTCGCTGGTGTCCGCCAGTCGACTTCCCATGCGTTGATCTAGGGAGGACAGGAGCCGACGGAGTCCTCTGGATCGATCCGGAAGACCACGATTTTGCGGAGGGAAGGCCTGGTGATACAGAATACGGCGCCCTAGTCGACGGGGGATTCTTAGTGAGACGTCGACCGTGAGGTTTGTTTTCTGAACGGTTCGAGGCGCTTGCCGAGTCCATTGTTAGTCAACGGAGCCAAAGGGAGCTCGATACCGTATCCCGGCAAAAGGTGTGTTTATTACGGGGATGGACTACTGATTTCCTTCACTGAATCCTGATACTTGCACTAAGTATTGGGCGATGGGGAGGGGGGGACAAGCTGATTGCGGAACAAACTGCAGCGGGCTCCTGGCTGGCGGAGGATTGGAAAAAGGCAGGGAGGTGGCGGTCGAGTTTAGTGGTGGTGGGGTGCAGAGAAGGGGGGGGTTACCGGTAGTGGAGGCAAGCAAGTTCGAAGCAGTGAGATGATTGATGGAATGGGAGGGGGGCAGGATAGGATTGATTGAGGGTGATTGCGGACTGATTATTTTGTATTTTGGGCGAGAGCTAGCAGATTTCGGCTGAACTGGGACAGTTGTGATCGAGAAATTAGAGGATCGGGACCGTTTTCTGTCCCTCTCGTGGAGCTGCAGCTGGATCGCCTGAGTTTGCGGTAGGCCTATTGTGTATTCTGTCTCTCTTTTTTTTCTGGCATTCCCCCTTCTATGATACTTCTAGAGTTTACCATGCCGACGACCACCAGGGTAGTGGGGAGAAGAAAGGAAAATGGAGGAGAGGGAACTCCAAAGGCTGGGGAACCGTGCAGTGCAATTGAGGCTTACTTTTCTTCACTTTTCTTTCTTTTCTTATCTCTTCCCCAGTTATTCCTTTTCATCCCTCTTTACCACTATTCTATGGATGCTTTAAAGTCTATTGCACGAGTATATGTGGGTGAAATTTCTGTTGTAGTTTTGGTGATTCTAGCATCACTCGATGCCCCTTGTTTTCCTCTACCACAATGGATGATTTGGGGGGGGCATTCATCCTCCCAGCTTTCCCAGCTTTCCCTTTCCCTCTGAGAATGACAGGGGGTAAGCCAAGTTTGTCGGGCACAAAATTCCAAACTCGAAAGAAAAGAAAAACATGGCCAAAACATCAAATTCCAGGAACATTCAATGAGAGCGAGGAATAGAAGAAAATTATCGGCCTCTGCCAGCGAAACACATGGGCTTGCTCTGATGTTAATAAAGGAACCCAACGGCCCTCCCCTAACTCTGCAGGGGAGCCACAGCAAAGTTCTATAAAGTGGTCGCTGTTCAACCAACAGCAATAATCACCACCGACCCTAGCCCACCCAAACACCTAATCCGACCCATTCACCAAACCTCCCTCCCTGCCTCCCGCTGCGCTGTTCACACACTGGGCAGGAGGAGGGACATTGAAGGGACAAGGAGACGACAACAACTAACTAAACACGAAACAGATCACAACCACGGCAGGTGGGGAGGAAGAGCCAAAAAATGAAATAAAGGGGATACAAACTTCTAGAACGTGAGAAATCACCCACCTGCAGACGGACGAATGAACAAATAAACAGTGATGTCCCATTCCCTCCATCTTGCGGCACATGTCACGATATTATGGTATGAAACCCTCCTTTCTGAACCTCTTCCTTAATATTACAGCACTGTGTCCCGTCAAGAACGCCCTACGCTAGCGAAAGGGAAAGGGAAAAAACACAAGGCGGTAATTCCATTCCCCAACCTTGTCATCGTGCAGCTTGCAGATGTACCGTATACACCGTACTTGCGACTGCACGAGGGAGAGAAGGAAGAAAGGAAGGAATGAAGGGAAGAACTTATTTGCCACTTGGAGCACTTCCGACAAAGTTTAGCCCGCATAAGAACCATGTTACCATTGTGGGGGACTGGGAAATTAGAATTTGAGTACCGGTGCATAGAGGCCCGTAGCCTGGGATATCACATAAATGCCGGTAAAAGACTCGACCCCCATACTCGATTGCTGCGCTTATGCTGTATCCTCGGGTGAATTAGAACCTACCGCTACCGCTTTGACGGAACCTGCTCGGTCGACGCAATTCTTTAACGTCGCGGGTTTCCCTGTACTGTAGTTGTGATTGTTGATCGAGTGAGTTGAACAGGGAGGGGTTACGTACCGAGTGCAGTGCTCGTACAAGTACGTAGGCTAAGCCCGTCCAGCTCCTCTTGCGGTTTGAGACATTCTCTCAAGGCATCAAGCCCAGTGCGAGAAGAGAGAACTACGGTATACGTTCGAGCGGCCCTACTGACGATATCCACCAAGTGCAAGAAAAGCAGGACGGTAACGATAATGGCCTGTGCTGTGCGTGGCGGCAAGCCATATGTCAAATCCACCACCCGCCCACCCGTTCCCGTTACCCGCCAAACAAAGGCGGTTACCATGGGCCCTGAACCGACACAGTGAAGTGGCCGCCACGGATAATGAAACTCCAGGAAAAAAACTCAAAACTTTGAGGCTTTTCAAGCAAGGTTCATAAAGTCTTCAATGGAGGGCACCAAGAAATCCGACGCGCCATGGACAAGGGTTAGTAACAGGCATTTCCTGTTACCCTACTCTATCGTACCGGCACTTTTGATGAGTTCAATTTTTTGCCTACCAAATGCCCCCCTGTTCGTCAGCCGCCCAGTTTCATCGTGCCCCCGTTGAAGACCCCGGCAGCCAACTGAGCTGCTGCGATTCCCAGCCTCATGTGGCGCCGAGAGCCCCCTCGAGAAGTCAACGCCAGCCCAACCCTGGGAAGAAGCAAGAATTGAGGGACTGAAGGATTGAAGGGGGATGAAAGGTGGAGATTTCAACGCAGGGTCCATCCCCATCACGGTGCAGGGCACTTTGTCAGACTATCGTCCATTCACCCGCAGGGCCGGGAACAAAATAAGGTCGAGTTCCAAGGTGTGGCGATGCTTTGTATGATACCGAAAATATCTACTCACTCTTCTACTTTAGGACTGCCAATATTCCCTTGGTCGAATTTTTAACATGCTGAGTGATAATTTTGCTCTGTAGTTGTGGTCTGCCGTAAGCTCTTCTTTCCTTACTAACTTCATCCCCCTTTCCGTTCTCTTACTGTATACAAGTGCTGATAGACAAAAGCATAACTACCGACGCACCGCGACTTGTCACGTATCCGCAGCGCGAAATAAGATAGCCCAGAATCGCGACCAAGAACCGCTGTCAACGCATACATAAGTTGCCGTACACCATCACGTTCCCCCCAGCACAAACCTATGTTATCGTCGTATGCACCGCGATATTTCCCCCCAAGTGCCGGAGAAGAGGCCAAGAAGAATAATGCAGGTACCATCGGGACTACCGTGGACTGCTACGAGTACGGTACTTGTCTTACTGAGTTGCCCTTCCTGACTTCTCTTCTAGGATGTGGAATGGGATGGAATGTTTTTTTTCTCTCGCTGCGTTTCGCTGAACACACTGTGCTGAACTGGTGTAGTGTTAGGTTAGTGAGCTAAGTCGAACTGACCCCGATCTAGCAACACCGTAAGTGTCTAAAAATGCGGCTATTGTCACACACCGCCTAATCCAGCCAGCGGAAGGGAAAAAAACCTTGTCTCATTTTCAGATGCTTGGTGCCAAATACAAGTAAACCAGGATACACTAGTGTCGGATTATTATTATTCTTCTTTCATTTCTCCTCATTCCCCCATCCCCATCGATCCCTTTGGTGGAATGAAGCAGCCACATCCAATCACTCGCGATGGTCGTCGCCCTCCTCCTCCTCCTCAGGCTTCATCGGGGTTTTCTCCGGTTAACGTGCATTGCAGCAATGTCGCCGATGCGGCATGTCCGTTGGGAGCCTAAATTCGGAATGGAAATGGGAATGGTGCGAGTGAGGATTTACAGATATGGTTTATGGTGTAGGGTTCGGGGGTTGGAGCGGGCATGTGGCGGCGGCGGACGTATGGATGATAGATATCTGGATGGCATTGGTAGAGTATTATACGTTCGGGTTCTTTACGGAATACTAGTGTATAATAGACACGCGTGTCCTCGCGGTGTATCATCATCATCATCATCATCATCATCATCATCATCATCATCATCATCATCATCATATAGCGCTAGACACCCCGCGAAGGGAACCGCTCTGCCAACTCTGCTGGATGAGACAGAGTTCCTCTTACCATCATCAGCAACGCGACTCAGGGGATGCAGACATTCTGGAATAGGCTCCTCTGTTTGATCGCCAACACATTTAATGCCATCATACCAACGTGACAGCACTATTGGCCAACTTGAAGTTCCTGCCTGGCCCCCATAGCCCTGTACCACGGACAAAAACAAGACGAATGGCGGAAATCTGCGTAAATGTCCGTTCCCCAAAACAACATTGCGACAGCCCATGCTTCGAGGAGGATATCCCCTTCCCAGTGACTTCAGGGTATATTAACCAACAGATGTAGGCTTCTCGAGCTAGACTGACGACGTGGAACTCTTGTATCCACAATCTGCCATCCGTGCTCGACTACTATACAAATCAATGAAATGGGCGCACAGTACGGTATCCTCGCGATGCATCACAGACGGACTTGCTGCTCTGGCGCGGGTGGATAGATTGGATTATCCGGTAGATCCCGGTTCCATCGGCGGCTTAAATAAGCATTTGATGCGGCGGTGAAGGGTCATAGAGCGTCACTCGAGGATGATTTCGAGCGAGGCCCCATACCTAGTCTACCACTCGTAGAGAGGAGCTTTGGGAGCTGGTGTGGTAGACTAGGGTTGAAAGGGGAGTACCGTATCATATTATATACCACCGTGATTGGTTGATGGGATCGTTTGCATAGTTTTTTTTCGTGGAGGGTTGCGAACCGGACTGGGATAAAGTCACCTGGGCGGGTTTTACTACGGTACTGTAGTAGAGGACGGATCAAAGCTTCCAGGGAATCTTTTTTTTCTTTTCTTCCTTTCACGGGCTGAAGAAGAAGAAGTTTCTGGGAAGGGCCCAAGATACCGGTTTGCCTTCTTTATTCTTGTTGTACCATATCACTTTTTTTTTTTTTTTTTTTTTTTTTTGGTGGAGTTGGTATCATATGTATGATAGTCTAGGCATGTTAGCGTTCCGGAGCAACCGGGCGATCTCGTTCTAATTTTGAAACGATACCCGAGCAGCGGTTTCGTCGACCGGGCTGAGGGGTGGTGGTAGGTAACCTTAAGTAGCAAGGGCTGTACGGTATGATATAATACGGTAGGTTTCAACTTGTGATATCTTGTGTATGATAAGTCAAACTTCCTGCGGTGCGCTCGCTGGCTGTGTGTGTGTGTGGGGGGGGGGGGGCTCTCGATGTGTTTTTTGCTGTAGAGATTGGGGGGCGGATCGACATGGTGGCTGCATCACGCGGTGTTCACGGAACTGCGGGTGGGGTGGTAACTTCTCACCTGTTGAGGGGTTTAGGGCTGGGGGAGGGGATGCAGAGTAGAAGTGTGCAGATGTTTGGCTTGGGCTAATGATATAATAATTCTGGATTCAGTGACTGGACCTGTTACTCGTAGAGAAGCTTCTCGCTTTAGTATCTGTATGTCTTTAGTTCTCTAGTGAGGCTTCTATTGTACAGTGTTCTTGGCAGAATGATCCTCGGAATTTTATATGTGTTGTGTTACTATGCCTTCGTATCAGACTATGCTGTGTTGCCTTTGGAATTTCTCGATATTGTTGTGAGGTAGAGGACACTCCTCCCGGGATGTCGGATGGAGGGGTTAATCCGTGAACACCCTCGTATTGGTTAAACCACCATAGACATCCCTTCTGGCAAATAAAAAATAATCGTAACGCGTTCACGGAAGTTTTATTTTTCACAATTAATAAACCTAACTATTATGCATATCGGAAACAACCATTCATTAAGAATGATTACTGAATAATCCTGGTAGCCGAGTGCAACTTCCTACCAAACAGTGGAGGGTCCTTCTCGCACTGTCCACAGTAAACCTCGTAGCCCGCTGTGCAGCACTCGCGTCGCCATAAGCAATGGTGCCCAAGAAAGAGTAAATGCCTTCTTGAGATTACGTCCTCCATTTCGCGTTCAATTGCGTATTCATTAGGGGCCTAGTCTTGAGAGCGCATCCTCATCCCCCGCCCACACCACAGGGCCCGGTACCAAAAATCTATATAAGCCCCCCTATCCCCCCTACCCCCCCCTCTTTCCTAGCCATCCAGGACGCTTAATACTTAATGTTTATTGTCTAGTCGGGCTACTGGTTGGACGACCTCAACTCTCTAGTTGTTTGTCATATCTGAAACTTGGGCCGACACAAATCCTCTCTGTATGTTTTCTCTGGTCGGGATTAAGTTTAGGTATTGGCATTCAATGGGCCCGGAGAGGGGGAGTCGTCCCGCCAGTGGCTTGGGCGGTTTATCTCGTGCTCTGGGAGTTATGAGATACTGGAGATGCCGAGGGTCCCCCTGATGGCCTGGTGCCCGGGGTTCTCTTGGATCCCGCCAATTTTTATTCTTGTTTGACTCTTCGGGGTTTGTTGGGCACTTGGGGGTAGCCGAGGGTCCGATGAGCACTGGTGGGGTCGGCTCGTGTTGTGCAAGGGGTTTGTCGGAGCTTGGGGGTTTGTATGTTTGAGTGACCGTCTCTGCTTTGATGGCTAGTTTCATCATGGGTGAGGGATCGATTTAGGGGGCGATACCTGGGTAGGGTTTGCTTGGGGCTAGGGGTGGTGTGTCTAATGGTCGATTGGTGGAACGTAGGCCTTCATTCATCAGCGAAGCCCACCATGGGGTGTTCCTTAGAATAATGTAGAGTATTCCGCTGCTTCAGAGAGTCGTGTTCTGGTTTTGACTAGGCACTCCTACTGATGTCTTGTCGCTACTCCATAATATTATATATGGGTGTGCGCGGGTGGGCAGAATAGAGAACGCTGGAGCTTACTCCCAAGCTTAGCTTTGTTTGCTGAAAGAAAAAAAATTGGTATGCAGAGATTCCTTGAGCTTGCGATAATATCAAAAAGATCGAACATCCTATCAAACTCTATTATACCTGAAGCTGAAGCTCCGGGTTTTTTGGTTGGCAGTTTTGGTTAGGCGTGAAGGAAGCAATTCTCACACCTTATCCCTTAAAACCCACGCACCAATCATTTCTTTTTCTCCAAACCCAACTCTTGGAACAGGAGGAAAGGGGGAAACATCTCCAATATCATACATCACCCCGAAGGACGAACAAGAGAGAAGGAAGAAAAGAACAGTCCCGAAGCTTACATACCCCCACCACAGCGATGTTTTCGAAGGGAAAGGAAAAAAGAAGGGGCGCGTCATGGCTAATTAACGCGTTCCATAGCCCAAATTCAAGGAGCCGGTATCGTAATCACTGCCACGACCAATCAAGAAAACGTCAAGAATTCGAACCCTTCTCCCCCCCCCCCAGGTGGATGTATATCTTCCAAAAATACTATGAGCAATCCTCCCTTCCTTCCTTCCTTCTTCCCCCAGGAAATAAAAAAAAGCTACTTTTTCTTCCGGGGGAAAATCAAATGTGTCTAGAGGCGGAAGAAGAGTAGTGCGAGACATTTATTTATTCTATTATATTACATTATATTAGGCAAGCCGAGATATCGCGGCTGTCTAAACTAATACGACACAGTATTATTGTGGAATCCGGTATTTCGCTTTTTTTTATATTATGATGGACGGGATTAGCGTGGAGATGGAAGGAAGTATGGAAGGAAGGAATGTTAAACCGGGGGGTGGGGGCTGCTTGGTAGACCCGGCTATATGGGTAGTGGGTGTGGAGGGGTTTCTTTCTTGTTTTGTTTTGTTTTGTTTGGGGGGTGACTTATAATACAAGATCCTCTTGGGGGCTTGTGTGAGAAGTATGATAGATTAAGTTGAGCTATAATCGAAAAAAACGCAAGGTTTTTTTGTTGGGAGCAAAGTAGGGGGAGAGAGATAATAATTTGTGACGAAAACAACCTGTTTTTTTTATGACGTGCAAAATAGGATCTAACGGTCAAGCTTCAGGGAAATTACCCCCCCTTTATCCCTGCGGTTGTGATGTCTTTTTCTTTCTTTCTTTCTGTATACTCCGTGAGTGGGTCACTATTAACCATATGGTACGGCGTAGGTTTTCATCGAAAAGGTTGTCACCTGACTTCTTCGAGGTAAAGGGTTTTGCCATATATCATCGGTCTTTCCGATCTTTGGTGTGGCTTAAGATCTGTCACCGCCATTATATGTCTATTTTTCAAGTCATATCCTTGGTACGCTCATGGATATGCCCGGTCCCACACTCCTGGCGGGCATGTGGTGACCGATTTTTCGGCTTTTTTTCTTCTGGAAGTGAATATCGGATCACTTTTGGTGATCCGTGTGTCCATCGGGTGTGTGTGTATGTAGGGGGGGGGGGATGATTCCAAATTTATAGTGGGGAATATCCTAGATTAAGTGTGGTGAATAAATCGCCCTGTCACACGTGGTGGTGGTGGTGGTGGTGGTGGTGCAGATTCTGGAATAGCCCTTAGGGGGTATATATATCTCGGAATGGAGCAAACTCCAACAAGGCGGCCACGCACTGTGCATGGAGATCACGTTAATGTGGGTGTTGGTATTCCGCAAGTTACTTATCCAGCGTTGGACCTCTTCTTCATAGACCCGATAACCGGAAACACCTATCATTTCTACCTACACCGCCCGCTCCCCAAGCGAAATCGCCATTCCGACCAATTCCCATAGATTAATAGGCAAGTGCCCGTCAACTTCTAGTGGGATCGATAGGAGTGAGCACTCTGGGTGCAAAAGTCTAGGCCGATGTAGAAGCATCCTGCTCGGCAGGTGGAGCAATTGAGGGAGTGATACTGGCGGGGGGTACGTGCTCGGTTGGGAGTCGGCTAGGAAGTGCTACACCCCACTTGAGTAACGGAGTATTCCTTCCTCCCGCAGGGTATATTTCTCCGCGCTAACCGGTGTATTGGAATCTATCGATATCATCTCATTAGAATATGGAAGGTGTCACAGGGCTATAGTAATATACCGAATCACTTCCCAAGTCCAATCAAGTTACTTTTCGTCTCTGCGTGTCATATGCCATCACTCGCATACCCCTCCTTCTGGCTTGGGAACGAGGGAAGGTTAACACCAGGGGCAGAGCAGAACCAGATTATATAGTAGGAACCATAAGAGAAAGAGGAGGAGGAGGAGGCCAGAAGCATGTGGCAGCAGCATGTGGCAGCAACAGGGGAATACGGGGACGGGAAACAGGTAGAAAGGAGAGCAAAAATGAAGAGAGAGAAATGGGGAGATGGACTAAACTTAACCTTCCTAGGAGAGATAGTAGCAAGGGACAAAGGATTATTGTTACTAGTATAAGCGCGCACCGGCTGGGCAGGTTAGGAGGTAAAAGTTGGGTAAACAAGAGAGGTGGGCTAGGGGAGTTGATAGGAATAAACTGGTTCAACGGCAAATAAGCTAGAATCGCTGGTGCAACCTTGAGAATACTTATCATGATCTATCACTCGAATATCTGCCCTATCCCTCACGACTGACAAGGTTTTGTGGTAGCTCCGCTTCCTGAATGCGTGCCTTTGCCTTGAGTGAGCTAGTGAGAAATTAGTCAGCAAGGAATGTCGTGCTTTAACTTTAGTTAGTTCCACTTTAATACAGGGCTTTGTTTGCGCCGGCAGCCTTGTTAAGTAATTAGGGACTGGTTATAGCTTCTTTTGACAGCGTGTTCGATACAGTGTCAGCGCCCTGTTCTAATTTTTAAGGTAGTCTCCCACAGTTCTTTCATGTTGGCAAAGCTATGCTCACCTCCCTAGCGAAAGGATAAAGATTGGTAAGGAGAGATGCATTATAATGGAACCCTGAGGCGGCGCGACATTTTGTGTAGTTGCCACAATGAATAAAGCCAGCATTTGGAGGCACTTTGGAGACAGACTAATCAGTGGATGAGTGACCATGTGGTAATCTACGGTATCTGTTGTCCTTGCAAGTTGATGAGAAACTCAATCGCCGAGGTATATATACATGAATCCTAGGATGGGCATCATGCCTTTTTTTCTTTTTATCTCGGGGGGCAGGTTTTTTGGTGCTTTCCGCCCCTTTCCCAGAGGAGGAAACTTTGGACTACCGGGCACACGGCCCAATTACGCAAGTTTTTACGGTAGTCATGATCTATCCTGGATTGGTCCTTTTCCAAACATACAGCAATGCCATTACGGTACACGCTGGCATCATGTAGCACATTAGCTCGTTTCTGCTGGCGTTAGAGTGGAAATTGTGCTTACCTGTCACTCCAGTAGCAATATAAAAATTAGTTCTATCCGCTGATTCAGGTTCGGTTCGAGGATAAGCGTTGTTAGGGAATAATGCAGCCTCAGACACCTGCACGTTTTATTTATGCGTATTAGTATCCTGTCAGCTGAAGCGCACTGCGCAAGGCTTACCGTGACAAAAAGCTCGGATATAGATGTCCAAGCAGCGCTCACGTGTAAAGGCGCTGACATGCCAATCTCGCGTGTATAAACGTCCGGCTGGATTTCGGCCCTTTGGGTTGTCTTATCTAGGTCCGCCTTTAGGGCTGCATATACCGCTGGAAGCTCGTCGAGCTGCGGATACCGAGCCTAGCATGTGAATTAGCATGTGTTACCAGCCATAGGTGGACTACCCATACTCGCAAATCAACTATATGTGTAAAGCTGTCTGGATCAGATGAGTCGTATGTGTAGCACACAACGTCACAGGAATTCAATTTCGCCTCATTTTCTAGAATTGCAGATTCTAGTTCGCCTAGTTCTTCAATCTGGAATGTCTATGTCAGTGATGTAAAATTATGATCTGCCTAGATGTTAGGGCATACTATCAAATAGCATTGTTTACCCCCTTGTAATTCTACACTATTCACAGCAGTTCTCGGCTTGATTGTGGGGTGATATGTCGAATCAAAGGGCCTGTTGAGAAACGCATCTAATATTGAGCTCTATTTTCCAATTAGTTGAGCCTTGCTCTTAGTCTGGTTAGGGAAAGGGTCACACCTTCCCGCTCCCACGTGAACCTAGTACGTAGCAAAGAACAACATTACGTTCTACTCTCCCTTGTCTCCTTCGTCTCTTCCTCGGTTTAGTGACTTTCAACGCGGCGGTGGTACCGCCCTTCTCACCACTTTCGAATCCCAGGTACGCCAGATAAGCCAGGGTCATTTTTGGATCCTGGAAGGTTGTCATGCTCCATTGGGCCAGCCACCCCTGAAGAGTGATGTGCCCGGCTTCGGATCTGACTGTCGAGGATGGGAACGAGGAGTCCACCCATGACGCAGGAACACCAGGAGTGGGGGCAAAAAGCGCTGCCAGCTCATCTCCGTTGAGTCCCCCGTCATTATCCTTATCAAAAAGGAGGAAAAGGTCTACGAAAAACCTATAGCCAAGGGGAGAAAGTTCTGCTGATGCGTTGGGTGGAACTTCGAATCTAGTATAAAGGTTTTAGTTATCGCGAAGGTAGTAAACATTGGGGGTATATAAAAAGAAACATACTTTGGGTGTAAGAAACTGTCTTTCAGACTCAAGCTATCTGTGTAATGAAAAACGCGTAATATAGTCCAGACAGTCTCGTGTCTAGCCTTTTCTGCGAACATCTTGCTCAGTAGAATAAAACCTTGTTTATCGACCCCCTCCTCGGTCCGGGAATCAGGCAGCCGTTTTTTTATTGAGGCCTTTATGTCATCAAGCTCCTCTGGGGTCAGAGATTTGTCAAAACATTTTTTCTAGAAAAAACGCGTGAGAAAGCATGTCTGGAGCGCCCGTAGAAGGGTTAGAGTTAATGAGAGATGATACCTGGAATTCTTGAAGCTCGAGATCGTTCAAGAAGCCGTCCTGATCCCTGTCGCATAGGACTGAGAATGTGATTAGTATTAGGTGCCTGCTGAGTATAGATGAGGCACAAACAGAAGATTCGTTGAAGAGCTGCCACCGCGGCAGGTTTAAGGTTCTACAAGGGATGATAGTAAGCCCCCGCTGAACATCAGGTGATTTCAGAGGGACATACCTGTTCTTTAGAATCATATAAAGGTGCAACCGGATGTGTTACGGCTTTTTGGCATAGGTAAAAAAGCTCGTTAACGTTCTTCTGTTCTTTTGCACTAGCCCTTATGCACGAGTCGATTTCCTAGGAGCCGGGGTCAATACTTAGTGGGGGCGATGTGGCTGAGGGGAGTAACCTTAAATTCTAACATTATAGGCATCATTTCCTCTTCGGGATCAACACCAGGCGATAGATCTGTTTTGTTTGCACATAGAACAACAGGAAGCTACTCTTATTAGCCTGACGTAATTTGGTTCGGAGATGATGGGCGAACATTTACTCCCAAACTGCGAAAGAATGGAAGCCTATGAAATTTCCGCAGTCAGGATCCAGAGCCTCATATGGAGGGAGACGGTAAGAATACCAAGATAGGGAAACCCTCTCATAGCTCTAGGGGGACGATCAGCCGAACATTCAAAAATAAGACATTGTAACCTGAGCAGCTAACATAGTGATCTGAGTACACCAAACATATGACATCGGATCGCCGGATTTCTTTGCGAAGGGTATTTAGTTCTTGTGGGAGAGCTGCACAGGAACCAGTTATCAACTGTCATCAAAACCTCCGATCCCTAGTGTGGGGGGCACACACCAGAGGTGTCAACAATGGTTGTGGTAACACTGCCGGGGGCGGCTATTGTAATTGCGGGGAGTGTTGGTTGGATCTTGCTTGTGATGAAAACGTTTTTGACTAGAGAAGTGATGAGAGATGACTTCCCAGTGCCTAATGGAATTTTTGGTGGTGGTCAGAAGCTACTCGTGCGGATATGTTGATAGGGGACTTACCTTCATCTCCGCACACAACTATTCGAACGGTATCAGCCATTCCAACCAGGGCGGGTGGAATGAGTGATGAGTGTAGTAATTGGAGTGGGTAGTGTACTTTTTTGTAAAGGCTTTGGGGTGGGGATGCCAAAAGTGTGTAAACTGGGGTGGTAGGTGAGGTTGAATGGAGAGATGAAAGCTGGCGACATTAGGTGGGGAGTCAGGATTGGTGATGCGGTAGGGCTTCCATTGGGCTCGCGTGGCCTCCGTCATGGATGGCACGGCCGATCCAGGGCCCAGGCTCACTTGTACCTTAGATTAACTGCCCATGGCAACCCTACCACGGGAAAATGCTTGGATGGCTTTAAGCAGTACTTTCACAAGAGCCTCAGCATGCTATTGTAGAGAAAAGTTTGACTGTGGTAATAGAAAATGTGTTTTTTCCTGCTGGCTAAGGGTCTGCCTCAGGGGAACCGCTTTGTTAGAATTCACGCTGTCGGGTACAAATCAACCAGTCTTTGTGGAAATAGCCGCATGGTTCTGACGTGGGAACACACCATACTTTTCTCCAACCCCCCTCCTTCCCAATCCATCTCATACAACCGCCATCTCCATCTCCTCCGTTCCACTTAACCTACCGTGTGCAGTCTTCCTCGCACGAGTTTCTGCTCTCAAGAGGTCTCGTCTACCCATCCTACCTACAACATCGCTCGTTTCTTCGCTTGGGCCACATCGCTCCGTGACAATTGGACAATGTTCGTATTACCGCCGCCGACTACTAGGAATCCAGGCACCCCCGGAACGGGACTTTGGGGTAACGGAATGCCAGGCACGCCGCTCCCCGTTGTTGAGACGAGCAATGTCATCGCGCACCCTGAAGGGCCGGAATACCAATTTTCAGTCGGTGAAGGTATGTTCCAGGCGTGTTCGGCCAGCGTTGTGCGGTCTCGGGTAGATCTCCTGTGCCAGTATTGGCTCGTCCGATGCGGTATTTGTGTTGCGCGCAGAGCAAACTGGCCAGACTTCCAATTTACCACCCTTGCTGACCGTTTGACCTCCGGATTGGTGCAGGCACATACATATTGAAGGAGGATATTTTCCTTGCCACGCCTCCGCCACATCCGTCCGAGTCTCCAATAACCATCCTCAATCCCCTCAGCACAGCGCCCCAGCCTACAGTTACCGGAACTAAAATTTCTCTAGTTGCCATCAGGTCGAAAGATGCACCCTCCCCTGTCTACCACAGTCCCGGAATGTCACAGAGTAATGAAAGTCAGTCTGGGCTTGACCCAAGAACCTCTGCGGACACAGACTCGCATAGCTCCCTTGTGAAAACTGGCTCAGGAAGCAATACATCTCGTAATGGGGACGGAGTGGGTGTTTCTACAGAGAAGTTTGGAGGGGGGAATGCGTCTTTGTCTGCATCTAGCAAGGACGCGGCCAAGAGAAAAAAGCCGAAGAACAATATTGCTAAAAACAATTCTACCTTCGTCTCGAGAATTATTTCTCATGAATGCCTAGGGAGACGGCTTTCAGAGAGGAACCCGGAAGATTTGCTTGTTTTTGCAAACATAAACCGAGCATTCAACTGGTTGGATATGGGTTCCTCAATTAAGGTTCAAATTTACCGCTGCCAACGATTTATGCGCAAGAATAAAGAGCTTAACGTTTTTATATCTCTGTAGCAAGAGCCTCTCTCGAAGATTTTATTCACGAAAGCGCACCCACTTTGCCATGATGTCAACCTTTTCACTAAGAGCTCTACTCATCTAGACGTGATTATTGGCTTCTCGAGTGGGGACATTGTGTGGTTTGATCCAATCTCAAACAAATATACGAGGCTAAACAAGAATGTAAAAGCCCGCAGAGCTGTATATCACAAATTATGTGATTCTTATTTTTATATATAGCGGTATTGATGCTAATAGAGCCCTCTATCAACTTTAGGGCATGATAAACTCGCATGCAGTCGCAGACATCAAATGGATACCAGGGACCGAGAATTTATTTCTAGCCGCCCACCAAGACGGATCTTTGATCGTATACGACAAGGAGAAGGAGGATGCGCCATTTATGCCTGAGGATGTATCGGATGCCAGTGAGATGCCAGAGAAGGCTGCTACGGGATCTGATGGTGCGGCAAGTCTCTTGAGGTACTTTTCGGTGAGCAAGTCGGTGGAGTCAAAAAACCAGAGAACCAATCCTGTTTCGTATTGGTCGGTCTCTAGAAGCGCCATCACAGCCTTTGCTTTCTCCCCGGACTGCCAGTGTATTGCCGTCGTGGCTGAAGATCAGTGTTTGCGGGTCATTAATATCGTTAAGGAAAAGTAGGTGACTCATATTCCGCGAGCGATATAGTTCTCTACGGCTCAAGAGCTGCGTAAGGTACTTACGTATTTATTAGGCTTTTAGATGTTTATAGTAGCTACTATGGCGGGTTGATGTGTGTTTGTTGGTCTCCGGATGGAAGATACATTGTCACTGGTGGTCAGGATGACCTTGTATCCATATGGTCGTTTCATGATCGACGCATCGTAGCTCGCTGTGAAGGACACCATTCATGGGTATCTAATGTTGCCTTCGATCCTTGGCGTTGCGATGACCGTACTTATCGCTTTGGGAGTGTTGGAAACGACTGTAGGCTGCTACTATGGGACTTTAGTGTTGGAATGCTTCACAAACCAAAAGCGGTACGGCCCGAGAATCTCCTTCCTTATCTTTTCTTATTTTTTCCTGGCGTTTTTCTCCTTCCTCTCCGCTGTGCTATCCCACCACGAAGAAGGTTACCGGTTTGCGAAGCTGCAACCGATAACAAGGGTTATGATATCAGTTGTTTCTAAGTAGAGTCTGTGGCTAATTCGGTCCTTGGATGGATCCAGGCGGCCACACAACACCGCGGGAGCATGTCATCCCATAATTACCAGTCTCAAAGCGGAAGAATTCACGCAGAGAGTCTGTCGGGGAGGTTGCGGTCAAATTCCAATATCGCCTCCACCCATGACGAGAGTTCGGACCAAGCAATCGCTGTTCATCCCGTGGAGGAGCGTGCACGGACTGCCGTTCTACCGCCCATCATGGTAAGTCGAACCTCCTTGTCGTTATCAAATCGAAAAATTAGGACATCCTCTCTCCTTGTTCGAAAGGGTCTCGCAATTGATCTTTTCTTCTTTTTTCTCCTACTCGTACCTTGAACCGAACTAACGGCAGGGCTGCATGAGATGGAAAAAATAGTCGAAAGTCGTTGACGCGGAGCCTCTCACCCAACTAGTTTTTCTGGAAGACTCAATCATTACAACATGCGTGGATGGTACGTATAATACATTCCCCCAACATCTTTCCGGTTCCTGGTTCCTGTTTTTCTCCCTCTTTTTTTCTTAAGGGGTTTGTGTCCTTGTTTTTGCCCTGGCCAGTTTTGTCAAGTATGGCATGGCACCACAGGAAGAAAAAAAAGATAGAACCCTTGTCATTTCTAGTTCCAGAGCCAGCTCCCCGATTTGGCTTGATTCTCACTCTGGCGCGATTCACTCCCGTCGCTTGATTGCTCTATTCCAAGAATGATTTGCAAGGCTGACTTTTTCTCCCCCTTAACCTCGCCGCGCGCGCGGGGGGGGGGATTTTCCGACGGGACGATAGGCCACTTGAAGACGTGGAATCGACCACATGTAGAACAAACCCGGGACAGTAGCGAGATGACACTTTGGGCGGTGGAGAGTTGATGCGATTTGATATTGATAGTGTATTGTGTGCTGCGATTGATCGGCCCAATGATTGAAGACCTACGGTGTTATCAGTTATCAATAACATTCGTTTGTACGGTACTCGGATCGTCTGTCTTGTTTTCATTTTTCACTTCTATCGTTTAGCCCGGCTTTTTCTGCCAAGTTAGTTACTGATCTCACACCTCTTCTTCCTCTTTTTTGTTGGCCGAAATGGCATGTTTCCACCTTGTTATCCGTTACTGGTGTTTGCCTTTTTTCCCCCGTCTAATAAGGCCAGCCACTGGTGTAAATACTGCTTTCAATAATATTATGGTGTGTCCCGGACACTGCAGATTAGTATGTATAATACCTCAATCGACCCAGAATATCACGACTTCGAACCCGCATTCTAAACTACAATCCTGTTTAAGTGTTCCTATAAATATTTTCAATTTATCACTCTCTAGATACCGATATTCGCGGAAGGGATTTTAAAAATATCCTAGCAGCAGCCAGGCAGATTTTAAGATCCTACGGGTGGCTGATTAAACAAGCATCGGGCTACGGCAACTGTAGCAAATAATACCTTGCTATTGTTCTCCCCAATTAGGAGTCCCGGACTCAGATTCATGGTCAGATTAGGAAATGATCGTCTATTAATGAGCAAATTTGAATTGGTAGAGTTGTTGATTTAGAACGCCCGGAATCGCATCTAGACTACCGTACTTGGGTTTATGCCTCCGTTTTCTCTGTTTGGATGTCGTAGCCTACCGTGTCCACTAAAGTGTACGAGTACTCGAGTACTCGTACAAGCCTGGCGACAAAAAGAAACTGCCCCCCCCCCTCCCATTTTACACCGAAAATGGGCCTTTTCACCTCATAAAATCACACCCAATTGCTTTGCAAAAAAAATATTAAAATTCCTCAGAGTCTTTGGACCCGTCTATATATTATAATTTATATGTGACAAGCTCTGTGAGTTAATACTCATACGGTAGTGCAATACCAGATATGATGATGGTGGCCAAAAGGTATAATACCTCTAATTTTGTATGAATGTCCCATACAAAAGGTACATTGCAACCACATCCAACGACAATCCTAAGCCCTCGGCCCCTGTAGGAGAATGAGAAAATTCTCGTAATTTTTATGATATCATACCTGGAAAGTTTCAACAACAGCCTACACTATGGTTTGGTTTCATTAAATCTATACAGCTTTGGAGTGGGTTATGAATGTCCAAAATCGGCCATTTTTGGTGTAAAACGGGGAGGGGGGGGGGGGGAGGGTCGGTTTCTTTTGTCGCCAAGATTGTACAAGCGGGCGATAAGCATCCGTACTGCGCTTGACCTGCTTTAATTGTAAATTTAACCAACTAGCCATACGCTACAGTAGTAACGCAGTAGCGGCACGGGGGAGGCCTTGTCGGCATGCACTGTACTGTGCGGCGCGAAAAGGTGCAGTATTGTACGGTACACACATTCCCTCTTTTCATACTCGTAGCACCGTAGGTAGGAATTACTAGCTATTAGGGCTTGTGAATTTGCATGAGCGCTCAGATACGTATGATACTGGTTCTTTTTTTTGCCCATCTATTTTGTAAATCCCGATTACTGGGCACTTCGAGTATGCCCAGCCGAGGCCAGGCAGGGCATTCGCTATTATTAAATAAGTAACCCTGCATGGGCTTGAGGTAGGCTGAAGTTCTGTACGAGTAGGCCGGGGTCTCGGCGTAGGAGTTTAACCTTATGCGGGAGGGCGTGGGAGCTATCATATCAAAATCCCGGATCAAGGATCGCCTTTTATAATAAGGCGGTGATGTGTTGACCGGGAGGATGGGCGTGGGGGTACGGGTACTTAATACTTGTAATGTATCAATATATCTCCGGGACGGCAGGAGTTGTATTCTGTGGATGTGGGTAGGCGGGCAGAGGGAAGGGAAAGAATCTTTACAGACGCCCGGGTAGGAAGTGTCCGGAAGGGAAGTCGCTGGAGGATATGGTAAGGAAATCTTTGAGGCATCTGAGTGCCAAGACGAGTATGCTTCTTCATGTTTTCGGGTACTTTGTGCCCTGGGAAAATACTGTGCTAGTACAAGGACGACGATGTCAATTAGGCTGAGAGGAAATTTTCCATAGGAAGAGGCATAAGGGGGGGTTCGGGGTTGGGGGTTTATTTGGATATTCCTGTCATTTTTTCATTTTCCTTCCCTTGGCTCGTGCTTGGGTGTCTTTGCAATTGTGGGCTGAGCCAATGGCTGAAAGGGATGGAAGGATGTGAGATTAGCGGTATGGCGATTCGGATGCAGGTGGAGGTGGGTAGGCAGGGGATGTTATTCATATATTTGTCCCCTGGCAAGAAGCACAGTACTCGAGTACCTTAACGGGATTATGGGAGTGCCGTAAGAGCTAAATATCTCGCGAGAACGTTGGAGTTGCCTGTCCTAGTAAGGTCCGTTGGATTTTGTCTCAACCGGGGGCTGAAAGAGAATCCCTTCGCTCTGTTTCCTCCTCTTAATCCAAAGGAGGAAATTCTGGACGTCCTAGGATTATTCTCGGTTCGATATACCGGTATGGCCAATCACCGGTACGTACCGTATCCGTGCAGGCAGACAAAATTATACCCTCAATGCCGGGGCACAGTACTTCTTGCCAAGGAGGAGTAGAGAGAGCACGGTGGATATACTAGTGCTGTACCTATGTTGCAGCGTTTGAAGGTACTGGTATCTGGTGATATCAAAGCAAAGCCATTACTTCAATTTATCGCGAGGCTTACAATGCTAAAGCTCTTCCACCTACTGCTTATCGTCCCTTGGAGTGTCATACTAGTGCGCAGTCAAAAAATGAGATAAGGAGGAGGAAATGCGCTTGATGTCGGATTCATTTATGCCACGAATGGAAGAAGGCGGCGAGGACCCTAATTTCTTCGTTATCTTGCCCTGACTGTCTCTATTTTCCATGTGTCATAAAAAATGTTTTTTCTTTCTTGAAGTATCATCATCATTTAGAGTCAGTCAGGCACCGCTATGCTAGAGTGGTGCGAGCAGAAATTTTATAGTCAATCATTTCCTGATTGAGCTAGTCACACCATTTTTTGGCCTGCAACGGACCAAGCGAAAAGTTTGATTGTCCAGGCCATGGTTCCTCCAAATTGTTTCCCCCCGTTTCTTTGCGGTGTGGCAAATTCACCTTATCGCGTGGCAAAATTGCAATCTCCTCGAGGGGAACTTAGGGTGGTCCTCGGAAAGCTACCGTAGAATCTCGCAAGATTCGGGAAGGGGGAATCACAAATTTGGGGTCAAGAGTCTGCTTAATAATCAGGCCGAGCAAGCTGCAAGGGCTGAATGCATGACACAGGTTTATCGCCGCCGGAACTATCCGAGGACAAAGATGTCTCGCTTCAAATGACATAATGGAAGACCGTTACCAATAAAAGAATAGAAACCCTTCTCAAACCAACCCCCCCAAGATCATGAATCAGGCCATGCTAGGTGTGATATCGCAGGGGAAAGAGTGAGTGAGTGAGTGAGAAAAAAAAATGTAAGAAAGAAATTGCGCAGGGATGATAGAGGTTCGGAACATCCTCCCTACTCGAGCATAGATAGAGCCCCATACTGCATCAACTGGCGAGAATCGCCAGGCGCCAGGACGTTCAAATAAGATTTTTTTGTCTCGGAATCGCAATAAAGCGCCATAGGCTAGCTCTTTATAGCTAGATCTAAGCCTTTCAGGGCCCTAATTTTAATGCAATTGTGTTTTCACCTCAGTCACTTCCTATCCCAACGTTAGAGCGCCTGCTGGCTCTCTCTAGTTATCGCGGTACTCTACAGACTGGTGTGCGATACAGGAACCACAGGGGGTCCTTCTGGGAGGGATTTCGGCTTGTTACAGCTCCAAATCTGTAAACTCCCTCTATCGTACGTACATTACTATTATAAACCCTTTTTTGCCCTTCTGTTCCCAACTAGTTCGTTTTCTCACCCCCTACCGGTGTTACTGCCTTCTGGCACCCCCACTACTTGTCTCCCTTCCTCCTCTTATTCACCTCCTTACAGCATCCTCTTTCAAAAGCTTTTTGGGGTGCTTGTGTATGCTTGTGTTTGTCTCTGTGTGGGCCTTCTTCCTGCGCTCAGGGTTCTAATTTCCAGTGCGATCTAATTTGGGCTGTTTGTACGCCCCCCCCCATGAGCTTCGTCCTATGTCGCTGCATACCATCTAATATCCTCAACATCGCGGCAACCCTACTACTGCTCGGAGCACTCGCTGCTGACAGGGCAACTGGGCCCCCCCGGAGGCTCAGAGCGTTTACCATCCCCCATAGGATACTTATAATACAGGCCTTCCCCCCTTCTCCGCTTGTCTGGGCCGGAAGAGAGGGAAGAAAAGGACTTGCTTGCTTTCGCTGCGACTGCTACCGTTGCTACTGCACTACCTTTGAAATTGCCGGAAGGCAGTTGTTTATTCGGATAAATTATTGAAGAGGGTTACTTGCAAATATGCATCTTTTGAACCGAAGCCATAGTCACACGATTCCTTATTGTGATATAAGGTACGAGGGGCCTCCTTCTCTCCTTGCGATTGTGACCTCTCGTTCGTCACTACGGAGGCTGATACTTATTTCCGTTATGTAGGCTGGACGCCAATGTTGTGGTGCTTAGGGGGACTCCGGAGGAATCTGCTGGCGCAGCACTGGAAGGAACATTTACTTTCTGCATCACAGAATCTATCTCCGTTCGATCAATCACTTTGTCACTTGTGGGCGTGAGGAGGCTACAGTAAGTCCTTCCTCCTTGCTTTAACCAAATTCCGAGCCAGAAACGAGAGAAAATCCCTGCCCAGGGCATAATAATTGCGATGAAAAAGACTCGGACGCTGACACTCCGGATTCCCTTCCGCGTTGTTATGCAAAGTTGGCAAGAAAAGACTCCCACGGCTTCCGGCGGCATTTCTGTAAAGTCGGTTAAAAGCGAGAGCATAGTGTTCGTGAAAAAGTGGGAATTTTTGGAGTTTTCTCACAAGCACCCTGTGACGCTACGCCCGGATAATTACGAGTATGGCTTTGGTACTGTCCTGCCTGGTGGTTAGTTTGTTTCTCCTACTACTACTTTATTACAGTGGTTGCAGGACACGGAACTTTTGTCTCTCATTCTTGAGCTTGTGCGCTGACGCTAACGCTGGTGGTACCTAGATATTCCCGAGTCAATCGAAGGGCTGGAAAACGCTCAGATATTCTATCGGCTAAAAGCTGTGGTCGAGAGGCCCCGGTTTGCGCAGAACATCACTGCGAAAAGGGTGCGCCAGCTGAGCTTCTGCAGATTGTGCGAGTTTTTGGTATTAAGAAATATGTGGGGCTGGGGCTGACGGGACCTTTTGGCCCGGATAGCATCTAAGAATAGTACGGACTTTGAACCCCGGTGCGTTGGAGCTGTCACAGACCATGGTAGGTTTACCGTGTTCCCGGTTACATCCCCCAGGATTCTTTTTCCTAACATACATACCTCTGTAGTCTGTGGAGAATGTTTGGCCCGACAAGGTGGAATACTCGATTAGTATTCCAAACAGGGCTATCCCTTTTGGATCGTCTATTCCTATCGATGTTACACTTGTGCCTTTACTTAAGGGACTTACTGTAGGGAAGGTTGTTTGCCACTTTCAAGAATTACATAGCCTTAGTATCCCTGAGAAGGGCACTGCTAGGCATGAGACTAGACACATTTCACAGCAGACTTTTGAGAGTTGTGAGATCGAGATGGAGGATGATGAAGATCTCGGGAGGTGGAGGCTACGGGGCAGGGTCGAACTGCCGAAGAGCTTGATTAGATGCGTTCAGGATTGTGAAGTTGACCACATTAAAGTTAGGCACAAGTGAGTATTTAAATGAATCTCTGACCGCACTAGAATTTCTGCTAACCAAACTTCAGACTCAGATTCACAATCCAGCTTTATAACCCTGACGGACACAGGTCTGAGGTAGTCTTGGCAAAACGCTAGGATTTGTTTGCGACTGCTGACGTATAATCACAGCTACGGGCATCTCTTCCTGTGCAACTATTCATATCTCCAAATCTATTGATGGGTGAAGACAATATCGTTCATGAGACCACCTCATCAGAGGGCCTTGTGCTGCATCAAAGCCAAGCACCCCCGCCTTACGGCAACCACTATCTGGATCGATTATATCAGGGCCTACCCCAGGACTACGAAACTCCAGTGCACACTCCGCTTCCTTCCGGTCCTAACTCGCCCAACCTATCGCGACAGAATTCCTCCGAGAACCTTGCCACGTATTCGGGGGGCGGCCTAGGAAGGTCCGGCTCTTATACTCCACCGAGGGCACCCAACCACATAAATACCGGCAGCACCAGTCCCTCGTTACCACTCCCAGGCTCGCCATCTAGGACTATGGCAGAAGAAGTGGCAGCGCGGCTAAGCCAACGTGCCGGTGGGGACTACTTTTCAAGGCCGGCGGAATCAGTTGGACACATCGTGCGCCATAGTGGGCCCAGCACGAGGGCGCACTCGCCGGATGAACCGACGGAGGATGAGGTGGATATGAGTGCACTGTCGAAAGTCCCATCATATAGCACTGCAATTCGTTCGGGAACAAGATACTTGAGCTCTTCTTCAAACCCACCTACCTACCCTGGCGGGCCCAGCAGTGCACCTGCCAGCCTCACCACTAGTCCCCAGGGCAGCCCCCCGAGCCCTTCCCTGATGCCTATCATGCACTCTCTCCTGCAGAGACGGAAGCGATAAACAGATTTCGAGGGGAGCCCTTGGTAGGCACCCTCTCGTCATAGGGGCTGATAGAAGGTCGAGGAGGTTCCAACCAAGAGGCAGATAGACAACGCATTTTTTACACCCCCTTCCATTTCCTATGTTGATTTTCTTATCTTTATTGGTCCCTGTTCTCCGAGGGGATTGCTTTTGGCGTTTGCATGAGTTTGGTGGATACTAATATATGTGTATTTTTTCTTTCTTGCTAGTTTCCTTGTCTAATCTTGCGCCCTGTATTATTCACTCCTCTCCATCATGTCTGTCTGTCTTTTCTTTTTTCCCACTACCCGCCCCGCTTTTTAGATATAGATGGTGTATTAGAATTTTGTTTATTGTCTCCTTTTCTTTTACAGCACTAGACAGTGGGGGCGTTTCCTCTTAATGGCATTTCATGATTTTTCTCATTGCTGAGACGCAAGATGGGGAAATGATACCAACCCCTCTTTCTAGAGTATGGGATATAGTGCACTAGCAGCTAGCGGTTTTCGAGTGATGGTGTGTGGATTTAGTGGCACAATAGGTGCTGTACCGAAGTATGACATTTGCCTTGCGGGCCACCATCCATGCATGCTTGCCCCATGAGGGGCCTCACAAAACTTGTCGGTACTGTAGCGAGAATGCGATCTTCAATCTGATATCACCACTCCCCGGTCGCGGGTAACTTATCAAACCCATCCCTCTCCAAATCCGAAAATCTTGATCCATACTGTAGCAACAGTGAGTGTAGATCCTTTTCTTGTAAGGATGGAACGGTAATTCCCGATTCCAATCCACGCTCTGACTCCCCCGACTATCGTTAGCGATGAGCACACTTTCGTGAGCAGCATTCAAAAACGTTTTCGCATGGTGACGCTTTTGGTGACGAGGAGGCTTTTACTGGGCCTCCGATGCAAGCACAGTCCCTTGCTGGTGCTCTACCGTAGAGTATGGCAAGTATTGGTAGGGTAGGGACCTTCGTGACGACAAACTTCACCATGACGTCAATCACAAATTATCGCATGGGTTTCCTTGAAGAAAGCAGGCACCTCTAGCACTGAGCACCGTGGAGGCCTCTAGTTGCCATAAATAAAGGCAGGGACCATCTACGAGCCCTATCTACACAATTAATCCTTTAATTTATATGCCTTCCTTCCTTCCTTCCACCATCAGATAATATTATGATACCCTTGAATTAAACAGATACCATTTCCTCATTCACCAAGTTTAGGTTAATTAGAGCGACGATACCGTAAGTAATAGCCAATCGAGAGAGCCAATCTCCTGTTTCACCTGCTTACCTAAGTTTGTCAACAGTACCCCCCACTTGTCCTGTTTGCAGAGTAAATTGCTACTGAAGACGCCATGGCTACGACGTTGTCTCAGGAGGACAAACATCCTACACTTCGGCACGACAACACCTTCGACTCAATGACATCTGAAGAAGCAATTCCTGTGGAGAGAGGGGACGTAGCGGGATTATTGGTTGAGCGATTGAGGGCTTGGAAGCATGCGGTTGGATACATTGAAGCTTATGTTTCGCATACGGAAGCTGCGCATAAGGTGATGGCAAAGGAGTATGAGAAGGTTTTGAAGGTATGTTTGGATTCGCCCCCCCCCCCCCGCCGGGCCACTTGAAGTTTGTTCTTATACTAAGTCACCTGTGGGAAATCGTAGACTGTATCTGAACCGTTGAGGGAGGGGCATCACTTTGGTAAGCCCGCTTCCTTTTTCGCTCAAATGAGGCGGGGAGCTGATGGTGATGGTGAATGACAGCCCAAGACATTGGCGGTGTCGCGTCGTTCTTCGAAAACGTCCGCACAAACACCCAAGGCATCACGCAATCCCACCATGAAACCGAACGGGCATTGAAGGCCCACGTTCTCCCCATCCTCGGGCGTCTCCACACGGAGATTAAAGATCGCTCAAAGCATATTCGCAGCGCCTCGGAAAAGAGCTCCAAGAGCGTCACAAAGGCCCGCAGCCACACGCAGAATCACATCGAATTGCTAGGCCAGCATGCTTCGGGCTTCGATTCCATGGGCTCCGGGCAGAGTGCGGCGCCGGGTGGACTTGCGCACATAACTATCCCCGGAACACACTCCCATGGCAATGGAGGCAAGTTGAAGCCAGATGTTGACCCGTACATCCTGCAGAGGGGCGTGCTGCATAGGTTGCATAAACAGATTATTGAGGAGAATAACCATCGGCAGGATCTGCTGGGTGTGCAGAATCAGATGCAGCAGCTCGAGGCGCATATTGTGCAGACTATACAGCAGGCGCTTGGGTCGTTTTATGAACATGTTGGTGCCCAGGCAGATAAGCAAAAGGCGCTGTATGGGGATATTATTGGTATGTGGACAAGGTCTTTGAGTCGGTTTGGTTTGGGCTGATTGAGGCATTTGTTTGAATAGCTGCTGGTCAAAAACTCCCGCCAGATTTCGAATGGAATGGGTTCACGACTAGATACGCCGACGTACTCATTGACCCATCCTCGCCGGCGCGGTCAATCGAGTCGATTCAGTTTCCAAACCAGGGTCATCAGAGTACAAAGGCTTTGATCGAAGGCACGCTGAGTAGAAAAGGGAAAGTCATGAGGAGTTATAGTGCAGCTTACTACGTCGTCACTCCATGCAAGTATATGCATGAATTTAAGGATAACGATGTTCGCCCCCCCCCCTCCATAGCCTCCGCAATGCTCTGAAAATGTCACTAATGGGAAATAGAACTACTCCAAAGACCCCAGCCCAGAAATAAGCCTCTACCTCCCCGACTGCACCGTCGGCGCACTGTCCAAATCGCCAGACGCGAAATTCATCATTTCCGGCAAAGACGCGGGGAGCACCGTGAAGGCTCTATCATCTAAGCATGATTATGCCTTCAAGGCATCTACTCACGAAGAGGTACCTTCCTTCACCGTGCTCCACGATTGAACCGGGAACTAACAAAACAAACCCTTTACAACAGGCCGCAAAATGGCACCAAATAATCTCAATCTGCGCGGGCCTCACCACAAACGAGTCGCCATTGCAGAGCCCCATCTCGCCGACTGCCTCTGGCGCAGCGCCCGGTGCCGCGACGCCACCCAGTTACTCCCGCACCGGCACACAGGAGTTGGGCGTTACCATTGCGGGGACTAATGGTGCTGGTTCTGCTCCGGCTAGGAGTGAAATTTCTGGAGTGCCGATTGTTGCGGCAGGGGATGTTAAGAGACCTTGAATGGACGGTTTTGTGGTTTTGTGGTTTTTTTTTTCTTCGGCTTTGTTGGCTGGTTGGGGTGGCTTTGAGTGATCGGGTATGATTGAATGCGATTGGGGGGGTGGTAATAATGGATTCTTCACCTTTTTTTCCCTGCCCCTTTTTCTCGGGGTTTTGTTATTCGGTTTGGACAGGTTTAACTTGGATTTGAAAAATAATCGGTAAACCTATGACGATAGTTCTGCAATTGAAATTTATTCGATTGATGGATGGATGGATTCAAATGCCGTGTGATGAGAGGCCTGTCGGGGGTAAGGATTTCTTGTATGAAAACCGGGGTCCGGCGCTTGTTCTAGCTCTATCCTGCCCGGCATGTTTCGCGCTTCTGTAGGAGACGGGTTTGACGTTGCCCAAGGGATTAGACGGCCCGCAATGCATATAGCCTATTCACGGAACCGAGCGCATCTGCATAACTGTATTGTGCGTTACGAAACTAAATATGTCCTATCTAATGCCTAGCAAGCACAAAACACGTAGGAGGGAAAAACAAGGGAAAAAAGGGAGAGGAAAAAAGAAAAAGAATGGGAAAAATGGGGGAAAAAGAAAAAAAAAAGACTCCCGCGCAAGACTACAAGGAAAGAGAGAAAAAGCCATCCAGTAGGAGACAATATATAAAAATCAAAATTCTATCCATCAAACCCCCCTCACAGGCCCTCCTTCCCCCGGTCAAACGCTTCAAGGTCATACTCATCCGGGTACTCCTCGATAATCCTCCTGAGCTCCGCCATCTGTTCCTCTAGATCACTGCTAGGGATCTTGTACATGTCGAGGAAGAGATTCTCGAGCGCTGGTTTCTTCTCCTTTTCGGCGCGGGCGAAGGCTTTTAGGATGTCCTTGCGGACTTGGGTGCGGAGTTCTTGGTCTTGCTCGCCGGACCACCAGGATTTGCATTCTAGCCATTTGCGCATTCTGTGGAGGCATTGTTAGGTTGGGTATAGGAAGAGGGAAAGAGAAGAGGGGTGGAATACCTGGTGATGGGGTTGTCGCGACGCTTCCAGTCTGTTTTTATTCTGGATCAGCGGGGTTCAGAGGGTGATTTGGAGGTCAAAGGGGGAAAAGTACCTTCAACCTCAACCTTAGCTCTATACGCGAACGAGTCATCACTGGTGGAATGGTGTGAAACACGATAAGACATGGCCTCAACAAGTACTGGCTTCTGTTCCTTGAGCGCCATTTCCCTGGCTCTCATTGTGACTTCTCGGACTGCCATAATCTACCATTCTTTCTTGTTAGCCCACCTGTATAGACGGTAAACCCACTCTCCTAGGAGGTTGCACCCACATCGTTTCCGTCCACCCGGACAGTGTCAATCCCGTACCCGACGCCCCTACTGGCAATGCCATCACCCTTGTATTGTTCAAGGGTTGGGGTACTGATTGCGAATCCATTGTTCCGGCAGATGAATACTACCGGGCAGGAGCGTGTGGCGGCAAAGTTCAACGCTGCGTGGAAGTCGCCTTCTGAGGCGGCGCCCTCCCCGAAGAAGCAAACGACGATGCGGGAGGATTGGTCGAGTCTTAGGGCGTACGCCGCGCCTACGGAGTGAGGAATCTGGGTGGCGAGAGGAGAGGAGATCGGGTGCTGCAGTAGTAGTGTTAATAACTAGAGCAGTTTAATGATGCGGTGGAGTCATACTATGTGCAATCTCTCACTCATATAATGAACGGGCATATTCCTCCCCTTTCCGTAGTCAAATTTGTTCGCGAAGAGTTGGTTCATGAACTATAACCAATTAGCGATAAGAGCATCCCACGCTGAATTCTTTTCAATCATAGGAAACTACTTCGTCGAGAGTAAACCCACGGTACATCATCACTCCCTGCTCTCTATATTGGGAGAATATGACGTCGTCGGGAGATAAGGCTGCAGCAGATCCAACAGCGATTCCTTCTTCGCCGGCAGAGACCTATTGACGCACTTAGCATTGCCCGCCCCACCAAGTGAAATAGCGGACCCCCCATACCATGTAGAAACTTATCCGCCCCTGTCGTTGGGATTCGTACCTAGCCGCTCCCATCAGCACCCCCATGCTCCCGGCACCCGCAATCTCAAACCCAAAACTAACATCAGTAAATCCATAATACTAGCTAAACCCCCACCACAGTTAGTACCTGCTTCCCACTCCAATTCAATTCGCCCCACCGAAACCACAGAGGAAACCTACTGGTAACCATATCCTTATACATCTTCAGCGCTAATTCTTGACTAACATCCGGCTCCCTCGACTTATCCACAACCCCCCCATGAATATCAATCAACCTATAAGTCGGAATAGCCGGGAGGTCCTGTGGCCTTTGGAACTTGAGCTCATTGGTGAATTTTGAATTCACTGCGCCAGGGAACAGGACACTATCCAAAACATTAATCGATTAATTCCGCAAAACTCTCCCTCGGAATAACAGTCGTAAAACGAACCTATCCGAATGTGGCCGCTGCTTTACCGGAGCATTCTGTCGAGCGATTGCCGAGGATGCAAAGTATCTAGCGGTACGGAGAGGAGGTGGTGGTAATCGAATCCTGGAAGCTCTTACCCGGACTGACGCTCTTAAGGGGGCGAGTAATACCATTGCAGTCGTATTTGTGTTCCAAAAGGCCTTTTTCTGGATCGCAGAGAAGAGAGAGGGAGAGAGGGAGAGAGGGAGGGTAAAAGGGCACAGTGGGGGGGGGGGGGTTATGAACAAATGTGTTGGAATTATGCGGGTGCAGGCTGAGAATTCGGGATGGGGTGAACCAATAGTCTGGGGTTCGGTTAGTGCCGGCGTTCAATCTTCTTGAGCACCCCCACATTTCGCTCTGGCAGCTGAGGAGCCGCAAATAGCTTGGCAGGGGTTGTGGTTCAGACTAGTCCAAATTTGGAACTGGTTTTGGAAGGCTAGGCCTTGGATGCAGTAATAGAGGAATATCGGTAGTCCGAGTTAGAGGATGGATTTAAGGGAGTATGGTATGAGAGTTGGCTTTGTTTTTTCATAGAAGTCAGTCTGCTGAAGCTTGGCGCCGGCCCTCTCACACCCTGTTATCCTACACCGTGAAAATTGGCTGGAATAACAGCTCGTAAAAGAGTGACGCAAAATGGGAGAAAATTAGTTGGAAAACTGTGCCTAATATTCCTTAGCTCTCGGGGCGTCATTCAGAAGGGTGGAGCGAATACGGTTGAGGCGCATGTCTTAGAAAGGTAGAGAAGGAATGGAAGGAGAAGGCTACTGTGCTTAAGAAGGCAAAGGGGAATATTCTGATGGCTAGTAGGAAGGCAAAACCTGCTCCAAATTGCTACGAAATAGATGATCATATGGCTGAGGGGGAGAGAAAAACACAAAATCAAAGATATCGGGGCACCCGGAGTCTTTATTCCAATTGAATTATTGATACTAATTCGGGGCTCTGAAAAAGACCCCATGATGGAGATGTTGGGCCCCCTAAACTTAGACAGGGCCTATCGCATGCTCTATATGTGTTTGGACCTCCTCCCATTATAATAAATACTGATGTGAACAATCTCGAATTGCTGCGGGGAGATGATAATAGCGAGTACTCACCAAGCGGGTAGAGGGGGGGGGAGTGCTAGACTTAAAGGTGGGGGTTTGGTGGCGTGCGGAAAGGACTGAGCTTAGGAGGAAGCTAAGGAGGAGACAAGTTGGGTCCGCGATATCCTTATCGGCGGTGCCGTGGGTTATACATGTGTTGAAAAGGCTAAATTGGGGCTACTGTTCCTCCTCTTTACGCCATGTGAGAACCCTCTCCCCTTCTTACGGCTTTGTGGAGATTTATAGCGTTTTTTATACCGGCCGGGCACTATATCGTATGATATTGTATTGTATAGTGCGCTATGCCGACTTGCTTTTGGAACCCTAAGCTTAGACGAGTGACGATCTGTGACGGCTTTAGGAAAGGTAGTGATAATTAAACTATAATACCTACTTGAATACTTTTGCCTATGTTTGGGTGTGGTATGCTAAGGGTGCGATCTATATGGTAATTTCTTTTATTGTGCTGGGTATTTGCTCTGCCCTCTCTCCTTTGTTGGTTTAGCGGTAGATCTTAAGTCCTGAAATAACACAGGCTGTAGTAGAGGGCTATTCATCAGCATGTTCGGCGATTATTTGAGTGGCTGCTGGGGGCAGGCATCGGAAGGTAATTTGTTTTGACGAACTTATTCCCCGGTCAGTAGAAAGAAGGGGTGGATTACGGTAAACTTAGCAATCTACCTTGAAATCGCATTATTCCACGCTGTACGGGTACAGCACCAGGTAGTCTCAGTGAATCTCAAAAAGTATGGCCCCTATCTCCATAGAGCCTGGTACACCGCTTTGGGTGAGCTTTCCAGCCTGTGCTTGAATCGCGATGAACTATATTGTGATGCTTTCAGAGAGGTGATATGGAAGTTTTTCGACCGATTCAATCATAAGGTTTGATGTACATGTATATATACCGAGCCACCCAATTACACCCTGGCGCACCGGGACTTTCGTTTATCGCGGTTCAGGATTTGTGCTACGGTATTATTGTGGATAGCACTCGAACGGGTGTGGCATTTCCCGCTACCGATACGGTAGGTACAGGCGAGCTGGTGAGTTATGAGGTATCCATGGGATTCCACGAAAAACCCCGCCTTTGCTCAGCCCCCCCAAGAATTCCAGTTGTCGACTGACCGCGCTACCGTTTCATCATCTACCCTACCCTGAGCAGCAAAAAACGGAAAATGTCGCAGTCATTTAGTAATAATATCAACTCTTTGAACGCAACTGTTAACTTTACGGTTGCCGATGATCGACCTAGTATCCTATCCTGGCTGTCCCCACTAGATCCCAGGTTAAGGCATCAGAGTATTCAAGCCTGCCGAGTCGAGAATGTAGGGGCCTGGCTCTTACAGACCGAGGAATTTAGAAGCTGGTGGGTTGGAAGTGGGGGGGTTGAATCCGATAACGCAGTTTTGTTTTGTTATGGAGATCCAGGCGTCGGCAAAACTTACATCAGGTAACAAGGGCGAACCTCAAAGATGGAGGAGGAAGGGCAAGTGCTGACACGCCGCAATGTTAGCTCATTGGTGATAGACGAGTTGTGTGATCAGGCCGGTGGACAGGATGCCACCGTCGCATGCTTTTATTTCGACTTTGCCGCCCAAAAGGAGCAATCCCCCACGAACATGCTGGGCGCCCTGCTGAGGCAGCTAGTTTGCGGACTGGAGGAGATCCCGGAGGAGATATCACGAGCATATCAAGGCCAAAGAAATTCTATTGGAGGGCGGGGACCGCAACTTTCCAATATTGTGAAGATGATGGAGGCGACCTCTTTTAAAAAGCGCACGTTCATATGCGTCGACGCTTTGGATGAATGCGTGGCAGGGCATCGGGTCAAGATCCTTGATTCGCTACATAAGATTCTCGAAAAGTCCCCAGGCACCCGAATATTCGTGACAGGGAGACCGCACATTCGACCTGAAATTGAGAGATGTCTTGCCGGGAGGGTAGCGAGTGTACCTATAACTCCCAAGAGGGATGATATTGTTAAATACCTTCATAGTAGGCTGCATGAGGATACAACCCTAGATGCGATGGACGATAGCCTGGAGGCAGAGATCCTGAAGAAAATTCCCGAAGAGATTTCAGAAATGTACGTAGAAGTGACGACACTGGGGGAAACTACCTCAAACCATCCACTAACAGATATATATTTAGATTCCTGCTAGTTTCACTGAATATAGATACGGTCCTGCGAGAAACTACAATCTATCGCAGGCGACAAAAGCTTAATGCAATGACCAATGGGTTGGGGTTAGGGGATGCTTATGGTGTAATGCTGGATCGGGTCAAGGGACAGGATGGGGAAAAATCGAGGCTTGGGATGGCAACTTTGATGTGGATCTCTCACTGGGAGCGACCCTTGAATGCCGATGAACTATGCCACGCCCTAGCAGTCGAAATAGGGTCACCACATCTCAATAGCGACAACGTTCCTTCAATAGGGACAGTGCTAACTTGTTGTCAAGGACTTGTTACTGTAGACAAGGGGGCTTCCACGGTTCGGTTGATCCACTATACCCTTCAAGAGTACCTTCGGGCTCATCTCGAGCTTTTTGGTACAGCTCACGCGACAATGGCCGAAACCTGCTTAAGTTATCTGAATTCCCACCGAGTAAAGGCTCTTTCGATCCATTCCTCTCTCCCCCCCCAAGGGGTACCCTTTCTCAAATACTCATCTCAGTATTGGGGAGTCCATGCCAAAAGAGAGCTTTCAGACTGCGCGAAGTCGCTTGCGCTGAAGCTATTTGAGGACTATAGCAACCACATATCCAGTAAAATCCTCATGCGGAGACAAGACTTGTGTTGGTACCCGATCCGCTACGGCAAAGTTTCTCCTTTTAGTGGTTTACACTGTGCCTTAGTCTTCGGGATTGTTGAGATTGTGGCTAGTTTAGTAGAGGTGGAAGGTTGCGATATCACCCAAATAAACTGTGCGGATAATATGCCTCTCGTGTGGGCTGCTATGAATGGGCACGAGGGAGTGGTGGGAATGCTACTCGGGCGACACGACACCAACCCCAACCAATCAGGTACGGACGGCAAAACACCACTCGATTACGCTGCAGGTAATGGGCACGAGGGGGTGGTAAAAATGCTACTCGGGCGACACGACATCAACCCCGACAACCCAAATATATTCGGCCAAACACCACTTTACTATGCTGTTTTGCGCGGGCAAGAGGGAGTGGTGGAGATGCTACTTAGACGGGACGACGTCAGCCCTGACAGAGCAGATGGTAACGGCAAGACACCACTCCAGTGTGCTGCTAAGTATGGGCACGAAGGAGTAGTGAAACTGCTTCTCGGACGGGACGAGGTCAACCCCAACAAACCAGATGTGTATGGCCAAACACTACTCTTTGATGCTGCAGGGAGCGGGCACGAGGGAGTGGTGAAAATACTGCTCGAGCGGCACGACATCGATCCCGAAAAACCGAATATATACGGGCAAACACCACTCCATCGCGCTGGCTCGCGTGGGCACCAGGGGGTGGTAAAAATGCTACTCGGGCGACACGACATCAACCCCGACAAACCAAATATATTCGGCCAAACACCACTCTATAGTGCTGCTTTGCACGGGCAAGGGGGAGTGGTGAAAATACTACTCGGACAGGACAGCATAAACTTTGACAAAGCAGATAACGGTGGCAGGACACCACTCCAGTGTGCTGCTAGGTGTGGACGCGAAGGGGTAGTGAAACTGCTGCTCGGACGGGACGACGTCAATCCCGAAAGACTAGACAACGACGGCCGAACACCGCTCTGGTGGGCTGTTAGAAATGGCCATGCCGGAGTGGTAGTGCTACTACAGCCCCCAGAATCTGTTACTCCCATTCCGGCTTAGACTTCTTCCACTCTTTAAAGCCCTGCCTTGTGCTAATTACCCTCCTTCCTTTCCTCCGGGTCAGCATGCCATCGAAACTCTACATATTTTCTTTCGGCCGGAGGAAATCATATCTGATGAGATTGAACACATCTGTCACATACACATCCAAGCCTCCATCCGCATTTTCTCATGTGGTTGAGTCAAGATTCGTCAGTTTCTGTTTATACCCTAGGGTTCAGCGTTGAATGGTGAGCTATTTCCCTTGTATCATATTACGAAAAGTCGGCGTGGCTCAAAATTTCCAACATATTTACTTTTTTGGCTGTTATAAATCCTCCTTGTCCATTTGTTTTTTCTACAATTCCTTTTCCCCCTTGTCTCCCCTTTGAAATATAGACCTGAGAGCTGTATAGATAGATAAAAGAAATACGAAGTGCAAATATTTCTGACTATCATGAAAAGAGACGTAAAAGCTAAGTTAGCTGTTAGCTGGGGCATAATGGCGATTGGTTTCTACTATGCGCGCGGTTTGATAAAGGACATGCTTACGTGCCACTGCCCTCCCAGCGTGAGCGAGAAGGTGAGGTTGGGAGGCTATCGGCACTCTTTAGTCTTATGATATCATACAAAGGAAAATTAATGTGGTGCGGAGTCATCTGATCTTGAAATAAACCCTCGTTCTGTGAGCATCGGTATCCCGCCCCAACTTCTCAAGAACGATTGCACGGCTCCCCAGTCCTGTGTGGCGTCGAGTTACGAGCGAGTTTGGAGGTATATCCCATGCAGCCCTAGTCTCCTCTTCCCAGGGCATTCCGTCTACCTCTTAGGTTGGGCGTCGCGAATCTATATGGTCTCACCAACCAAGCGGAGTAAGCTTTACCCTACCCTGGGCTGAAGACAAGTGTATTCTAGACGGCCGACCTACAGAGTTTCGAGGGTGGTTAGACAAAAGACTCAAAGATGAGGATCTGGTTACACATGGGTAGGAGGATTGTGTGCAGGAGCACGTTACTAAGGAAGAGTTAGGTTGGGTCCACGCTATTCCTATAGGTGGTGTCGTGGGTTATACATGTGTTGGAAAAGCTAAATTGGGGTTACTCTTCCTCCTCTATACGCCATGTGCGAACCCATCCCCCTCTTATGGCCCTGTGGAGATCTGAAGCATTTTTTATACCGGCCCGGCACTGTGTCACATTGTATTGTAGAGTGCGCTATGTCGACCTGCTTTTTGAACCCTAAGCTTAGACGAGTGACGGTCTGTGACGGAGATATGGGGGGCAGTGGTAATTAGGTTATCTGCTTTGATAGAAGGCTACTCATCAGCATGTTCAGCGGTTCTTTGAATTACTAGTTGGGGTTAGCCGCCGAACGCGAATTGGGTTTGGTGAACTTGCTCTTCGATTATTAGAGGGATTACTGTAAATGTCATGCCCTACCTTGACACCGTACTTTGCTGCGCTGTACGAGTACTGTATTGCGCTTGATAGACTCGGCGAATCCCAAAAAGCATAAGGTAGCCCTTATCTACACAGGACCTAGTACCAAGTTGTTGGGAGAGCTTTACGCTCCGTGTCCGGGTCGCGAGGAATTATGTTGTGATGCTCTAAGTGAGGTGGCATGAAAGTTTTTCGACCAATTCAACCATAAGGTTTGATGGGCATGTATATAATGAGCTGCCCGATTACGCCCCTAGCACGCTAAGGCTTCTGCTCGTCGTTGTCTAAGATCTGTGCCATACCGCGGAGTAGCATTTGAAGAGGTGTGGAATTTCTCGCCACCAATGTGGTAGGTACAAGCAAGGTGGTGGCACAAGTTTGGGGGAGATTGATTAGGCGGTCCTAAGGTATCCATGAGGTTCCACAGGGACCCCCGCTTTTCTCCAGCCCCTAGGAATTTCAGTCGCCGACGGACTACCGTACTCCACCCACCACCTGCAATCTCTTGAGTGGCAAAAAACAGAAAATGTCGCAATCATTCTGTAATAACATCAACTGTTTGAACACTACTGTTAACTTTACTGTTGCCAATGACCGACCTAATATCCTACGCTGGCTGTCCCCACTAGATCCCAAATTAAGGCATCAGGATATTCAAGCCCGCCGAGTCGAGAATGTAGGGGAATGGCTCTTACAGACCGAAGAGTTTAGAAGCTGGTATGAGGGAAGTGGGGAAGTTGAATCCGATAATGCAGTTTTGTTTTGCTATGGAGATCCAGGTGTTGGCAAGACCTATATCAGGTAGTAAGGCGAACCTCAAGGGTGGGAGAAAGAGGGCAAGTGCTGACACGCCGCAATGTTAGCTCATTGGTGATAGACAGGTTGTGTGACCAGGCTGGAGGTCAGGGTGCCACCGTTGCATGCTTTTATTTCGACTTCGCCGCCCAAAAGGAGCAATCCCCCACGAGCGTTCTGGGCGCCCTGCTGAGGCAGCTGGTTTGCGGACTGGAGGAGGCTCCGGAGGAGATATCGCGAGCATACCAATGCCAAAAAAATGCTATTGGCGGGCGGGGACCACAACTTTCCGATATCGTGGAGATGATGCAGACGACATCTTCCAAAGGGCGCATGTTCATATGCGTCGACGCTCTGGACGAATGTGCGGCAGAGTATCGAGTCAAGCTTCTTGATTCGCTAAATCAGGTTCTCGAGAAGTCTCCGGGTACTCGAATATTCGTGACTGGAAGACCACACATTATATCCGAGATGGGGAGGTGTCTTTCTGGAAGAATTACGACTGTATCTGTAAGTCCTAAGAGGGATGACATTATTCGATATCTTCATAACAGGCTGCACGAGGATACAACCCCAGACGCAATGGATAGCGCTCTCGAGGCAGAAATACTAAAGAAAATTCCCGACGATATTTCTGAAATGTAGGTTGAGCAACAACACTTGGGAAGCTACCTCAAGTTATCCGCTAACAGATACATATCTAGATTCCTGTTAGTCTCACTGAATCTCGATGCGGTGCTGCAAGAAACCACAATCCATCGTAGGCGACAAAGGCTTAATGCAATGACCGATGGGTTGGGGTTAGGGGATGTTTATGGTGCAATGCTGGATCGGATAAAGGGACAGGGTGGTGAGAAATCGAGACTTGGGATGGCGACTTTAATGTGGATTTCTCACTCAGAGCGGCCTTTGAAGGCCAATGAGCTATGCCACGCCCTAGCAGTCGAAATAGGGTCACCACATCTCAATAGCGACAACGTTCCTTCAATGGGGACGTTGCTAGCCTGCTGTCAAGGACTTGTCGCCATAGACAGGGAAGCTTCCACGGTTCGGCTAATCCACCTTACCCTTCAAGAGTACCTTCGAGTCCACCCTGAGCTTTCTGACATAGCTCACTCCACAATGGCCGAAACTTGCCTAAGTTATTTGAATTCCCATCAGGTCAAGGCTCTTTCGACCAATCCCTCTCCCGATCCCCAAGGAATACCCTTTCTCGAATACTCGTCCTTGTATTGGGGTGTCCATGCAAAAAATGACCTTTCCGATTGCGCAAAATTACTTGCGCTAAAGCTATTCAGCGACTATAGTAATCACATATCCACTAGAATACTCTTGGAGAGACATAGCCCGTATTTATACAAGACTAATTTCGATAAGCTTTCCCTTTTTGGTGGTCTGCACTGTGCATCAGTCTTCGGGATTGTTGAGGTTGTAGCTAGTTTGCTAGAGGTGGAAGGTTGCGATATCAACCAAATAGACTGTGCGGGTAATACACCTCTCGTGTGGGCTGCTTTGAATGGGCACGAGGGGGTAGTAAAAATACTACTTGAACGGGACAACGTGAGCCTCGACAAACCAGATGTAGACGGCAGAACGCCAATCTTGCTTGGTGCTAAGAATGGGCACGAAGGAGTGGTGAAAATGCTGCTTAGGCGAGGCAGCATCGGACCCGGCAGATCAGCTAACTACGGCCAAACACTACTCCACTGCGCTGCTGAGTATGGACATGAGGGGGTGGTGAAAATACTACTTGGGCGGGGCGACGTTGACCCCGACAAATCAGATGTGTACGGCCGGACCCCGCTCTATTGTGCTTCCTGGAGTGGGCAGGAGGGAGTGGTCAAAATATTGCTCGAGCGGAACGATGTCAACCCCAACAAACCAGATCTGTACGACCAAACGCCACTCTATTGTGCTGCTTGGTATGGGCACGAGGGAGTGGTGGAGGCACTACTCGGGCGGGGCGACGTGAACCCCGGCAAGCCAGACAACTTAGGCCGAACACCACTGTGGTGGGCTGTTAAGAATGGCCATGCAGGAGTAACAGCGCTACTACAGCCCTCAGAATTTACCACCTCCAGAGGGGTCACTCTCCCTACCGCCCTCGAATACAGATAACCAGCCGGTATGTGCTATTCACGCAAGGGCCGCAGTAGCTCCATAAATAAGTCTATCACTGCCATTGACCCCCCAATATCCCCCTGCGGTTTAGGAGGCCCTATTGTGGTACCTGCTCTCCTCCGTTTCCTTCCTGTACGGACCCACCACCGAAACTCACCTTAAACATTTTCTTTTTACGCCGAAGGAAATCATGCCTAATGAGAATACACATATCCTCCACATACCGGCACAAACCCCTATCTCTATTTCCTTAAGTAGTCGTGTCCGTTTCTGTACTTCCATCGCTGATATACACTCTGAAGTTTTTTGGGCTATTTCAACCGTATTAAGCAAGCCGGTGCGTGGCTCAATATTCCATCATATTATTTACTTTTTTTGGTCGTTTTCTAGTTTCAAACACTCTCCACTCATTTATCTTTCATTCATCTTTTCCATAACTCCTTGTTTCCGTTTCCTCCTCTTTGAAATGTAGATCTGAGGATTGTATAGATAGAGAAAAGAACATGAAGTGCGAACATGAAGTTCAAATATTTCTGACCATCGTGAAAAGTGACGAAAGGGCTAAGTTAGGTGTTAGCTCAGGTATAATGATGATTTGTTTCTACTATCGGCATGGTTTACCGAGGGCATGCTTACGTACCGCTACTCCGAGCGTGAAGCCGGGGGCCTATCGACATTTTTTGGCCCTACGCATAAAGCAAAAATAATCTAGTGAGGGGTCATCTACCGATGAAATAAACCATCGTTCTATGAGCACCGGTATCCCGTCCCAACTTGTTAAGAGTGATTGCACGGCTCCCCAGTCCTGTGCGGCGTCGAGTTAGGAGCGAGTTGGGAGGTATATTCCATATTCCCCTACCGTAGTCTCTTCTTCCTAGGCCACCATCGCTTAGGTTGGGCGTCGCGAATCTATATAATCTCGCCAACCAAGCAGGGAAAACACTATCATGCCCTGGGCCGAGGAATACCGTACCTTATGGTATTGGAAACAACAGATCCAGTACAGTAAACTAGTACTACCTCGCTTTACTAAGGGAAAAGGCTATGTATACAAGGCAATAAAAGGGAGAGGGGCAACAAGGTAAAAAAAACATTTTTTCCTTTTTTTTTCTATTGTTACTTTTGTATCTATTTTTTTATTATTTCTATTTTTTATTTTTTATTTTTTATATTTCTTTCTTTGCCAACCCCCTCCCATTCGCTTCTGCTACCCGCCGATCGCCAACCTTTAAGGTCTAGAGTCGGATTCTACCACCTCGTAGCAGGATTGTTAAACCCCACAGCCCTATTGATGAGGGCTAAGTTCTTCAATCTCCCAGTCCCCATAGGGCAGGATTTTTATTCTCCTGCCCTACATGACGGATCGTTCAATAATAACTGATTGTCAGCGTGGATTGAACTCCTGGGCTCCCGCTAATTGCGACAGGAGTGTTAACCACTGCGCCAGCTAGGTATTTCATGAAAGGTCAACTTGGGAACTAATATTTATCCTACTAGAAGCCCGGTCATAGGATTTTTTCCAAATGGACCCCACAATGGAAGAGCCGAGTTAGATCCACGACATTCTTATCGTTAAATTAAGGCTTCCTTTCCTCTCCTACAGGCCATGTGGAGGAACTCCCCTTCTCCTGTATCTCCATCGGGATCTGAAGTGTTTTTTATATCGGTGGCGAACGGTGCATAGCAAGTTTTCCAGAGGTTACCGCACTGCATTGTATTGTACACTCGGATCCGCGAAGTTCTCGTAACACGTTCGGTACTCCTTTCAACACGGACCCAGATAACGAGAAAGCGACAGCTCTTTTTCCAGAGATCTTTTTTAATCCAGTCATGGCAGATTCCATAGAGCGTAATATTCAGATTTTTTTCCCGGTAAATAGTTTCTGCAATGCCCCAGTTTAAGGCTGTTAAAATTTCGCGATATGATACATCGCACTTTACGAGAAGTTTACGGACACGAGTGTATGAGATTGCACCGTCCGCTGTCTAAACACGCCCCTCCAGCCCTAAATCACACCGAGTGATGACATATGACCCTAACCTTCAATCCCTAAAGAGAAAGCTTGGCTCAACCGTGCTATTATACTGGGTATTATAGCGCCCTAAATAACACATAGTTATCTACAAACATATACTAGCAGATCCTTTTTTCTAATTCCCTAGCTCTCTGAATTTAAGAAGGTTATTCTGAGCGGCGGTTACAGTGCTCAATTTTCCCTCATCACCTATATTCTGAATTTTTTGTTGGCAGTTTCTTTCTCAACCAGGAGCCAGAGCAGACAATACGAAAGCGCAGTGCACAGTACTGCGATCTAATGACTTCCCCAATGGACAAGAGAACCATTAAAGGAACTCGGCCTCTTTTTTGATTCTCGGAGTTTAATTAAGTGAGTAATCCCACTACCCTGCTGGTGGTATCTTGGGAGTTCTGGCATACATAAAGCCCCTCTATCGGACAGCTACCAAACGTGGAGATATGGTACCACTTCCGTATCCAGCTGGCACTAATACCACCGCCCAAGAGCTGGCAGAATGCGTAGGAAGATTAGGCACTGCGGGCATTACTAGTTTAGAGGGTAAAAAATGAAGCCAAGTGCCCAAGCTATATGCCTTCTTTGTCCAAGACTTTCGGACATCACGGCTGTTTAATCCCTCTTCCCCCTCCGTGCGTGAAGCTATCATATCATCTCCTGCTTTCTATCCATACTTGTTGGCCGGTGATTCTACCTGGTAGACGGTGTCCGCAATAAAAGTTTATGAAAGCTGGTATCAAACGGCCAGACACAAGATCACCGCGGGCGCCTGGGTAGCATGCTAGAGGGTCTCATGGATGTTGTAGCTCTGGGAACGCAGATAATAAGAATCACACAAGAACTGTGATTTATCGATTTTCATCCGCCCGCCTACTTATTTGTTCGTTCGTTCGTTATCTAGCTACATAGTTTCTCATAAAGTTCCACCACTGACGCCCCCCCCCTTTTATCTCTCCGCAAATCCATTTCTCCAACCCCATCGGCTAATCGTCTCAGTTTTCCACTGTTTGTCACCCAAGAGCATCAGCATTCCCGTCGCAAACCCCCAAGACACCACCTTACACTTCACGTAAGGCCACCAGACGGTGTTGCGCCTCACAGGCATTATTCAATTCATCAAAAAGCAAGGAATCGAAGATGCAAACAAAAAATCAAAAAAAATGAAGAGAAACGACGAAAGAATAGCGAATCAACTGTGCTTCAAATGCAGTAGGGGTAATCTACCAGTTTTCCAGTCCCAGGGTCTACCACGTCCTCTAAAAGATCATCTCGTAACAGAGAGATTTGGCATGCGCTTCCCTCATCTGCTCAGGAGTCCCAACGACAGGGGCACAGGCAGCCATCAGACCACGCTTAACAGCGACGGCTCCTAGGATGTGTCAGCAGCGTCCTAGCTCTTTACCAGGGATAGAGTGACAGTCTCGACTTACTATAAGTGCTGATAAGAGCAATGACGTAAACATCCATTTGATCTTGAGTGAAAACCTCCATCTGGGCCTTGAAATCTGGCATCTCGATTTTCAAGAGGGTACAGATATGCTTCAAATCGTGACCGATTAATCCATGGCGAGTGAGGTCCTCTCTCCCTTCCTGTAATCTATTTGTTAGCTCCGAGAAACACGACACGGGGGCAATTTTCCAACTTACCAAAGTGGAAGGAAACTTTTGCGAGCACCGGTCACAGGTGACATTTCCTGAGCCTTCCTTGTCGCCAGCATCCAGGTGAAGGTTGCTCATGCCCGAGGAAATATTATAATCGCCATAGGCGGCGGCCTGCTCAGGGGAAAGCCCTACTTTGGTATGGTAGTCGGACAATACCTCCCCCAATTGCTCCATCATCCTGGCCTTGGCGCTCTTCTTCTTCCCGCCATGTGTAGATTTTCCGATACGACCTTTAGCGATGAAGCCCATTTTTCGTGAGTGGTCTTTGGTGTGAGTATTTTCTAGAGAAAAGGCAAAGGTCTTTGGCTATCGCTCTTGAGGTGCGAGCTTACACCGGGGTGGTAACGATGGTGGTAGTTGGCTATTGGGAAAGGATAGCCTTCGGGGGAGATGATGAGGTTTTAAGAAGGAAAGAAGTAGTTGGGAGAAGCGTTGAGGAGAAAGCTGTTGTGCAGTTGTAAAAGAAGAGGAGGGGGGGGCACGATGGGGTCCTTTTATAGGAAATTTCCACGCGGAGGGGGTGGCACTAATAGAATGGGGGAAGCCCTCTCATTTCTATAGGGTACGATAAACGCTCCTCCTCAATGGTAAAAAAATTGCCAATGTCCCTAATCGGGTAATACTATTGAGCAGGCCAGGCCTCAATGGAATTCCTGATACAACCCCCCTCAACCCTATAGGTGAACGACGTTTGCCTGGAGTATATGCCCTCCGATAACACCACGCCTATCTCTCAGAAAGCCTCTGAGATGGGGAATAATTATCAGTCCTTTGAATTTCTTCCCAGAACTTCCTATTTATATAGCCCGGCAAGACCTATAGCACCCTACTCACGGCACCTCTCCCCAATCCCTCCCAAATGGTCCTATTGCAATCATAGTCAATCATTCAACAACAGCTTGCCAAGGATATTCCCAAGAGGTGGCTAAAGCTTTGGACACAAATATCCCAATGGCGACCAACTTGAAAACCAAACACAATTCCGTTCCGTTGCATCCGTTCCCGCCTACTCAAGCCCTGAAAAGTAGACAAGCGATAGGAAATAAAAAAATAAAAGGTCTTCGGAGGAAGACGAGTAAGTCGGGCTCGAGTTCTCTTTACTTAAAGCTGTGTCGGTTGTTCCCGAAAGTTGGTAACATGACTACCGGTCCAGTATCAGGGGTTAGAAAACACTAATTTTGCCTTTTACTATGTGAACTTTAATTTAAAGCCAATGGACAGCCCCCGAGGTAAATAAAGATGTATTCAATGCAGTCGTTTCTTCTCGCCAAATTGAATCAGCCCGATCCCCTCCTTAACCCCCATAACCTATGACACTACCGGTATGCTCCTTCTCTGAGCTTTGACTTAAAATCCGAAGACCACAGGGCTGATAGAGAGTGTGGATTTCAAGGAATTTCACCGTAAATGCGCAGAGAGAAATTAGATGAGGAATTTACAAACCTCAAGAAACCCAGCAACCTACCTTCTGGATATCCTACAATTTTAATAGTTGTAGTTGTTCAGGTGGCTGGTGCCGGCAAGCCACGTCACACGGTACCACCACCAGCCCTGAGCCCTGAGCATGCACCGACGCGCCCTGTGCAACGAAAAAGGGGGGGAGGAAAAAAAAGAACAGCGGTCACCCGGACTCGAACTGCAAACCCCCGGAAGCAAAAAAAAACTGTTTAGCTCATCTTTGTGAAGCGTGTCATCCTTAGTGCAGGGGCCATGCTAATCTTCTCTGTATCGTTTCAAATTGACCAAATGTCCCGAAGGACGAAAGTACTCTTGTATTGCTCCCTATATACTCCCCTCCACTCCAACGCAACTACCACGAAGCGCGCCACCGTACCGGCGTCCTTGTCTCCACACACACGAAATAGCCGACGTACGATATTCATTCCTCGATTAATTAATTAACTCCCTTCCAAATAACTTAACCCCGTCCCTCAATCTTCCCCTCTCCACCCCCCGCCCCGTAATAAATTATTTACCCTCCAGGTCTAGACCGTACTGTATTTTTTGCTTGATTGTTTGTTTCTGCATTTATTAATATCTCCATTTTCGGCGCGCCGACGTTTAGGGTTTCTTTAGGCGTCGGTCTTATCTAGCGGCATACAGTACCACGATCCGGCATCAATAGCACCGGCATATAGAAGGATCCCTCGGTAGTAACAGCCGTACAAGAAGGTGCGGTCCTGATCTTGCGTTTTATGAGATCCCTCCCGGAGCCCTTGTCGCGCTTAATTGCTCGGTGTTGCTGGCGTTATTATTGCAGTTCGCCGTTGCGACGTCGGCTGAGCGATAATTAGACTCCCACTTCAGGCATAGACCATTCTTTACGATACCGGTAGCGGAAGAAAGAAACTAGAGCGGATAGCTTGCCTGGTGGAGTTGTTTCATGCTTTATTCATCAATCACCCCGCTAGGTGGCTGTTACAGCTAGCTACCTTGGCTAATAATACGATACATAAGCTCCTTATTACATTATCCGCGCTTCTGTTGCGGAATAGCTAGTACCGGCACAGTCGAGTACTGCATCGTAGGCCTAGACTCCTGACACCGACTCAGGTTGCATGGATACCCCTGCAAAACTACCCCTAAACGAGACACAGATTATCACATACTGTCACTCGATAACTACCTCGTAGCCGCCCGCAGCCAAGCAGGAAAACATCAACTAAAAACCAGCTGCAGATAGCGGAAGCTTTAGCCGTTGCTATCACATCGAAGAGCCAACCTTTTCTCATTTTGCCACTCATTGTGGATTGAACTAGTAACAGCCTTAGCTCCTTGACACCCTCCGCTAGCAAGGTAGTCGGGATGTGGCAAGTAGCACCTGCGAGAGGGTTTCGCGATTACTTAAATGCGCCGTTTGTCCGAGGGTGGCGCAAAGCGGGATAGGAGGTTGGTTAGGAGGAGGAGTCGGGATGGAAATTACTGGAAGGCTAATGAATGGGACCCTTTGTGTTCACAGCTTGCATGGTTGATCGGCCTGTCCCCAAAAGAGCATCACACATAGTGCAGATCTGCGGCAGGCGCAGTGGAGGTGAGTTGTGATATGATCTGTTGGTGATAGTGACTCACGAGTACATACCCGAAATAAGAATCTGGGGTTGGGACAGCGGCCTAAGGAAAGTTGCTTCAAGGAATTATGATCTTCAGGTAATTTTGCTAGTATGGGAAAGTGTTGGAAAATAAGCTCTTTTTTTGATATTGGACGACTTGCGCATTCACTCGCCTCCCCCATCCTCCATAGCTCGGGTGACCGCCAAAGAGTCCAAGGCTACCCCAGTACCCAAACACTAGGAGACAGCTCAAGCTGCACAAGAAATAACCTCCCCGCCCAGGCCACCTCTCCATCCATCACCCCTAGTCCAGAAGCTTCACCACCGCAACGTGCCCCCTCAAGGCAGCGTAATAAGCTGCCGTCCTTCCAAAATTATCTTCGGTAGAAATTCCCACTCCCGTCTCCAACAGCTTCCTCACCACCTTTTCGTTCCCAAGAAATGCCGCCCAGTGCAGCGCAGTCATCCCCGCCGTCCCCTTTATCGAGGCATCTGCTCCTCCCTCAAGTAGTAATGCCACGATATCCCCAAAGCCATGCCTAACAGCCCTGTGCAGCGCCGTCCACCCGTTCCGTGAATTGTTGATGTTGACACCCTCCCGTAGCAACAGCCGTGCCAACGGCTCATGGCCTCTGGCCGCAGCCCATTGAAGTGCTGTGAGGCCGTCTTTCTCTTCTAGCGCAAGGCGGTGGATTCGCGGGGTGAGGAGCCGCGCGTAGAAGTGGCTGGTCCGGAGCAGCGAGTTAAGGTCTCGGAGGCAGAGGTGCTCGGTGATTTCCAGTAGAAGCTCATTGGGAAAGTTGAGAAGTGACATCTTGATTTTTCGTGGTGTGTGTGGGGTGTGTATGCGTGCGTTTGGATATGTTCTGGGAACAATTGGGGGGTTTTTTTCCCTCTCCGTTTTTCTCCTCTTTGCTTCCCTTTTCGCCTCGTTTCAACTTCCTTTTTTTCCTCTTATCGGTGAAAGATTCTCCTGGTAATGAGTAGTTATCTGAATTGGAAAAGTTTAGTTGCTGGTTATATACCCTACCCCACCAGGAGCTACGTTAGTAGATCTTCATGCAAGACAGATAGCTCGGGGAAACTCACACATACTACCGGAGGGGGAGGAATCGGAAAGGGTCAATCTGCTAAGCTCTTGCTCTCGTGCTGCCTAAGCACGGGGCAAGATCAGACAAGAACAATTTCCTTACTATTCCCCCCAATCACCGCTATTCCTACCCTTCCCCCTACCCTTTAGAACCACCCCATCTCAAGTAATTGGTGCCAGAGGAGCAGGCAGGAAGTGCGCAATACTAGGGCAACAACCCAACTCGATTCAATTCACTTGAATCCAGTTTTCGTCCTCAAGGGCCAGCGTATCCAAGACGTTTCCGTGGTTCTTTCTATCAGTTCTTCCGGGTCCCACCCTGCAAGAAACAAGAAAGAAGAGAAGGGGGGGAAAAAATCCTGCAATCACGAGCCAGCAACACCAATTTTGGGTCAATCACGACCGAGAAAAAGAGGGACAACTACGGCGAATCACAACGCCATACACATAGATATCTGCCATACAGCAGAATTTGCCCCTCCAATCCGTACCTCCTGCCTGCATGAAGGGCAGAAAAAAAAGAGAATGCGACACACAAAGAGTCTTACAGTGCTTGCGCCCACACCCATGACCAAACAGCGCCAAGCACCACAGCTAGCAAAAAGGTTCTTCCTAACCGAGCAAACAGCCGCCAAAAGTACACTTGCGAGACCTCCGATGAAAAACGTTCCCCCAAAATCTGCAACATCACCTCACTAGGGCATATTTATTTTTCTCTCGAAGGAAAAACTTTCCTTCCTCCCCACTTCCTCTTCCTATTACTCAAAGACTCTACTCGAGTACTCTGGTGGATGCGCAACCCTCGTCATTTTCACCTTTATCGTGGGTCCGCCTCATAAAAATTGGGTAAAAGTTTGGGGAGGAGGCTGGCTAATGCAGGGGATCGCGTTCAAATTATGTCATCAATCTCAGAATTTATTTTTTCTTTCTCCCTGCTACCGCGCCCTTGCCTTTTTTTTGTGAAAAAAGAAGAATATTAAATTTAGTGTTTTAGCGGAATAAAAATCTAACGAAAAAGAATAACGGGGACGGATAGATTGTATTAGTAAGAATTAATCCGTTCCGACCCCCCTGCCCCTTACTATATCCGCGCTTCAAGTATGGGCGGACTGCTGACCAACCAACTACTTGCCAGGCAGGAAAAAAATCGAAAAAAAATCGTAAGGGGATCCTACAACCGCAGAGGCCTCATCACAGAGCGTCACTCGTGTAGTTTCCGGCAGGGGAGCTGCATGACAAGGTAATTTCCGTCACGTGTTCATGGCACGAAGGCGAAATACTACTCCCGAGAATTGGTTAGTTGGTTGGTTGGCTGGGAAGGCTTCCAGTTGTTGGGTTGCCGTGAGATAGTACAGCGCAGTGCTCAAGAAGTACAGTATCATACTATGATTTTCTTCCGCGAGCCTCTCTGTTGTCAACGGGATTTTGGGCAGTTTCATGTACCTTTGACGTCGATTTGCTTCGTATAGTGGAGTATCGTACGGTATAGGATGGTTGTGGGACCATAAAGGCTTACAGGCGGTTCCTGCGCTTTTATGTTTTCCACGTGACATCAACGGTCATCTCAAACGGGATGGTATGATACACGTATCGAGGGGGTGGGGGCAGGAGCATGATAGATAACTCGTGCTCGATCGCTGCATTTGAGCCCATCTGGCTATTTTTAGTTCCGGTGCTCGGAGTTAGGAAGGGGGTGATAGCTCATTGAGTTACATAGTGGCAGGAACCATCATAACAGCTATGATACATGATGCTTATGAGGTCACTATTTCTGTTTTATTCACTCGAGCATCTTTTGCCCCTGAGCGAAAATCTGGGGATCGTGCTTTGTGCGAATTGCACGATGTGATTTTGACAGGTACTGCATCGTGGCATTCTTCGGAGTTGCTTCCTATTGGCCTTCCCTTCTGATTGGCTCTTGTTGCGAGATACGGTATCGTGCGTACGAGATACGTGGGTGGAATCTAATATAGGGCTAGGAGGTAACGGTTGGGGGACGTTTGACTATATGATGTAGTGCCTGGTGGTGTGCACCTATCGTGAGGGGTTAAGTGCTTGTTTCATGAAACACTATATTTCTCGTAAGCTAGTAAGTTTATAAAAACGGGAAGGAGAGTGGGTGTTACAGAGCCTGGGAGCGTCCCCCACGGCATCTAGAGGGTGTTATTAGGCGCATATGATCCAATACCAAACCAACTATCAGTTTTCATCAAACATATCCTGTGAATCGTGCCAAAGCACTCGCCCAGCGATTTTCCATCAGTTGGCTGAGACTGCCGTGCACAACTTGAGCAAACAAGTGCTGTGCAGGAAAAGGCAGCCCGCTAGAGCCGCGACATCAAATTGAAATCGGAAAATTACAAGGTCCGGATAGTTGTGTTCTATTTCTCTTCTCGTCTAACCGGGGATATCTCACTCACTGAGGGGTTTTGAGGTAAAGTGCAATGAAACAGGGCTGGATGTGTTGATACTATAGCCGGATCTTACAATACTCTCACAAGCTTGAGGAAGTACAGTAATAATAGGCCAGTCCCCCCGGGCCCTCCTTCCACCTAGAAAGGCATAGTATGGGAGAAATGCAATATCAGGTTTGATTCCTATCTATGATCCGGAACGAAGGCCAGGGGGCAGGTACTACTAGCACGGCGATTTAACCAATACCTCACAAGCTGTAACGGTACCCCCTCCGCACTATAACATAATTCTGGGAATTACAAGCCAGCGTATGATACAGTGGGCAGTCGTGGGAGGACACCAAATTGGAGGCCAAATAGTCCGCATGCCTAGAATTTCCGCCAAAATGTACGCACAAAAATCAGACACTCGGGAGCTTTCTTGGATGATTAAATACTTCTAGTACTCCCTAAAAACCGATCCATTGATAGTCCATCATACCTTGTTCCCCTGAGTTACCAATCACTTGGGAACAATCACTCGGGAAAAATCACTCGGGAACGATTCAGAAAACCTGGTACTGGCCTGTGAATGCTGGAACCGTATTATGATAACAGGGGATCACAAGCCAATCCACTATACCATCAAAACTGGCAGAAAATCTCCGTCATATATCCCAAGCTAATCACAGTATTACCCCCCACGTTCAACCTGGCCAGTACGCCACCGGAATGCCATAATAAAGCCCTAGGCAGTCCAACTTCCCCCATGTGAAGCGAGAATCGACATTACCTAAACGTTTATATGGAATCCCTCTTCTGCCCTCAATCTCCCTGCTTATTGAGGAGTCAGGCGATGAATTTGGAGAGAAGTTTGAGGTATGTTATGATATTGTATTGCGGAGGCCTGGCTCTGGTATATAGGAGGCCAAGGTGATTTTATATAGTACGAACTGAAGGTAGTTCTAGCACTTTTTCCAAGCCTAATTAGCATGACCGGGCACATCTCCGGTGATAACTGGGGTAACCGGGGATCCCTCTAGGACGTTGGAGTTACCGCTTCTAGTAAGGTCTGTTGTATTTTTTCCTCTCGCTTGTCCCAACTGAAGGCTGAAAGAGGATCTTTTCACTGTAGTTGCTCCCCTCAACCCAGAGGGAGAAACCCTGGACGTCCTAGCCTCGTTCTCAGTTTTTAGGGTGTCGTAATGGCCTTATTTGAGGGGAAAGCTGTTACAATAAACCTCTGAAGGTGCTCTTCTCATTTCTTACATTGTTCTATGTACACGGTTGAACCTTGGGCTCTGCGATGGAGCCCCCTCTTGTTCCCAGAAGTTCCCGGGTGCTGCGTATGCATTCCCGGTGTTTGCTTCTCTACATAGTTCGTTGCTTTCTTTGGTGTCTTCTCCCTCTTTTCGCTCTCTTAATAGAACAACGCTTCTTCCGAAACAACTCGCAACAAAAGCGATCAATCGTAAGGTTAGGGTTCTTGACACACGCCCCCATCTCGAGACTTGCCGGGCTGCTCATGATCACATGGTGCGCGAGTTCTTGAAGTTGAGTTGCGGATAGCACGGGAGAAAGCAAGTTGGTTAGCTTTATTTGATGGATAAAGACTCTAGTTATGGGGTTAGGGGGGTTTGTGAGCTATGTACGAGTATACTAACGGTAGTGCATTCCCGTCAAATTTCATAATCCCTGTTCCAAAGCGCATGGGTAAGACTTTCCTTTGTGTTAGGCGACCAATAGGCCACTGGCGTGTCCTAAATTTATAATACTATCCCTCGCACTCAGCACGTTTAATTAAAGTAATTTATGATAGTTCCCACAAGGAGAGAACAGTCCGCGACACTGGTGATGGGCTGATGAAAACTCTCTCTCGGAGGTTAATTCCATTGACTGTCACCAGTCTTTTTAAAACTAGAAACTTTTGGTGCAGAATGGACTGATGGTTGCCGCGACTCCTGTCGCCAAGCAAAGAATGATTGGCTGGCGACAGCAGGATCGCAAGGCTGGACACTCAGCCATCAGCTATCTGCGAGCAAATTTACTACGACCCCGCTTTCCCTGAGCTTTAGCTTTGACACATTCTATCGCTTTCGCAACCTTAAAAACACTCACACCACGAAGCAATATGGGCTCTTCAACACACCCGGGACTGAACACTACCAGCACAAGCAATACGAACTGTTTTAACCAAATAAATAGTCACAACACCACTACCAATATAACATACGTGAACGAAAGGGCAAAGCTCTTGAATTGGCTATCGCCCTTACAACCTCGCATACGGCACAACGATGTGAGGGGTCGACGAGAGCCTGGCTTAGGGGAATGGTTTTTGAAAGCCGATGAGTTTCTCAGGTGGCGTGACGGCATAGGTGAATTCGATAAGGCCACTCTGTTTTGTTCCGGCAATCCTGGGGTTGGAAAGACTTTTCTCAGGTAGGAAGAATAATTCCTCCTAAGGGGTAGTTATAGCTAACTAGGTAAAACACTAGCTCTCTGGTAATTGATAGGCTGCTTGATAGTTTTGCGGGAGAGAACGTCGCGGTCGTTTGCCTCTATTGCGATTTCCAAGACCACGATAAGCAAACAGCTGCGAACATGATAGGCGCCCTCACCAAGCAGCTTGTGAATGCGCTAAAAATTGTTCCTCCTGAGATCGAGGAAGCATTCGAGAGAGCAGAGCGCGAGGTTGGGGGTCGAGGGCTCCAAGTTTCAGAGGCCATTAAGCTCTTGCAGGCTGCCCTTGCTCCGGTGAAGCGGACTTTCATCTGTATTGATGCCCTTGATGAATGTCCGGATAAGCATCTATCCCAACTTCTGACCTCATTGCATACCGTTTCTCAAACGTCGCCAGACATCCGGTTGTTTATTACTGGGAGGCCCCATATCCGAAGTGTGGTGGAGAGATATCTTCCGGCGGGTGTGCAAGTTATCACGATTAGCCCAAGTAGTGAAGATATAAAGGAATATCTGGAGATTGAATTGGGGCGTGACTTGGATTCCGAAGCGATGAGCCCAGCACTCAGGGCCGATATTCTGAAACGCATTCCAGAAAGAATCCCCGATGCGTATGCGATGGCTATCCCCACACCAGAAGCCCAGAGAGATCACTAACTTTGGTGCCTAGATTTCTACTCATTTCGTTGAGCATAGCTGCGATATTAGGGGAGGCAACAATCCACCAGAGGCGAGAAAGACTAGATGAAATGACGAGTGGGCTCGGTTTGGACAGCGCCTATGATGCCACATTGGGCAGAATAAAGGGTCAGGGTAAAGGGAAATCAGCACTCGGCATGGCTGCATTGATGTGGATTTCTCACTCGGAGCGCCCAATGAACAGTGGGGAGCTATGCGAGGCGCTAGGGGTCAAAGTTGGGTTTAGGGATATGAACTACGATAATATCCCTTCGGAAAAAACCATGTTAGCCTCCTGCTTAGGACTCGTCACGGTAGATGAGAGCTCAACTGTCCGCTTGGTGCACTTTACCCTTCAAGAATATTTCAACAGCCATTCCGGACATTTCGAGAACCCCCAATCGATGATGGCGGAAGTTTGCTTGACGTATCTTAACTTTGATTCCGTTAATGAGCTGTCGCACAGTCTTAACAGCGCCCCGACAGAGACACGTCTCCTGCAATATGCCTCTAGTTACTGGGGAATGTATGCGAGAAATGGGCTTACAGAAGGAGTGAAATCACTCGCACTTCAGCTTCTTGGTAAATTCGGCAAACATATATCGGCGAAGCTTCTTATAGAGGGGGTCAGTCAGTGGCAGTGGTGGCGGCAGCATAGCGAGGGATTCACTAGTCTTCACTGTGCAGCCTACCTTGGGTTTGATGAGATTGCGGTTGCTTTGTTGGAAGAGGAAGGAGGCTGTGTTGCAGATATGGCTGATGGCCGGGGCCTTACTCCATTAGCGTGGGCTGCGGAGGGTGGGCATCAGGGGATTGTGAAGCTGCTCCTTGACAGGAAAGAGGTCAACCCCGACTCGAGAGACGAGTATGACCAAACGCCACTCTGGCGTGCTGCCTCGGGTGGGTATGGCGGGATTGTGAAGCTGCTCCTGGACCGGAAAGAGGTCAACCCCGACTCGAGAGACAAGTATGGCAGAACGCCACTCTGGAGTGCTGCTGCGGATGGGCATGAGGGGATTGTGAAGCTGCTCCTTGACCGGAAAGGGGTCAACCCCGACTCGAGAGACCATGTTGGCCGAGCGCCACTCTGGTGTGCTGCCTCGGGTGGGCATGAGGGGATTGTGAAGCTACTCCTTAACCGGAAAGATGTCAACCCCGACTCGAGAGATGTGCATGACCAAACACCACTCTGGTGGGCTGCCTTCGGTGGATATGGCGGGATTGTGAAGCTGCTCCTGGACCGGAAAGAGGTCAACCCCGACTCGAGAGACAAGTATGGCCGAACGCCACTCTCTCGTGCTGCCGAGGGTAGGCATGAGGGGATTGTGAAGCTGCTCCTTGACAGGAAAGAGGTCAACCCCGACTCAAAAGACCGTTTTGGCCAAGCGCCACTCTGGTGCGCTATCTCGGGTGGGCATGAGGGGATTGTGAAGCTACTCCTTGATCGGAAAGAGGTCAATCCCAACTCGAGAGACGATGTTGGCCTTACTCCATTAGCGTGGGCTGCGGAGGGTGGGCTTGAGGGGATTGTGAAGCTGCTCCTTGATTGGAAAGAGGTCAATCCCGAGTCGAGAGACGAGTATAGCCGAACACCACTCTCTCGTGCTGCCGAGTATGGGCATGAGGGGATTGTGAAGCTGCTCCTTGATCGGAAAGAGGTCAACCCCGACTCGAGAGACAAGTATGGCCTAACGCCACTCTGTCGTGCTGCCAAGGGTGGGCATGAGGGGATTGTGAAGCTGCTCCTTGACCTGAAAGATGTCAACCCCGACTCGAGAGACAAGTATGACCGAACGCCACTCTGGTGTGCTGCCGACCGTGGGCATGAGGGGATTGTGAAGCTGCTCCTTGACAGGAAAGAGGTTAACCCCGACTCGGGAGACAGGGATGGCCGAACACCACTCTGGCGTGCTGCCAAGGGTGGGCGTGACGGGATTGTGAAGCTGCTCCTTGACCGGAAAGAGGTCAACCCCGACTCGAGAGACAAGTATGACCGAACGCCACTCTGGTGTGTTGCCTTTGGTGGGCATGAGGGGATTGTGAAGCTACTCCTTGATCGGAAAGAGGTCAACCCCGACTCGAGAGACAAGTATGACCGAACGCCACTCTGGTGTGTTGCCTTTGGTGGGCATGAGGGGATTGTGAAGCTACTCCTTGATCGGAAAGAGGTCAATCCCGACTCGAGAAACAAGTATGGCCAAACGCCACTCTGGTATGCTGCCAAGGGTGGGCATGAAGGGATTGTGAAGCTGCTCCTTGATCGGAAAGAGGTCAACCCCGACTCGAGAGACAAGTATGACCGAACACCACTCTGTCGTGCTGCCGAGCGTGGGCATGAGGGGGTTGTGAAGCTGCTCCTTGATCGGAAAGAGGTCAACCCCGACTCGAGAGACAAGTATGACCGAACGCCACTCTGGCATGCTGCCGACCGTGGGCATGAGGGGATTGTGAAGCTGCTCCAGCGTCACGCAAATACTGAGTCCAATACTGAGGCGAATGATGCCCCAGTGTCTCCTTCCCACCTTTTACAGAATAGCTATGAGGGGCGCCCGGTCTCGCAGCTACCCCCACAGCCTTCCCGAGATACCCCTGACCTGCTCACTCAAAATCCCCACCCAGCACTCTTGTCAGCTGTTTCTCCTCCTGGCACCCCCGATATCGGTTCGGAAACTTCCTCACAGACACCTCCACTTGACTCTCCTCTCTTAGCTCTATTAAACCCTTTCCCCCTGACTGCTATCGCTGCTGCCGGAATTGCCGCCGTTTCCGCCATCCTGGTTATTTCAATTAGGCTATGGCTACAGTACCTCGAGGATTCTTGTTGACAATCCGCCCCCGTCATAACAACCATCCTAACCCACTTCAACGCGGTGGCATGATTAGCGAAACATCTGAAAATGGCTAGGTATGCTGATGGATCGATGTGAGTGGTTTTGTACCTAAGAATTTAGCTGTTATGCCGTTCGAATTTTGTATGAAGATGAAGGATCCACGTGTGCTCCGGGGCGATAAAGATAGACTTTGTATATATCTATTAGAAATTTATGTTCGATTACCGAAGGCATTCTTTACAACACCGCTCTACTCACCACGCCTCCTTCCAAAATACAACCTCTGGCCACTAGACGCTGCCTCACACTACTAGCAGACTCGATGGCCCACATGAGTAGTCCAGTGAAAAGCCGGCAAGTACCAGTACTGTGGGGCTGGAAAAATGGCCAAGCTGTCTACTAAATTGTTCCTTGCATTCTACTTTAATTTGTAAGCAGATGGGTTACAGAGCTAGTTAGTTATATATGGGAGCGGTGAGTTCGCTGCCGTAGCGGAGCATGGATTACTAAGACCTAGCTGGGATCGTTCATAAGGGGGTGCAGGAGGCAACGGAGACAGAGACCTTTCATGTGCATAGACGACTCCGCTGTTTCTATATTTTATCCATAATTTTCGACTCCATCTCACAATTCCTTTTTCATCGCCGACGATTTCTTTAACGCTATCATTTATGCGAGCGGCGATTGCCCACTTCCGGTATTGGTTTTTGTTTTCCTACCCGTCTATCATTTCCCGTCTAGGATCTCCCCCCGGAAAAGGCTATTTCCCCGGACGGAAATTATCGTTTCAGCATCCAACACACCTACCAGAAATAGCTTTACTAAACTTATTTTGCTAAAATTGGCTAACTTGATGTTACAGGCTGCCGCCCCGTGGGAGCTAGGTATGTTCCAGCTAGAGGATAAATTCATGAAACGACTTGAGTAGGTATTCAAATCAGTGTTAGCAGGTTATTAGTATTGACAATTTGCTAGAAAATCAGAAGGATAGAAAAGAATATATGTAAAATATCATGAGATATCAGGACCCTCTGATAGCAAGTTAGGATCTTGTTGGCGGCAGTCATAGGAGGGCACAGGGAGCAGTGAGTGGGTCAGAAAAAGTTTCTTAATTATCTAGGCTCTACCAAGGCTTTATAGCTTCTGGCGTTCTTTATTTGGCAGAAACTGTCAGAGGTGAAGGCCGAATGGCCATCCCTAGAGAAGTAGCTTAGAGTACCGAGGGAAGCAGAGCTGGAATGGATGGTAAAGGCAAGCCTTCAATGAGCGCTGAGGGGGATGATGGTTATAGTCCCCGGACAGGCGGCGGGAAACTAATTATCCCTTGTTTTTATCCTTTTCCGCCCCTGTATTTTTTACTATTGAATATTGATATGATATCCCTACTGCTATGGGGGGGGGATACGATTTAAAATAAATTTCTTTGCATTAGCTACTAGAGCACCGTAAAATCTCTTGAGAACCACCATCTCTGACCGTCCTGCAATCTCCGAATTCTTAGTCTGGGACTTCTGAGAAGCATTAGCGCTTTCCCGAATTCCGTGACTTTTTTCCATTCTTTTTTCAGGGAACTAGTGTTTTGACGGAACAACAAAGAAAGGGAACAACGGGGATGCATTGATTTTATTAGTAAGAATTAAACCGTTCCGTCCCCCCTCCCCCCTTACCTTATCTCCGCTTTTAGTACAGTACCGTATGCTCAGACTGTTGGCCACTGCTTGCCAAGGCAACCAAAAGAAAGAGTCCAAAGATTCGTAAAGAGACTTTACAAACCACAGAGGCCTCATCACAGGACGTCACTCGTGTAGTTTTAGGGTTCGAATGGTAAGGTACGGTAAGTTACCATACGATACAATACGGTAATATACGGTAACGTACGGTAAACTTACCATGCGCCGTTTGCCGACCGTCATAAAGTTCCATATCATGATCTTGGATCTTAGTGCGATACTCATGTCATAGCCAAGAATGCCTAGCGGTAGCTGATATTTTGTGGGTTGGGTTGCTTCAGCTTGATAAACACAGAGGGCAGAAGACAGGATTACCTAACATCAGAATCTAAGGTGGGAGAGGCCGTTTTCCGGTATTTTATCTGCCTAGTGTAATTTACGTAATTTACCGTATGGTATCAACCGTGTAAGGTACGGTAACGTACCGTATTTTTCGAACACTATGTAGTTTCCAGCAGGAGAGCCGCATGGCAAGGTAATTTCTTCCGTCACGTGTTCATAGCACGAAGGCGGAATACTATGATACTCCCGAGAATTTGTTTGCTGGTTGGTTAGCTGGGAAGATTTCGTGTTGTTGAGTCGCTGTGGGGTATAGCACAGCGCAGTGCTCTCAAGTATTATCATATATCACTGGCTTTCTTCCGCGAGCACCTCAGTTGTCAACGACATTTTGGGTAGTTTCATGTGCTTTTGGCGTCGATTTTTGCTTCGTACTATGGTGGAGTATCGTACGGTATAACATGGCTGTGGAATCATTGAGTTTTATAGGTGCTTCCGGCATTTTTGTTTTCCACGTGACATCAACTGTCATCCTAAACGGGATGGTAAGATACACGTATCGAGGGGGTGAGGGGCAGGAGTATGACAGATAACTCGTGCTCGACCGCTGTATTTGAGCTATGTGGATATTTTTAGTTCCGATGCTCGGAGTTAGAAAGGGGCGATAGCTCATTGAGTTACATAGTAGCGGGAACCTCAGACTGTCATAACGGCAATGATAGTACATGGTGCGTGTGCCCGTGGGGTTACTATTTTTGTTTTATTTACTTGCACATCTTCTCCCACCGAGTGAAAACCTTGGGATCGTGCATTGTGCAGATTGCGCAATGGGATTTTGACAGGTACTGTATCGTGGCATTCTTTAAAGCTATTTCCTATTGGCCTTCCCTGCTGATTAGCTTTTGTTGCGAGACACGGTATCGGATATATGGGATAACGTGGGTAGAACCTAATATAGGGCTAGAAGGTAACGGTTAGGGGCATTTGACTGTATGATGTAGTACCTAGTAGTATGCACATATTGTGAGGGATCAAGTGCTTATTTCATGAAACATTATATTTTTCGTAAGCTAGTAAGTTTATAAAAACGCGAAGGAGAGTGGGTACTATTGAGCCTAGGAGAGACCACCATAGTATCTAGACCATGTTATTAGGCGCATATTATCCAATGCCAAACTAACTATCAGTTTTCATCAAACATATCCTGTGAATCGAGCCAAAGCACTCGCCCGGCGATATCCCATTAGTCGTTTGAGACTGCTGTTCACAGCTTGAGCAAACAAGTGCTATGCAGGAAAAGGAAGGCCCGCTAGAGCCACGACATCAAATTGAGATCAGAAAATTACAGTGTTTAGATAGTAGTGTCCTTTTTCTCTTCTTCCCTAATCATGGATATATCACACGCTGCGGGATCCTGAGGTAGGGGGCAACAAAACAGGACTGAATGTGTTGATACAACAGCCAAATCCTATAATACAATCACAACCTTGAGGAAGCATAGTAATAATAAGCAGTCCTCCCGAGGCCTGCTTCCATACCGATAGACATGTTATTGGAGAAATACAACTTGAATATCAGGTCTGATTCCAATCACAGGGTTTTGCTCCCTGAACTAGAACAAAGGCCAGGGGGCAGGTCAATTTTCCGAACCGCCCAGGAGCCCCACAGGGATGGCGGGGATAATATCAAGAAGACGGGACGGGACCGCTAGCTGTGGTCCTGTGTAGGGCAAATTACTCTGGGGACTGCTGGGCTGGGCTGGAACCGCCGGGCCCTACACGCCAGGCCTTTATTAGTCTATTCATATAAATAGAAAAGTGGCTGCTTGGGCGGACGGCAGGGGGGATGACAGGACTGCAGGAATCGCGGGGGACTATAGGGGGTATCGGAAGACGGTAGGGTGTGGGCAAAGACTGTAGGGTGTAGGTGAGGACTGCGCGCGGGGGGGGGTTCAGACGGCAGGTATTAGGAATGACGGCCGCGCGCATGTAAAAATAATAATGAGAGGGTACCGCAGGGGACTGCCGGGCATGGCTGAGGACGGCCGAAGGCAACAGGCAGAGACAACCTATGAGTGATATATGGTGATGCCATAAAACTCACACAATAAATGAAATGCCTGCAAGAAGAAGAAGGATAAATAGATCATCAAGTGCTCCAAGTATTGATAGGACTGAACCAATCATTCCGCTACGAGTCTTATTTTCTCTTTTAAATACTCTCATAAGCCTTTTGCTTTAAATATAGTGACGGTGGTGATGTCGCACAAAGCCAAAGAACTGATGCAACCGAAGTTGACTTGCAGCACAATGCCTAGGATTTTCCAGAAGGGTTACCAGGGAGCTCAATTGACCCTTTCGGATCCGGACATCTGCAACCAATATCAGAACTTTCTGACGGCGATAGCGCCAGTGCCCTCTGCGCCAGGGATATGCTTGCTCCCTTGCAGATTCATGCAGATAGTTCTTGAGTTCTAATTTAGAAAACACTTTTGGCTTTTTATTTATTTCTTAAAGATGTATTCTTCCTTGCTTATTAGTTTACGCATATGGCACATGATTTGCCTGATCATGAACTATCAGTGAGGTCAAATCATGAGCTCGAAGTACCTGAGCATACCAGTCAAAAGAGATGTAACAGAAAAGCACCACAGGGCGTCCGGTCCTACCTCCATTTGCCCCAGTCCGTCCATGGATTCGAAAAAAAGACGGACTACCACCGGCGGTCCGTCCGGTCCTACCTCCAAGACCAACAGATTGGACGGTTCGGAACACTGGGGCAGGTGCCACTAGCATGACGGTTTAGCCTATACCTAACAAGCTATAACAGTATCCCCTCTGCGCTGTAACATAATCCTAAGAATTACAAGCAAGCTTATGATACAGTGGGGGCAGTTGTGGGTTGACATCGAATTAGAGGTCAATTAGTTTGCATTCTTAGAATTTCTGCCAAAATGTATACAAAAATCAGCCACTCTAGAGCTTTCTTGGATGATCGAATGCTTCTAGAACTCCCTAGAAACTGTCTATTGATAATCTATCAAACCTTATTTTCCTGAGTTACCAATCATTCAGGAGCGAGTCAGAAACCCTAATACTGATGTGAATACCGGAATCGTAATATGATAACAGGGAATCACAAGCAAACCCACTATACCATAAAAACTGGCAGAAAACCTCTATCATATATTCCAAACAAATCAGAACTTTACCCACCAGGTCGGCCTGCGCAATATGCTACCATATTGCCCCATAACAAGCCCCAGGACACTCCAAGTTCCCCCAGATGAAGCGAGAATGGCCATTGCCCCCACATCTTTATATGAAATTGCTCTTCCACTGCTTCTTGTCACCTGCCCTCTTGAGGCGTCAAGTACTAAGAATCGCTCTAAGATATCCAGGGCTCCCCCCCTCTGGATTGAGGGCAGTGACTACGGTGAAAAGATCATCCTTCACCATTCGGTTAGGATAAGTGAGAGGAAAAAATATAATGGAGTTTACTAGAAGAGGCAACTCCAATGTCCTAGAGGGATTCTCAAGTACCCTAGTGCTTACTATAGATTTTCCTAGCCTTGCTAATTAAGTATGGGATAAGCACTTAAACCATATTCGTACTACATAAAATCGCCTTGGCCTCCTATATACAGGACTCGGGGTTCCGGATGCGATATCACAACCTACTTCAAATTTCTCTCCAAATTTACTATCTACGGTGTTATAACAACTTATTTGAGAGGAACGCGATCAGTTGCGGGGTTAGGGTTCTTGACGCATTCCCCCATCCCAAGACTTGCCGGGCTACTCATGATCACATGGTGTACAAGTTCTTGAAGTTGAGTTGCGGATAGCACAGAGGAAAGCAAGTTGGCTAGTTTTATTTGATGGATAAGGACCCTAGTTATGGGATTAGTGGGGTTTGTGAGCTGTGCAAACTACCGGTAGTGCATTCCCGTCAAATTTCATAATTCTTGTTCCAAAGCACCGGGATAAGACTTTCCTTTGGTTACAAGTAAGCGACCAATAGGCCGCTGGCTTGTCCTAAATTTATAAAACTATCCCTCGTTCTCCGTACCATACTTGTAATTAAGATAGTTCCCACCAAGAGAGAACAGTAGAGGGTTTGCGCGTGGGGACCTAGGTGGCGCTTGGTAGGGAATAGATCAGGTGCAAGAATGAGTTTGCGCACTAGGTGCAGGTATTTTTACACACCCCCGGGTAAATATAAGAATTAGATAAGCGACTTGCAATAAGCACAGGCTGTTAGGATGGTAAAAGCTTTACCTATTGCTACCTTGGCGCGTTCAGTTTTCTTTTTGATATGTGACAAGGCTCGGATTGAGTGGGGTACCGTAATGTAGCAGTGCTGTCGGAGGGTCAAATGGACTATGGGGGGGCAGGCGAGGAAAACCACGTAATGTCGTCGTACAAGGAGTTTGCTGTGGGCGGAAGATTTATTGGACAAAGGGGCTCATCTGAGAGCCGCACCCGGAGGTAGGACGAAGACCGCAATTGTTGAGAACGGTTAGATCTTTGAGGCAGGTTTTTCTTCTCATCTATCATATCTCTTGTTTTCTGAGCCAGCTTGATCCTCGGAAAATCCTTTGCCAATACCCACCAAAGAACCCCTTGCCCAGAAGACATCCGACACTGCCCTCAAATTGGTTCCGGGCCCAAATTACCGTAGGACTCCCGCCACACGAGCTTGGTACGGACAATACTGGCTTCCATAGAACAGGTAATAATCTACTATTGGATGCCCAATACTATAATCCCTAAAATATTAATAAATTGCAAAAAGAGAGGTGGGTTGCTGCGGACTTGTTGTTCTGAAGCGATCGGATTTCTTCATGTCTGAAAAGTCCTACTTTACACTTCTTCCAGGTCTCGCTACCCACCTAGGTGTCCAAGACTTTTAGCTTAACTGAAAATAACCTGTTTGTCTACCAAACTCTCTAGTTCGCAGCACTAGTGATGGGCTGATGAAAACTCTCTCTCGGAGGTTAATCCATTGACTGTCACCAGTCTTTTTGATACTGGAAGCTTTGGCGCAGAATGGACTGATGGTTGGGTGCTGCGACTCATGTCGCCAAGATTTCTGTCTTAGGGATGATTGCTTGGCGACAGCAGGATGGCAAGGCTGGACACTCAGCCATCAGCAATCTAGGGGTAAATTTTCTATGATACGACCCCACTTTCCTTGAGCTTCAGCCCACACATTCTTTCGCTTTCGCAACCTTAAAACCACGCACACCACGAGGCAATATGGGCCCTTCAACACACCCGGGACCGAACTCTACTGGCACAGGCAATATAAACTGTTTTAACCAAATAAATAGTCACAACACCACTACCAACATAACATATGTGAACGAAAGGGCAAAGCTCTTGAATTGGTTATCGCCCTTACAACCTCGCGTACGCCACAACGATGTGAGAGGCCGACGAGAGCCTGGCTTAGGGGGATGGTTTTTGCAAGCCGATGAGTTTCTTAGATGGCGTGACGGCATAGGTGAATTCGACAAGGCTACTCTGTTTTGTTCCGGCAATCCTGGGGTAGGAAAGACTTTTCTCAGGTATGATAGGAAGAATAATCCCTCCGAGGAGTAGTTATAGTTAACTAGGTAAAACACTAGCTCTCTAGTAATTGATAGGTTGCTTGATCATTTTGCGGGAGAGAACGTCGCGGTCGTTTGCCTCTATTGCGATTTCCAAGACCACGAGAAGCAAACAACTGCGAACCTGATAGGCGCCCTCACCAAGCAGCTAGTGAATGCGTTAAAAATTGTTCCTCCTGAGATCGAGGAAGCATTCGAGAGAGCAGAGCGCGAGGTTGGGGGCCGAGGGCTCCAAGTTTCAGAGGCCATTAAGCTCTTACAGGCAGCCCTTGCTCCAGTGAATCGGACTTTCATCTGTATTGATGCCCTTGATGAATGTTCGGATAAGCATCTATCCCAACTTCTGACCTCACTGTATACCGTTTCTCAAGCGTCGCCGGATATCCGGTTGTTTATTACCGGGAGGCCCCATATCCGAAGCGCGGTGGAGAAATATCTTCCGGCGGGTGCGCAAGTCATCCCGATCAGCCCAAGTACTGAAGATATAAAGGAATATCTGGAGGTGGAATTGGGGCGTGACTTGGATTCTGAAGTAATGAGCCCAGCACTCAGGGCCGATATTCTGAAACGCATTCCAGAAAAGATCCCCGACACGTATGTGATAGCTATCCCTATACAAAAAAACCAGAGAGATTACTAACTATGGTGCCTAGATTTCTACTCATTTCCTTGAGCATAGCTGCGATATTAGGAGAGGCCACAATCCACAAGAGGCGAGAAAGACTAGATGAAATGACGAATGGACTCGGTTTGGACAGCGCCTATGATGCTACATTGGGCAGAATAAAGGGTCAGGGTAAAGGGAAATCAGCACTCGGTATGGCTGCATTAATGTGGATTTCTTACTCGGAGCGTCCAATGAAAATTGGGGAACTATGCGAGGCGCTAGGGGTCGAAGTTGGGTCTAGGGATATCAACTACGATGATATCCCTTCGGAAAAAACGTTGTTAGCCTCCTGCTTAGGACTTGTCACAGTGGATGAGAGCTCGGCTGTCCGCTTGGTGCACTTTACCCTTCAAGAATATTTCAACACCCATTTCGAACATTTTGAGAACCCCCAGTCCACGATGGCGGAGGTTTGCTTAACGTATCTTAACTTTGATTCCGTTAATGAGCTGTCGTGCAGTCTTAACAACGCCCCGGCAGAGACACGTCTCCTACAATATGCCTCTAGTTACTGGGGAATGTATGCGAGAAATGGGCTTACAGAAGGAGTGAAATCACTTGCGCTTCGGCTACTTGGTAAATTCGGCAAGCATATATCAGCGAAGCTTCTTTTAATGGGGGACCTCGGTCGGTGGTATGGGAGCTGGCAGTACAGCGAGGGATTCACCAGTCTTCACTGTGCAGCCTACCTAGGGTTTGATGAGATTGTGATTGCTTTGTTGGAAGAGGAAGAAGGCTGTGTTGCAGATATGGCTGATGGTTGGGGCCTTACTCCACTAGCGTGGGCTGCCTCGTGTGGACATGAGGGGATTGTGAAGCTGCTCCTTGACCGGAAAGAGGTCAACCCCGACTCGAGAGACGAGTATGACCAAACGCCACTCTGGAGTGCTGCCGGGGGTGGGCATGAGGGGATTGTGAAGCTGCTCCTTGATCGGAAAGAGGTCAACCCCGACTCGAGAAACGATGATGGCCAAACGCCACTCTGGTGTGCTGCCGAGGGTGGGCATGAGGGGATTGTGAAGCTGCTCCTTGACCGGAAAGAGGTCAACCCCGACTCGAGAGACAAGTATGACCGAACGCCACTCTGGCGTGCTGCCAAGGGTGGGCATGAGGGGATTGTGAAGCTGCTCCTTGACCTGAAAGATGTCAATCCCGACTCGAGAAACGATGATGGCCAAACGCCACTCTGGTGTGCTGCCTTTGGTGGGCATGAGGGGATTGTGAAGCTGCTCCTTGACCGGAAAGAGGTCAATCCCGACTCGAGAAACAAGTCTGGCCAAACGCCACTCTGGTGTGCTGCCGAGGGTGGGCATGAGGGGATTGTGAAGCTGCTCCTTGACCGGAAAGATGTCAACCCCGAATCGAGAACCAATTATGGGCAAACGCCACTCTGGAGTGCTGCCGAGGGTGGGCATGAGGGGATTGTGAAGCTGCTCCTTGACCGGAAAGAGGTCAACCCCGACTCGAGAAACAAGTCTGGCCGAACGCCACTCTGGTGTGCTGCCTTTGGTGGGCATGAGGGGATTGTGAAGCTGCTCCTTGACCGGGAAGAGGTCAACCCCGACTCGAGAGACGAGTATGACCAAACGCCACTCTGGAGTGCTGCCGGGGGTGGGCATGGGGGGATTGTGAAGCTGCTCCTTGATCGGAAAGAGGTCAACCCCGACTCGAGAAACGATGATGGCCAAACGCCACTCTGGTGTGCTGCCGAGGGTGGGCATGAGGGGATTGTGAAGCTGCTCCTTGACCGGAAAGAGGTCAACCCCGACTCGAGAGACAAGTATGACCGAACGCCACTCTGGCGTGCTGCCTTTGGTGGGCATGAGGGGATTGTGAAGCTGCTCCTTGACAGGAAAGATGTCAACCCCGACTCGAGAGACAAGTATGACCGAACGCCACTCTGGCGTGCTGCCAAGGGTGGGCATGAGGGGATTGTGAAGCTGCTCCTTGACCGGAAAGAGGTCAACCCCGACTCGAGAGACAAGTATGACCGAACGCCACTCTGGCGTGCTGCCAAGGGTGGGCATGAGGGGATTGTGAA